>Ga0105246_10000602_pt1 | contig 19939 bp, 11 predicted proteins | sample KBSM64metaG_FD_99694 | JGI IMG/M metagenome (GOLD analysis project Ga0105246, IMG submission 99694) | Miscanthus rhizosphere microbial communities from Kellogg Biological Station, Michigan, USA - KBS M6-4 metaG | ecosystem: Host-associated > Plants > Roots > Rhizosphere > Soil | place... | reverse complement strand
TGATTAAAGTTGAACCAGGTCGTCGACCTCTGTCCTCCCTGTGCTGCGATCACCTTCTCGTAGTTACCCAGAACCCACGGCCTACTTTCCGGAAAAGGTGTGTAAGTGTGGGCCGATGAGTCAGCACTGTTAGTCACGGGGTCCATGAGGTAGGTGCCGCGGTCCATGTTGAATTGCGTGACCTCGAACCTGCTGTCGTTGCCGATGTTGCCGAAGGTCTGCATATTCCGATAGTGACCCAACCCGTCAAAGTTAGAGTACTGGACCTCGGCATAGGTGTTGGAGGGGTCGTCTCTGAAGACTGTACGGCTAGCTACGAGGCGCGGGTTATTTCCGGATGGCAGTCCGAACCCAGTGCTAAAGGCGTACTTGTCACCTTCGTAGCGAACGTAAGACTTGCGCTTGATGACGCCCGCGGAGTTGTACGTAATCGAGGAGATAAAGAGGGGCTTGCCGCTGTTGTCTGAAGTGATCGGCGCTAATTCAACATCATTGACGTTACGCGGATCCTTGGAAAAGGGTAGACCGTAGTCCGCCACGTGCGGATCGGTTAGCGCACGGCGGCCCTTATCTGTTAGGGAACTGTACGGTGGGTGCGGGTACACCGAGAAGTAGTGATCCGTGTAGTCGCCAGTGGGCTCCGTCACCCGGTTGACGATGTGGTATGAGCCACATGGGTCACTGAGATTTGCCGTCACGCAGCCATCGCGCAGCGGACCGAGCAGTGGGTCGTACCTCCACGTTCCGAGCAGAGTTCCGTCCGAGGCATACAGCCTGCGCTTACGAATGCCGGGCGAGAGTCTCGCATAGCTGCGCCCGCCGATGCCGCCTGAGAAAAAGTAGCCATAGCCTCCGTCGGTGTTGCGATCGGGCTTGTCATGGTCCCACTCAATACGCCCTCCGGTTGGCAGCGTCATGCTGATCAGAGCGCCTGGCGCCAGCGCCCCAGCCGCCTCGATAGTAGGCAGGTAAGAAGTGGCGAATGGCATTGAGTACCGGGATCCATCGGGCAGAACGACAGCTGTCAGGTAAGGCAGCAGCATCTTGCCGCTCCCGTCCTGGTTGTAGCCAGGAATGCCGAAGGACTGCAACGCATACGGGATGGAGATGTCTGTTGGCTGTTGCTCCGCATAGTTAAGATTGTAGAACTCTCTGGCACCGTTAAACGACTCCAACTCGATCGAGTTGATCAGCGTCATGCTGCCGCTCTTGAAGAAGTAGAACTTGTGTTTGCGCCCGACGCTGTCGGTGATCTCCCAGCGGTTGTCGAGCAGCGAGTCGCTATCCGAGCTGTCGTCGAAGTAATTAACCCAAACGCTGTTGCCGAATTGATCCTCGATCCTGACTAACTTGTCCTCGTACTGCGGCAAATACGTGTTCCCGTCGCTGAGTGTGGCGCCGTCCTGAATGCGGAGGCGCTGGAAGAACTGTTTCTCGCCGGTTGGGAACTCGATGATGTAAGAGTACTCGGCAGTGCCGTAGCTCTCGTTGCTCGGGTTCGGGTTCCTCCACATGCGAAGATACGAGCCGTCACGGGTGTAGAAGATGTCAGGCGAGTCGGCGGGATCGTCTTCATGGAGTTTGCCGTAGAACTGATGGTCGTTGCCGTCTGGAGACTGATAGACTTCGTACAGATTCTCAGTCGTGACGATGAAGGCGTCTCTGAGATCCGAGCGCGGTCGGAAAATCTTTCCGAGATGCACCTGCCAACCCACGCCCGCATTATTAGCTGGATTGATGGTGGTGAATGACTGACAGTTATCGTTGGTGCTCGGCTGCCTCACGGTTATCCTGTCGTTGATAATAAGAGGCTCCTCGAAGTTGATATCACTCGGGTCGTCGGAGCAAACGATGTAGCCGCCGATGCCGCCATGGCTTTGACAGTACTGCCCGTGCCGCGTGCCGGTAACTGACCAATACTCCCCGCTATAGCCACCAATATCTGTGCCTTTACACACTCGTTCGCGCGACCAGATGAATGAGTTGTAGATGAGTTTGAACGAATAAGACAGGCTCCCATTAACAGCGTATGTCTGTCCGAGAGGAATAGCGATCACCATGTTCCCGTTGAATAAATTGACGTGGTCAACATCGTTGCTTTGATAGGCGCTTGTGGAATCAAAGCCGCGTGCATTGTCGGCGTGCTGGCTTTGCCCATAAAGGTTGCTCGCCAATAAAAGGACTAGGGTGATGGTAATCGCGAATTGTTTTTTCATATCTACTCTCGTTATGAGACTCAGTGTGGAAGGGCTAAATCGTTTCCTGCTTCGTTGCAGACGGGAATCGGTGCGTCATAGATCCGCAGCAAGCATTTCAACTGGCACCCGCAACAGAGGTTTAGTTGAGCTGATATCTAAGCCGTGACAAACGAGTGCGCCGGGCACTCGGCAGTCCATGCAATTAACTAATGTCGTGGCTCAATGGGTGAGTTAGTCAATTCGTATACCGTCGTGAGGAAATTTGAGAGCGGTGAGAGTTCGCGTCAAAATCGTAGGAAAGGAATGAATAGACGACTTGCAATCATTGCGCAGTTGCATCCCGATACTCGGTTTGGCGATCGAGATCGCCAAACCATTTCGCGTGATGCCAAGCGACTTGGCAGTTTGCGTGTCGGGCTGATGGTCTAGTTACCAGCTTCCCAGGCTTCAACTTCCACGAGGCGCGAGTAAGCTGCTAAGCCACCGTTGACCTTGATCCTTATCTTCGGGTCCGCAGGGGCGCAAACTCCAACCGGCGCCACACCTTGTTGTTATTAGTTACGTCACTCAGCAACACCCACTGCGAGTTCGCACTGTCCCAGCAATCGACTCGGAACGACGTCACGCCAAACTGGGTGAAGGTCGTCTCCAGTGTTGGTGTCACAGGGTTGACGTAATTATCCTGGAGGGTGAACAGATCGATCTCATTGATCCGCTTTTCACCATTGAATTGAATCGTGAGGGTATCGTCCGTGAAGTCACCTGCTGAACCATCATTCCAACCGTCGCTGCCGGCGCCCCAACCGATTCCTTTAGTCTCACCATTAATGGTGGCACGCGCGGGATAGCTTGCACTGTAAGTTGACGAAGCAGTTGCCTGTCCGCCATTCGCTTCTAATGCCACATTTGCTGTGGTTGCGGGCGCTTCCCAGGCTTCAACTTCCACAAGGCGCGAGTAACTTGCTAAGCCACCGTTGACCTTGATCCTTATCTTCGTGGTCCGCAGAGGCGCAAACTACCAGAGGCCGAAAAAAAACTCTATAACGTTAGGCGGCGAGACTGTCTTGACGAATTACTCAAGAAGTTCTGAATAAATCTTTATTAAGGTTTGGTCATTGGAGCGTTGACAGTGCATGTGAAGGTGAAGGTTTGCTCCACCTCGTGGTTCGCTTTTGGAAGTGTCTAATTATGTTCGAATGTAAGCGCGACGAATTGACATTAGCTAACAAGCCGCCAAGTTACTTGGCATCCCGCGCAATGGTTTGGCGGCAAACCAGGGAGGCCATGCTATATCGATCCTCAAATATCTCGCCGAACTAACTTCCATCGAGCTTCTTCCTTAGAAAATATGAGGTCAGTTCGCTGGCATTCTTTATTTGCCAGTGTCGGCATACGGATTGATTAGCTACAAAGCCGGTAGGTCATACTTTGCTCGGTTAGCACAAGAAGGAGGACATAGATGGATTTACTTTCGTTCATCATAGCATTGCTTGTGGGTTCTAGTGGCACGACGTCTGCCGACTCCCCGCCGCCGAACGATGACGTACGCTCAAGCATTATTGATATCGGCTAAGACAAATAGTCTAGAATGACGCGCGGCGCCCCCACGCCGCGCTCATTACCACACTGTTTGTTATCCATTTGACCTTACAAACGACAACATCTGGACCACTAACTCCCAGGAGAGATCGCGTTCAAAGGTGTGATAGCTGACGGGCATGTCCTGCGGTAAGGGTACGCCGTCTTCAGCGAGGACTACGAGCCTCGTCTGAAAATGCGCTATTGCCGCCCCGAGTTGTAATAGCGTTGCTGAAGAGAGTTCGCCTCGGTGATCACATGCGTCACTCGTAATGATCAGGATCGCAGTATCACAATGCTTCATCTGGCCGAGGTTGTCAGCTATGGTCGTTGGTTCGCCCGTCGCGCTGCACGCGAATTCATAATCCACCGCAGCGAGAGTGAAGACTTCCAGCAACCGATTGATAGAGTCGATTCCAGATGAGGTACTGATAAACACTCGCTCGCGAGTTGATTTGAAATTGGCTCTGATGCACTCCGGCTTAGCTCCTGAAAGAAGTTCAAATGTCGGCGAATTGATCTCGGTGACTACGTCCGCATTCAACATGCGTGATAGATCGTCAGTATTGATGTGAAGTCGCGTGGGCTGTCCCTTGCGACCGACCAGCAGGACGCCGACATCAGCGGCGTGGCAGAGTTGCAGGAAACTCCCGGCGCTCGATTCGATTTGTTTGTCAGTTGTGAATTGCACGTTGTCCAGTGCCGAACTCCTCCAAAACGAGCTGAGTTCGACATAGCTCACTACTAATATTCCTTGCTTGTAAATCCAGTCCAGGGTCAGCCAGTAGGTGGCGTTTTGCGCGAGCAGCCTGCGAAAAAAATCTGCCTCACGCGCTCTCAATCGCGCCAATTCCCAGCCGAGGTCTGTCAATCTAATCCTGTCACTAGTTCTTAAAACGATTCCCCAAGACTCATAGGCCTCAAGTTTTCTTTGATCGAATGCCCGTTTTCGCAGACTGTCGAGAGCCTGGACGATAGGTACGCCGTCCTCGTGTCGTTTCAAAAACTGAACAACTTCTCGGATCTCATTCACCGTCGCAAATCCGGGAAGATTCTCCGAGCTATTACTGCTCACAACATGAAGCGCATGCGATGCCGATGTGTGGTCCAGTTTGATGTTACTTTGCGGATTCATATAGCTGTACATTGCATAGTAGAACTTGTTTGAACTTCGACCCTGGTTCCAACTCGGGCTTTCATAAAAATAGTAACGTCTACATTTATTTGGTGTCTTGAGGCCCGATTGATGAATTTATGATAGATCCTTGATTCCAGACATATACCGGAGTCGATATCCAGTCGCTGTGTGCAGGGTTCGCAATCGATCAGGATTTAATCAAAACTTCTTTAGCCCTTCATTAAGACATTCTGTTTTGCCGTGCCTATAGTCCCCGGGTTGAGAGTTTTTTAGCGCTTTGGAAATCCTGGTAACGAATGGTTGTTCGATGAAGGTAAAAGCAAGGAAAGCGGTCGATAAGAACGGCGATACTCAAGCAGCTCCGTTAGCAGCTGAAGTAAAACTGAGAAAATTAATCCAACTGGCTAACACTATCAAGCGGGAGGTTGACACCCTCCGTCTGAACATGTTGATACCTCCTTTTTCAATAAAAAATAAGTTTGATTTCACAAAGGGGATAGACCTCGCTCATGAGGTTCGCGGTCTTGAGGTCGCATTAATTACTCATGCGTTGCTTTGCACTCATGGGAATCAAGCGGCTGCCGCCAAACTGCTGGGACTGAAATATACGACCCTCAATCAGAAGCTCAAGCATTTCGACATTTCCCCGGTGAAATTGAAAGCCCGCCTCTGGAAACGCTGAACAGTGGGCAGAAGCTACTGCGCAGTCGCCGCCGCCCGATCATCTAGTCGTCAACTGAATAGTGAGGTGACGTTGTCATGAGTCTCACTGAGTTCCCGAAGCGTTAGCAGTTCAAGCCCGTCTCTTTTGGAGGTTCGTGGAGAGGTCCTTATATATGATTTTCGTTAGCTTATTTTCCTAGATAATAAAGAACTTCAGGCACGTCGAATAATCACATCCCGCCTCACTTGGCCCTGCTGGGCCAGCAAGCCTATGAAATTTGCAACTTTGATCCACGCAAACCAAATTGGCATGTTCGTTGCACCGTGCTGCTAGTGCGGAGCCCGGCCTTCCGCCTCAGATCCCAACTCGGAGGATTTTAATGACGCATCAGATTAGGTTAGTACTTCTATTAGTCATTGTATGTGCTTGCGGCACAGCGGCGTTCGGACAAGGCACCACGGGTTCGTTGACTGGCACGGTCAGCGATCCAACGGGTGTTGTGCCGAACGCCACTGTAAACGTCAAGAGCGCAGCCGGTGTCGACTTGACTACTCAAACCAACGACACTGGTACATTTAAAGTGCCATCACTGAGCGCCGGTCTCTACACAGTTACCGTCAGCGCCTCAAACTACAAAAAGACCGTAATCACCGACGTTAAAGTCGACGTTGGGAGTCCATCGACGATCAACGTTCAACTCGAACCCGGATTGCAGGATCAGACGGTGACCATTGTCGGCACCGGTGCGGAACTGCTGAATACGGAGAATGCTACCGCTGGTTCAACGATCGTCGGCAGGCAGATTATTGATCAACCCCAAGCATCGCGGGACGCCCTGGATCTCGTAACGCTGCTGCCTGGAGTGCAGACAACAGGACGACCACGGCAGTCGTCCGTTAACGGTTTGCCGAAGAGTGCTCTCAACATCACGATCGACGGCACAAACGTACAGGACAACCTCATCAGGTCACAGGATGGCTTCTTTACTTTCGTGCGCCCGCGCATCGATTCAATCGATGAGGTCACGATTTCAACTGCAACGCCCGGAGCGGAGAGTTCCGGCGCCGGTGCAGTGCAGATCAGGTTTGTGACGCGAGGTGGAACGAATGATTTCGGCGGCAGCATTTACTGGTATCACCGTGAGCCATCGCTTTCGGCCAACTACTGGTATAACAACGCGACCCAGCCACCGGATCCCCGGACAGGCAAAGCACCGAATCTGCGGGTACTGTTAAATCAGTACGGGTTCCGTGTCGGTGGTCCAATTCGAATTCCGAAACTATTCGACGGGCGCGACAAGGCGTTCTTTTTTGTTAACTATGAAGAGTATCGATTGCCGGAGCAGCAACTGCGCTCGCGCACGATTCTCAACACGAACATCTTCGGAGGTGCTACGCCCGGCAACTTCCAGTACATCGCCGGCGGTGTCACGCGGACAGTTAACCTGCTCCAGGCAGCAGCTGCATTCGGTATTCCGAGCACGGTCGACCCGGATGTCGCGAGCCTGCTGAACGAGATTCGTGGTACGACTTCAACGGGAACTCTCGCGGCGGTTTCGAATGCACCAAACTACCAGCGATTTTCCTTCATAAACCCCGGCGGTCAGGATCGCTACTTCCCGACTGTTCGCTTCGACTTCAACTTGACGAAGAATCATCGTCTCGAAAACATCTGGAACTACCAACGCTTTACCGGCAAGCCAGTCGATTTCTTAAATGCCGCCGACCCTTCCTTCCCGGGTTTTCCCAACCACGCCGGCCAGGACTCGCATCGCTTCAGCAACACGACCGCCCTCCGATCAACGTTCGGCGCGAACGTGGTAAACGAGGCGCGATTTGGATTGGCGGGTGGGAATTCTCTGTTTGGTTCACAAGTCACGGCGGCACAGTTTGCTAATCAAGCCGGCTTTGACTTCGCCCTGAGCGATAGCGTTAACGCGCTCGCAGTGTTGACTGATGCGACTGCCAACGCCTTTCCGAACCTGGTTGCGCGCGGCGCATTCGGAAATAGCTCAAACCGTCGCAATACTCCGTCAAAGACGTTCAGTGACAACATCACCTGGAACATGGGTAACCATAGTCTCAATTTCGGAGGCGAATGGACTCAAATCAACGCTTTCCAAAGAAACCTCAATCAAATTGTTCCCTCGATCTATTTCGGTATCGCCGGCGGCGACCCTGTCGAAGATCTATTCTTTGATCCAACTGTCGCATCAACGGTGTTCCCGGGTGCTTCAGCCACCCAACTCAATGAGGCGTCACAGATCTTCGCTTTGTTAACTGGCAGAATTACCGCAACTGGCTCGAGTGCGTTCCTTGATGAAGACGGCAAGTACACATCGCTTGGCCTACAAACCACTCGCTTCCGCCAGCGTGAGTTCGGGTTCTTTGCTCAGGACTCGTGGCGCTTCCGCCCGAATCTGACGATCAATTACGGGCTGCGATGGCAACCGCAACAAGCACCAGTCTCTCAGAACGAAGTGTTCTCCAAGACTGACATCGCGGGTGTCTACGGTGTCTCAGGCGTAGGCCGTCTGTTTCAACCTGGCCTCGCTGCTGGGGCGAAGCCCGCGCAGTACACGGTTCTGCGTCCTGGCGAAAAGCTGTACGCCACTGATTGGAACAACGTCGCACCCTCGTTCGGCTTTGCTTACAGTCCGAATTGGCAGAACGGCATTCTCCGGAACGTATTTGGATCCGCCGGACAAAGTGTGATTCGGGCCGGCTATTCCATCGCCTTCATCCGGGAGGGACTCTCGGTCGTGCTGCAACCGGTTCAGCAGCATCCGGGTGGTATAGTTGATACGAGTCTGAACGCCGGAGTAGATTTCGCACCAGGTTTTCTTTTTCGCGACCGGGCTGCGTTACCAAGCCGTCCCTTTCCATCTAAGCCAACCTATCCGATCGAAGGAAACGTGTTCGACTTTGCGGTCCCGTCCGCCTTCGATCCCAATCTGAAAACTGGTTACGTGCAGTCGTGGACTTTCAGCGTTCAGCGCGAAGTGATGAAGGACACTGTGTTCGAAGCACGTTATGTTGGCACGCGCGGCATCAAGCTTACGCGTCGTTACAACATCAATGAGGTCAACACAGTCGAGAACGGGTTCGCCAGCGAGTTTTTACTTGCACAGCAAAACCTGTTAGCGAATCGCGCCGCAGGGCGCGGTGCAAACTACCGTTACTTCGGGCCGGGTACCGGAACTAGTCCGCTGCCGACTCTGCTCGGTTTCTTCACCGGACAGAGTGCTGCGGTACGAGACCCCAACAACCCGGCGAACTATGGTTCGTCGAGTTTCGCTAATGCGACTCTCGCGTCGCATCTCTTGCCGGTCAACAACAACGTGCTTGCCTTTGCAACGGCGCTAAGCACTGGCGGAGGAGGTTCACCAACTACCGGCGACTTCTTCTTCAACAACGGTATCGCCGCCGGTATTCCTTCGAATTACTTCGTCGCTAACCCCGATGCGATATTAGTGGGAGCAACGATCACCGACAATGGTTCTCATCAATGGTACGACGGATTGTCGCTTGAACTGCGGCGAAGTTTCAGTCAGGGTTTGTTACTGCAAGCAAACTACACCTGGTCCAACTCGCTGACTGACTACTTCGCATCCAGCCAGACGAGCCTGAACAGTTATCTTTCGCTGCGGGATCTCACGTTGAGCAAACGGCAGTCGCCCTTCGACATCCGCCACGCTTTCAAGGTCAACTGGATTTATGAGTTGCCTTTCGGCCGCGGCAAAATGTTTGGGTCAGGCGTCAACCGACTGGTTGATACCGCAGTCGGAGGTTGGGAAATTCACGGCACGACTCGCGTTCAGTCAGGACGTGCATTTCGCATCGGCAATGTCCAGCTTGTTGGTATGACTGCCGAACAACTTCAGAAGAATATCGAAGTTCGCAAACAACCAAACGGCATCGTCACTTTCTTGCCGGATGACATCATTCTCAACACACGGCGTGCCTTTTCTTTCGATGCGACGAGCTCCACCGGCTACTCGACCCTCGGAGTTCCTGAGGGACGGTTCATTGCGCCGGCGGGCTATCACTGCGTGCAGCGGTTTATAGGTGAGTGTGGATTTAGCGATCTCGTGCTCCACGGACCGCGTTTTGTTCGCGTAGATCTGAGCCTCGTTAAAAAGTTCAAATTCAGTGAGCGCACGAACCTCGAATTGCGTGGAGAGTTTCTGAACGCTATCAACAATCAGAATTTCTTCGTTGGCGGTTCTGCGTCAGCGGAACCGGCCCAACTTACCACCGCGACTGGAACGCCGGCTAACTACAGCGGCGCAACGTTCGGACAACTGCCTGTTGGTTCTGCATATCAGGACGTTTCGACGACTAATGATCCGGGTGGCCGGCTCGTACAGTTCGTCCTTCGGCTAAACTTTTAGATCCTGGGGCGCTGGTTTTGGTCCAGGACCTTTGGGAGGAGTATGGCGCGTGGGGCCGTACTCCTCCACTTTTTATGATTCTCCTAAGGTTCACCAAGCGATCAGATAAATTCACTCATGAGAAAGTTAATTCTTGGTTTACTGTTAATTAGCTCCACGTTCTTCCGGGTCGGATCGGCACAAGACAAAGCGAAGCCGTGGCCGGATTGGTCAAAGAAGGAGGCGCTGCGAATACTCAACGACTCACCCTGGGGACAAGCACAGGTGCAGACGGACACGTCAGAGATGTTCTTTCGTCCTCAAGCTGATCCGAACGTTGCGCCGCGTGCTGCTGATGCGAATCGCGACCGGCAGGGTTCCACTAACCAGGCAACCAGCGTGAAATATCGCATTCGATTTCTTTCGGCCACGCCGATCAGGCTGGCATTCGCACGCTTGATCACAATGGACCAAAAGACGGAAGCGACAGCCATTACGGCTCACTTGCGCGATTTTGTCGAACGCAAGTTCGATCAATGGATCGCAATAACCGTGGATTATGAATCTAATGATCAGCGATTCTCAGGCGAAGCTTTACAGGCCTTCAACAGTGCTACTGTAGGCTCACTCAAAAACAACACCTATCTTGAACGCAAAGACGGCAAGCGAATCTTTCTTAATGCTTACTACCCGCCTTCGTCTGATGGTTTGGGAGCGAAGTTTATCTTCGAGCGAATAGTCGACGAAGCCCCGTTTTTAAATCGAGAAAGTGGCGAAGTGCGGTTTGTTTCAGAGATATCCAAGACGCTAAGGTTGGACAAGCGTTTCAAAGTTGCAGATATGATTTACCAGGGCAAGCTCGAGTATTGATTCGGGCGGTTATGTATCAAAGCCGGCCCGCTGGAGCAAATCTGCAAACCTCGAGTCAGCTCGCAAGCGGTCAAAGCCAGGGTCGATCTTAAGAAAAGCGAGCCATGCAGCACCTTCTCGGTAAGCTCTTTCAAGCCACTCAAACGCTTCGTTTACTTCGCCAAGCCCCGAGTGGATCAAAGCTATGTTGTAAGGAGAGATATATCTCTCCTTTGACAGCGCCTTCAGTTTCTTCAACTCTTTTACAGCTGCTTCACGCTTTCCCATTGCAGCGTATGTGAATCCAGTCAACGCTGTGATCTGCTGGAGATCCTCGGCTTTGTAAGCCTTTTTAAACGCCTCCAGCGCATCCGAAAAGTCTCCCTTGTGAAGCAGCGCGCATCCCAGATAATAATTCGCAAGCTGGTACCCCGGTTTCATCTCAAGAGTGTCCTGGTAAAGCTTGATCGCCCGGTTGTATTGGCGTTTGTAATAGAAAGGCAGACCAACAGTTGTACTGTACACGAGCGAGAGTGGATCAAGGTCTCTCGCTTTTCTAAACTCTTCCGAGGCTTCGTCCAGCTTTTCCTGGGTAAGTAGAAACCACGCATATAAATGCCGCGTCACCGCGTTATTTTGATTTAATTCAATTGCTAACTTGAATTCCTCTTCCGCAGCGGTCCAATCACGCTCGTAAAAGAATTTAACTTCAGCCAGAGACGCATGACCCTCAGCCAGGCTGTAATCAATTTCTACTGCGCGCTCGGCCGCGGCCTTCGATGCAGGGAATGCCTCTGCCGGAGAAAGAAACAAGTACTCGGCCAGAATACTGTAAGCGTCGGCAACTCCGGCGTGGGCCAACGCATAGTCAGGGTCCAGGTGGATCGCAGATTCAAAGTGATGAATGCTTTTCTGAAGATCACTCTCCGTTCGTTTGTCCCAGAAGAAGCGACCCTTGATGTAGTGTTGATACGCTTCCACATTCTCAGTTGAGTGTCGTTTCACGTTGCTTTGTTCGGCGCCACCGACTAGTGAGATCAACGCTTTGGCAAGCTGTTCAGATATTGAGTCTTGCAGAGTGAATAGGTCCAAAAGTCTTCCATCAAACTTACCTGACCACAATACGATTTCGCCGCGAACTTTGATGACCTGGACGGTTACTCTCAGGCGCTCGCCAGACTGCTGCACCGTTCCGTCGATCACCATATCAGCCCTCACTCTGCGTCCGATAGCAAAAGGGTCGTTAACGGCACCTGAATACCGGAAAATGACACTGGTTGGGAGCACAGTAATCAGTCGCAGCGGGTTGAGTGACGTAATGATCGAGTCAGCCATTGCTAAACCCAGTAACGAATCGTCCGCCAACTCCGGATGCAGGCGTCTGAACGGCAGGACTAATAAACTTTTACTGCTCAGATCCGATCTACCAATTCTATCTAAATCATTTTGGCCGATCGGTTCGGGGAGATGGACCTTTCCTCTCCGGTTTTCGACAATCTTCACGTCCGCAACAAAACGGTAGCCGCGCTTTGGCACAGTCTCCGTATATTTAGGAGTACCAACGCCTTCACCCAAAGCTTTCCTCAAAATGGAAATGTTTTGCGCCAGGCTACTCTCGTCTACAAAACTGTCGGGCCACACCTTCTCCAACAACTCATCTTTTGAAACAACGCGTCCGCCGTTTTGCAGTAGTACGAGGAGAGTGGCGAACACTTTCGGAGGCAGCGGGATAGCTTTTCGATCCCGCAATAGAAGTTGTTCGGCAGGATCTAATTGGTAGGGACCAAATTCGTAGATGTAATCATCCGCAGGCGTCATGTCCGTTTTGTTTCTAGCTGCTCAAAACTCCATTAATCTTTTATCAGAATTTTCTCAAGACTATTAAGTTGTCCCACGCTATTGTTTTTTTTGCCACAGAATCCAAATTCTAAAGGTGAATCAACAGCTCAGGCACTTCAGTTTACTGATTGAAATTCAATATTTGACTGCGTCGAAATTTGCGTAGCAACGATTGCTGATAACGCTATTCACCCGCGGCCGGGGTACTCGTCACTCTCTTAAGAATCTGACGCGATCATGCAGATCGACACGTCTGACTACTTGCAGAACGTTTGCGTTAATCCGCTCAACCGGGACTCTACAATGAGAAAACAAACACTACTAAAGCTTTCCTTTCAACTGCTTTTACTTGTCTTTATTCAGGCATTCGCCCAAAGCGTTCCAGCGCAAACCGGCACATCGTCTATTCACGGCACAGTTACCGATACGCAGGGCCGCGCCGTCGCTGGTGCTACTGTGACGCTTACCAACCTCGATCGTAACTTTGCGCGAACTCTGACTACCAATAACGAAGGTGCTTACGGCTTTTCGGCGATTCCTCCCGGAAGCTATCGCGTGGAAACCGAAGCGCCCGGCTTTAAAAAAGCGGCAGTCAACGACATTCATGCACTCGTCGAAACTCCGACAGAAATTGACGTCCAGCTTGAAGTAGGTAACGTTACCGAAGTCGTCAACGTAGTTGCTGGAGGTGATGCGCCGCTCAACACGACCGACGCCACAATCGGCAACACATTTGAGTCGAATCGCATTCAGCAACTGCCACTCAACGCCCGCAACGTGGTTGGTCTGTTGAGTCTTCAGCCAGGTGTAACGCGTGCCGGTTTCGTCAACGGAGGACGCGCCGATCAAGCGAACGTCACGTTGGATGGAGTAGACATTAACGAGCAACAGAGAGGGCTGGACATCGTTACGGACGAAGCCTTCGCCAGCGTCCTGCGTTCAACTCCTGATTCGTTGCAGGAATTTCGCGTGACAACAACCAACCCGAACGCAGACCAGGGACGGTCATCCGGCGCGCAAGTCACGCTTGTCACCAAGTCAGGAACAAATGACTTTCATGGGTCTCTTTATCACTTTCATCGAAACACAGTAACGAGTGCCAATGACTTTTTCAATAACGCCGCAGGCGTAGCGCGTCCGCAACTCCTGCGAAATATTTTTGGTGGCTCGCTCGGTGGTCCAATCAAGAAAGATCGTGCTTTCTTCTTTTTCACTTATGAGGGCTTCCGAGAAGCCACTGGCACATCCGTAGTGCGCGAAGTTCCTCTGCCTTCACTCGGACAGGGAATTGTTCGCTATAAAACTGAGAGCACTGCGAGCGATCCAGGCTGCCCGTCCGGCACTCCGACAGGCGTGAATTGTTTGACGCCTGCAGAGATCAATGCTGCGTATACAGCTGTGAATGGAGTTTCACCGGGCATAAACCCAGCGGCACTGGCTGTGCTCGCGGCCGCGGCTCAGAGGTATCCGGCGAATGATCTGACCGTTGGCGACGGACTCAACACGGGTGGATTTCGTTTTAATGCCAAGACACCGACCCGCCTCAACACTTACATCTCCAGGTTCGACTTCAACGTAAACGATCGGCAGACCATATTCCTGCGAGGAAACTACCAGAACGACCTCGTTACACGAGCTGTGTATGGCGGTCCCGATTGCTCTACAGGAGATAACGTTCAGTGTTTTCCTGACACGCCACCGCTGACGCTGTGGAATCACCCGAAGGGGCTCGCTATTGGCCACACCTGGATGGCGTCGAACACATTGTTTAATCGATTTGCGTACGGCTTCACCCGGGCCTCGTTCACACAAGGAGGCGATTCAGATGAGAACCGTGTCAACTTTCGTTTTATCTTTTCGCCGAGATCCTTCGCTCGCAACCTGGACCGAATAACGCCGATTCACAACTTTGTGGATGACGTTTCGTGGACGAAGGGTAAGCACACACTTGGTTTTGGAGGGAACGTTCGTCTAATCAAGAACAATCGGTCGTCTACAGGCGCTTCATACGATACCGCGTTTCCGAACCCGTCATTTTATGATTTCTCCGGCGACGCCGTGATTGTCGATGTTTACAACACGGGTGACCCCATCTTTCCAGACGTTGCATCCGGCGCTGAGATCGATCTAAGAGACGCCCTGACGTCAGTGATTGGACGCTTCTCGGCGATCACGGCGAACCTGGTGTACGACAAAGATGGTCAGCTCCAACCCGCGGGTACGCCTACCGTTCGATCCTTCGCCACCGAAGAGTACGAACTCTACTGGCAGGATTCATGGCGATTACGTCCAAACTTTACGCTAACGTACGGTCTACGTTGGTCCACCTCGACTCCTGTTTACGAAACACAAGGCATACAGGTGAAGCCGACCGTAAGCCTGGGCCAATACTTCAACACCAGGCGTGAGAGTGCTGATCGCGGTGTTCCTTTCAACGACCCGATCACGTTTGAGTTAGCTGGAAAAGTAAATAATCGGCCCGGCTATTACAAACAGGACTGGAACAACTTTGCACCCTCGGTGGCAGTCGCCTGGTCGCCGGATTTCGGCGACAACTGGTTTGGTCGCATAATCGGTAAAGACGGCAAATCTGTAATCCGTGGCGGCTTCCGAATGACCTATGATCGCATCGGCAGTCAACTAGCGGTTAACTTTGATCAAAACTCGATCCTTGGTTTCACTTCGGCGCAGGGTAATGCCGCTAATACTTTCAATGTGAGTGACCGGCTTGGCCCATTGTTTGGCGGTCTAAACCCGAGCATTCGCAGTATCGCTCAAGTCGGAACAATCGCCCAGGCACTGACCTTCCCGTTAACGATCTCGTCCAACGAAGATCAGCGGATCGCACAATCTCTGGACGACTCCATAACGACACCCTACAACTACAGCGTTAACTTTTCTTACGGGCGTGAAATCGGTAAAGGGTTGTCATTCGAGACGAGTTACGTAGGCCGCTTCGCGCGTAAACTTCTCGCGTCGCGAGACATCATGCAGCTCAATAACCTGCGCGACCCGCAATCGGGAATGACCTTCTACCAGGCGATGAACATTCTCGTGGACCATCGCTATGCTAACACGCCGATTACTTCGGTTCCGTCGTTGCCGTTTTTCAACAATCTATTCCCATTCATGCCTGAATATTGGGGAGACACTTCGTTGACGCCGACGCAAGCGGCTTATGCGTTCATCGCGTTTCCCGCTCTTGGCGGTGATGGCATCACCGACTACACCTTCGTCCAACTACTCTGGGATGACAGTCCCAATTGCACCACTTGTCCTGCTGGGGGAGGTCCCGCCCGCTTCAACAATATGTTCTATCAGCCGCAGTTCGGTGCTTTCTCTGCGTTCTCGACGATCGCTTACTCGAACTTCAATTCGGCGCAGTTCAGTCTACGTCAGCGGTTTGGCAACGACGTCACTTTTGACGTGAACTACACTTTCAGTCATTCGCTGGACAGTGCCTCGGGGCTGCAGGCTTCTGGAGCATTCGGCTCCGCGTTCATCGTTAACGCGTTGGATCCGGATCAGAACTACGCCACTTCTGACTTTGATGCGCGACATTTGATTAACGCGAATTGGCTAATCGGCCTGCCTCTAGGAAAGGGCAAAGCCATTGGTGGCAACCTCCCGAAATTCGCCGACACAATTCTGGGAGGATGGCAACTGTCAGGAATATTTCGTTGGAACAGTGGATTGCCGATCCAAACTCCATTTGACGGAAGTCGCTGGGCAACGAATTGGAACGTACAGTCAAACGGTGTTCGCGTTCGTCCGGTCAGCGCCTCACCCACGCGCGGAGCGAGCCCAAACATCTTCACCGACCCGACGGCGGTATTACGAAGTTTCCGTAATGCGCGTCCCGGTGAAATAGGTGATCGCAATGTGTTGCGTGGTCCCAGCTACGTTTCACTCGATGCCGGATTATCAAAAAACTTTAAGATGCCGTGGGAGGGCCACACTCTGCAGTTCCGTTGGGAGGTCTTTAACGTTACCAATACACAGCGATTCGACGGCAACACTATCGCGGACCTTAGCCTGCCGCGTGATCCGTATCTCCGTGATCTGGACGCGAGTCCTGACTTCGGACGGTTTACTTCCACTCAAGCTCCGCTAAATGAAAACAAGGCGGGACGTGTCATGCAGTTTGCGCTGCGTTATCAATTCTAGTATTCGGAGTCGCATGGAAATGCAGTTAAGGACCAGAGGTTTGTTTGCGATCTGCTGTTGCTTTTGTTTAATGCTAATTTGCGCCTTCTCATCGTTGGCCCAGAGTCCACAAATATTTTCGCCCACGCCAGAGGCTGATTCACTCTACAAGGAGCATAAGTGGGCCGAGGCGGCAAAAGCATATGAAGCTGTTACACAAAAAGACGCTGGCCATGGACGTGCGTGGTATCGCCTGGGGATGTCGCTACATGCAATGGGTAAGTATGATCAGGCTGTAAACGCGTTGAAACGCGCGGTCGAGATCACTAAACGTCCTGCAATGATGTACAACCTCGCAGCCGCACTTGCGAGGAGCAATCAGAAAGATGAATCTTTAATGTGGTTGTTGAACTCACTGAACCGCGGATTCGCCCCAGGTTCTCCCCTAGAAACGGAAGCAGATTTTTTCAACCTTCACGACGAACCGAGATTCAAGGAAGCGTCGGCACTCGCCGACAAAATAGCCCGACCGTGCATGTTTAAGCCCGAACATCGACAGTTCGATTTCTGGATCGGCGAGTGGAACGTTCTCAACCCAGCGGGAGATCAAGTCGGAACGAGCAGCATTCTAAACGTCGCCGAGGGCTGTATCATTCTGGAAAACTGGACCAACCTGCAAGGTCAAACCGGTAAGAGTCTCAACTTTTACAATAGCGTCAAAGGTAAATGGCAACAGACATGGGTTGGTCACGACGGTGACGTTCTGGAATTAGCTGGTGAATACAAAGACGGCGCCATGCTCTTCACCGGCGAAACTATTGACAGCACTGGGAAGAAAACGTTGGAAAAGCTTACCTTCTTCAATCTTTCAGCGGAACGAGTCCGCCAACTGTGGCAGCAGTCCACTGACGGAGGAAAAACCTGGATGGTAGTCTTCGATGGTCTATACATTCGCCGCAAGTAGATAAGATTCGTGAAGCCCGTTGCAACGTCGCGTTTAGAGAATGGCAGTCCGGCCCTCACGTCTGGAAGATAAATTGCTAGTGAACCAAATCTACGGAAAATCACAGCAACCAAGGGCTCTTACCAGGGAGGTGCTTCCTTATTGGTTAATTACAAATCCAGCGCAAGTGAGTCTGACGCCTTCAACGATTCCAATACGCCGTCGACAGAACAAGTCTCCGCTGCGTCATCAGCTCCTGACGCGTTAGTCTTACCATGCGGACAGGCTATAGATCCTCGTAACGAAGACATCTTTTCCGAAACAACTCTAACAGAAGAAATAATCGACAAGCTGCTACTCGGTGAACATACCGACTGGGTAGCAGCTTTTCAATTATTGGTTTCGCGCCTCGAGGCGCAGGGCGGCGAAGTCGGCATTATCGGTCCGTCCGCATTTCTGGGAACCATCGGCGATCCGGAGATCATTATGTCGTGTGGAAGCCCGCGCAAGACCTCCGACTGCCAGGAAGTAATAAATTTCTTCTATGGTTTTTGGAGCAAGCGCGACACGGATCCTATTTGCGCAACCACCGTAACTGCATCTGATCCACCTATCGCCTGTTGTGCGGTTCCTTATTCCAAGAACGAAGTTCTCGGGACGGTGGTTTGGGGCGACAGCTCATCACTCTTTGAAGACTTGTTGCCACTACGATTGTTTGCGCGGGTCTTGGCCCATGTTCTGGCGAGTAAAACCGAAACGGCGCGACCAAAGTTGCCAGGAACTTCCGAGGTGCGCAAGTTTCCCGCGGATTATATCGAAGGATGCTCCGATGCGATGAACTCATTGCATAGCGAGATTGAGATGTTGAGCCAGGTTAATTTTCCCGTGCTTTTGTTGGGTGAAACGGGTGTGGGAAAGGAGCATATCGCTCAACTACTACATAAATGGTCCAATCGCAAGGAAGGGCCGTTTATGGCAGTCAACTGCGCTGCTATACCGACAGAATTACTTGAGGCGGAAATGTTTGGTATCGGACGGGGCGTGGCAAGCGGTGTGCTCGAGCGTGATGGGTATTTCCAGTTAGCCGACGGCGGAACTCTCTTCCTGGACGAAGTAGCGGAGTTGCTTCCCTCGCTTCAGGCCAAACTGCTGCGCGTTTTGCAGGACAAGGAAATACGCCGCGTTGGCGGGTCGAAAGTTAAACCGAATGTACGCGTTGTTGCCGCGACCAACGCAGATATACGAAAGCGGATCGAAGATGGAAGCTTCCGGCCGGATCTTTTTTACCGCATCGCGGGGTTTGAACTTTTCGTGCCGCCATTGCGAGAGCGTAAAGGTGATCTACCGCTATTCATTGAACATTTCCTGCGGCAGTTTTCCAGGGAAGCGGGAAAGACTATTAAAGGAATAACTCTTAAAACTCTTGAAGCACTTAATGGTTACTATTGGCCTGGCAACGTCCGCGAGTTTGTGCACGAAATGCGGAGGCTGGTCTACCTTTGCCCCCACGGACAATCGATCGAATACCAACTCCTATCAGATCGGATCATTTCCGGAGTGGTTGAAAGAAACAACGAGGCTGGCACACATCTTTCATTAGAAACAGCCACGGAAAATCTGGAGACAATGATGATTAGGGAAGCATTACTCAAGACCCAAGGCAATCGAACGCAAGCCGCCAAGTTGCTTGGCATCACGCGAAATGGCTTGGCGATCAAGATGGAGAGATTGGGGATCAAAACGTAACCACGGCTGGAACGCTTTGGACAGAATAAGTAACGAAACTGTTGCCAAGTTGCTTGGCATCACGCGAAATGGTTTGGCGATTAGATAGTCCGATCGCGTATTAAAGCCTCATCGAGTAAAGCTCACGGAAGCATGGACCAATGCTTTTGTTAGCTTTTAATGTGAAATCTCTTCGCTCTAAAGCTTACGGTCCACGGCATACAACTTGACTACTCACAAAATCGAGCCATCGATCCGCAAGCGCATGGACCCAAAATTCCGCGCGCTCGCTCTTTCAGGTCTCAGGTCGCACGAATCAAAATTATGAACGTTTGAAATATTAACTGTGCCGCAGTGAAGACAGTTGATGCGGATCGCCAGGTGAGCGACTCGTAGTTGACTGCCCCGCAGCTCCGTGGGGCGCTGTGTGCATCGACACGGACAAGCTGAGGATTAATGAACCTTAAAGCCGTCGTCATACTAAGCT
>Ga0105246_10000601_pt1 | contig 19952 bp, 19 predicted proteins | sample KBSM64metaG_FD_99694 | JGI IMG/M metagenome (GOLD analysis project Ga0105246, IMG submission 99694) | Miscanthus rhizosphere microbial communities from Kellogg Biological Station, Michigan, USA - KBS M6-4 metaG | ecosystem: Host-associated > Plants > Roots > Rhizosphere > Soil | place... | reverse complement strand
CATGCAATCCCGAATTCGCCAGCTTTTCCAGGCCAGCATCGACACCAAGCAACAGGCGATGGACGTACTTGCACCGCACATCGAGCAAGCCAGTCAGGTCATGGTCAATGCCTTGCTCAACGAAGGCAAAATGCTTTCGTGCGGTAACGGCGGCTCGGCCGGAGACGCCCAGCATTTTTCCTCCGAGCTGCTCAACCGCTTCGAGCGCGAGCGCCCGAGCCTGCCGGCGATCGCCCTGACCACCGACACGTCGACGATCACCTCGATCGCCAACGACTACAGCTACAACGAAATCTTCTCCAAACAGATCCGCGCCCTCGGCCAGCCGGGCGATGTGTTGCTGGCGATTTCCACCAGCGGCAACTCGGCGAACATCATTCAAGCGATCCAGGCCGCACATGATCGCGAAATGATTGTCGTAGCCTTGACCGGACGCGACGGCGGCGGCATGGCCTCATTGCTGCTGCCTGAGGACGTGGAAATTCGCGTCCCGGCCAACGTCACTGCACGCATTCAAGAAGTCCACCTGCTGGCGATCCACTGCCTGTGCGATCTGATCGACAGCCAACTGTTCGGGAGTGAAGAATGACCGTTAACCGCCTTAGCCTTTTGGCCATCACGCTGTGCCTTGCCATCAGCGGTTGCAGCACGGCAATCACCGCAACACGGGACACCCCCATCCAGGACGACCGGGGCACACGCACCTTCGGCAGCACCATCGATGACTCGCTGATCGAAACCAAGGTCAAGGTCAATGTCGCCAAAGCGGCTACGGACCTGGGTAATGGCGCATCGCGCATTGTCGTGACCAGCTTCAACGGCGTTGTGCTGCTGGCCGGCCAGACTCCGCGCGAAGAGCTCAAGGCCCAGGCCGAACAGGCTGCCTCGACAGTGCAGCGGGTCAAGAAGGTGCACAACGAACTGCAGGTCATGGACCCGATCACCCTGCTGGCGATCAGCAACGATGCGTTGCTGACCACCAAGATCAAGGCGCAGATGCTTACCGACAGTGCCGTGCCGGGCTCGCGCATCAAGATCGTCACCGACAACGGCATCGTCTACATGATGGGCCTGCTGACCCAGGCTGAAGCCACTCGCGCGGCTAACCTGGTACAGGGCGTGTCGGGTGTGCAGAAAATCGTGAAGGTGTTCGAATACATCGACTGATGTAACCGTCAGCCACGAAAAAGGGCGCCGTGCATTGACTGCACGGCGCCCTTTTTTGTATCGGCTGTTTACTGGTATTGCGAGTACGGGTTGCCCTGGAACTGGTTGTTCTGCTGCGGCGCCTGCTGCTGGGCGCCCGGCTGGCCGTACTGCTGGCCCGGGATCGGACCAAGGTTCACTTCTACACGACGGTTCTGGGCACGACCATTGACGTCGGCGTTACTGGCAATCGGATTATCCGGGCCGGCACCGCGTGCGCTCAGGTTGGCGGCACTGACGCCCTGGGAAGTCAGGTAGTTGGCCACGCTCTGCGCACGGCGCTGGGACAGGTCCATGTTCAACTGGCGGCTGCCGGTGCTGTCGGTGTAGCCAACGATCTGGATGGTGTTCTGGTTGAACTGCTTGAGGGAGTTGGCCAGGTTGTTCAGCGGCTGGTAGAAGCTGCTGGCGATGGCGTCGGAGTTGGTGGCGAAGGTGATATTGCCGGGCATGATCAACTTGATCTGGTCACCCTGGCGTTGCACTTCAACCCCGGTATTGGCCATGCTTTCGCGCAGTTTTTTCTCTTGCTGGTCGGCGTAGTAGCCATAGCCGGCAGCACCGGCACCGGCGACCACTGCGCCAATCAGCGCGCCCTTGCCACGGTGGTTATGGTCGATGGCCGCACCGGCCAATGCCCCGGCCAGCGCGCCGAGGCCGCCGTACTTGGCGGTCTTGCTCATGCCGCTCTCGGAACCATTGCCGGCCTGTCCCTGGCTGCCATCATAAGGATTAGGTGAAGCGCAGCCGGATAAAAGGGCTACGGCGGTAGCAACAACAAGCAGACGACGCGGAGTGAACATGAAGGAAGCTCCTACTTTTGCATTCGGTGATGCAGAGGACGTGGGCAACGGGCCTGTGCCGGGTTTGGAACACGACAAGCGGTAAAAATTCCGTGAGCGAGGCGCAAACCGGAGCCAGGCTATGGATCAAAGTACGTGCTGCCGACAGCGGTGGATCATCCGATTCAACGCTGCACAATGCGCAGCGCCATCAGCCCAACAGCCCCATCGACTTGGCCCGCGCCACCGCCTGGGTACGGCGCTCCACGCCGAGCTTGCTGTTGATATGGCTGGCGTGGGTTTTCACGGTGTGCAGGGAAATGAACAGCTGGTTGCTGATCTCCTGGTTGGAACAGCCCTGGGCGATCAGTTGCAGTACCGCCAGCTCACGTGTGCTCAGGGTTTCATGATGAGGCGCGCTTTCAACACAGGTGACTGCCGGTAGCAACGCCAGCAAGGCCTGGTTCAGCAGAACGTGTGGATGCTTGCCCAACTGCTCGCGCATCCACTGCGGGTATTGCTCCAGCAACCGCTGGAACGGTTGCAGTGCGCCCCCGGTGCCGGCCTCGAGGGCGCGGGCCAGCACCAACCCGGCCCTGGCTTGCTGACCACACGCCAGCAACAAATGCGCCTGCTGGGCCAGGGCGATCAGGGCGATTATCTGGCGACCGCTATTGAGCGCCTGTTGCGCCACGTCCTCAAGCCGTTGCAGCGCCTTGTCGGGCTGTTGGCGAATGGCATCCAGCGCGGCCTGTTGCAGCTCCACATGTTGCGGCAAGTGCGGGTGGAACTCCGGTGCGGCGGCGGCCTGCTCGCCGGTGTAGGTCTGTCCCAGCCGGGCCAGCCAGGCCTCGGCCAGGTCGGTACGGCCCTGGGCCAGCCACAGCTCGCATTTGATCAGGGTGATCATCGCCAGATAGTAGATCGGCGGCACGTCCCAGATGTGCATCAGGCGTTCAGCCTCGGCCAGTTCGGCAAAGGCCGTGGAAAAATCGCCACGCCGGCCTTCGAAGCTGGCGATCACACAATGCCCGATCAGCACGCTGATATCCCGGCAGGCGCGGGCTTCAGTCAGGCCGGCGCGCAACCGCGCAAGGCCAGCTTCGGGCTGGTAACGCAGCAACAACAGGAAACCTTCATAGAGCGACAATCGCGCGCGCACGGCATACAGCCGCTGAGCCGCCAGCCCGTGCAGGCGCTGCAGGCCCTGGCGCACTTCGTCCAGGGCACGCAGAACCTCGCCGCGCGCCTGCAGCACCCGGGCGCGGTCGTAATGGGCCAGGGCTTCAAACAGCGGGTTACCGACACGCTGCGCCAATTCCAGGGACTCACGATTCAGGCCACGGGCACGCCACAGATCGGCATCGACGATCGCCAGGTTGGACAAGGTCGACAGGCACATCAGGCGCTGGCCATAACGCTTGTGCGGCAGGCTTTCCAGGGCTTCGCTGCAATAGCGCTGGGTCAATTCGCGATCCCCTCGCCCACGGGCGATGATCCCGCTCAGTGCCAGCCATTGGGCCAGCATGGATTTCTGCGCGGTGGCCGACGGCGCCGGCAGGAAACGGCTGAGGTAGCTGGATAATTCCTGCGCCGCGTCCAACTGGCACGCCAGCCCCAGCGCCCAGCTGTAGAGCACGATCAAGCGCGGCGTGCTGATCAACAGGCTGTCGGGCAAGTCCATTTTCCAGCGCAGCAACATGCCGACATTCTGTTCCGCCAGCAGCTGTTCCTCGGACAGGTTCTGCACCAGGTTCGCCGCCACATCCAGGTGACCGGCCCGCAGCGCCTGTTCCACCGCCTCATCGATCAGGCCCTGGGCGTTGAACCAGCGACAGGCCCGCAGGTGCAGGCTGGCCAGGGGCAAGGTGGCGCTCTTCTCGCGGCGCGCGCGCAGCAGATCGGAAAACAAATGGTGGTAACGGTACCAGTGGCCGTGTTCATCCAACGGCACCAGAAATACCTGGTGGGCCTGCAGGTAGCGCAGGATTTCCGGGCTGTCATGGGCCTCGCGGACCGCGTCGCACAGCTCGCTGCAGAAACGCTCCTGAGGCGCAGTGTCGTACAGGAACGCCTGTACTTGTGCAGGCAGGCAGTCGATGACCTCTTCCAGCAAATAATCGCGAATCAGTCCTTCGCCGCCGTTCAGGCCCTGGGGCAAGGCACCGTCGCTGCCGGCTTCGGAAGCCGCCAGCAGCCAGAAGCGCAGGCCGGCGACCCAGCCCTCACTGCGACGGATCAGGTTCTCCAGAGCCTCACCGCGCAGCGAACTGCTGTGCCGGTGCAGCACGGCCAGGGATTCGTCATGGGTCAGGCGCAGGTCCTGCTCATGCAATTCCAGCAGGTGCCGCGACAGGCGCAGGCGCGCCAGGTGCCAGTCCGGACGCTGGCGGCTGGTAACCAGCATCACCAGGCCATCGGGCAAATGATTGAGGAAAAATTGCAGGCAACGGTCCAGCACCGGCCCCTGGGCCAAATGGTAGTCATCGAGCACCAGCAGCAGCGGCGCGTGGACAGACAAATGCGCCGTCAGCTCATCGAGCAGGCCATCGAGCCATTCTTCAAAGGCGAAGGGTTGGTGACGCTGACGCATTTTCAGCAAGCCCAGGGACTGGGCACCCAGTTGCGGGAAATACGCGCGCAAGCCTTCGAGCAGGCGCTCGAGAAAACGGCCAGGGTCGTTGTCCCGTGGGCTCAGGCCCAGCCACAGGTTTTGCCAGTGGGCCGGCAGGCTCTGGCAGAACTCGACCGCCAGGGAACTCTTGCCGAACCCCGCCGGCGCGCTGACCAGCAACAGCCGTCCTTCCAGGCCGGCGCCCAGGCGTTCGCACAGGCGTGGGCGCAGCACGTAACCGTCGGGCAACGGCGGCCTGTAGAAACGGCCTTCCAGGCTCGGAATCACCGCGCCGGCAGGCCCCTGGATTCGGGACAGATCAGTCATCGCCGGGCTCTTGTAGAAGGCTGTTGTCGGCATTGCAGATGTCCGCAGACTAGCGGTAAAAGCGGCGGGATTGTAGATCTTTGCAACAAATGTCTGAAAAAGAACTGCGACAAAAAATATCCCTACAGACACCCCAAACAAAATGTGGGAGGGAGCTTGCTCCCGATGGCGGTGGGTCAGTCAATACCTGCATCGACTGTCGCGCCGCTATCGGGGGCAAGCCCCCTCCCACATTTGAGGATCAGCGCAGGTTAGCGAACGCCGTCCTGGCGCAGGGCTGCCGGGGTGAAGTCGCTGGTGGTGGCGGTGAAGCCGAAGTCATACGCCTGCTTCTCTTCGTTCTTCATGCCCAGGGCCAGGTAGCGGCCGGACTGCAAGTCGTAGAGGGTTTCCAGGGCATACCACGGCACTTGCTTGTCGTAGTAGTTCTCGGCATGGGCTTCGGCGACGCGCCACAGTTGGCCACGGCCGTCGTAATGGTCGATCACCGCAGCTTGCCAGGTGTCCTCGTCGATGTAGAAGTCACGTTTGGCATAGATGTGGCGCTGACCTTCCTTCAGGGTCGCGACCACATGCCAGACGCGGCGCAGCTCGTAGCGCGTCAGGTCCTGGTTGATGTGGCCGGCCTTGATGATGTCGGCGTATTTCAACTTCGGATCGTCGATCTTGTAGCTGTTGGCGGCGATGTAGATTTCCTTCTTGCCTTCCAGTTTCCAGTCGTAGCGGTCCGGCGCGCCGTTGTACATGTCGAGGTTGTCGGAGGTGCGCAGGCCATCGGCGGCCGTGCCCGGCCCGTCGTAGGACACCTGCGGCGCCCGGCGCACGCGGCGTTGCCCGGCGTTGTAGACCCACGCCGAACGCGGTTCCTTGACCTGGTCCAGGGTCTCGTGCACCAGCAGCACACCACCGGCCAGACGCGCCGGCGCAGTGACTTGCTGCTTGAAGTAGAACAGTACGTTGCCAGGGTTTTTCGGGTCGAAGTCCTTCATTTTGTCGCGGAACACAAACTGGTCGCGAAAGTACACCAGGCTGTAGGAACCGTTGGTTTGCGGGGTGGCCTGGGTCACCAGGCGCGTGACGCTACCGCCGCGATAACGGGTGATGTGGTTCCAGATCACCTCGACGCCGCTTTTCGGAATCGGGAACGGCACCGCCGTCTCGAAGTTTTCCAGGCCGTTGCCGCCGGACACCAGGTTGGTCGTGGTGGCGTTTTTCTTGATGGAGGCGAACACGTCAGCCGGCACCGTGGCGCCGCGATGAGTCGGGTACACCGGCATCTTGAAGCTGTCCGGGTAACGCTTGAACATCGCGTACTGCCCGGGGGCCAGTTTGTCTTTGTATTGCTCGACGTTCTGCGCGGTGATGGTGAACTGCGGTTGTTCGCTGGCGTACGGGTTGGCCAGGAAACCCTTGGCATCCACCGCCCCTGCGTTCACCGGCATCGGTGACCATTTCGGAATGGTACCGGCCGCGTTCCCGGCCATTTCGGCGCCCATCGGGGTCAGGCTGGTGCCCAGCTTGGCGGCTTCATCCGCCGACACCGCCGCCATGACGTTGCTCGCCAGGATCGACAGCCCAAGCACACCCACGTGCAACAGACTTTTAGTTATTTTCATGTTCTGGACTTCCTGAATACATACCACTTGAAAAGAGTGTGCTTAGAAGTTGGCGCCGAAGCTCAGCGCGACAAAGTCGCGGTCATCCACCGTGCTGAACTTGCCACCAAAGAAGTTGGTGTAGGCCAGGCTGGCGGTGTAGGTGTTCTGGTATTCGGCATCCAGGCCCAGGCTGACCGCCTTGCGCCCTTCTTCGAAGTTGCCGCCAGGGCCTGGCGAGTAACCTTTGACGTCATGGGACCAGGCGACGTTGGGCTTGAGGTTGACCCCGGCAAACACGTCCGGGTATTCCCAGATGGCACGGGCGCGATAGCCCCAGGAGGTTGCGGTGGTGTAGCCGTCGTTGTTGCAGTTGGTGTTCAGGCCGGCTGCGTTGGGCAAGCCCGCACCGGTTGCGGTTGAATTGTTGAGGGCGTTGCAGAACCCACCTGGCAAGGTGCCGGGACCAAAGACCGGGTCGCGGCCATAGCGGGCCTGGGATTTGCTTTCCAGGCCACCCACATGGGTCACGCCGATTTCACCGACGGTGGTCAGGCGGCTGGCGCCCATCACCTGGTCGAAGAAGTGCGTGAAGGTGGTCTGGAACTGGGTCACTTCCTTGCGGTTGTAACCGTGCAGGTCCTGGCCCGGCGTGCCCTTGAGCACGGACGCATTGCCAAAGCCCGGGATCGGCGTGACACCGGCGAACAGAATGTCGGTGGTGCTCAACTGCACCGGCGCATTCGGCCGGTAGCTCAACTCACCGCTCCAGGCGGTGCCGGTGGGCAAGGTGGTGGAGAAGCTCAGGCCGTAGAGGCGGATATCTTCCGGGTACTCGACGAAGTAGTTCGAACTGCCCGCCACGATCAACGGACGCAATGCCCCCAGCGGGCCCAGCGGACGGGTGTAGGCCGCCGATGGCGCGCCCTGTGCGCTGAAGATCGGCGCACGGCTGTGGTAGTTCATGAAGTAGGCGCCGAATTCGGTATCCAGCGGCTCGAAGTTATAGTGCATGGCCACGCCGAACTGGCCGCTGTCGCGGGCATCACGGTCCGGGCCACGGCGCACGAGCACGCCTTCGCTGTTGACGTCCACACCCAGCGCGCCCAGGGTCGGCAGTGCTGCGGCAGGGATGGTCGAGCGCTTGTTCAGTACCCGCAGGTTATTGCTGCAGCCGTCGGAAATCACGTCCGGCTGCGAGAAGAAGGTGCCGCAGTTGTCGGTGACGGTCTGGTCCCATTCCAACTGGTAAAACGCCTCGGCCGACAAGTTATCGGTCAGCGTCTGCGACACATAGAACATGTTGACCGGAATCAGGCCTTCCTTGATCTCGGCCCCCGGACGGCGAAACGCCGAGACGTCGATCGGGTTGATCGAGTTGATACCGCCGCCAATGAAGGTACTTTCGCCCCAGCTCACTACTTGCTTGCCGAAACGCACGGAACCCGGCGCATCGGCGATCGAGTAGTTGTGGTAGACGAACGCATCGAGGATCTGCCCGCCGGAAGATTTGGCGCCTTCCTTGCGGTTGTTGTCGCTGATGTCCTTGAACGGACGGCTTTCGTCCTTGAGTTCAAAGTCGTACCAGTACTTGCCACGCACAAACACACCGGTGTCGCCGTACTTCAGTTCCAGGTCGTGGATGCCCTTGAAGATCTTCGAGAAGGTTTCTCCGCGCTTGAAGTTCAAGTGGCCGTCGTCGGAGGTCTGGGACAGGCCCCTGCCGCCGTTGTTGGCGCCGATCAGGTCGCGATTGGCCTTGGACGTGCTCCAACTGGCGCCTACCGACAGGGATGAGTCAAAGCTCCCTTCGATTTCGCCAATGTTGAAACTGACGCCGAATGCGGGCCCGGCGAGCGTAGAAGCGAGACTGACGGCCAGGGGCAGACGTGCCCGGCGCCAGAACTGGTTTACTGAGGTCATCGACGCTACTCCATGTGCATTTTATTGTTATGGCAGCGAGCTCTTTCGGAAGATGCATGTAACGGCCGGGATACAACGATTCCAATGCCGAGCGACAACCGGGCCACCTTCACCCGAAGCGCAACATCCGCGAAAAACTCTGGAAGGGACTATAGCCAGCAGGGGGTAGTGCTTGATCCCTCTAAAGTGTGATTTGCATCACCAACCCGTCTGCCCCGACCCTTTCGCCACGCCGACGAAGGTCGACGCGGCAAGGATGGCTGAAATTCCACAAATCACAAGTAAAGGCCTGAGATAGAGCATTGCCGCCCCCGAACGGGGACGGCAAGCGGCGTCACAGGGTCGACAGAAACGTGCTGTTGTTGGCCTGCCATTCGATGATGTCGATACGGATACGTTTTTTGTCGAGCTTGCCGACGCTGGTCTTGGGAATTTCAGTAACAACAGCGATCTGGCTCGGAATCGCCCACTTGCTCAAGTGGCCCAATTCAACGAACGGCTTGAGGTGTTCCTTGAGCTCACGAGCCCCTATCACATGGCCATCACGCAACACCAACAGGGCAAACGGGCGCTCGCCCCACTGCGGGTCGGCCATCCCCACCACCGCTACTTCGCGTACCGCCGGGTGGCGGCTGACCAGGTCTTCCAGGGCCAGGGACGAGACCCACTCGCCACCGGTCTTGATCACATCCTTGATGCGGTCACGGATATCGATCACGCCGAACGCATCCAGGGTGGCGACATCACCGGTGTGCATCCAGCCACCGGCCCATAGCTCGGCGCCCTTTTGCGGCTCGTTGTAATAGCCCTCGGTGAGCCAGGGTGCACGCAGTACCAGCTCGCCCTGGGATTCGCCGTCGGCAGGCAGGAAGTTGCCATCGGTGTCCATGATCGCCGCCTCCACCAGCGGCCCGGGCACACCGGCCTTGATCCGATAGGTGGTGCGTTCGTCTTCGCTGCCGGCCATCAGCTCGTCATTGAGGTGGGCACAGGAAACCAGCGGCCCGGTCTCGGACATGCCGTACGCAGCCGTCAACTGAATGCCACGGGCCTTGGCGGCTTCGTACAGCGAACGGTTGAGGGCGCTGCCGCCGATGACGATTTTCCAACCGCCGAAATCCACGTCCTGGGCGGCCTTGGCATTGAGCACCATTTGCAGGATGGTCGGCACACAATGGGAGAAGGTGACCTTTTCCTTGCGCCATAGCTCCACCAGGTATTCAGGGTCGTAGCGGCCGGGGTAGACCTGCTTCAAACCGAGCATGGTCGCCACGTAAGGCAGGCCCCAGGCGTGCACGTGGAACATCGGTGTGATGGGCATGTACACGTCGTTGGTGCCGAGCAAACGCACACTGTCGACACTGCCCATGATGGTCGCCACGCCGATGGTGTGCAGCACCAGTTGGCGATGGGTGAAATACACGCCCTTGGGGTTGCCGGTGGTGCCGGTGGTGTAGAAGGTGGTGGCCACGGAGTTCTCGTCGAAATCCTCGAAGTGGTACGTCGGGCTCGCCGCCGCCAGCAGGGTTTCGTACTCGCCCACCAGGTTGGGCAGGTCGGCCGTCTTGCTGTCGCCGTCGGTGATCAGCACGGTCTTGTCGACGCTGGTGAGCTGCCCGGCGATCGCCTGGTAAAGCCCCACGAACTCGCTGTTGACCAGCACAAAGCGGTCCTCGGCGTGGTTCATGGTGTAGAGGATCTGTTCCGGCGACAGGCGCACGTTGATGGTGTGGATCACCGCGCCGATCATCGGGATGGCGAACATGCACTCCAGGTAACGATGGCTGTCCCAGTCCATCACCGCCACCGTGTCACCGGCCTTGACCCCGGCTTCGGTCAGCACATTGGCCAGGCGCGCGACGCGCTCGATCAAGGTCGGGTAGGTGTAGCGCAGTTTGTCGCGGTAGATGATTTCCCGGGTTTTCTCGTAACGCGCCCCGGACATCAACAGGCGTTTGATCAACAGCGGGTATTGGTAAGCGCCTTCGGCGGGTGGGATAACACGGGTCTGCAACATACGACTCCCTTTTATGACTGCGCGGTCTTGGCGTGAAGACCTGCACTGTAGAGAGGTTATGTTGCAGCTAAATCAGCCAAAGGAATGATTTGCAGAGCCCGGCAAGTGCTAGCTTTTAGCCATGATCTCGGACGCATGCAGATCCAATGTGGGAGGGGGCTTGCCCCCGATGGCGGTGGATCAGCTGATTGATACTTGGCTGAAACACCGCTATCGGGGGCAAGCCCCCTCCCACATTTTGACCGTGCCGGCTTGAGTGAGCGGCGCTTATTTCATGCTGGTAAATGCCAACTTCACCCCAATCGCGATCAACACCGCGCCCATGGTGCGATCGAACCAATGCCCCATCTTCGCAAACCCGGCGCGCACGCGCTGCTGGCTGAACAGCATGGCCACCAGGCAAAACCACAGCGCCGTCGCCACCGCCAGGTACATGCCATAACCGGCCTGCACCGCCAGCGGTGTGTGCGGGTTGATCACCACGGTGAACAGCGAGAGGAAAAACAGCGTGGCCTTGGGATTCAAACCGTTGGTCACAAAACCTGCGGTAAACGCGCCACGCGGGGTGCGCTCGCCCACCTCGCGATGCAACTCGCCTTCCACCGGTGGCTTGGCCGGTTGCGCGCGCAGCGCCTTGAAGCCGATATACAGCAGGTACGCCGCCGCCGCCCATTTCAATGCATTGAACAGCACGATGGACTGGGACACGATCAAGCCGATGCCCAGCAACGAGTAGCCGACGTGAAGAAAGATCGCCGAACCGACGCCCAGCGCAGTCCAGGTGCCGGCGCGACGGCCATGGGTCACGCTTTCACGCACCACCACGGCGAAGTCCGGCCCGGGGCTGGCGACCGCCAACAAGTGAATCAAGGCTACGGTCAAAAACTCGGCGACGTACATGCTCACTCCATTAAGTAACGGATTATTTCATCTGATAGGCTCAGCAGATTACGCCTTCGAACTCCGCCGCAAAAGGTACAGTTGATGATGAACAAGCGCCGCGCCGTTTTCCTCGATCACCCCTCCCTGGACCTCGGCGACCTTGACCTCAGCGGGTTGCGTGACTGCTTCAGCGAGCTGCAGTTGTGCGAGCAGACCACGCCGCAGAATGTGCGCGAACGCTTACAGGGCGCTCAAGTCGTCATCACTAACAAAGTCCCGCTCAGCGCCGAACTCCTGGCGGCCTGCCCCGAGCTCAAGCTGATCCTGGTGTCGGCCACCGGCACCAATAACATCGACCTTGAAGCCGCCCGCGCCCAGGGCATCACCGTGAGCAACTGCCAGGGTTACGGCACGCCGTCGGTGGCCCAGCACACGATCATGCTGCTGCTCAACCTGGCCACGCGCTTGGAGGACTATCAGCGTGATGTGGCAGCCGGCAAATGGCAGCAGGCCAGGCAGTTCTGCCTGCTGGACTACCCGATTGTCGAGCTGGAAGGCAAGACCCTCGGCCTGCTCGGCCATGGCGAACTGGGCAGCGCCGTGGCACGTCTGGCCGAAGCCTTTGGCATGCGCGTGGTGCTGGGCGCGATTCCCGGGCGCCCTGCCCGCGCCGACCGCATGCCGCTGGATGAACTGCTGGGGCAGGTCGATGCGCTGACCTTGCACTGCCCGCTCAACGAGCACACCCGCGATTTTATCGGGGCGCGCGAACTGGCCTTGCTCAAGCCCGGCGCGTTTATCGTCAACACCGCACGCGGTGGCTTGATCAACGAACAGGCCCTGGCGGATGCATTGCGCAACGGGCATCTGGGCGGTGCGGCCACCGATGTGTTGAGTGTCGAACCTCCGGTAAACGGCAACCCGCTGCTGGCCGGTGATATTCCTCGGCTGATCGTCACGCCCCATAATGCCTGGGGCAGCCGTGAAGCGCGGCAGCGGATCGTCGCGCAATTGCGCGAAAACGCCTTGGGCTTTTTCAACGGTGCCCCGCTGCGCGTCGTCGCTTGATAAACTGCGCCCCTTTTCAAGGAGCAGACCATGGATCCGCGCAGTGAAGTACTGCTTCGCCAGGCCGAACTTTTTCAAGGCAACCTGCTGCTGGTCGGCTTGCCTGCCGACGATTTGCTCGGCCGCCTGCCCAACGCCCACGGCTGGAGCTGGCATGCCGGCGATCAGGCGGCGTTGGAGGCGCGTTTTCCCGAGCGCAGCCAATTCGGCGTGAAGGTGCCCGAGCGCGCATTTGAGGCCGCGGTGATTTTCCTGCCCAAGTCCAAGGACCTCACCGACTACCTGCTTAACGCCGTGGCCGCGCGCCTGCCCGGCGCCGAGCTGTTCCTGGTGGGCGAAAAAAAGGCCGGCATCGAAAGCGCGGCCAAGCAGATGATCGCCTTCGGCAAACCGCGCAAGCTGGATAACGCACGGCACTGCCAGCTCTGGCAGGTCACGGTGGGCAACGCGCCGCAGGCGCCCGACCTGGAGAGCCTGGCGCAGACCTTCGAGGTACCGCTGGTAGACGGGCCACTCAAGGTGGTGAGCCTGCCGGGCGTGTTCAGCCATGGTCGCCTGGACCGGGGCACCGAACTGTTGCTGGAACACCTGGACAAGCTGCCCAGCGGGCATTTACTCGACTTTGGCTGCGGCGCCGGCGTATTGGGAGCAGCGGTGAAACGTCGCTACCCGCACAACACCGTGACCCTGCTTGATGTGGACGCCTTCGCCGCCGCCAGCAGCCGCTTGACCCTGGCTGCCAATGACCTGGAAGCCGAAGTACTGACCGGCGACGGCATTGACGCCGCTCCAATGGGGTTGAACGCGATTTTAAGCAACCCGCCGTTCCACGTCGGGGTGCACACGGATTACTTCGCCACGGAAAACCTGCTGCGAAAAGCAGGCAAACATCTGGCAAAAGGCGGCGAACTGCGCCTGGTCGCCAACAGTTTCCTGAAATACCAGCCGCTGATCGAAGAGCATCTGGGCATCTGCGCGATCAAGGCCGAGGGCAATGGTTTTCGCATCTACCGGGCCAAGCGTCCCTGACGGGCGTTTGAAAAAGAAGGCTTGCCGAATGGGTTTTGCCTAGGCAGAATCCGCTGCGTCCTAGGGGAGTAGTCTCCCACGAGCGCCATGCTCGTCCGGCATACGTCAACATACTTGGTCAGCAGACCATGGCGTATGCGACCCAGGAGTCCGCACAGACGGACCGGGGTCTGACAAGACCTATGACACGCACACCTTACCCGGGGCGGGAAGGCTGTACGTGTCATAGCCGTGTCGACCCGCCCCCTGGAAACCTACCTGATGCTGGATTCATTGCTCGTACCTACCGCAATCGTTGCCCTGGCCGAAATCGGCGACAAGACGCAACTGCTCGCGCTCATTCTCGCTGCCCGCTTTCGCAAGCCCTGGCCCATCATCGCCGGCATCGTCGCCGCGACCCTGGCCAACCATGCGGCTGCCGGCGCGGTGGGAGCCTGGTTCGGAAGTTTCTTCTCCGACGCGGTGCTGCACTGGATTCTCGCGGCGAGCTTCTGCGCCACGGCGCTGTGGACCCTGGTGCCGGACAAACTCGACGATGACGAAGCCAGCACCACGCGCAAGTTCGGACCGTTCCTGACCACGCTGATTGCGTTCTTCCTCGCGGAAATCGGTGACAAGACCCAGATCGCCACGGTGATGCTGGCGGCCCAGTATCCGGAATTGTGGCTGGTGATTATCGGGACCACCCTGGGCATGTTGATTGCCAACGTACCGGTGGTGCTGGCGGGGAATTTTGCGGCGGAGAAGCTGCCGTTGACCTTGATTCGTCGATTGGCGGCTACGGCGTTTTTTGTGCTGGCGATTGTGGCGGTGTACAAGGCCATGCAGAGCAGCGGCTGGATCTAAATCTGAAAACCCAATCGAATGTGGGAGGGGCGGTGCGACGATTCGACTTGCTCCCGATAGCGGTGTGTCAGCTGATGAATACTTGGCTGAGAGGCCGCCATCGGGGGCAAGCCCCCTCCCACATTTTGATCTCGATCAGGCCTTAGGATTTCTTGGCCTGTTGGTACAGCGGCATGACCTTCGGAATCGCCGCCTGCAACGAGGCAATGCGGCTATCAGATGCCGGGTGAGTGCTCATGAACTCCGGCGGCGCGCCTTCCGAGGCTTTGGCCATCTTGTTCCACAGCGTGATGGCCGCGTTCGGGTTGTAACCGGCGCGGGCGGCCAGTTCGAGGCCGATCAGGTCGGCTTCGTTTTCATTGCTGCGGCTGTTGGGCAAGGTCATGCCGTAGTTGGCTACGGTATCGGCCAGCGCCAGGCTGTCCTGGCCGAGCCCGAATATTGCACCGGCGCCCTGTTTGGCCATCTCGATGCCGTAAGCCTTGGACATGGCTTCGCGGCCGTGTTCACGCAAGGCGTGGGCGATTTCATGGCCCATCACGGCGGCGAGTTCATCATCGGTGAGCTTGAGATTATCGATCAATGCGCTGTACACGAGGATCTTGCCACCCGGCCCGCAGTTGGCGTTCATCTCGTCGCTCTTGATCAGGTTCACTTCCCACTTCCATTGCGCCGCATCCGGGCGGAAGGTCGGTGCCTGGGCGATCAGGCGATTGGCAATGGCCTGCACGCGCTTGGCGTTGGCGCTGGTCTTGTCCAGAATCCCTTTGCCACTGGCCTCGCCCAGGGTCTGCTGGTAGGACTGGGCGTACATCTGGTCGACTTCCTGGCTCGACAGCATGCTGAACATGTACTGCTTGCGCTCAACCCCCACCGCGCCGCCGCTGGTAGTGTTGACCGACTGACACCCGGCCAGCAGCATCGCTGCAACCAACCCACTTACCGCCAATGACTTCTTCATGAACACGCTCCCTGGAAACATGGCGCGTATCGTAGGCGGACATTTGTATCCGCGCCAGATACATCAGACGTTTAACGGGTGTATTTCGGATCGATCCCACGTGCCGGCCGATAAGCTCAGGCTCAAGCCGGGGTCAGGCACTCCGGCCCATTGAGCTTGGGATCATTGACCATATTGGCCAGCACCCGCTCGCGCAGCGCGGCGGGCTCACCGGCCAACAAACTTTGCAGCACATGCAGCGGCGTCTCGGGGTCCAGCCAGGCGGCCTGCCCCGCCTCATCCAGGATCAACGGTCGGCGCTGGGCCTGCGCCGCTTGAGTGATGACCGCCGTGCTCAGCCACACCTGCTCCTGCACCGGGTACGCCTCCCAGATCGCCGCAAAAAACAGCGTGGAGCCTTCCCCCGGCGTCAGCCAGTACGGGCGCTTGCGCTGGGTGCCGCGCCATTCGTAAAACCCGTTCGCCGGCAGCAGGCAACGGCGCTGGCGGAACGCTTCGCGAAACATCGGCTGTTCGGCCACGGTTTCGGCGCGGGCGTGGGCGGGTGTGCGGGAGAGGTCGGTGAGCCACGGCGGTGTGAGCCCCCAGCGCGCACGCGCCAGGGTGAGCTGGCCGTCGATGGCGCGCTGGATCAGCACCGAATCATTGGGGGAGATATTCCACTGGGCCTGCTGGTCGGCCGGAAAACCCGGCAAGGCGGCAAAGGCGGGGTTCCAGCGAAACAGGGCATAACGTCCACACATGGGGCAACACGACTCTTGGGGTAAACCGACCGACAGCCTAACAGACCAATACGTCGGGCAAGCTGTCGGCGTCATCAAAGGGTAAGGGCTGCGCGCCGTTATAGGCGGTTATGAGCTCGCGTGCGCAAGCGGCTTGATCATTATCGACCTCCAGTCCCAGCAAGCCGAAGATCGGCAGCTCACCCGTGCCACCGAGCAAATGGCGGCCCACCAGGTGCGCCTCGATGCCTTCGCTGGCAAGCATCTGTTGCAGCAGCTCGCCTTCCATGAGGTTTTCCGGTTCGTAGATTCGCTGCATGGAAATACCTGTTGTTTATTCGTTCTCGCTGCGGGTTTCGAGCATCCACTCGTCCACATGAACCTGCAGATCGAAAGTGATTGGTCGGCAACACACCTGACAGTCTTCTATATAAACCTGATCACCGCCGGACAAATCCACCATCGTTTCGACCGTTTCCCCACAATAAGGACAATCGTACAGCGCAGTTTCGAGCATCGCAGTCTCCCAGGTGACTTGTGCGTATAATCGCCGGTCTATTGACAGGGCTATTGCCGGCTGAGCCCGTTTACTCACGCCGCCCCTGGTATTTCCTTTACTTACCCTAGCCGTTTCTAACAAGAGAGCATGATGGGCGAATTCGATACCATCCGACCTTACAACGACAGCGAAGTCCCCGCAGTACTGGACCGGCTGTTCAGTGACAAGGCCTTTCTGGACATCCTGACTCACTTTCGCTTCCCGCGCTTTGCCGGCGCGCTGGGCTGGCTGCTCAAGCCGATGATCGCGCGCAAACTGCGCCGTGAGTTCGCCGGCGTCACCACCGTGGCGACGCTGCAGGATAAAGTCGAGTATTACGTCGACCATACCATCGACCGCGCGACCGACGGCGTGACCTACACCGGCGTCGAGCAATTGAAGTCCGGCACCGCCTACCTGTTCCTGGCCAACCACCGTGACATCGTGATGGACCCGGCCTTCGTCAACTACGCCGTCTACCATGCCGGCCTGCCGACGCCGCGCATCGCCATCGGCGACAACCTGCTGCAAAAACCGTTTGTCAGCGACCTGATGCGCTTGAACAAGAGCTTCATCGTGCACCGCTCGATCACCGGGCGAAAGGAAAAGATGGCGGCCTACCAGTTGCTGTCGGCCTACATCAACCATTCGATCCGCAACGACTGCCAGTCGATCTGGATCGCCCAGGCGGAAGGCCGGGCCAAGGATGGGGATGATCGCACCGAATCGGCGATCCTCAAGATGTTCCACGTCAGCCGCAAGGACGAGCCATTCGCCGAAGTCATCCAGTCGTTGAACCTGACGCCGGTGTCGATCAGCTATGAATATGATCCGTGCGACGCCGCCAAGGCCCGCGAGCTGTATATCCGAGCCACCACCGGCACCTACAGCAAGGCGCCGGGCGAGGATGACGTGAGCATTGCGCTGGGCATCACCGGTTACAAAGGCCGGGTGCACGTGAATTTCGCACCACCGATTACCGAGCGCTTCGAGGACACCAAGTTGCTGGCGGTCGAAATGGACCGGCAGATTCTCGGCGGTTATCGGCTGTTCCCGGTGCACTACCTGGCCTACGCCCAATGGAAGGATGCCGACCCGCAACTGGAGGTACCCAAGGCCGAAGACGTATTTCCGGCCGATGAGCTGGCCAAGGCGAAGGCGGAGTGGGAGCGACGCTTGAATGAATGCCCGTCCGAGCATCGTCCGTACCTGGTGACGCAATATGCGACGCCGGTGCGCAATCAATACCGGGTCAAGGCCGGGATCCCGCTGTAGACTTCGATCAAAATGTGGGAGGGGGCTTGCCCCCGATCGCGGTGGATCAGATACAGATAAGCTGACTGACACACTGCAATCGGGGGCAAGCCCCCTCCCACATTTGAATCCCAGCGTTCTTAAAAGTGAGTGCTGAGCCAAGACATGGCCAGTGCCACGCCCAAGCCGGCGAAGCCGACACGGTACGCCTGGCGATGCGCCCGTTCGGTGCGCGTGTCCAGAAACAACATCGGCTGGTCAATGGCGCGTTCTTCACTTTGCGCGGTGAGTTCGGCCATCGCCCGTTGCGCCAGCAGGCGAGTGATGAACAGCAGTATGGCGCCGCAGCAGGCAACCATCAGGGCAACAGCATTGATCAGCAGCGCCATCGCAAAACCTCGGCGAAACAGTATTCGGGGATCGGTCCAGATACGAACCTGAACGATAGTGGCTCCCTGCGCCTTTAATGCTCCCTCTCCGTTGACGGTTTAATGTATCGAGTAATTTACAGCGTCACCTGAACGTCACCTTAACAGGCCACTCTGTTGCCCTTCGACGCTTGAGGAGCTTGTCATGCTGCACGCGCAAAACCAGGACCGGCTGTATCTGATCGCCCCGAGCGATGAACAGGAAGCCCTGATCGGCGGCCTTGCCTTCAATGTCCAGGACCGCCATTGGCTGGTGTATTGCGCCCTCGCCGGGCACCCGCATGCCGACTGGCCGGAGCTGGATTTACTCACGGGCGTGAGCATGCTGGATTTCTACGTCGATACCGCCGCCTGAAAGCGACAGGCATAAAAAAACCGGGCTCAGCGATGAGCCCGGTTTTTTTGAACCGCTTATTGCGAACTGAGCAACTGGCCGATGCTCGGGTCCTTGAACAGTCGGGTCAAGGCATCGCTGAGCACATCGCTGACCAGCTTGGTGTTGGTTTCCTGGTTCGGCGACATGCCGAAGCGCTGGTTGAGGGACGCGGCGTAGCGGCCACTGTAGCGACGGGTACCGGCGCTGACGTCGGACTTGAAGGTTGCGCCGATGGACGCTTCGGTCACATACAGGCCTTCCTTGGGCGACTGGTATTTCAGTTCGGCCAGGGTAACGGTCAGTTGCGGTGCACCGGGCGAATTGGTCGGGGTAAAGCCCAGCAGGCGCACAGCAGCTTCAGCCTGGGCCTGCAGCTTGGGCAGCACGTCCTGGCCGGTCACCGAAATCAGCGCGGTCTCCGGGTACAGGCCGCCACGGGAACCGAGGGTCGGTGACGGACGACCGTCCACTACACGCACCGATACGGGCTGGCCGTGACCGACCGGGGCCAACTGCGCCGTGACTTTAGGTTGCGGGCTGAGTTGTTGCGGGCTGTTGGCGCAGCCAACCAAAGCCAAACTGGTCACAGTGATCAAACCGAACAACAGGCGTTGCAACATACTCATTTCTCCAGGACTAGGCGCACACAGGCCGCCAGTATAACGGTGCACGCGCATCACCCACCAGCGATCCTGAACCGCAGCTGAAGACATCGGCAAATTACAATTTCCCATCAAAACGTCATTCCCCTGTCATGCCAGACTGACAACCTTCAAGCATGTAACGCAACCGGTACACAGCCATGCGCCTTCTCAAATCACTGTTCCTGTCACACAGCCGCCATCGCCACTTTGCCTTGCTCGATGCACACGGTCATTGCCTGGCGTTCAAGCAATGCAGCCTGCCGCCCGTCGGTGAAGGCTGGGTCGAAGTCGCGGAGACGCATCTGGGCTGGATGCACCGCCCGCTGCCGGCCAGTGCCAGGGTCAGCCCTCAGTTTGTACGCGCACAATCGCACCAAGCGTTGGCCTCCTGACCGGCGCACTAATAAAAGTCATAAAACACGCCCATTTCCCTGGCGTTCTTCGCTACAATCTCCCCCCGATTATAAGGACGTCTCCTGATCGGGCCCCGCAGCATCGTTATTGCCTCGGCATTAACCTCCAAATCGCCCACAGAGAGCCGCCCACACAGATCGAGTGAAGCTGGCGTGCTTGCTGTTTCCTGTGCAAACCACCCGTCTTTATCGAATCTGCCAGAGCTGCCATTGCGCTCGGCCACTTGAGTTGTTTGCCCGTTTTGCGGGCCAGGTGCCAGGCTGGGGCAGCCCTTTTTTGAGGTTCACGTCTTCAAAAGAGCGTGAAAAAACGGGTTTTCACAACTT
>Ga0105246_10000598_pt1 | contig 20002 bp, 18 predicted proteins | sample KBSM64metaG_FD_99694 | JGI IMG/M metagenome (GOLD analysis project Ga0105246, IMG submission 99694) | Miscanthus rhizosphere microbial communities from Kellogg Biological Station, Michigan, USA - KBS M6-4 metaG | ecosystem: Host-associated > Plants > Roots > Rhizosphere > Soil | place... | reverse complement strand
CGAGCCTAGGCGAGGTGCCGAGTGGTGGGGCAAGAGCCCTTTGGTTACTTTGGGGCTTTTCCAAAGTGACCCGCCGTCAGGGCGGAACCCTAAGTGGCCGTTACCGCAGAAACGGATATGTACTCTGCCTGATCCAGACTGGTCGGCCCCGAGGCCGCCATCGGGGGCAAGCCCCCTCCCACATTGGACCTGGATCGACACCAACATCCTGGTCGGCCCCGAGGCCCATCGGGGGCAAGCCCCCTCCCACATTGACCGAGTTAAACGCGGGCGGCGAAGATTGCCTGATGCTGGCGGCACTGCTCAGCCGTGAGCATGAACACCCCATGCCCCCCGCGCTGGAAGTCCAGCCAGGCGAAATCCACTTCCGGGTACAGCGCTTCAACATGCACTTGGCTGTTGCCCACTTCAACGATCAGCAAACCCTTCTCGGCCAGGTGGTCCGCCGCTTGGGCCAGCATCCGCCGTACCAGGTTCAAGCCGTCGTCACCGCAAGCCAGGCCCAGTTCCGGTTCGTGCTGGTATTCATCCGGCATATCGGCGAAGTCTTCGGCGTCCACATACGGCGGATTGGACACAATCAGATCGAAGCGCTGACCCGGCAGCCCGTCAAAGCCGTCGCCCTGCACGGTATAGACGCGCTCATCGACGCCGTGGCGCTCGATGTTCTGGTTGGCCACTTCGAGGGCGTCGAAGGACAAGTCACCCAGCACCACCTCGGCCTCGGGGAATTCGTAGGCACAGGCGATGCCGATGCAACCGGAGCCGGTGCACAAGTCGAGAATGCGCGCTGGCGGCTGGGCCAGCCAGGGTTCGAAACGGTTTTCGATCAACTCGCCAATCGGTGAACGCGGAATCAGCACGCGCTCGTCAACGATAAACGACATGCCGCAGAACCAGGCCTCCTTGAGCAAGTAGGCCGTGGGCACGCGGTCATGGATGCGCCGATGCAGCAAACGCTGCACATGGGAAATTTCCTCTTCTTCCAAATTGCAGTCCAGGTAGCTGTCGGCAATTTCCCACGGCAGATGCAGGGCGCCGAGCACCAGTTGCCGGGCTTCGTCCCAGGCATTGTCGGTGCCGTGGCCAAAAAACAGGTCTTCCCCATGGAAACGGCTGACAGCCCAACGGATATGGTCGCGCAAAGTGCGCAGGCGGGAAGTGATCACGGGGCAGACTCCTGGAAAAAACGACTGGCGATTCTAACAGCGTTCATCTGTACCGACGATGTACGAAATACCGCTGCCGCATGTCGGATTTCATCCAAATCACCCCTAATGACTTAAACAAGCCACCCCCTTGACATGGCTGCACGCCAGCAACGGCGTACCTTACGCGGGTAGCGATTCACAGAACCGCTCAGCCAGTGGACAATGGCGCAAAAGCCCCCCTGACAGGAGCCCCAGAATGTCCGTTCCAAAGACGATGTTTCAAATCAGCGGTCGTGGTTACGCAGCTGCCAACCTTGCCCATGCGACCCTCGTGATCATCGACGCCCAGAAGGAATACCTCAGCGGCCCACTCGCCCTCTCGGGCATGGACGCGGCGGTCGGCAACATCAAGCAACTGGTGAACGCTGCGCGCAACGCCGGACGCCCGATTGTGCATGTGCGCCACCTGGGCACCGTCGGCGGCCTGTTCGATCCGCAAGGCGAGCGCGGCGAATTCATCCCTGGCCTGGAGCCTGAAGGCGACGAAACCATTATCGGCAAGCTGCTGCCCAGCGCCTTTCACGGCACCGGCCTGGAGAAACACCTGCAGGACCTGGGTTCACTGGACCTGATCGTCTGCGGATTCATGAGTCATTCAAGCGTCAGCACCACGGTACGTGCCGCCAAGAACCTCGGCTTTCGCTGCACCCTGGTGGAAGATGCCTGCGCGACACGCGACTTGCCCTGCAAAGGTGGCGTGCTCAGTGCCGAGCATGTGCAGCAAACCGAAATGGCCATCATGGCCGACAACTTCGCCACCCTGGCGTTGACCAAAGATCTGATCTGATCGCCTCTGTGATGAGCGGTGTGCCCATGTTCATTGCCCCGCTCATCCGCAAGGCCTGCTCATTTCGCGCATTTGCCCCGGGCGCAGGAACAACCTGTGTATCTTCCGGTCGAAGGGCCGATACCCTGGAGGAAAGGTCGGAATGAAGATATCCGATGGTTTTGATGCTCGTCGCTTGCGTCCCAAGGGCCCGAGCAATTGGCGTCTGCGCCTGGTGGCGGGCATTGCCGCGCTGCTGGCGATTGTAGGTCTGTTGTTGGCGGGCGCTGGTGGCGCCGGTCTGTTTGGGCACTCACCGGCACTCGGCGAACTGAATGCCAGCCCTGGTGGCTCGGCGATCTTGCTGGGGATCGGCCTGTTGGTGCTGTGGTTGGGGGTATGGCTGTGGCGCCGCAGCCGTCGGAAAATGCGCCAGCCGTTGTCGTTGAATATCGCCTCGCACCTGATGAAAAAGCACGACTAATGGCGCTTGGATAGTATTCGCCGCGCCGCAGCCGCCGCGATTTAGGTAAACTGCCTGCCCTTCGCGGAGGCTGACATGCAAGACGACGACTTTTCCCTGTTCAAGAACGAGCTGCGCGGCGTCAAGCCGATCAAGCACGACCGCGCCGACACCGGCAAACCCAAGGCTGACCGGGCGCAAATCGCCAAGCTGCGCCAGGCCGCGACCGTGCGCACCGATGCCACCACCGTGGATGGCTTGTCGGATCAGTTCGTGATCGACGTCGGCCCCGAAGATGAATTGATGTGGGCCCGCGATGGGGTGCAGGAAAGCCAGATGCGCAAGCTCAAGGCCGGCCAGATCCCGTTCGAGGGCAGCCTCGACCTGCACGGCATGACCGTGGAAAAGGCGCGGGAAACCCTATGGGCCTTCCTCGCCGAAGCCACCAGGTTCGAAATCCGCTGCGTGCGAGTCACCCACGGCAAGGCCGTGCGGCTGGACGGCAAGCGGCCGATGATCAAGAGCCACGTCAACACCTGGCTGCGCCAGCACACCCAGGTGCTCGGCTTTACCTCCTGCCTGGCCCGCCACGGTGGGGCCGGCGCGGTGTATGTGATGCTCAAGCGCACCATGATGGAGGGGCGCGACGAGTAACCAATAAAAAGCCCAGCACTCAGGCTGGGCTGTCAATCAGGAGGACGGGGCTTTTATTCGCCGGCGAACTCTCTAGCTTTTTTCTCTCTTGCCAGTGAGATGACGGCTTTTTGCATCGTGATTGCAGTATTGGCTGCGCTTCGATAGACCGCCCGCCTCTCCTCTACCGAACAGCTTCGGAAAAAATCGGACATGGTTGTGGAAGGATATTTTTCTATTGCGTCCGTAATTTCGCCTTTCATGAGGCTACTCCGGTCAATATTTGCTCAAGTTGTTCAGGATGGTAGGACTGCCTGACCAGTTCGTCAATTTCGTCAGTTGAAAGGTCGATGCCAATCTCGGCATCGTTCCCATCAGTATTCTTGAGAATCACATCGACCTGGATTTTTTCCAGAAACTCGCGCTTCAATTGGCACACCGTCGCCTTGGATGCATAGAACTGGCGAACGAATTCCACGCAAGGGATGTTCCTGCCTTCAACGGCTTCCCGTGCAAGCACAAATTCCCATGCCAGCTCCGGCTTTTGATACACATACATGATTTGCACTGAGCGGTTTTTCTTGCCGAGCGCACGCTGGATGTTTTTTCGCGCAACGTCGAGATTCGCGAGAGTCCCATCCAGAAGAAATGACTGTCGCTGCTGATAAACGAGGTCGATGGCCCGCTCCACCATAATGGTTACGCCGCGCTGAAACAGGCTCGAATTCGCACCGTTATACTCAGGAAAATAATCCCTGAAGTCGTCAGGGTCGATACGAAGCGTTTTGGCCCCATGCGCCTCCATCAGATTGACAAAGGACTTCGAGACCTCAGTCTTACCGGCGCCAGGAGAACCCGCCATAAAAACCGAGACGGGATATTCTTCACCGGGATAGCGAGTCAAGCAGGCCAAATCCCTGGCAATTCGTGTGCGATTCGCCTTGGCGAAGCCAACGGCACGCTCTGCGATACTTCGTTCCCGTGGCGTCATCACATACTCCTCACTGGAGGCCGACTTTAACATCGGCTTCGTGCGGGAATACACCTGTCGCCGTACCTACGCTACTATGTGCGCCAATCACCAGCGCACACTGCAATATCCGCGCGGTAACAACGCTTCATATTGGTACAGGCATACACCGTACCGCTCTGAAACCCATACGGAAACAGTCCTGTGACATTGGAACAAAACTACACCGCGATTCTCGGCCAACTCGGCGAGGACGTCTCCCGCGAGGGTCTGCTCGACACGCCAAAGCGTGCCGCCAAGGCAATGCAGTACCTCTGCCGCGGTTATGAACAGACGCTCGAAGAAGTCACCAATGGCGCCTTGTTCAGCTCCGACAACAGCGAAATGGTGCTGGTCAAGGACATCGAGTTGTACTCGCTGTGCGAACACCACCTGCTGCCGTTTATCGGCAAGGCCCACGTGGCGTATATCCCAAGCGGCAAAGTGCTGGGTTTGTCGAAGGTCGCGCGGATCGTCGACATGTATGCGCGTCGCCTGCAGATCCAGGAAAACCTCAGCCGCCAGATCGCCGATGCGGTGCTGGAAGTGACCGGCGCCCTCGGCGTTGCGGTGGTGATCGAGGCCAAGCACATGTGCATGATGATGCGCGGTGTGGAAAAACAGAACTCGTCGATGATTACGTCGGTGATGCTCGGTGAGTTCCGTGAAAACGCGGCCACCCGCAGCGAGTTTCTCAGCCTGATCAAGTAAACGGCTGTGCAGGAAAAGGCCGGCGTTCATCGCCGGTTTTTTTTCGTCCGTAAAATTCAGGTAAGCTGCGACCCCTTCTCCATGGGCAAGAGGCTTTCAGCCATGTTCGTCAAAGCACTTCGAGTAGGCCTCGGCCAGATCATCATCGCCGGCGACTTCCTGACCCGTCCGCGCAAAAAGCAGCGGCCCGCCGAACAACAGGCGCAGGTGAATGAAGCGGCCAAAGGCCTGACCCTGTATCAGTTCCATGCCTGCCCGTTCTGTGTTAAGACCCGTCGTACCCTGCATCGCCTGAATGTGCCGGTGGTGCTCAAGGACGCGAAAAACAACGCGCAGGATCGCCAGACCCTGCTGGAGCAAGGCGGCAAGATCAAGGTGCCGTGCCTGCGCATCGAAGAAAACGGCCAGACTACCTGGATGTACGACTCCAAGGTCATCATTGATTACCTGGACAAGCGCTTCGCCGCGATCTGACAGACCTGCGCAGATCCGTTGTGGGAGGGGGCTTGCCCCCGATGACGTCGGCCCAGCAAACACTGATGTTGGTTGACCCACCGCTATCGGGGGCAAGCCCCCTCCCACAGGGGATCTGCGCTAACTGATTGGCATTAGGGCTTGCCCCCTCCCACATTCAGTTCGCTGCTGGCAACTCCAGGTCCAGCAACGCCGACCCAAGACATTTGCCATGGGCATCCAGCGCCAGCGAGCGGGTCACGCCGCCGCGCAGGATGCCCGGCAACACAAAATTCAGCGCCTGCACATTGGGCAGTTCATAACGCCGGACCGGCGCAGCGCCGGGCTCCAGCAAATCGGCAAAGAACTCGGCCACGCGCTCGGCCGTCAGTTGTTCGCACAGCCACGGATAGTCTTCGGCGCGATAGGCAATGATCGAGATGTTCGACGTGTCGCCCTTGTCCCCGGTGCGGGAATGGGCCAGCGTGTGCAGTTTCATCCTTCAATCCTCGGTTTGACGTCGCCACGGGGCAGCAGCAACGACGCCACCGCCACCACCTGGCGCACGCTCTTGCTCGCTCCACCACCGCCGGCCGGGCCGTTGGTGTAGAGGGTTTCCACTTCGTTACCGACGCGCACGGCGTCAGCGCGCGCCTCGCAACGGGCAGCGACGCGCAGGCGAACTTCCCACGGCTCAACGTGGCTGCGCGGCCCGTGCAATGAGTCCATGCCGATCAACTCGGCGCGTACGTCCTGCATCTTCACGCCGGTCAGCTCCAGACGCTTGAGCACTACATCCCGCGCCAATTGCGCCCGTGCGACAGCGCCTGGACCGCCGTAGGAAATCTGCCCCTCACCGATCCAGCCGTCCAGATAACCGACGCTGACCTTCAGCTGTTCAGGCCGGGCACGACCGTCGGCCCCCTGGGCACGCACCCGATCAATGCCCTCCTCGACAAAGCCCACACGTGAAAAGTCGGCCGTGACATCCGGGGTCAGATACGCTTGCGGGTCGTGCACTTCGTAGATCAATTGCTCGCTGCAGGTGGCGCGGCTGACCTGCCCCCCGGAGCCCGTCACTTTGGTGATCAAGGCATGTCCGTCGGCGTCGACCTCGGCCAATGGAAAGCCCAGGCGTGCCAGGTCATCCACATCCTTGCGGCCTGGGTCGGCGAAATAACCACCGCTGACCTGCCCCGCACACTCGAGCAAATGCCCGACCAGGGTGCCCCTGCCCAGACGCTGCCAATCGTCGGCGGCCCAGCCGAATTCAAACATCTGCGGCGCGAGAAACAATGACGGGTCGGCCACACGCCCCGTAATCACTACATCGGCGTCAGCGCGCAGTGCCTCAAGAATGCCCTCCACGCCCAGGTAGGCATTCGCCGAAACCAGCCGTTCACCCAGTGCGCCCACGGTCTGGCCGTTGTCCAGCCACTGCTCGGGCCGCAACGCCTGCAACACGTCGTCGCCCAGCACGGCCACCACCTTGAGGTTCACGCCCAGCTCATTGGCGATGCGCCGCACTTCGGCCGCGGCCGAGACCGGGTTGGCCGCGCCCATGTTGGTGATCACGCGCAGACGACGGCGGCCCGGTTGCCGCCCGACAAAGGGCAGCACCCGCTGCATGCGCTCACTCAACAAGGGGTCGTAGCCGCCTGCCGGATCACTGATACGCGCCTGTTGCGCGAGGGCAATGGTGCGTTCGGCCAGGCATTCGAACACCAGGTAATCCAGGTCGCCCTGTTCGGCCAGTTCCACGGCGGGTTCGATACGGTCACCGGAGTAGCCGGCGCCGGCGCCGATGCGCAAGGTTTTCATCTCAGATAACTCCTCTTAGATAACGCCCAAAAGCAGCGCGGTCAGGGTCATCAGCACCGACGCGGCAAACAGAAAAGGAATGGTGAAGCGCTGGTGATCGGCCAGTTCGATCTTGCACAGGCCCACCAGCAGGAAGGTCGCGGGGGTCAACGGGCTGACCGGGAAACCGGTGGTGTGCACACCCAGCAACGAGGCCTGGGCCACTTGCAGCGGGTCGACGCCCAGCGCCTTGCCGACCTCGGCGATCACCGGCATCACGCCGAAATAGTAGGAATCGGGATCGAACAACATGCTCAACGGCATGGAAATAAAGCCGACCACCGCCGGGATCAACTTGCCATGGCCGGCCGGAATCTGCGCCACCGCCACTTCGGCAATCGCCTTGAGCATGCCGGTGCCTTGCATGATGCCGGTGAACACGCCGGCGGCGAGCAGGATACTGGCCATGGTCAGGGCGGTTTTGGCATGGGCGTCGATACGCGCGCGCTGGGCGTCGACATTGGGGAAGTTGATGCACAGCGCGACCACGGTGCCGAGCATGAACATCACCACCGGGTCGACCCAGCCGGCGATCATCACCACCATCACCAGCAGAGTGAGCATCAGGTTGACCCAGAACAGCCGTGGACGGCGCAGCTTGATATCGTCGTCACTGAGCACCCGTTGCGGCACCGCGTCGACGCTGGAACCGGCGCCCAGGCCCAGGCGCTTTTCTTCCCGATGCCCCAGCCACCAGGCGCAGGCGAACACAAAGATCAGCCCGACGATCTGCACCGGGATCAGCGGCTGGAACAGGTCCGCCACCGGCACATGCAACGCCGCGGACGAGCGCAGCACCGGCCCGGTCCACGGCAGGAAGTTGACCCCGGCGGCCATCGCACAGACGCAGGCCAGGATGCGCTTGTCGATGCCCAGCCGGGTGTACAACGGCAACATCGCCGGCACCGTCACCAGAAAGGTCACCGCGCCGGAGCCGTCCAGGTGCACCAGCAGCGCCAGGGTCGCGGTGCCGACGACAATCCGTGTAGGACGCGTGCCGACCGTGCGCAGGATGCGATCGATGATCGGGTCGAGCATGCCGGCGTCGGTCATGATCCCGAAGAACAGGATCGCAAACACAAACATGCCAACGACCGGGGCGACGTTCTTGATGCCAGTGATGATGAACCCGCTGGTTTGCAGGCCGAACCCACCGATCAACGCGGCGATGATCGGCAAGGCAATCAGGGCCACCAGGGGCGAGAGGCGCTTGCTCATGACAGCGGCAAGCAGGCAGAGGATGGTAATGACGCCCAGGGTTGCGAGCATGGGGTACTCCAGAGCGGCCTTGGTGGCCGGTTATTGTTTTCCCGGGAGTATTGGAAGCGGGCTAGTCTTTGTAAATTGGAATATTCGGCATGGTATGTTCGGAAAAACAAAATGAAGCCGCCCTTATGAAAAACAGCATCCAGCACATCCAGGCCTTCCTCGCCGTTGCGCGCACCGGCAGTTTCACCAAGGCGGCCAACGAGCTGCACCTGTCTCCCTCAGCCCTCACCGTGCAAGTCCAGCAACTGGAGGACTGGCTCGGCGTCGCCCTGCTCGACCGTAGCCCGCGCCATGTGAGCATCACCGCCGCCGGCCAGGAAGCGCGGGGACCCATGGAAAAACTGCTGCTGGACCTGGACAACATCGTCAGCGGCTCCCGCGACCTCGCCGCCCTGCGCCGGGGTGTGGTCACTATCGCCGCCCTGCCCTCGGTGTGCGCCGGCAGCCTGCCGCCGGTGTTGCGCCTGTTTCGCGAGCGATTCGCCGGGATTGAAGTGCGCCTGCATGACCTTGTGGCCCATCGCATTCATGCCCAGGTGCGTTCCGGCGAGGTGGATTTCGGCATCGGCGTACGCGCGCGCCTGAGTCATGGCCTGGACTTCGTGCCGGTGTTGAATGATCGCTTGTGCGCGTTTGTGCCGCTGGACCATGAGCTGACGCGCTATCGGTCACTGACCCTGGCGCAACTGGCTGACCAGCCGATCATCCTGACCGGACGCGACAGCAGCGTGCGCGAGCAAGTGGACGCACTGTTCGACCAGACACGCCTGACGCTGAACGCGGGCATGGAGGCCAACTACATGTCGACGGTACTGGCATTGGTGCGCCAAGGGTTGGGGATCAGTGTGCTGCCGGAGTCGGCAGCGGACAGCCTGGAGGGGTTGCAGCGGATAACGATCGATCACCCCGGCGTGAACCGGGAGATCGGGTTGATCACTCGCAGTGGGATGGCGTTAAGCCCGGCAGCACAGCGCTGCTTTCAACTGCTAAATAACCAATTATCTGACCCAACCTCGGACTAAGTGTGGGAGGGGGCTTGCCCCCGATAGCGGTGTGTCAGCTGAAAATTCATCTGCTGACACGCCCCCGATCGGGAGCAAGCCCCCTCCCACACTTTGATTGCATGATCAGTCCAGCATCGGGACATGCCGAGGATGACTGGCCACCCGCTGCAGCCACGCCTGCACCGCCGGATAAGGCGCCAAGTCAAACCCGCCTTCATGGGCCACATGGGTGTAGGCATACAGCGCAATATCGGCAATCGAATATTGCTCGCCCACCAGATAAGGCGTGGCTTGCAGCTGGCGCTCCATCACCCTTAACGCCTTGTAGCCGCCCTTGTGGGTAGTCTTGTATTCCTCCAGGCGATCCTGCGGCATGTTCAGGTAGAGCTGAATGAACCGCGCCACGGCGATGTAAGGCTCGTGGCTGTATTGCTCGAAGAACTGCCACTGCAACACTTGTGTACGCAAGCGCGGCTCGCTCGGCAAGAAATCGCTGCCATCGGCGAGAAAGTTGAGGATCGCGTTGGACTCCCACAGGCAGGTACCGTCTTCCAGCTCCAGCACCGGGATCTTGCCGTTGGGGTTCTTCGCCAGGAACTCAGGGGTCTGGGTGTCGCCCTTGAGAATATCGATATCGATCCATTGGTACGGGATGCCCAACAGGTTGAGCATCAATTTGATCTTGTAGCAGTTGCCCGATTTGTAATCGCCATAAACCTTGTACATGGGCTCCCCTTATGCCGCTTGACGCGCCCGAAACGAACGCCTGCGCCCACAAAGTGCGGCTATCCACGGTTTGTTTCAAGGCGCTGCGCAGAATAAATCCGTCCGACTGCCGTGGTGGGCGGCCTTTCATCCCTTTCTGCGCAGATAATCGAAAACATTATTTGCTTTATTTGTATACAAAAGCATAATTCGCTTCGAGCGAGTTCCTGACCTATCAGTCAACAAAACCCGCCGGTACCTCAAAGCGCTGTTGCCCACTCATGTGACCGGCGCTGGAAATAACAATAAAACGATTGAGGAGTACGCGCTGTGGATAGCCGCAAAACCGAAGCCCCCACCCTGGACCTCAGCCCGCCGCAGCACGGCTGGCTCGAACGCCTGTTCAAACTGCGCTTGCATGGCACCACAGTGAAGACCGAGCTGATTGCCGGCCTTACCACCTTCATCACCATGGCCTACATCATTTTCGTCAACCCCAACATCATGGCCGATGCGGGCATTGACCACGGTGCGGCGTTCGTCGCCACCTGCATCGCCGCCGCGCTGGGCTGCCTGTTGATGGGCCTGTACGCCAACTGGCCGGTGGGCCTGGCACCGGGCATGGGCCTGAACGCGTTTTTTACCTACACCGTGGTTGGCACCATGGGCTACCACTGGGAGACCGCCCTCGGCGCGGTGTTTATCTCCGGCGTGCTGTTCATGATCCTGACCCTGTCGCGCATCCGTGAATGGCTGCTCAACAGTATTCCCGTGAGCCTGCGCCACGCCATGGGCGCCGGGGTAGGCCTGTTCCTCGGCGTGATCGGTCTGAAAACCGCCGGGATCATCGTCGACAGCCCGGCGACCCTGATCAAGCTCGGCTCCCTGCACGAGCCCGCGCCGCTGCTGGCGGCGGTGTGTTTCCTGCTGATCGCCATTCTCAGCTATCACCGCGTGTTCGGCGCGATCCTCATCAGCATCATCGCCGTCACGTTGGCCGGCTGGGGCCTGGGCCTGGTGCATTACAACGGCATTCTCTCCACCCCGCCGAGCCTGGCGCCAACCTGGATGGCCATGGACGTGATGGGTGTGTTCAATGTGAGCATGATCAGCGTGGTATTCGCCTTTCTTTTTGTACACATGTTCGACACCGCAGGTACACTGATGGGCGTTGCGCAACGTGCGGGCCTGGTGAACGCCGATGGCAAGATCGACAACCTGTCCCGCGCGCTGAAGGCCGACAGTGCCTCCAGTGTATTCGGCGCCATGGTCGGCGTACCGCCCGTGACCAGCTACGTGGAAAGCGCCGCCGGTGTGGCAGCCGGTGGCCGTACCGGGCTGACGGCGGTAACGGTGGGCGTGCTGTTTGTGGCGGCGATGTTCTTCGCGCCGCTGGCCGGCATGATTCCCGCCTACGCCACCGCCGGCGCGTTGATCTACGTAGCGATGCTGATGATGGCGAGCATGGCGCATATCAACTGGGATGAAGCCACCGACAGCATTCCGGCGATCGTCACCGCGATCATGATGCCGCTGACGTTTTCGGTCGCCGACGGCATTGCGCTGGGGTTCATCACCTATGTGGCGCTGAAGGCCGGCACCGGCAAGTACCGCGAGATTTCCGTCAGCCTGTGGGTGTTGTGCGCGATTTTCATTGCGAAGTTCGTATTTTTATAAAAGGAGCAAATGATGACCCTGGATACCTGGCTGCTGTTCAGTGGGGCTGCATTGATCGTGATCCTGATTCCAGGGCCACTGTCGCTGCTGATGATCAGCAACAGCCTCAACTACGGCCTGCGCCGCTCGTACCCGGCGTTTTTGGGCGGAGTGTTTGCGTCGATCTGCCTGTTGAGTGCTTCGGCCTTGGGTCTGGGGGCCTTGTTGCTGGCCTCGGAACAGCTGTTCAGTGCCTTGAAAATCGTCGGCGCGGCCTATCTGTTTTACCTCTCCTGGCAGAGCTGGCAGCAATCGCGCCAACCGAACCGGGGCGCCGTAATGCCTGCGGCCACGGCAACACCCCGGTTCCGCACGCTATTTGGCCGGGCCTTTGTACTGGGTGCCAGCAACCCTAAGGACATTCTGTTTTTCGCGGCCTTCCTGCCGCAGTTTCTCAATAGCCAGCAGGCTTTCCTGCCACAGTTGTTGACCATGATCGCCACCTGGACGGTGCTCGACCTGCTGTGCAAGCTGGCCTACGGCCTGGGTGCCCATGGCGCAGCGCGTTACTTGCGCAGCGGTTCGGGCCAGAGCTGGTTCAACCGTATCAGCGCCGCGCTGTTCGGCGGCGCCGGGGCGGTATCGCTGATTAATCGATAGGGACCAGTTTGATGAAGTAAACGCTTGGAGGCACTTCCCCAAAGGTAGGCCACTGAATACCCGCCATTATCCGAACCAGACGATTTTCCTGCAGTGCGGTTTTCACCTCGACGGGTAATGACGGGTCTGCGTGGAACCAGCGATTATCAAGCCTGGCACCGATTTTGATACTGCCCTTTTCAACCCACTGGAAGGCCACGTAATACAGTTGGGTTGGAGAGTTGGGATGGGTAGCGATCAATTCCTGTACGGTTTTTTTCCCGTAGCGTGTCACCGAGATATCCCGAAAATCGAAGCCCTGCGACGTCAGCACTGCCTTGACTGCCGCGATTTGCGCAGTCTGCCTATCGGCCACAACCGCTTTACCACCGCGCTGGAGCTTAGGGTCTGGGCTGACCGTGAAGTCTACCCGCGTGAAACCAGGCGCCTTGCCATCGTAACCGATGTGTATGAACTCTCGATCCAGATCGTGAGGACGCAATAGGCGCAGCAAATCATCCGTCTGGCCTGGCTTGGCAGGGCGTGTGGGTAGCCAATCGTCGATCGCCGCACGAATGTTGAGCATATGACCGGCCGTCGCCGGGCGCTTTGGACCTGATAACTCAACCACCCTCTCGACGGTGAATGCCCGGCTATGGCGTGTCATGGTGGGGAAGGCCGAACTCACGTAGTCCGTCAAAGGCCTGTCAAACAGTGGGGCATGGACTCGCCATTCACTGGCTTGAACATATGACACCGGAAGAGGCTGCTCAAGCAGCGCCGTCGTCGTCCAGCGCTCAATGTCCACCCCCGCCAACGAAACCAGCGGCTCATTTTTGTAAATAAACTGAATGCCATTCGATGGAGCCGAATTGCCCTCGGGAAGCAGCCTGAAATAACTGCTCGCCGGATCCGTCAGGCCGGAATTGGGGGGAGCCGCCCGAAGGACATTGTGAGGGTATCCGCGCGCATCCTGCGCAATATGGAACACCCCGGCAGACGGAGAATGCGATATCGGCCCCACCTCATGAGGTGGAATGCGCCACTGCTGCCAATGGGTAGCCGTCGAGACTGATTGCAGAATCGTGTTTGGCACAGCATCGCGCGAAGCGCTGGAGGTGCTCCAGTCAGATTGCGGCCCAGGCACTCTCCACGGGCTGAGGACGCCGGAACTGGGCCCCGGTTGTGGCGCATCCGCCCCCAGCAGCCATTCATGGGGCTGCTCGATGTGTAGAATCAGCTCATCTTCTCCCTGGCTATTTTTCAGGCGCAGCCCCCGTTCGTTCTCGCGTGTGTATACCGGGTAAACATCTTTACCCTCGCGGATAAACTGCTGGCCCTCTTTTACATACCGACCTTTACCGCCCGGCCCCGCCAGTTCAACGGCCTCGTCCAAACTGCCAAGGGACTGGAAGTGTTCCAGCAGATGGCGTGGTTTGATCAGTGATGGTTTCAGGCCGGCATGTGTACCCGGGAGGATTCGTTGATGACGATGCAAACGCCCCAGAGCGCCACGCGAAACGCGCGCGCCTTTTGAGGAGGGCGCAAAGGATGTCAGCACGTCTATGAATGCCATCATCGTCAAGAACACCACATCCACAGCGTCATCGGCTGACCCGCTGAAATGAAAGCGTCGCGCGGCAAGCAGCATTTCATAAAGGCTGACGCCAACGCCCAGCACCGGGACAAAACCCAGCAGACCGCGAATCGTCGCGTCGCGCTGTTCCCCCAAACGTAGCTCGCGGTAGTGCTCAAGTGCTTGGGAAGACTGGGATTGGGCTTGGGTACGACGTTGCAGATCGAACACCTGCGCATGGGCCAACAACGCCATGGCATTACCAGAGTTTGTAGGTGCAGCCGCCAACCAATGCTCAGGCTGCGACTCAATCTGCTCTTTGATCAACGCCTCGACACGGGCCTGGTCTACCGCCGGCGTCTTTGGCGCAGCCGAGAAAAACTTCACAATCTCATTAACAACACCATAGAAGGGGGGGAGGACCAGCTGAAGCGAGTGTTGCTCGCGAGGCATTACCTGCAGGTCTTCATCGGGGTAACTGTCCAGCGCCTGCGCCTCCCACCCAGGCGCCACCTGACGCGCCAACGCCTTCTGGTTTTCGGGCAGTGCACCCACAAGATTCAAGGCCTTCTGCGCTTCGCCCAAACTGGCATAGGCGACAATCACCCGGCTGGCCGCCGCCATGGGCCAATACACCACACAGAGCCCTGAGGACTGGTCATGAATAAATAACAGGCCGGCGATGTGCCGATCGTGTGCCGGGGCGGCACCCATCAGCCGCAGAACCGCCAACTGTAGGTCGAACCCCTCTTTTTTCAGGTCACTCGCCGTCCGGGCTGCCATCGCCAGAGTAAACAGACGCTGGGCTTTATCACTCAAGCCTTGCTGGGCTGCAGAGTACAGCTGCATGTGGGCACGTTGTTGCAACGCCCTATAGATCAGGGCCTGCGAGAGACCCGGGGACGTGGACGGAGTAGATGCCGACGGATAAAATGCGTTGATGATCAGCTTGTCGTACTCGCCTCCCAGATCGAGCGAAGACAGGGTGTCGATCAGATAACGCACGCTCAAGCGCTCTTTCCAGGCCGGCTCAAGCCAATTTGCGCGGTTCAACCGCCAACGGGTCCAGGGCGCCTTGGGGTCCAGGTTGTGCAAAGCCAATTGCAGGAGACTGAAGGTCGTTCGCTGTTGGCTGACGACCATTTTCATATCGCGGTCTCCCACTGCGCACTGGCTCGACCAGCTACACAATTGGGAACTGACATCATCGGGCATATCAAACAGAGGCGTGTCGATATCCAGCTGCGGGCAAACCCCGTCCTGGGTCAATCGCGCAATCAAGGCAGTCCGGGCGAATGACTCCAGGCTCGGCAAGTCCAGCCATAGTTTGCGCTCCACCGCAAAGGCATTCGCCAGATAGCGGCGTGACAACCGTTTGTAGTGCTTTCGCTTACGGGTTGAAGCACTACCCAACCACGACGGGAGTTTTTTGGCTTGAGTGGCGGCGTCCTGCAGCAGGTTGATATTGGCGAGGGCCAGGGTGCGAGCATCATTGGCAGGTACTTGCAGGCACTCGAACAACTCCCGGGCCAGCAACATACGGCTTAACTGCGGATCGCTCACCTCACTGAACAACCGGACACCCGTGCCCACACGCTTATTCAACGCAGCGTAATGTTGCATCAGTTTAATGAACAGCTCCTTGAGCATCGTGCGCTTGATGGCCTCGTAGCTCACTCCCAATGGCGTGTCCTTGGGCACCCCATGGATCCAGCGCCGCGCCGCCGCGCGGTGATCACGCCCGATGCAGCGCCACAACACGGAGCCATCGCGGCTTTTCAGGCTGGCATTCAGGCCCTTGGCAAAAGCGTTCAGGCTATCAAAGGGCACAAGCCCGCCATACAGACCTATCACGTATAACAACACTGAGTGTGGCCGATCCGGGTAAGCCTGGGCCTCATGGGTGGTCACGAGCAACGCGCCCAGCAACGGGTACGAAGGGCCGGACTCACTGCCGACGGTTACCTGCAATACACAGGTATCCGCAGCGTCGCCGCCGGGCACCCAAGACTCACTCAACACCGTGTTCAATCGCTTCAGGTGCTCGGGAAGCAATAGGCTCAACTGCTGCAGCATCTGGGCTTCCAGGAGCAAAGCCCGGCGCAGGGCCGTCTCCACCAATGAACCGCGATTAGACGTACCCAAAGGTTGCTCAAGCCAGAACGCCTTCTGAAACATGCGCTCGTGCGGGCCACGAGCCCATTGACTCGCTGCACTCACGTGTTCCTGCCATCGCTGTTCAAGGCTCAAGAAGTCCTGATAGGGCTGGTTGCTTTTGCCCATATCCGTCGGATCCAACAACGCCATCAGGCCTTTTTCGTAACGTTTGAGTTGCGCTTCACGGGTCTTGAAGGCGAGGTCCGACGTCAGGCTTGCACACACAATCTCATGGCTGCGGCGCTGACGATCCCATTCCGGCAAGGCGTCCAGGGCCTTTCCCAGCAACAGGCTGCGTGCCAGCCTGCGACGGCCCTTTTCGATGAACTTGAGCAAGCGTTTCACATCGGGAGCGCTGAACGCCCCCGCACCTTGAACGCCCACTGCCGCAGGGTTGATCGACAAGGCACAGGCCAGCTCGTTATCCCACTGCCCCTCCAGCAACGCGGTGGCACTGGCGAGCAACGCGTCTTCCTGGTGCACACCGATAAGCTGAAGAGTGAACGCCAGGGGCACCGCGCTTGGCATGTCACACAGTTCATGCCGACGACGCAGTGGCAAACACTGCCAAAGCACCTGGCTCAACGGACCATTGACCAGCACTGGCAAATCACATTGCATTCGGTACCAGGAACTGAACTCGTAAAACTCGCGAGTCAGGCCGGGCAGGTAAATCACGTGGGGTGAGTCCCCCGCGATGTCATCACGATAAATATGCAAAGCACCCGGCACAGGCACCAGCGCCTGATTGGTGCCAGGCCACGCCAGTGCGCTCACTTGAATACTTGCCCACTCCCCTCCCGCCCGGCGGCGCGCGTCGGCGCCCGGAATTTCCATGACGTTGCGGACCATGGCAAAGCCGCAATCCGACAGTTGGTAAACACGATGTGCGAGCAGTGCATTCTCGGCGAACAACGACTTTCGCAGCTGCACCCAATGCTGCTTGCGTGTCAGCCAGGATCCATAGGCCAGTTGCTGCCAATAATCTCGTTCAGCCGCCTCAATCTGACGGAGCAGTTTCAACGCCTTCACGCGTTCCAGCGCATCCCGGGCGGTAAACGACAACGCCCGTGCAGGTTGGTCCTTGATGCACAATGAAGTGAACTGGTTAATGTCGAGCGGCACATCAGGCTCAATGAGAAGTGCCAGGGCTTTTTCGGTCAGGTTATTGACCTTCCGGGGAAGGGGCGGCGGTCGGGATTCGGTGAACAGCAGCGTATCGGGGTCCAGAGCGAAGGCCTTGCGTAAGGCCCCGCGGATAATGCCCAGAACCCGCGGCGCACGCCCAATCAAGCCTTTCAGGGATTTTGCCGCCTCTCTGGCCCTGGTTTGTGCTTCACACAAGCGATTGATTTCATGACTGGGCTGCGTGACCGCGTTGAGCCGTCGGGTCAACAGTATGCGAATCGCCGCGTCACGCTCCGACTCAGAGGTTTGCGGGTCATCAAAATCAAGCGCTTGGGCCGCGGCGGCCTCAGCGGCCAACCAAGCGGTGTTGTCGGTACTCATGGCAGACTGTTCCGTACAGAAAAGCCGAGCCTAGGCACCTGGGTCGCCAACGGTGCGTTATATAGTTGGGTGGCGCGCAGCCCCGTCAGAATAAAAAAAGCCCGCAGTGTGCGCGGGCGAAAAACCAACGAAGAGCATTGGGGGTGTGAAGCGAGGTGCCGACTCAGCTGCCGCGATACGTGGAGTAGCTGTAAGGGGAAATCAACAGGGGTACATGGTAATGCTCTTGCTCGGCGCTGATGCCGAAGCGTAATACCACCACATCGAGAAAGGCCGGTTCGGGCAACGGCACACCCCGGGCGCGATAGTAATCACCGGCATTGAATTGCAGCTGGTAGACACCGCTGCGGTAGTCGTCGCCTTGCAGCAGGGGCGCGTCGCAGCGGCCGTCGCTATTAGTCACGGCACTACCCACCAGTTCAAGCTGCGCGCCTTCGACGCGAAATAGCTCAACCTTGATCGCGCTGCCGGGGCAGCCGTGTGCGGCGTCCAAAACATGAGTGGTCAAACGTCCCATGGCGTCATGCGCCTCCTGAAGTCAGTGAAAAACAATCCGCACTCTTTCAGGGCAGCGAAAAAGCCGGCGATGACCGATTAAGACACTTTCCGCAGAAATTGTACACAATAAATTCGACAGCTCTCCCATCCACTGTAGGAGCGAGCTTGCTCGCGAAAAACTCCAACGATAACGCGGGCTTTCAGGATAAAAAGTGGCGCCCTCAGGGTTTTCGCGAGCAAGCTCGCTCCTACAGTGGGCTTTTTCATTTTAACCTGACCACTTAGGCAAGTTTCTTGCAGACAGACTGTTCAGAAAAAATGCACAAATGCAGGCTTACAAAGTTTGCGATAAGTTGTATACAATCAATCATCGCTGTGACGCCACCCAGTCTTTCCACTGCCCGGCCGCCACACACACCTGCTACCACGAACAAGAAGGAAGACTGCAGTGAGCGCTGACTACCCACGCGACCTGATCGGTTACGGCAGTAACCCTCCTCACCCCCATTGGCCGGGCAAGGCACGCATTGCGCTGTCGTTCGTACTCAACTACGAAGAAGGCGGCGAGCGCAATCTCCTGCATGGCGACAAAGAGTCCGAAGCATTTCTCTCGGAAATGGTTTCGGCCCAGCCGCTGCAGGGCGCGCGCAACATGAGCATGGAGTCGCTGTACGAATACGGCAGCCGTGCCGGGGTGTGGCGTATCCTCAAGCTGTTCAAGCAATTCGATATTCCGCTGACCATCTTCGCCGTGGCCATGGCTGCCCAGCGCCACCCGGATGTGATCCGCGCCATGGTTGCCGCCGGCCACGAGATCTGCAGCCACGGCTACCGCTGGATCGACTACCAGTACATGGACGAGGCCCAGGAGCGCGAGCACATGCTCGAAGCGATCCGCATCCTCACCGAACTGACCGGCGAGCGCCCGCTGGGCTGGTACACCGGGCGCACCGGCCCCAACACCCGACGCCTGGTAATGGAAGAAGGCGGCTTCCTGTACGACTGCGACACCTACGACGACGACCTGCCCTACTGGGAACCCAATACCCCCAACGGCAAGCCGCACCTGGTGATCCCTTACACCCTGGACACCAACGACATGCGCTTCACCCAAGTGCAGGGCTTCAACAAGGGCGATGACTTTTTCGAGTACCTCAAGGACGCCTTCGACGTGCTGTATGCCGAGGGCGCCGAGGCGCCGAAGATGTTGTCCATCGGCCTGCACTGTCGCCTGATCGGTCGCCCGGCGCGCCTGGCGTCGCTCAAGCGCTTTATCGAGTACGCCAAAAGCCATGAACAGGTGTGGTTCACCCGCCGCGTCGACATCGCCCGTCACTGGCACGCAACCCACCCGTTCACGGGAGCCGCCAAATGACCACGTTTCAGACACTGACACCCTCAACCCTGAGCCGTGACGCCTTCGTCCAGGCCTTCGCCGACATCTACGAACACTCGCCATGGGTCGCCGAAAAGGCCTACGACCTGGGCCAGGACGCCTCGATCGACCAGATCGAAACCCTGCACCAGCGCATGAGCGATATCCTGTTGAGCGCTGATCATCAAAGCCAGTTGGCCCTGATCAACGCTCACCCGGACCTGGCAGGCCGAGCCGCCGTCCAGGGCCAACTGACCCAAGCCAGCACCGATGAACAGGCTGGCGCGGGGATTCACCAATGCACGGCCGAAGAGTTCTCGCGCTTCACCGAGCTGAATGAGGCCTACAAGGTCAAGTTCAAGTTTCCCTTCATCATGGCGGTAAAAGGCAGCAACCGGCACCAGATCCTCGCCGCGTTCGAAACGCGCATCCACAACTCCGCCGACGCTGAGTTCAAGTGCGCGCTGGACGAGATCAACAAGATCGCGCTGTTCCGCTTACTGACCCT
>Ga0105246_10000595_pt1 | contig 20078 bp, 25 predicted proteins | sample KBSM64metaG_FD_99694 | JGI IMG/M metagenome (GOLD analysis project Ga0105246, IMG submission 99694) | Miscanthus rhizosphere microbial communities from Kellogg Biological Station, Michigan, USA - KBS M6-4 metaG | ecosystem: Host-associated > Plants > Roots > Rhizosphere > Soil | place... | reverse complement strand
TGCCAGTATGGTTTCAAATTTCGTCCTGGGTCGTGCGCCACGCGCCGAACAGGAAAAACTCGATGCCAGCATCGATTTTGCCCTCGGCGTGCTGCCGGATATCTTCGCCGGTGAATGGAACCGTGCGATGAAAAACCTGCACAGCCAGAAGGCCTGACTTTTACCGAGGGGAAACACCATGGGATTCAATTGCGGCATCGTCGGCCTGCCCAACGTCGGCAAATCCACCTTGTTCAACGCCCTGACCAAGTCCGGTATTGCGGCGGAAAACTTTCCCTTCTGCACCATCGAGCCCAACAGCGGTATCGTGCCGATGCCGGACCCACGCCTGGACGCGCTGGCAGCGATCGTCAACCCAAAGCGCATCCTGCCGACCACCATGGAATTCGTCGACATCGCCGGCCTGGTCGCCGGCGCGTCGAAAGGTGAAGGCCTGGGCAACAAGTTTTTGGCCAACATTCGCGAAACCGATGCCATCGCCCATGTGGTCCGCTGCTTTGAAGACGAGAACGTGATTCACGTTTCCAACAGCGTCGACCCGAAACGCGACATCGAAATCATCGACCTGGAACTGATCTTCGCCGACCTCGACAGCTGCGAGAAGCAACTGCAGAAAGTTGCGCGCAACGCCAAGGGCGGCGACAAGGATGCCGTGGTTCAGAAAGGCCTGCTGGAACAGCTGATCGCTCACTTCACCGAAGGCAAGCCTGCGCGCAGCCTGATGAAGAGCATGGGCACCGACGAGAAGGCCGTGATCAAGGGTTTCCACCTGCTGACCACCAAACCGGTGATGTACATCGCCAACGTCGCTGAAGACGGCTTCGAGAACAACCCGCTGCTCGACGTGGTCAAGGCCATCGCCGACGAAGAAGGTGCCATCGTGGTCCCGGTGTGCAACAAGATCGAAGCGGAAATCGCCGAACTCGATGACGGCGAAGAAAAGGACATGTTCCTTGAGGCCCTGGGCCTGGAAGAGCCTGGCCTGAACCGCGTGATCCGTGCCGGCTACGAGATGCTCAATCTGCAGACCTACTTCACTGCCGGTGTTGAAGAAGTCCGCGCCTGGACCGTCAAGGTCGGTGCCACGGCGCCACAGGCCGCAGGTGTGATCCACACCGACTTTGAAAAAGGCTTTATCCGTGCTGAGGTGATCGCTTACAACGACTTCATCCAGTACAAGGGCGAAGCGGGCGCCAAGGAAGCGGGTAAGTGGCGCTTGGAAGGCAAGGAATACATCGTTAAAGATGGCGATGTGATGCATTTCCGCTTCAACGTGTAAAGGTTACCTGCGGTCTATACCGCACCTACAGCCGATGCATTGCATCGGCTTTTTTGTGGGTGACTGAATTTCGCTAACGATAAGATTAAAAATTCCATGAATGAGAAATTTGCTCATAAATTTTAAAAATCCAATTGAAACTATCCGCTCACAAATCTTAGTGCAAAAACGCTTCTTTAAAATAATTCCCTGCAACGTTAAGCCTCGCCCTACACCTAAAGCGGCCAAACTCGCCCAGTAAGACTTGAACTTTTTTTCATTACCTGCAACGTAGATCCCGCGCGCTATTCAACGTCCTAACTAGCTCATGACACTCCAAAAAAATCCTGTTTAACTGAGTTCATATGGAAAGAGCCCTCATTCTGCGGCCACCGCGTTGGAGAAAATCAATATGTCGACGCTCAATCAGAATAGTCTTATAGCAGACATCAACTTCTCTGATTACCCGAGCATCGAAACGACTGTAAGCAACACAGCCGCTCTCGATATAGATATTCTGCTGCTGGGAGAAACAGGGACTGGTAAAGATACGCTGGCGCAACATATTCATCACTTGTCCCATCGTAAGGGGAACTTCATTGCCGTTAACTGCGCCGCCATTCCGGAAAGCCTTGCCGAAAGCCAGTTGTTCGGCGTAAACAGCGGCGCTTATACGGGGGCTATGCAATCCCGGGCTGGATTCGTTGAAGCGGCCCATCTGGGCACCTTGTATCTCGATGAAATCGACAGCATGCCGCTGACGCTGCAAGCCAAGCTGTTACGCGTGTTGGAATCTCGTGGAGTCGAGCGTTTGGGCTCGACCCGGTTCATCCCAGTAGATATGCGCGTCATAGCATCTGCCCAACGCGCCCTGCATGAGATGGTCGAGCAAGGCACCTTTAGGCGCGACCTCTACTTTCGCTTGAATGTCGTCAGCATCCACCTCCCGTCCTTACGGGATCGGCGAGAGAGAATCATCCCTATGTTCCTCGACATGATTGAGCAAGAAGCTGATCACTTCAAACTCGTCTACCCTCCCTCTCCCAGCAGCCACTTGTTACAACAGTTGCTGTGTCACCCCTGGAACGGCAATGTCCGCGAGCTGCGATCTACGGCGAAGCGTTTTGTATTGGGCCTGCCGCCACTCTCAACGAACGTGACCAGCCGGCAGACAATAGAAATGAGCCTGAAAGCCCGCCTGCACCAGATGGAGAAGTCGCTGATCGAGCAGTCCCTTCGTCAAAACAGCCATTGTGTCGACAGTGTGGCGACAGAGTTGGGGGTGGCGAAAAGAACGCTCTATCACCGGATGAAACATTTGGGTGTATCGCTGAGCTGAGAGCCCCCGTCGTGCGCCCGGTATAAAAAAGTTACATATTAAAAATCCACCGCTAAATGTGCATGGAACGTATAAATTTTTTGAACCACATAAATTATGGAACGGCTTTGGCAGGGTTCCGGACTACCCAGGCATCGCCGAGTTCAGTGAAACTAACGTAACGTACGGAGAAAAATATGACTTCCCCAATTAACCCCTATGGTTCCTCCTCGTTCGGCGGCTACGGCGGCGGACTATCTGACGCGGACGCACAAGCGGCCTTTAAGCAAATTGACGCTAAAAAGCGGAGGGATGGCATAGAAACCATGATGGAAAAAGCAGAAGCGGAAAAGACCAACGGTAAAAAAGGCGTCACCGATACTATCCGACTGTCATAAAGTAATGCCTATACACTGTCCCGGCGCGCAGCATCGGGACAGTCACTTCAAACGCAATAACGTCATTGCCAACAACGAATAAGTTTGCTCATAGCTTGGAGTAAGGGGAGTTATATGATCGTAGAAAGCATACGCGACAAGGGTCTCGGTACACTTCAAACGACGCATGACACGCCCGACTTAAGCTCGGATGTAGATTTTTTTAACTCAATGATGCTCCCCTCACCAGTGGCGAGTACTCCCAGCCCTGCACATTCACAGAACCTGTTATCCGAGGCAACAGACACGCTGAACTCCTTGACCCATCGCATGAGCAGGAGCCTGCGCGCATTGGCTGGCAAAGATAAATCTATAGAGGCTCGAAAATACCCGCACCAACTTTCCAATGCAGTGCTGCTTCAGCATATGTTGACGAAGTGCGTTGGTAAAACCGCTCAGAGCATCGATAAAATCAGTAACCTCCAGTAGGTAAAAATGAATCGCACGTTGCTTACTGTCTTAACACTGTCTTTCGCACTTCTACTGAGCGCCTGCAGCGACCGTGTCGAGCTTCACCGCCAATTAACGGAACAAGAGGCCAATGAAGTTATAGCGGAGCTGGCCGACAAACATATTCGTGCCACGAAGGTTCCCGCAAAAGATGGCGTTATCGTGGTCGTCAATGTCACCGATATTGCGCGCGCCGTACGAACGCTGGAGGCCGTGGGGCTCCCTCGAACAGCACGCGCTACGTTGGGCGACACCTTTCGTAAAGAAGGCGTGATCTCCACGCCGCTGGAAGAAAGAGCACGCTATATCTATGCCTTGTCCCAAGAACTGGAAACCACTTTATCGAACATTGATGGCGTTATCGTGGCCCGAGTACATGTAGTTCTACCCGAACGCGTTGCTCCAGGAGAACCTGTGCAACCCGCCTCCGCGTCGGTGTTCATCAAACATGATCCGCGGCTCGACCCCGACAACATCAGGGCACGTGTTCGCAGGATGGTTGCCAGTAGCATTCCGGGTATGGCCACGGCGGTCGATAACCCGCAAAAAATAACAGTTGTGTTCGTACCTGCGACAGCCTACCTGGAGCAACAACGTTTGGTTTACTTCGGGCCGTTTCTGGTTCCGGGGGATGACCTGGGTTTTTGGCAAACCAGTGTGACGGTCTCGTTGCTCGCTCTGGTATTTATCGTGTCGGCAGGCATGTTCTGGCAGAGGCGAAAGCAACGTGTGACGCCGGCTCGCACGCATGGGCCATCCCTTGACGCGTCTGTTCACTCAAGCAATGAGTAATCTCGCATGGGCCCAGTGGTGGGCGGCCCCTTGGTTATATGCACATGACGACTGGAAAAACACAGATATCTATACAACGCTTGTAGAACTTCATCGCAGCGGGCTGGTAGTCACAGGCACGCATTACGGTGTCGCTCCCTGCCTGCCCCCCATGCCCGACCCAGCCTTACTTCAACTCGTAATTGCTCCAGCAGCCCAGCTGGACCTGGGGCTGGCACTGGTTGATGGGATCTGCCGTCCTGCCAGTGCAACGGCGTTGGATGAGCACCATCTCCTGTGGTGTAAAAGCCTGTCCAAGGCTCTGCCCCTGGATATCGTGCAGGCTGATAATGACCCACTGCGGTTGCTACGCGCCTGGATAACCGCTGCTACCTGGCAACGGATCAGACTGCGTTTCCCTCGCCAGCGTGTGCTTTTTCTGGAAGAAAAGCCCCTGATGCTCAATGGCTCGCGTAGCCGTCTCGATACCCTCTGGCATGCAGTGGTCTGGCGAATAGGCGCGCCAAGCCACAGCGACGGCGCTTACGAATCATGGGCGCAAGGAGATTAACAATGTTATGTCGGCGCACAATCAACTCACCTGGCGGAGCGCCCCCCTTGGCGGGAAGCCTGATCTCCCGCGAAGCCCTGGCAAGTTATACGCAGGCCGGCGACGTGATAGAGCAGGCAAAGGCTGGGGCCAAACAATTGCTGAGAGAGGCACACGAACAACGCAAAAACCTGCTTGAAAAGGCGGGGCTTGAAATATGGCAGCGTGCCGATGCCCAGCTCAAGCGCTGGGAAGCCGAGCGCCAGGCCTTGTGTGACAACCTCGAACACTACGCCACTTCAATTGCCAACCAGACTATTCAGCTCTTGCTTGAAGAAACGCCCCACATACAACGGATTGGAGCCCTGATCAAGCAACTGCTGGCCTGCCATATTCCTGCGATTAAGGCGACACTGGTTTGTCATCCACATGAACTTGAGACAGTGAGGCAATACCTCGACAGCGGCGGTAATGTTCACTGGACGCTACGCGCGGATAATACGATCAAGCCTCAAACGCTGATATTGAATACCGACGAGGGGGATTTTCGTATTGACTGGATATCCATGGTCAACGCCGTCATGAAAAACGATGAAAGCCTCCCGGTAGAAAGCGGCAGGGACACATTTCATGACATATAAATAGCTACAAATGGAACCATTTCGAAATAAAAGCCATAAAGGAGTACACACCCACAAAGGCATTTCACATGAACTTTTTCGATGGCCTTAAAGACAAGCTTGTTAGAGACGCAAAATTCGTTGACAGGGAAGTAAACTATGCAGCCGAAAATTTTTCAGGTTCAGAAGAAGACACCGCTTTTTTTTACGAACTTATCGCAAAACAGCGTAAAACCGAATATCTCGTCAATGAGCAAACCCGCGTAAATTTCATGTTGCTTAAGTCCGGCCTGGACAGCGCACAGTAAGTGAAAAAATCACTTGCCGAGTATTTGAAGAGTGGCTCCGGGGAACTCAGTTTATTCGAGAGCGATGACGAAATTATCTTACGTCACTGTTCCGACGCCATACTGCTAAGTGCTCAACTGACCCATCAAGCGCCGAATAAATCAACGCTGGCAACTTGGATGCGACAGGGAGCGATCAGCCTGGCTCACTATCAGGGTGCGCTCGCTCAATGCCCAGCCAGTGGTGAACTCTGGTTGATTCATTGCTTGTATAAGCCCTGCGACGAGCAGGATTTGCAGCGCAGTATCGAATCTCTGCTCAACCAACGCGATACCTGGCGTGCCACCTTCGCACGCCTGAACAAGCCGGCCCATCCACTCAGACCTACTTCGCTACGTTCGTTGTTGCGTAATCAGGGAAACACCTATGTATAACAACATTCACAAGCACAACAGCTTGGGCCCCAACCTGTCTGAAACGTCATCCAGACGTCCCCAACTGGCATGCCTGCTCACGCTCGCCTGCTTGCTCGCCCCGGTGCAAAGTGCCCTTGCCGCCATCCCCGCCGAATGGAAAAACACCGCCTACGCCTACGAGGCCGAACACAAACCTCTGCGCGAGGTACTCGAAGACTTCGCCCAGACCTTTGGCACGCAACTGCAGATCGAGGGCCTGCTGGAGGGGGACGTCAACGGCAAGATCCGCGCTAACACCCCGCAATCCATGCTGGACAGGCTGGGCGTCGAGCACCGTTTTCAATGGTACCTCTACAACAACACCCTTCACATCAGCACCCTGGATCAACAGGAGTCCGCACGCCTGGAGGTCTCGTCAGAGACGATTTCAGATCTCAAGCAGGCGCTGACCGATATCGGCCTGCTCGATAGCCGTTTCGGCTGGGGAGAGCTGCCGGAGGACGGAGTGGTACTGGTTTCCGGCCCCAAACGCTATATCGAACAGATCAAGCAGTTCAGCAGCCAACGCCGCTCGCCGGATGAAAAGCAGAGCGTGCTGAATTATCCGTTGAAGTTTGCCAATGCGGCGGACCGTCATGTGGATTACCGCGGCGAGAAGCTCATCATCCCCGGGGTTGCCACGATTTTGCGGCAGCTATTGGAACCCCGGTCCACCTCGTCGCTCTCCGGACTGAGCCAACGCCCTACGTCCCAACCAACCCCTCTCACACCCAACGTACCTCGGTTGGCCAATCCACTGCTGGGGCAAATGTTCGGCGCCAATGGCAATCCAGGGCAGTTGGACCCGGGGCCGACGTTGACCCCGCGCGCCCCGGTGTCCAACAGCCGTATACGCGTCGAAGCCGATGTACGTAATAACGCCGTGTTGATCTATGACTCACCGGAACGCCAGGGCATGTACCGTGAGCTGATCACTCAGCTTGACGTTGCGCGCAAACTGATCGAGATCGATGCAATCATTCTCGATATCGAGCGCACGCAGTTGCGCGAATTCGGCGTGAACTGGGGCTTCCAGAACAGCCGCTTTCGGGGCGGCGTGAACATGGCGCCGGGCAGCTCGTCGCAGCTGTCGATCGGAAACCGTGACCGTTTCTACGCTGATATCCGCGCACTGGAAGCCAAGGGGCTGGCGACCATGGTTTCGAACCCTTCGGTGCTGACGCTGGAAAACCAACCGGCGGTGATCGACTTCAACCGCACCCAATACCTCACCCCCGGCAGAAATTACGCAACCATTTTGCCCGTCACCGTGGGCACCAGTCTTCAGGTCGTGCCCAGGGTCACCACCAGCCGCGGCGTCAACCAGCTCCATCTGGCGGTGGATATAGAAGACGGTAATTTCGACGAGAGCAACCCCGACCGCAACCCTGACGACCTTGACGTACGCCGAGGCAAGGTCAGCACCCAGGCCGTGATACAGGAAAAGCGTTCGCTGGTTGTCGGCGGTTTCCATGTCACGGAGAGTGCCGACAAACAAAACAAGATCCCTGTGCTGGGGGATATTCCGCTGTTGGGCAAGGCGCTGTTTTCGTCGACCGAACGCAAGAACAACCGGCGTGAACGCTTGTTTATCCTCACACCGCGGGTCATCGGCGACCAGGACGACCCGTCGCGCTATCTGCCGCAGGCTGACCAGGCCGAATTGCAAGCCGCACTCACGCCACTGGCCAGGCGCTATTCTCCCCATGAGCCGGTGATCAAGCGCAGTGACATCATCAGTACCCTGGCACGCCTGGTCAGCGGGGAAGTGCCCAAGGCCTTCAAAGCAGCGCCGATGCCGCTGGGGCTCAACACCTTGTGCAGCACCCGTGACTTGCTGGCCCTCAATACCGAACGCAGCCAGTGGTTCGCCGGCCCGGAGTACAACGTGGCAGTCGTGGTGCTGCGCAATCAGTTCAAACGCAATGTACGTATCGACGAAAAGGAATGCAGCAACTCGCAGACCCTGGCGGTCACCGTGTGGCCGCATGCCTGGCTCAAGCCAGGTGAAGAGGCCGAAGTCTTTATCGCCATGCGTCCCGTGGTGAAGGACGAACACCTCAGTGTGCCGCGCCCTTCCTTGATTACTCCTGCCCAGAAGGCTACGCCATGAAACCCAGACTCTTGTACATGACCCTGATCGGCGCAGCGATGCTCATCACCGGCTGCGTTCCCACCTGCAAAGGTGATTCATGCTCGCGCCCGCAATCGACCAAGGACAAGATGGTGATCTGGTGGCCACCGCAGATGCGTGTCGAGCCCGGCCCCGCCGGCGAGCGGTCGGATTACCAGACGGTATCGCTGGAACGCTGAGGCCTCACCCCATGCCCGACGATCAACGCCAAGTATTCCTGGACTCTCTGGTGAGCGGCAATGCCGCTCACCTGCCACTGGCGCCCGGGATCAAGGTCTGCGCGCTGCAGGTGGGAACGCGGCCGGGGCTGGCCCTGCAGGTGGCTTGCGAAGCCGTGCAGGCCGGGCAACTGCAGCGTGTGTTGGAGCGGCGTTTTGAGCAGGCACTGGCGTTCAATGGCTGTTTTGTCTACCTCGACGCTCAGGACGCCCTGGTAATCTGGCACGCGCTGCCCGCAACAAACAGCGCGCTCGACAGTATCCTCAGCCGGATGCTGTCACTGGCCAATCTGCAAGCCCTGGACAGGGTCTCAAACCGCTGATCAACGCCGCTCAAGCTCCGGCAACTCAAGGGTTTCACGCTTGGCGTCATCATCCAGCTCGCGCAGGGTACGGTAGATGAGTGCCACCGCCTGCAAGGTTTCGCGGGGGATGCTGGCCCCCAGCTTTTTCGTGTAAAGCGTGCGGGCCAGCCATACGCACTGGATCACCGGAACGTCAGCTGCCTTGGCGCGCAGGATCAGCTTGCGGGCTTCGGTATCCGTGCCCTTGCTGACCAGCAAGGGCAGCGGGGTTTTGCCCGGGCGGTAATACAGGGCGACAGCGAAGTGTGTCGGGTTGACCACCAGCATGTCGGACTCCTCCAGCTTGGGCAGCTTGACCTTCGGCTCCTCCTGCGCCAGTTGATAAGCCAGCGAACGCCGCTGGCCCTTGACGTGAGGGTCGCCCTCCATGTCCTTGTACTCTTTTACGACCTCCACCTGGGTCATACGCATACGCTTGGCAAAAAAGTGCTTCACCAGCACCAGGTCGATGAGCGCCAGCACCAGCAACATGCCGAGGCACACATGCAGCAGGTGGCGGAATAACGCAATCAACGCCAGGATGTAACTCTGCAGATCACTGTTGGCCAGGTTGATCAACGTACCCAATGAAGGGCGGATCACCACATACAGGATCAGCGAGATGAAGCAGGCCTTGGCGACACTCATCAACAGGTTCATCAACTGCTGGGCGGAGAACATCTGCTTGACCTGGCTGAGCGGATTGAGCCGATTGAAATCCAACTTCAAGGCCTCGGGCGCAAACAGCATGCCGAACTGCATCCAACTGCTGACCAGCTTCGTGGTAATCGCAACGCCGACCATCAACAGGGCGAATGAGAAAAACACCACCAGGCCTTCGAACAGGACTTCTTCCAACGTTCGCGTAAAGGGCTGAGACAGGCGCGACATCGGCAGCAGGATCAACTGCTGGAAACGTTGCAGGCTGGTCTCGGCGGTGAATAGAGCAATCTCGCTGATGGCCGTCAGCACCAGCAGCTTTGCAATATCCTGACTTTGCGCGACCTGGCCTTTCTTGCGTTGGTCGCGCAGCTTCTTGGCTGACGCCGGGTGTTTTTTTTCGCCCGAGTCGCTCATGACAACGGCGCCTTGAACAAAAATCCAAGCGAGTGTTTAAGGTCGCCCAGCAGGCCCATGCGTCCGACGATCAGGTCCTGCAGCAGCGCAAAGTAGAGCAGCAGGACACCGACGCCTGCCAGGCATTTGACCGGGGGCGCCAACGTGCTGACTTGTAACTGCTGACTGTAGACTCCCAAAAGCGCGATGCCGAATTCCAGCAACAGCAACACTGCGATAAAGGGGGCGGCATAGAGCATCATGTGCGTGAAGGTGTCGCCCAGCAGGTCGACAAACAGGCTCATGCCATTCGCCGCTGGCAGCGGGAACCACACGGTGGGAGGCCAGATAAGGTAGCTGTCCCAGATCAACTGGGTCAACGCGCCCAACCCCAGGGTAGTCATCAGCAGGAAGATCGCCAGTTGCTTGAATAAATGCCCCATCGGCGTGGCATCCGGCCCCAGCGATGGGTTGAGTTGGCCACCGGCCAAAGCGCCGCGCTGGTTGTCCAGCAACGCTCCCACCGCCTCGAACAACCAGAACGGCATGGACAGCAGTACCCCCAGCAACAATCCCAGGGCAACTTCCTTGAGCACCAGCCCGCCCAATACCAACGCCGAGTAATCCCGCCCTTCCAACGCCGCATGGATACCCGGCGCCGGCAGCAGCGCCATGACCATCACAATGGTGGCCCGAAGCCTGCCGCGTATATGTTGAAAACAGAACGCGGCCACAAAGATGGCGCAGGGGTAAATACGCGCCATCCCGATGAGCAGGCTGGGCAGGTACTCAAGATACAACAGCACTGGCGATACCTCAGTTCAGGGCCGAGCGGCCGATCATGTCGAAGGTCAGATTAATCAGCTGGATCAGCTCCACGCCAATCCAGCGCCCGGTCATGATCAGCGTGATTCCCACCGCCACCAGCTTGATACCAAAAGGCAACGTCTGGTCCTGGACCTGCATCAGCGCCTGTACGAGCGACGTCATGACCCCCACCACCACCGCCACAATCAATGGCGGCGCCGACAACACCACGACCAGCAACATGCCTTGCTTGAACAGTACGATCGGTTCCATAAGCCGCTCAGAGATAGGAAAGAAACAGGCTGTCCAGCAGGCGCGACCAACCGGACACCATGACGAACAACAGCAGTTTGAGCGGCAGTGAGATGGTCATCGGCGAGACCATTTGCATGCCAAGCGCGAGCAGCAGGTTGGAGACAATCAGGTCGATGACGATGAAGGGAATATAGATCAGGAAGCCGATCTCGAACCCCGCCTGCAGTTGCGACAGCACAAATGCCGGGATCACCAGGATCAGGTCTTCACGCTGTACCTCTTGCGCCATTTTTGGAGGCCACAGGCGCGCCGTATTTTCCAGCAGATGCGTCAGCACATCAGGGTCCACGTTACGCAGCATGAATGCGCGCAACGGCTGGATGGCCTCATGCCCTGTCTGTAGAAACATCGTCAAGCTGCTCGTGTCCAGAGGGGTGACCTTGACGGTCTCGGCGATGTCGAAACCGACGGGCGCCATGATGAACAGCGTGGCCGCCAGCGCGATGCCGTTGACGGCCATGCTCGGCGGCACCTGCTGAACGCCGATGGCATTGCGGGTGATCATCAACACAATGACGATCTTCAAGAACGATGTGCAGATGATCAACAGCATGGGCATCAGCGACAACGCGGCGACGAATACAGCCAGGACGAGGGGATCTATCCCCTGAAATGTCATCGCCCGAACATCACACGGGACAGCTGCAAACCCAGGCGCCCGTCGACTTCCACCAACTGGCCCTGGCCAATCGGCCGATCGCCGTAATAGAGACCCGCCATCCCCGGCGCATAACCGGCAATGCCCAGAACTGCACCGGGCGCGAGGTTGCGCAACTCGCCCAGGGTCAGGTTCAGCGTGCCGCAGCGCACGTTCAGTGCCATGCTCAGCTCATCGAACGGTTCGTGGCCGAACACATCCACCACGGGCTCGCCCTCCTCGTCCCCAGGATAGTGGGGGGTTATGAATTCTTCGTCCACAGACGCGTCCTCGATTGAAGTAAGGGTCAGGCACAACGGCCCGCTGTTATCGTCGATGCATCCATGCAAACGCTGAGTACCCACCTGTAGGTAGCCATCTCCCTGGGCACGAAAAAACGTCTGCTCAAGCAGCACCACATCACCGGCCCCCAGGCTGCGGGCTTGCTCAATGGGCAACTGCAAACGCCCGAGGGTCACCGCAATGACCAATGGAAACGCCGGCGGCAGCGGCCCGGCCGTGGTACGCCATGGCCCGGCGTCGCACAGCGCCAGGAAGCTTTCGGGGAGCAGCCACACATAGCCCTCGACCCGGGCCGCCCCCAGCGCCACAGTGAGTCGACAGCCAAATGCCTTGGGCCGCGGGGCCTCCAGCAACCGCACATAGCCCAGCAGCGCTCTTATCTGAGGGCTCAGGTGATGCTGGAACAGCGCCCAGAACCAGGAGTCCGGATCATTGCCGGACGGGGCCAATGTCACCGGGCATTCACCCAACAGGCTGAGCAACGGCGCCGCTTCAGCGAGCGCCAGCACACCACACGAGGTTTCAAAGCACATGACTTCGCCCGTCGCGGGAGCACGGCCCGGTTCGAGCCTTAATTGCCCCCGTTGTCCGCCCACCTGAAACGGCAGGCAAAGGCCACGGCCCAGTTGATGACGCGCCGCCACCGTGTCGCTCTTGACCGAACGCAAACTCAGCGGCCGCATTATCATGCGCAGCCGACAGTGGACAGGTGCAGGCTGACCGGTTGCCCCAGCGCCGCTGCGAGCTGATCTTCACAGGGTTTGCGCACGCCGCTGAGCCAACGCGCCGTCGCATCCTCCTGCGCCTCCAGGTCGATACTCCAGGCGCCCTGTTCGCGGCGCACGCGGGCGTTGATTCGTCCCAGACGAGGCAAATACAACGTGGCTTGAAGCGGCCACTGCGAAACGGCTTGCATACGAGGCACCAGTTGTTCGGTGAGCGCCTCGATCATGGCCGCACTGCCTGAACTCTGCGTCGCCGACAGTGAGGCCTTCGCACCAGCACCCTCACCGTCACCTGCATCAGTCCACAGCTGAGCAAACAACCGCGTCAACTCCACAGGTGCCACGCCTACGGTTCCCGGCTCACGGTCCTCTCGTGTTTCACGCAGGCGTGGACGTTCAGCGGGTTTATCAGAAACCTGGGTCATGTCGGCTCCTGCGCCAGTAAAAGGGATAATTCCTGGAGCTTTTCAACCTGCCGCAGGCATTCAGTGACCTGTTTCTGGGCACTGCCGACGCTGGCTTGCTTTTCTTCGCGCTGCCCCCTCAATGCCTCTAGCTGCCCCATTTCGCGCTGGGTATTGGCAGACAATGAACGCTCCTGTCTTCCCCAGGATTTCAGGGCCTGCAAGGTAATAACCTGCCCCTGGTGCTGGTTGAGCAATTGAGCACTCTGCTGCGCCTCCTCCTGCCGGGTTCGCTCAAGCGCATCCTGAGCCTGCTGGATATGCGCAAGTAGAGCCTGCTGGGCCCGCTTCGCTTCACGCAGCGCACGCTCGGCCCGGTCAGCCCGGTGTCGGCGCAGGCGACGCAGCGTCTCGACTTCACCGAGCAGCACGTCAGAATGGGACATCGGCGGTCAGCTCCTTGAGGTGTCTCAGCGTGGTTTCCATCGGTGCGGGCTCACGCAAGTCCTGGCGCAAAAAACCATCGACAGCCTGACGACTGTCCACGGCGAGGTCAGTCAGCGCATCGCTGCCAGGCTGGTATTCGCCCAGCTTGAGCATCAGTTCGATCTGCTGATAGGCCGACAGCAACCGTCGCAACGCCGTACCCGCCTGGATATCCGCAGGCTCAGCGACGTTGCTCAGGATTCGCGAAAGGCTGGCCAGTACATCCACCGCCGGATAGTGCCCACGCTCGGCCAACTTACGGGACAGTACGATATGCCCGTCGAGGAGCGAGCGAACTTCGTCGGCTACCGGATCGTTCATGGAGTCCTGCTCGATCAGTACGGTATAGATCGCAGTGATCACACCCTCGCGGGTCAACCCGGCGCGCTCTACAAGGCGCGGCAACAGGCTGTACACCGACGGCGGCAGGCCGCCGCGCCCGAGGGGTTCGCCGGCGGCCAGGCCGATTTCACGCTGGGCCCGGGCGAAACGGGTCAGGGAGTCAATCAGCAGTAATACCCGTTTGCCCTTGCGCCGAAAGCCTTCAGCCAACGCGGTGGCCGTAAAGGCTGCACGTGCCCGCTCCATGCTGGAACGATCGGACGTTGCACACACCAGTACCGCTTTGGCGCGCAGTTGCTCGTCGAGTTCATGATCGAGGAATTCACGCAGCTCCCGGCCCCGCTCGCCAATCAGGCCGAACACGATGACATCGCAATCAACGTTACGGGCGATCTCGGCCAATAGTGTGGTCTTGCCGCAGCCTGCCCCGGCGAACAGGCCTACTCGCTGGCCTTCGCCCAGCGTCAGCAAGCCGTCGATCGAACGCACCCCGGTGGCGAGCGCGCGGTTGATGCGTGGTCGCTCGGTGGGCAACGGTGCCTCGCACAACACTGCGCTTGAATCAGACACGTGCGTCTGGACAAACGCACTGACACCTTCTCCCGTGATCGGCCGGCCGAAACCATCCAGCACCTGTCCCAGCAATGCCGCGCTGACCTGCACCCGATGCGAGACCCCAAGACGCTCCACGCCGGCCCCCACCTGCACGCCTTCAAGGTTGCCCAAGGCACTGAGCACGGCGTCCTGCTGATCGAAACCGATGATCTCCGCCAGCATGTAGTCGCCTGGCTTCTTTTCCACCTGACACAAATCACCGATGCGCGCCTGAGGCAGCCGGCATTGCAGCAACATGCCGTTTACGCGCTGGATTCGGCCCCGCATTGTTACAGGCGAGAAACTGGCCAACGAGCGCGCCTGGCGTTGCTGCCAGGCGTCGAGGCGCGCTTGCAGCTGCGCGTTCACCAGCGCACCTCATAACGCTGTACGCCATCGAAGACCACCTTGCTGTTGTCGATCAGCACCAGGCGCAAGCCGTCCACTTCATCACCGACAAAAAGTCGACTGCCCTCCTCCAGAACCACGTGACCATTGGGCCCGCCCACGATCTGCACAATTTTGAAGGGCAGGGCTCCATCCCGCACGCGCACACGACTGATCACCGGTACTGCGCTATCGAACTGCTCGCCGAAACGGCTGAGCATGCGCGCGACCAGATCCACATCGTCCTGTGAAACGTCCCCGCTGAGCGCAACTTGCCCATTGATCACTTGCAAATTGATCCGCTGGCTTAATTCCCGATCGTTGAGCATCTTCAACAACTGCTGGCGCACCTCGAACGGCGAGGCCAGTTCAGGTTTTTGAATCACTGGCGGCATCAGCGATGCCTGAGCATTGCGCTCTCCACTGAAAATAATGCCGACCGCCGCCATGAGCACGGCAAACGCGAGGGCCAGGCTGAGCAAACGCTTTTGTTGGGACGATGGAATCGATGACAGTGTCAACGCCAGCGGGGCCTGCGCCCCAGGCTCGGAAGACGGGGGTACAGCCACGGGCGCCGGAGGCCAGGGCTGATCGGCAAGGCTGACACACAAGCGAACGGAGCCGATCAAGAAGACCGTGTTCAGCGCCAGCTCGCCGATCTGCGCCAACACCTGCCCATCGCTGTCTTTAAGGAGTCCGGCTTCGGCCTGCACCGACCAACGATCATCGGCCAAGCGCAAACGTGCGTGATGCTCGACGACCTCGGGATCGCTCAACAACAGATCAGCGTCCGGGTTGGCGCCCAGGCTCCACTGCTCGCCAAATAACGGCAGCGCGGCGCCCTGGTGCAGGCCATCCAGCACTCGCAGCTCGAACATCATGGGGCCACCCTCGGCGGGCATATCAATAAAGGGTTCATGCCACGGCCCCGCGCAGCAGCTCGTCCTGACCCAGGTCGAATCGGCCCAGGACTTTCACCTTGGAATTGCTCCCCAGCTCGGCGAACGACATCACCGGCACATGGTTGAATTCATCCAACAACAGAGCGCGCAAGGGACTGCGCAGGTCCTGGGCCACCAGCAGCACGCTCTTGGTTTTCGGCCGTAGTGCAAACGCCTGGTTGAGCAGGCCGACCAGGGCAGCACTGCTGTCGTTATCGAGGGCGAAAAACACGCCGCTCTGGGTTTGACGCAAGGCTTCGCGCAGGATGTTCTCGGTGTGCGGCGACAGCAGCCACGCGTGCAGGCCATCGGCTTCGCTGTACTGGTGAAAGATCTGCGACTTGAGCGCGATACGGGCGTAATCGGCCAGGGCATCCGGTTCGCGCTCATGCTGGCCGTACTCGATCAGCGATTCGACGATCAACCGTACGGCACGCAATGGCACGCCCTCGGCCGCCAGGCGCTGCAGCACTGAAGAAAAACGTGAAAGCGGCATGATGCGTTGCAGTTCCTGCACCAGTTCCGGCTGGTTGTGTTCAAGCCAGCTGAGGATCGACTTGCTTTCCTGGATGCCAAGAAACCGCGGCCCGCTGAGCAACATCGCCCGCTTCATGCGTTCGATGACCAGGCTGTGGGCACTGAAACGCTCGACCTGCGGATCGTCGAGCAACGGATCATCAGGGCTGAGCCACAGCCAATCGGCTTCGTCCCGTTCAGGCAGCCCTCTTTCGCCCCGGTCCGGAGGCTGCCCGAGGGCGGCGTACTCGACCGCGACACGGTCACTGAAAGTGGCCGTCACGACCGGAACTTCATGCACGCAAAAGCGCATCTCATCGACAGCCAGTGAGTCACTGAACTCGGCTTCGAACGGCGGCAGGGTCAAGCCGATATTGGCAACCAGCGCATTTCGGGCCTGACGAATTTTTTGCACGATGTCGATGACCTCCGGGGCCCCGAACATCTGACTGTTGAACTGCAGCAGATACGGCCGTGACGGGTCGAAGCCACGCAAGTCTTCACTGCCGTTCTCTTCCGGACGCACCGCTTTCTCGTCCGCCGCCGCAGGGGCGTCCTCGCGCTGACGCTGGCGCATGAGGTAGTAACCCAGGGCACCGGTCATCATCGAAATCAGAATGAACACCACAGTGGGCATGCCGGGGAGCGTGGCAAAGGCCAGCATGCCCACCGACGCGATCATCCAGCTCTTGGGCTCGCTGGTCATTTGCCGGGCAATCTCGGCGCCCATGTTGCTGACGCCCTTGCGCCCGTCCGGCGCCACGCGGGTGATGATCATGCCGGCCGTCAGGGAGATCAGCAGCGCGGAATCTGCGCGATCAGGCCGTCACCGATGGTCAGCACCGAATACAGCGCGATCGACTCGCCTGCGCTCATGCCGTGCTGGAACATCCCGGTCGAGAAGCCCCCGAGCAGGTTGATGACCACGATGATCAAACCGGCAATGGCGTCGCCCTTGACGAACTTCATGGCGCCGTCCATGGCCCCGAACAACTGGCTTTCGCGCGATAGCTGCTCACGTTTGTCGCGCGCCTGTGCACCGTCGATCAGCCCGGCGCGCAGGTCACTGTCGATCGACATCTGCTTGCCCGGCATCGCATCCAGGCTGAAGCGGGCGGCCACTTCAGCGACCCGCTCCGACCCCTTGGTGATCACCAGAAAGTTGACGATGGTCAGGATCATGAAGATCACCAGGCCCACCGCCAGATTGCCGCCCACCACGAAATTACCGAACGCTTCCACAATGTCACCCGCGTCCTGCTCCAGCAGGATCAAGCGCGTGGTGGCAATCGATAACGCCAGGCGAAACATGGTAGTCAGCAGCAGGATCGATGGGAACGACGAGAAGGCCAACGGCCCGGGCAGGTAGAGCGCCAGTACGATCAACAGGCAGGAAATACAGATATTCAACGCGATCAGGATGTCCACCAGCCAGGTGGGCAACGGCACAATGAAGATAAACACGATGGCCATGACCACCACCGCGCCGAGCACTTCGGCGCGCCGCGCCACCTTGAGCAGCACGCCATTGATCGATGACAGCAGTGTCACCCGTACGTCCTCGTCTCGCCGGGGAATTTCAGGTGGCCGCGCTCTTCACGCGCCCACTCAAGCATCACGTCCTTGAAGGCTTTCACGGCGCTGGCCTGGGATTGAGCATCAAGCCACCAGGCCAAGGGCAAGGCCTTTATCTCCCTGGACAATTCGTTGAGCGAACGCAGCCGGGCACCAAGCAGCGTGCCGCCAAATTCACTGGCCAGCCTTTGCACCTCGGCCGAATCGATGCCGGTACTGGCGTAGCCCAGAAAACGCTGCAACAGATCCACCGCATTCTGTTCAACGTTAAGGCGCTGGATCAACGCCTCGCAGTTGCCCAGCACCGAGCGCAACTCGCGACACTCGCCCAACCCTTTGAGCAGGAGGCGCAATTTTTCCGTGGGCACAGACTGCGTGTGGGCTGCTATGTCACCGTTCAGCGCCTGAGTCATCAGGCCGACGCCCCTGGAAAACTCCGTCGGGCCGTACATTTTCAACAGCGTTTGCAGCATCAGCGCCAAGGATTGGCGCACGACCACGGAAGCGTAATAAAGCGCACGCACGTCCTGGCGCTCCTGCGGGTCGGCGCTGGCTTGTTTCAACGCCAGGGCGATATTCAGACCTGCCTGGATAGGGCCGCCGAAATCACGCTTGAGCTCTCTCAGCGCGCCGCGTGCCAAGTCCTCTTCGATCCTCAATCCATTGGTCTTCGCTTCGCTGGCGATAAGCCCAAGCACCACGAAGGCACGAGCGGGATCACTGCCGGCAAGGCTGACCAGTTTTTCGACCGTGGGCTTGCGCAGCAACTCGAACCGAAGCCGGCGAACAATGGTTTCCAGCGTGGTCTGGCCAGGGTGACCCAGTTGCTCATACAGATGCACGAACTCCGCCACAGGCGAAACTTTCGCGCCAATGGATCGCAGGCCCAGGGCTTGCGCATTAAGTGTCACTTCTTCGGCGAAAATCTGCGCAATGTCATCCAGGGCCAGCGAACGGCTTGGCGCTTCGACAGTGCTGACACTGGGCTTGTCCAGGGGTTGGATCTGCTGCACATCGTTGAAGGATTCGACTTTCATGGGCGGGCCAGAATGGGAAGTTTGTGTCCCTATGTGGCAAGCCGCTGCGGTTCAGTTCCATCAAAACGTTTCAAGGCGATGAGCATGAAAATACTTGCACATCCACATCGAACCTTTTGCAAGTTACGGCACAAACAGCTGTACGAGCAAGAATATATATTTATATAAATCAAGTAGTTATGTGTTTTTCCCGTTTGGCACAGCCAGTGCAAAAGGGGTTCCTATCGAAACCATTTCGATCGAGCCTTTCCGGAGGAAAAACAACATGAAAATACCTATTGGTGATCTCGCTCACCTCGTCGGCAGTTCGCCTCAGTTCATGGTTCAACTGACGGACGACCAGCAAAAGAAACTGCGACGCTTCATTCATAAACGCGTGCTCAACCCCGAAGACGCGGACGACCTGCTGCAACTGACCTACCTGGAAGCATGGCGCAACAGAGAGCGTTTCAGCGGCCAGGCCACGCTCAGTACCTGGATGTGCGGGATCGCTCAGAATTTGATCCGCAACCACTTCAGGCGCATGTATGCCAAACCCGTGCATTGCGAGTTCGATGAATCGTTGTGGCATGGTCAGGAGGAACGCAACAGCCTGGATTGGGAATTTGAAGTCAACCGACGCCTGGAAAAAACCCTGAACGCCATCGACCATCTGCCGGTGGAAATGCGCAAAACGCTATATGCTTCGCTCGAAACCGATGGCAGCTATCAGGACACCGCCGATGCGCTGGACATTCCCATCGGCACCGTACGCTCACGCTTGTCACGGGCGCGCGAACAACTTAAACGCGTGACCCACAACCCGCCGCAGCCGTAAGTCCCCGCTATAAAAAACGTTGGGCGAAAAGGATATCTGCCCAACTCGACCGACGCTTTACGTAAGCGGCGGCAAAAGACCGCAGCCTGAAAAGCCCCCCGCCACTCGTCGCCATTTAGCCTGTTTTTCGTTAAACAGTTGAAAGCGTAGAAAAAAACTTAACAAAAGCCCTTGACGCATTCCCGTTCTACGCGAATAATGCGCGCCACTTGGCTACATAGCTCAGTTGGTTAGAGCATAGCATTCATAATGCTGGGGTCCGGGGTTCAAGTCCCTGTGTAGCCACCAAGTAC
>Ga0105246_10000589_pt1 | contig 20145 bp, 21 predicted proteins | sample KBSM64metaG_FD_99694 | JGI IMG/M metagenome (GOLD analysis project Ga0105246, IMG submission 99694) | Miscanthus rhizosphere microbial communities from Kellogg Biological Station, Michigan, USA - KBS M6-4 metaG | ecosystem: Host-associated > Plants > Roots > Rhizosphere > Soil | place... | reverse complement strand
CCGTCGTCGCCTTCGGCAACGTGCACCAACGCCAACCGCGCGGCCAGTTCCGGCGGGCACTGTGGCACATGGTCAGCGAGGCTATCCGCGACCTTGGTCTGAGTGTCGGAGCCCGTCCAGAAGCGTCCCTCGCTGCCTTGCTCGGGAAGGCCCAGGGGCGCCTTGGCGTCGCGGCCGAGGACCGCCGCCAGTGCTCGTTCGTAACCCTTTTCAGCGCCGACCTTGTCGAGCGCGGCGGGGAGCCCGTGGCGGCCCGCAGCTTGCTTGGCGCGCGCCTCGCGGTCGCGGGCGAGGGCTCCATATTCGCGTTCGACACCGGCAAGTTCGGCACGCGCGGCGGACAGCAGGCTCGCCGCTTCATCGCGCTTCTCGGCGAGCGTTTCCTTGCGCGCCTGCATCGATTCGAGATCGGCGCGCTTGCGGGTGAGCAAAGTCCCGGCGTCGGCAGCGGCCACCCGGGCCCGAGTCAGCTCGGCTTCGGGATCGCCCTGCTGCGCCAGCGCGCTGCGTGCCTCTTGCTGCCGCCGCAGTTCGCCGTCGATCCGGTCGAGGCGCGTGCGCGCCTGCGCCAGCTCGGCTTCGGCCACGCGCCATTCGGCTTCGACCCCGGCGTGGTCGGCGGTTGCCTTGGCCAGCGCCAGCTCTGCCGCCCGGGCGGCCCGCTCGGCCTCTTCGGTTCGCGCGGCGATCTCGGGCCGGCGGGTTTCCTCGGCGGCGAGCGTTTTCTCACCAACATCGAGCTCCGCTTGGAGCCGCTTGAGCGCCTCGGACGCATCTCCGGTCAGCTTGTCGGCGTCGCCGCGATCGGCTTCGAGCTGGGCCTTCTGCCGGTCGAGATCGGCCAGCCGCTGCTCGGCGGCTTCGAGCTGGTGAGTGAGCGCCGCCATGCGGTGGCCGTGCGCGCTGGCGTCGTCGCGACGGTCGGCGAGCTCGTCACGCGCTTCGGCGAGCTTCTCCGCGAGCGCGGCTTGCGCCTTCTGCGCGGTGTCCGCCAATTGCTTGGCCGCCTCGACCCGCGCCTCGGCGGTCCGGGCCTGCTCGCGCGCCGCTCCGGCGGCTGCGGCGGCATCGCGCCAGCGGGCGAACAGCAGCCGCGCCTCGGCGACGCGGATCTGATCCGACAGCGCCTTGTAGCGCTCGGCCTGCTTGGCCTGCCGCCGCAGGCTCGCAATCTGCGCGTCGAGTCCGGCCATCAGGTCTTCGAGCCGGGCGAGGTTGGCTTCGGTCTGCTTGAGCTTGCCCTCGGCGTCGCGGCGGCGGACGTGTAGGCCGGCGATTCCCGCCGCCTCCTCCAGCATCATGCGCCGCTCGGCGGGCTTGGCCGCGATCACCGCGGCGATCTTGCCCTGGCTGACGAGCGCCGGCGAATGCGCGCCGGTCGCCGCGTCGGCGAACACCAGCGCGACATCCTTGGCGCGCACGTCGCGGCCGTTGACCCGGTAGGCGCTCCCCGCGCCGCGCTCGATCCGGCGGGTGACCTGCAGCTCTTCGCCGTCGCTCTCGACCGCGTCGAGCACCACCTCGGCGAAGTCGCGCGGCGGGCGCTGCGCGGTGCCGGCGAAGATCACGTCGTCCATCCCGCCCGAGCGCAGCGACTTGGGCGAGTTCTCGCCCATCACCCAGCGGATCGCTTCGAGCAGGTTGGACTTGCCGCAACCGTTGGGGCCGACGACGCCGGTCAGGCCCGGCTCGATGCGCAGCTCGGCGGGCTCGACGAAGCTCTTGAAGCCCGACAGGCGGAGCTTGCGGAAGAGCATCGCCTATGGCCCCCCGACCCGCGCCTTACCTCGCGCCGGCGTTCTGCAGCGCCGCCTCGAGCTCTTTCCACTCGGCCGCTTCGAGCGTGGTGCCGTTGATCACCAGCGTGGGCGTTTGGTTGACGCCATCCTCGCTCCACTTCTGGCCTTCCTTGGCGACCTTTTCGGCGCCGGAAGTGTCCGCCAGGCAGGCGTGGGCCTGATCTTTCGCCAGCCCGCGAGCGGCGAACCAGTCCGTCAGCCCGAATGCGTCGGCCAGCGCGACGAAGCGCTGGGCGGGTGGCAACTGCGAGGCCGCCTGCGCCTGGGCATTGGCGCCCTCTGCGCGGGTCATGATCGCTTGCTGGTCGCTGTAGATCTGCTCCACCAGCGGGAAGAAAGCCGCGGGGTCGGCGCAGCGGACCATCACGGTCAGCGGCACGTCGATGATCCCGTGGATCGGGAAGCTGCGGAATTCGTAGCTGACGCGCCCGCTGCCGACGTACTTGTCGACCAGCGTCCGCATCCCGTCGTTGGCCAGCTTGGCGCAGTGCGGGCACGACAGCGAACCGTATTCGACCAGCTTGATCGGTGCGCTGGGGTTGCCCATCCGCATGCCGCCCTCGGGCGTCGCGGAGACGACGTCGGACCACATCTTTCCGGGCGGAGCCGGCACGGCGGCGACAGCCTGCCCCGTCGGCGCGGCGCCGGGGGCTGCTGTGTCCTCCTTCGAGCCACATCCGGCGAGCGCAAGCGCGAAGGGGGCGGCGAGGGTCGTAAGGGCGAGGAAGCGGACTGTCGTCATGATCGAATTCCCGGCGAATGGCGGATGGAAAGGCTAGCTGAGCGCGCGCGGAGGGCAAACCGCGTTAACTCAACCGTTCGGCCTTTTGCACAGTTAGGACGGCTTGAGCACCTTCTGCAGCTCGTCCCACGAGTGGGCGTCGAGCGTCTTGCCGTTGAGCACGAAGCTCGGCGTGCTGTTCACGCCGTACTTGTCGTCGTCGGCCTGCGATTGCTTCAGTAGCGCGTCGACCTTCTTGCCGTCGTTGATGCAGGCATCGACCTGCGCGCGAGAATAGCCGCGGCTCTCCATCATGTCGTAGAAGCCGGCGTCCTCAGCGATGGCGCGCATTCGCTGCGGAATTGTGCCCGTGTACCAGCGCTCTTGCTGGGCCTTGTTCGTCGCCTGGATCTTGCCGAGCCAGGTTTGCTGGCGCGCGAAGAACATGTCGTGGTTGCCGAAGAACTTCCGCGCGTCGCCGCACTCGGCCAACACGACGGCTGCATAATCGACCGGGTCGCGGATGACATGATGCACTTCGACCGAGGCTTTGCCCGGTTGCACCAGCAGCAGCTTGATCGGCCCGTCGGCTTCCTTGAAGAAATGGCCGCAGTGCGGGCAAGTGTAGCTGACGAACTCCATCAGTTTCATCGGCGCCGCGGGATTGCCCAGGCGATGCCCGCCGGGAACGGCCACGGTCGTCGCCAGCCAGTTGTGCGCCTTGGACGTGGCGCCGATCGCCAACGGCGCGCCAACAAGCATTGCCGCGGCGAGAATCCACTTCTTCATCCCTGTTCGTCCTCCTGCCCATTGACCAGGCTGCGGGCGAGCGATTCGAGCACCGCGCGCAGCTCCGGGTCGCCGATATCGCGCAAGCTGTCGCCGAGCTCCATCGGGATCGGCTTCAGCGACGGCGGCGCTTTCGGGCGGTCCTCAGCACGGCGAGGCTGAACCTCGCCTTGCCGCATCTTCACCCGCGCGACCGCCTTGTAGCCGAAGAAGCGGTTCACCCGCTCCATGATCTCGGGGATCACGTGCTGGATCAGCGGGGCATGCGCCGGCAGCACGACGAGCTGGAGGATGCCGTCGCTCTTCTCGCCCGGCGGGAAGCGGATCGATTCGGGCATGCAGACTTGCGCGTGACGCTCGCCGACGATCTCCGGCCAACGGGTGACGACCGAGCTTTGCACGAAGCCGAAGCGGCGAAACGCGGCGCGGCCGATCTGCGGCATGAGGTCGGCGATCGGCTTGGCCGGCCCGCCGCGCGGGCGCTCCCACGCTTTCGGCTTCTTCGCTTTTGCCGGCTTGGGCTGGTCCCGTTCCATGATCGCCGCCGCCATGCCATAGCCTGCTGGTGACCGCCACCCGGACTATCTCCGAAATGCTGCTCGAATGGTACGACCGCAACGCGCGGACTCTGCCGTGGCGCGTGCCACCAGGCAGGGGGGACACCGACCCCTACCGCGTGTGGCTCTCAGAGGTCATGCTGCAGCAGACGACCACCGCGCATGCAGCGCCGTATTTCATCACGTTCACCGAGCGCTGGCCGACGGTCGAAGCGCTGGGCGCCGCGCCGGAGGAGGACGTCATGGCGGCATGGGCCGGGCTCGGGTATTACTCGCGGGCGCGCAACCTGGTGGCCTGCGCCCGTGCTGTCGCCGAGCGTGGCGGTTTTCCGGAGACCGAGGCTGAGCTGCGCAAGCTGCCCGGCCTCGGCGCCTATACCGCTGCGGCGGTGGCAGCGATCGCCTTCGACAAGCGCGCGGTAGTGGTCGACGCCAATGTCGAGCGCGTGGTTGCGCGGCTGTTCGCGATCACTGAGCCGCTCCCCCGGGGCAGGGCTGCGATCCGCGCCGCCGCCGAGGCTATCACACCGCACCAGCGCGCCGGCGATTTCGCGCAGGCGATGATGGACCTCGGGGCGACAATCTGCACGCCGCGCGACCCCAAATGCCTGCTCTGCCCACTCGCCGCGGAGTGCACTGGACGGGCCAGGGGCGATCCCGCGCTTTATCCGGTCAAGGCGGCGAAGCGCGCCCGCCCGAGCCGCATAGGCACCGCTTTCTGGATCGAGCGCGACGGGCAGGTCTGGCTCGTTCGCCGCCCGGCAAAGGGCATGCTCGGCGGCATGCGCGCGCTGCCCGACGACGGCTGGAGCGCGCGCGCCGACGGCTCCGGCGACGCTCCGCTACGCGGCTCATGGCGGGCCGGCGGCGTCGTTCGCCACGGCTTCACGCACTTCGATCTCGAGCTCGGCCTGGCGATATATGCCGGAAGCAGTTGGGGAGAGCTGGCCGGGCAGGGCGAGTGGTGGCCTGTCTCCGAGATCGAGGCGGCCGGACTACCGACGCTGTTCGCCAAGGCGACCCAGCTGGCTTTGGCAAACAGGTAGGAGCCGCCCCTTGGTGGAGCGGCTCCAAATCTATGTCAGAACCGCACGCCGACACCCGCGACCACTTGGTCGGTGGTGGCGTCGCCATAGGTTCCGGAGTTCACGTCCTTGTAGCGTGAGCGGCGGTATTCGAGCCGGCCTTCGAGCGGCCCGGGCAATTGCAGCTGAACTCCGCCGCCGAAGCGCAAGCCGTCCGTGTTGTCCTTGAGGTCCGCCAGCGAGCCGGAGGAGGTGAAGGCCTTGGTGCTGAGTGACGTATAGCCGACCTTGCCGTAAGCGGCGATGCCCGGCGTCACCGCTACACCGGCGCGAGCGCCCAGGTAGTATTGGCCGTTCGCTTTCAGGCCATCATAGGCGCCCGAGACGCTGCCCGGGAATTTCGTCGATTTTCCGCTGGTCGACAGTTCTCCCTCGACCCCGACAAAGGCGCTGCCGAGGCTGAGATCATAGCCGGCGTCGACACCGTAGACCGCGGAATCGGCATCCGCGGACACCGACCCGTCGGCCGATTTCACATGAAGACCCTGGTAACCGCCGACGGCCCCGACATAGAACCCGCCGGGTGCGCGGCTATCCTGCGCCAAGGCCGGCGTGGCGGCCATGCCGGCAACGGCGGCTATAAGGGCAAGAATTTTCCTCATCACTATTCCTTTCACGTGCGCCTGAATGCGCCGGCGCCTGTTCCGGACCGCCAGCTTGCGCGCAGGTGAACTGGGTGACGACGCGAGGATGTGGCGCGACGGATCGCGCAGAAAGCTAGAAAATCCCGCCGCCGAGCATCAGCCGCACGGTCGCCAGGGCGAACACGATCAGGCAGAAGTTGCGCCCCTTGTTGGAGCTGGAAAGGGCGCCGAAGCCCGCGCCGATCAGGGCGATCGGCAGCACAAACCAGTTGGCCCAGCCGAGCAGCGGGATGGCGGACGGGATCGCCAGCAGCAGCGCGACGAGGCCGATGAGGATCGAGATCAGATTGAACATGTGTGTTATATGGATAGGACGGTTGGCCGACGCAAGCCCGGCTTTATCTGTTTGTCGCGTTCGCTAAGGTGCGGTTCACGCACCATGGACGGATAAGCATGCCCATGCAGACCCTTGTTTCGAATGCCCGCTTGACCCGCCGCCAATGGCTCGGCGGCACGATCGCCGCGGGCGCCGCCTCGGCGCTGGGCGGCTTCCCGGCGCTAGCGCAAACCGGCTTCGCCTGGCCCAACGTGACCAAAGTGCTCGACCGGTATGTCGACGAGCGCAAGGTCTCGGGCATGGTCGCCGCGCTCGCGTTCGGCCGGCGCGACGCCAACTTCATCGCCCGTGGCGTCGACACCTTCGCCCGGCCGCGCATGTCCGATGCCGACAGCATCTATCGCATCTATTCGATGACCAAGCCGATCACCGGCATGGCGACGATGATGCTGATCGACGAAGGCAAGCTCGGGTTGGACCAGCCGCTTTACGAGATCCTCCCCGCCTTCAAGGACATGAAGGTGCAGAAGATCTACGACGGGCCGATCACGGCCGATAACCTGGAGCCGGCGGTTCGCCCGATCACCATCCGCATGCTGCTGACGCACACCTCGGGTCTGGGCTACGGCATCGTCCAGAAGGGACCGATTGTTAAGGCATACCAGGATCGCGGCGTGGTCCCGGGCCTGGTCACCCGGCTACAAAACTTGCCGGTGTTTCGCGGCACCGCGGTGCCGAGCCTCAAGCTGTTCGCCGATCGCCTGGCGGAGTTCCCGCTGGTCTACCAGCCGGGCACCCGCTGGAGCTATTCGATGGGTGCCGATCTGATGGGCCGGGTGATCGAGGTGGTCTCCGGGCAGAAGTTCGACGATTTTCTGCAGCACCGCCTGTTCGACCCGCTGGGGATGAAGGACACCCGTTTCCAGGTCCCGCGCGACGATGCCGAGCGGATGACGACCAGCTACTACCTCGCCGATGGCACCCTGATCCCGATCGACCTCGGCAGCGACTCGGTGTTCATGGACCGGCCGCCGTTCCCGTTCGGGGGCTCGGGGCTGACCAGCACTCCGCGCGATTACGACAAGTTCCTGCATATGCTGGCCGGCCACGGCTCTTATGACGGGCAAGAGGTGATGAGCGAAGCGGCGGTGCGGATGGGCACTTCGAACCTTCTGCCCGACACCGTGCAGCAGAAGCCGGATCGCCAAGGCCTCGATCTCGACTTGTCGAAGTACGGCTTCGGGGCGTTCGGCCGGGTCGGCAAGGGCGCGCGGGCGAGCCTCTACGGCTGGGCGGGTGCAGCAGGAACGATCGGCTTCGTCGATACCCGCACCGGGCTGCGCGCGGGACTCTACACCCAGTACATGCCTTCCGAGGCCTATCCGCTGCTGGAGGAATTCCCCGCCGCGATCCTGGCCGACATCCCGACCCTGCTGGGCGGCGCGTGACCCGGCCGCCGCCTGCGTTTGCCGGCCACACGCTCGACCGCGCCGATCCGATCCGCAGCGATCCGGCGCGGCTGGCCGAGCTGGCGCATTCGGAAGCGAGGGTCTTGCGGCTCGAAGGGTTGATCCCGCGGCTCGACGACGATCAGCGCCTGCAATGGGGCCGGCTGGGCGATGTCGAGGGCGAGGTGGTGTTTCTCGGCCTGCTCGACGGTGAGCCACTGTTCGCAGCGGTGCCGACCGAGGGCGACCCCGACCCGGCCTATACCCGTCGCGAGACATTCACCGCGCTCGGCGTTCTCCTGCCCGACGAACTGGCGCTCTACGGCGGCGCGCGCAGCCTGCTCGATTGGCACGCGCGGCACCGCTTCTGCCCGACTTGCGGCGGAGCGACGGTGCTCGCCAAGGGCGGCTGGCAGCGCGATTGCACCGGGTGCGGTGCGCAGCAGTTCCCGCGCACCGATCCGGTCACCATCATGCTAGTCGAACATCAAGGCAGGGTGCTCCTTGGTCGCAACGCGCGCTTTCCGGGCCGCAGTTATTCGGCGCTCGCCGGGTTCATCGAACCGGGCGAGACGGTCGAGGAAGCGGTCGCGCGGGAAGTCTTCGAAGAAGCCGGCGTGCGTGTGCGCGACGTGAACTACATCGCCAGCCAGCCGTGGCCGTTCCCTTCGCAGCTGATGATCGCCTGCCATGCCCATGCCGACGACGATGCGCTGACGCTCGACCCCACGGAGATCGAGGACGCCCAGTGGTTCACTCGCGAGCAGGTGATTGAGGCGTTCGAAAAGGGGCCAGACAGCACCAGCTTTGTCCCGCCTTTCACTTTGGCGGTCGCGCACCATATGCTGCGCTGGTGGCTGGAGAGGAACGATGCCTAAGCCCGCGATCGACGTGCAGATCTGGTCAGACGTGATGTGCCCGTGGTGCGCCATCGGCGGCGCGCAGTACGCCAGGGCGCTGGCGGAACTGGGCGATGAGATCGACGTCACCACGCGCTGGATGCCGTTCGAACTCAATCCGGACCTGCCGCCCGAGGGCAAGGACCAGCAGAAGCATCTCGCCGAAGTCTACCAGCGCTCACCCGAAGAAGTAGCGGCGATGCGCGCGCAGATGCAGCAGCGCGCGGCGAGCGCTGGCTTCGCGATGGACTGGACGGGCGAGGGCGAGGAGCCCGCGGCGTGGATGTGGAATACCTTCGAAACGCACAAGCTGCTGCGCTGGGCGCTCGCGCTCCACGGGCCCAAGGCGCAAGGCCGGCTCAGCGACGCGTTGTTCCGCGCGCATTTCCAGCAGCGCCGCAAGATCGGGACACGCGATGTCCTGCTCGACATCGCCGAGGAACAAGGCTTCGACCGCGCCGAAGCCGCCGCGGCGCTCGATGACGAGGCGCTCGCCATCGCCACCCGTGTGGAGGAGAAGCGCGGACTCGAGATGGGCATCAACTCGGTGCCGAGCTTCATCGTCAACGGCCGATACCTCATCCCGGGCGCGCAGGAGCCCGAGGTCTACGTCTCGGCGCTTCGGCGGGTGGCGGAGATGGCGGAGGCGGGGTGACCGCTTTCGACCCATTGCGGTCGTTCAGCCGCCGTGGGAAAACCACTGCATGAGCGAGCATTGCTGCGAGATGATGCAAGCCAACGCGGAGAGCGTTTGCCACCTGCATCCAAACCGATTTGATTGCCCGGACGCTCTCGTGAACTACGACGAAGCGGAACGGGACTTTGGGCTCATCATCCACGACGGCGGCAGCTCGACGATCGCAATCGCCTTCTGTCCATGGTGCGGGACGAAGCTGCGGACCTAACCTCCGTATTTCACCGATTAGCGGCTGGTCAGCACACGACCCATTGCGGACATATGAAGGGTGCGTCAAAAGAACGCTGGCGCTCGCCTTAGAATCTCGGAGCGCAGTCGTTCGACAGGTTCTTGTTGGAGCGACCAGGCATAGAGAATTCCTTCTAACCGCTCTGCCCAAAGAATGACTTCCGACCCTTCCCAGCCGATGATGCCATCCAGATAATTTCCACTGCTGTCAGCCTCACTAAGCGTGAGATCCAATGTGGGAAACGATGCAGCAACAGCGGCCAATAATTGTCCGTGAGGTGCTCCGCCATCGACCGGTTCGCTCTCTACCCAGAAGCCCCAACCTAAAGGTCCTTCAGGTTGCCAATTAGGTTTCCGGTAGGACGCTTCAATAGCGCCGACTCGATGCCAGGCCATTTTGCTACTCTAATTCACTTCAATGTCCGCTTTCCACCCAAAGCCGACCAATCGTATCGACCCCGTTGCGGACATGGGTTCCCCCTTGTGAAGCTACATTTGTAGCGTTACAAGTGTAGCGCTGGAAGACGGGGAACGATCTGTGAAATCGATTAACCGTAGATCGGCCCTAAAGGCGGGTGCAGCGCTTGCGGGTTGCGGTGCTTTTTCCGGGCTCGGCCGTGCAGCTGAGCCGTTCAATTTCGCTTTGGCCGTAGAGGCAGCAGGCTCGGCGGCGGTGCAGGGCGGCACGACCGCGGGGTTGGCGATTGCTGTCGTCCGGAAGGGCCAAACGGTCGCGTCGCAGGGCTTCGGATTGGCGAATTTGGAAACCCGGACTCCCGCCACAGCGGATTCGATCTTCCGAATTGCGTCTGTGACGAAGACATTCACCTCGGCAGCCATCATGCAGCTCGTTGAACAAGGGAGGCTCGGCCTGGAGCATACGCTGGACAAATTTTACCCTGATATTCCGAACGCCGCTTCAGTTACGATCCAACAGCTTCTCTCCCACACATCGGGCATTCATGACTTCGTGAACGGCGGGCTGCCCGCCGATGCCCTGGCCTGGAAAACGCCCGACGAGATTGCTGGCGGCGTCGCACGAATGCAGCCGCTCTTCGATTTCGATGCGGGAACGCATTTCAGCTACAGCAACAGCGGTTACATCCTGCTCGGCGGCATCCTCGAGAAGGTTTCGGGCAAGTCATACGACGACTACCTGGCAGACGGCATCTTCAAGCCACTGGGCATGGATCGGACCGCCGTCGACCATTTGGAGGACGTGGTCGTCGGGCGGGCCGACGGCTACGCCAAAAATGGATCTGGCTTCCGGCACGCGGACCACAGCGGGTTACCCCATGCCGCGGGAGCAATACGGTCCACTGCGTCAGATCTGGCTCTCTGGTGCACCGCTTTCTTCGACGGCAAAGTGGTCACGTTCAAGTCGGTGCAATTGATGACCAAGCCGGCCCGTACGCGCTCCGGAGCCAAGGTCGGCGAAGCTCACTGGTGGCCGCAAGGGTTCCATCCCAGGAACCCGCCGCCGTTCGTGCAAAACAGCAACTACGGCTTGGGCTGGGAACTCACGACCTTCTATGGCCGGCCAGCCGCGGGGCACAGCGGCGGCATTGCCGGGTTCAATTCGATGATCCTGCGATACCTCGACGAAGACTTGGCGTTGATCCTTCTCGCGAACACCGAGAATGGCATCATCGCGCCCTGGGAGAAGCTTATCGAAGCAGCGGGGGCATCGAAAAACCAGGATGCCTAGCTGACGAATGTCGCTTGCCCCTCAAAGCAGCCTCACACCAACCCTAGTTTGCTCAGGTCGCGCACCATTCGCCCCGGCAGCGCGTCGCCGGCCTGCTCGCCTTCGGCGAGGTCGGGTGGGGCCTGGCGGTCGGTCAGATAGCGCCAGCCTTGGTGCGCGCGCTTGGCCTTGGGGTGGACGCGGACCAGCTCGGGCTTGAGGCGGATCGTCCAGCGGCGGTCCTCGCGCTGCTCGAAGCCGAGGATCTCGCTGCGCGCGACGATCGCGTGCTCGAGGATCCAGTAGAGCGAGCCGCCGACCATTTCCTCGTGTCGCTTGGGGCAATAACGCGTGGTCATCAGCGCCTCCGGCCCGGCCTCGACCCACGCGCGCAAGTTCTCGATGCTGCCCGAGCGATAGGCGATCTTGGTCATGTGGAGCGGCATGATTTGGAGATAGCGAGGCCCGGGAGCGAGGCAAGCCGTCGGCCCTCGATTTCCCTTTCCTACACCGCGTTGTTCTCCGCGGGCTTCGCAGCGCGACACAGGGTTACAGATGTATAGCTTTGTAACCCTGTCAGTGCACTCCGGTCGCCACCGCCAGACCAAGGAACACCAGAAAGCCCATCGAGTCGGTGGTCATCGTGACGAAGATCGACGAGGCGATCGCGGGGTCGGCGTCGAGGCGCTCGATCGTCAATGGCACCAGCACGCCCGCGAACCCGGCGATAAGGATGTTGGTCATCATCGCCAGCCCAATCACCAGGCCGAGGTGCCAGTCGAGCGCGGTTGGCACCCAGTTGTGCCATTCGCCGAAGATCAGGCTGACTACCAGGCCGATCACCAGGGCGACGCTGACGCCGTTGAGCAGGGCGATCGACATCTCGCGGCGCACGGCGCGCCAGGTGTTGCTGCTGGTGAGCTGGTTGGTGGCCAGCGCGCGGACGGTGACCGCGAGCGTCTGCGTGCCCGCGTTGCCGCCGATCCCGGCGACGATCGGCATCAGCACTGCCAGCGTCACCAGTTGGGCGATCACGTCCTCGAAGCGGGAGATGACGAACGAGGCGACCGAGGCGGTGACGAGGTTGGCGATCAGCCAGCGGACGCGCGCAGCATAAGCCTCCCGGATCGGCTCGTTGATGTCGCCTTCGCCGGCCCCGGACAGCAGCATCACGTCCTCGCCGGCTTCCTCGGAGATGATGTGGACGATGTCGTCGACCGTCAACTGTCCGACCAGGCGCCCGCTCTCGTCGACCACGGCGGCGCTGATCAGGGCGTATTTCTGGAAGCGCAGCGCCACTTCCTCCTGGTCCATCCCGACCGGGATCAGCGTCTGGTCGCGCTTCATCACGTCGGCCAGGGCGACACCCCGGGGGGTGCGCAGGATCCAGCTCAGCGCGCAAGTGCCGACCGGCTTGTGCATCGCGTCGACGACAAAGACCTCCCAGAATTCGGTCGGCAGCTCGTCGTGCTCGCGCATGTAGTCGATCAGGTCGCCGACGGTCATGTGCTCGGGCACCGCGACGAACTCGCGCTGCATCAGGCGGCCGGCGGTCTCTTCCGGATAGGCCAGCGCGCTCTCGATCGCCGCGCGGTCTTCCGGCTCCATCTCGGCGAGGATGGCCTGCTGGTCCTCCGGCTCGAGGTCCTCGAGCAGTTGCACCGCGTCGTCGGTGTCGAGCTGCTCGGCGATATCCGCCACGGCCGAGTGCGGAAGGGCCTCGATCATGTCCTCGCGGACGTAGTCGTTGAGCTCGGCGATAACGTCCGGCGTCAGCAGGTCGGTGATCGCCTTGGCCAGTCCCGCGCGCTCGTCGTGCTCGAACAGCTCGAACAAGTCGGCGATGTCGGCCGGGTGGAGCGGCTCGACCAGCTCATAGACCCGCCCCTCGTCGTGAGCCTCGAGCGCGTCCTCGACCGCCCGGACGAATTCGGGCTTCAGCCGGTTCTCCTCGTCGAGCTCGCCCTCTTCGGGCGGGGCGGCTTGGGGCGCCAGCTCGTCGATCTCGGGTTCGGCCATGGCCGCCTCACTATGCAGGTCGGTCTCAAAAGCAAGCGAAGGGTGACATCGCCGCATCGGGGTCTATATCGGCGCCGAAAGTTCAAGGAGACAGACGATGGCCGACGACACCCTCACCTTCACGCTCGACACCGGCAACGGCGGGGGCGGCGATGTGGTCATCAAGCTGCGCCCGGACCTAGCGCCGGGGCACGTCGCGCGGATCACCGAGCTGACCAAAGAGGGCTTCTACGATGGCGTGGTGTTCCACCGTGTGATCCCCGGCTTCATGGCCCAAGGTGGCGATCCGACGGGCACCGGCATGAGCGGCAGCGACAAGCCCGACCTGAAGGCCGAATTTAACGCCGAACCGCACGTGCGCGGGACTTGCTCGATGGCGCGCACCCAGGTGCCTGACAGCGCCAACAGCCAGTTCTTCATCTGCTTTGACGACGCCGGCTTCCTTGACCGGCAGTACACGGTCTGGGGTAACGTGGTCAGCGGCATGGAGCATGTCGACGCGCTGCCCAAGGGTGAGCCGCCTCGCGAACCGGGCAAGATCGTGAAGGCGACCGTCGGCTGAACCTCAAAGGAGCGGCGCCCGCGGGATGCTGCTCCTTCTTCGAAGGGCTGTCAGAAGCCCAAGATGCTACTGGTTCGCGCCGAGCGTGAAGCCGACGACGCGGCCGAAGAACGGGATCACCAGCCATAGCGCCGTCCAGCGGTGATGGCTGGTTACCAGTCCATCCGGAAGTCGACCGTGGTCACCCAATAGCTGGCGATCGGCTTGCCCTCCTTGTCGAGCGCCGGCTCGAAATCCAGTTCATGCTGAAGGTCGGAACAGCTGCTCTTGGCGAACTCGGGATCCGCAAGCGGCATCTGGATGTGGCAATCCGTGATGCCGCCCTTCTCATCGATGTCGAGACGGATGTTCACCATACCGGGCATCCGTTTCTTTTCCATCTCTGGCGGGTAGTTTATCATGCTCACGATCGAGGCGCGATTAGTCGGAACGGCCGGCCGCGTCAGCGTTTCGTGCGCCTTCAAGTCGATTCCCCAATGGCTGCGCAGTTCGTCGATACACGTGCGCAGCGCCAGCAAGGGCTTCTTTAGCGATCCGGTGTCGAGGACGAGTTGGCTCCTGAACGCCCCCGTCAGCGCCAGGCCCGTGACCTTGTCGGCAGCGTCGGCTTCGCGATCGAGGAAGTCGCGGCTCTCAAGGATTTCTTCCGCCTTCACGAGATCTGCCGCCCTGAGCCCCTTTCTTGGGATCTGCACCAGCGGGAAGGAGAAGATCACGCCCTCCTGCTCCTCCGCGAAATTGAGGTGATGCCAGCCGGCAGGGTCTTGCCAATTCTTGTCGGGAGTGAGCCGATATTTGAACGACCCGAAGCCCATTTTCACGGCGCTGCTGGCGACCATGGTCTGAAACTCGTTATCCGGCGCGAAGCGCCGCATTTCCAGCGTCGTGCTTTGCTCGCCCTCGCCGAAGCGCCGCCGCAATGCGCAACTGTCTTCGGCGTAATCCAGGTTCCATGGTGAGTTAGGCTCGAGCACTAGGGGGCCCTTCGCCTGAGCCGGTTGGGCGATGGCGATTGCCGCGGCAAGTTGCGCGGTGGCCAGTAACGACTTGACGATCATGACTTCCCCCTTCGTCGGCGTCAGGCCATTTGTGCCATCTCTCGACGGGCCGGCAAACCCTTAAAGACCAGCCCCAACCAGCCAGTCGTGGAAAATCCGCACCGGACGGTTCTCCAGGTCCATCGGGCGACAGACGAACCAGTAACTGTAGGGGCTCTGGACTTCGACATCGAACACATGCGCCAGGCGCGGGTCGCGTGCGCGCTTCAGGTGGTCGTCGTGCATCATGGCGATGCCGAGGCCCTGAGCGGCGGCTTCGAGGATCAGCTGGCCCGAATCGTAATGGTCGATCGCCGCCGGCTGGAGGTTCGGCATGCCGATGGCCACCTTCCAGGCATCGAAGCTCAGCGGCAGATCGCTGTGGATCAGGAAGGTCTGCTTCTCGAGGGCTTCGATCCCCGGGTTCGGACCCAGCTCGTCGGCCAGGGCTCGGCTGCAGATCGCGTGGACGGTGTTGTGATCGAGCTGCACTGCGTGAAAGCCGGGCTCGGGCTTGGTCGTCAATAGGATCGCTGCATCGAGCGTGTCGCCGACCCGGTCGATCAGGTGGGGACCGGTGTCGATGTCGATGTGAAGCCGCGGATGCAGCTTGCGCAGCTCGGGCAGGCGCGGAAACAGCCGCTGCGCGCCGAACAGCGGCAGCGTACCGAGGCGCAGACGCAAGAGTTGCAGGTTCTCCGACTGGTTTTCGACCGCCGCCGCCAGAGCATCGAAATGCGGCTGGACCGCTTCGTAGAACGCGCGCCCCTCGTCCGTCAGCTTCATCGTCTGGCCCGCGCGCGAGAACAGCTTCCTGCCGGTGAAATCTTCGAGATTGCCGAGCCGCCGCGACAGCGCCGACGGGCTAAGCCCAAGCTCGGCCGCCGCCGAGCGCGCCGAGCCCAGGCGAACGGTGCGCATGAAAGCCTCGAGTGCGCGAAGAGGCGGGAGTCGGCGGATCGGCATCAGCTGTTTTGTTGCGAATTGTGCAACGAGTGTCCAGCGTTATGCTGCAGTGCACACAGATTTATCAGATTTTTGGCGCTCGCTTAGCCCGTCGTCTGTTCGCGCGGCTCGGGCCGGTGCAAGCGCAGACGCGTAACGTGGGTTTCGTCGCCCGCGGTCACCTCGATCCGCCACCCGCTCGGGTGGGTCAGCATCGCGCCGGGACGCGGCACGTGCCCCGCGAGAACGAATGCGAGACCGCCGAGCGTGTCGACCGCCTCCTCGACTTCGGCGATTCGCCGGTCGCCGACTATGGTGGCGACGTCGTCGAGCTCGGCGCGCGAATCGGCATCCCACATGCCCTCTCCGATCGGCGTAACCAGCGCGACGGGCGCCTCGTCGTGCTCATCCTCGATGTCACCGACGATCTCTTCGACCAGGTCCTCGATCGTAATGATGCCATCGGTGCCCGAAAACTCGTCGACGACGATGGCGAGGTGGGTGCGCCCGGCACGCATGTCGGCGAGCACGTCGAGCGCGCCGCGCGCCTGCGGCACGTAAAGCGGCTGGCGCATCAGCACGGTCCAGTCGGCCGGGGGGGCCTCGGCACGGGCGAGGAAGGGGAACACGTCCTTGACGTGCATCATGCCGATGACCTGGTCGAGCGTTCCGCGATATACCGGCAGCCGGGAATGCCCGTGCTCGGCGAACTGGGCGACCAGTTCGTCCCAGCTGGCATCGGCCGAGATCGCAACGATCTCGCTGCGGGGGATCGCTACGTCGTCGGCGTCGTGCTCGCTAAAGTGCAACAGGTTGCGGAGCATGGTCAGCTCGAGCGGTGAGAGGTCGCCTGTCGGGCGCCTCTCGTCGCCGGACGACTGCTCGTCCTCGTGTTCGTCGATCGCTTCCTCGAGCTGCGCGCGCAGCGAGGGTTCGGCGTCGCCGTTGTCGAACAATTTGCGGATGGCCTTCAACAAGCCGCCGCTACTGTCCGAGTCTCCGTTTGTGGAGTCACCGGGTCTGGAATGCTCGGCCATCGCCGTCGTTAGTCCCCACTAGTTGCGCGGCTCATATGGGTCCGGCACCCCGATCAGCGCAAGCGCCTTCACTTCCAGCTCCTCCATAGCTTCGGCATCGGCCGTGCCCCGTTCGTGGTCATGGCCGGCAAGGTGGAGCAGGCCGTGGATGACCAGGTGTGCGGCGTGGTTGTGGAGCGGGACGCCCTTTTCGGCAGCTTCCCGGGCGCAGGTCTCATAAGCCAGCGCGACGTCGCCGAGGAGGACTGGCGGTCCCTCGGGGGCCAGACCGAGCAGCTCGTCACGTTCCAGCATTGGAAACGACAGCACGTTCGTCGGCTTGTCACGCTCGCGCCATTCGCGGTTGAGCGTATGGACCTCGTCGTTCGAGGTGAACAGCAGGCTGGCCGACAGGCGCGGGTTAGCCAGCTCGGGTGCAACCTGCTTTAGCGAAGCTGAGGCCCGGTCCACCAGATCTTCCCAATCGCTCGCCGGCCACGGCTCTTCGATATCGACGTCGATCTCCACCCGCGTTCAAGCGTCCTTGCCTTCGTACGCCTCGACAATACGGCCGACGATCGGGTGGCGCACCACATCGGCGACGGAAAAGCGCGTCACCGCGATGCCCTCGACTCCCGACAGCCGCCCGACCGCGTCCGCGAGGCCGCTCATCTCGATGCCACCTGGAATGTCGACCTGCTTGGGATCGCCGCAGATGACCATCCGGCTGCCCTGGCCGAAGCGCGTGAGGAACATCTTCATCTGCTCGCGGGTGGTATTCTGCGCCTCGTCGAGGATCACGAACGCGTCACTCAGCGTGCGGCCGCGCATGAAGGCGATCGGGGCGATCTCGATCTCGCCCGAGGCGATTCGGCGGTCGACCTGCTCGGGCGGCATGCAGTCGTACAGCGCGTCGTAAAGCGGACGCAGGTAGGGATCGACCTTCTCCTTCATGTCGCCGGGCAGGAAGCCGAGCCGCTCCCCTGCCTCGACCGCCGGACGCGAAAGGATCAGCCGCTGGACGCTGCCGGTGATCAGCTGGCTGACCGCCTGGGCGACCGCGAGGTAGGTCTTGCCGGTGCCTGCCGGGCCGAGCGCGAAGATCATCTCCTTGCCGGCGAGCTGGCGCATGTATTCGCCTTGCATCGCGCTTCGCGGGACGATCGTCTTGCGCCGAGTGCGGATCATGATCGGCGGGTGCTGGGCCTCGCCGCTGATGATCCCTTCGAGCGTCGGTTCGCCGGACATCGCGATCAATGCCTCGATGGCTCCGGAATCGAGGTCGTGCCCGGTCAGCAGACGCTGATGCATGCCCTTGAGCACGTCGCGGGCGCGGGCCACGTCGTCTTCCGGTCCTTCGACGATGATCTTGTTGCCTCGCGCGCCGATGTAGACCCCTAATCGGTTTTCGAGCTGGACCAGGTTGGCGTCGAATTCGCCGAACAGGGCGCCGAGCACCGCTTGTTCGTCGAAGGCGATTTCAGCCCGAGCGCGCCGCGCAGCATCGCGGCGATCCTCGGGATGGCTCAACGCCGCCTCAATGCCGGCGCGATCGGGTTTGCGGGCCATGCGCTCCTTTCAAAGGCGCGGCCGGTTTCGGCCGGGCAAGTCAAAGATAGGCCGCCTGCGGAAGCGCGCAAGCCGCGGCCCGACGAACCGAGAGACCGTGTGGTCGCTTTCCCACAGTTGCAGCGCGCCTCCGTGGACCACGGCGAGAAGCCTGCACGGCAACTGTCTCAAATGTTGCCAATTGTTCATGAAACTCCCCGGAGAAATAAACGTTTGGGGGCGATGGATTTGCAAAAGGAGAATCCCGATGCGTAAGCTTTTAGTCGCCGCGATTGCGGCCACAGTCCTCGTCCCGAGTGCCGCCAGCGCCCAAAGCGCGCGCGAGGTGCGCCAGGACCAGCGCGAGGTTCGCCGCGACGTGGCACGTGGTGACTTCCAGGAAGCCCGCGAGGACCGGCGCGAACTGCGCGAGGACTGGCGGGACTACCGCCGGACACACCGCAACGTTTACAACCGTCCTGCCTATGTCGCCCCGCGCGGCTACCGCTATCGGCCGGTGGTCATCGGAACGACCCTGAACCAGCGGTTCTGGGCCCCCCGTTATCGGATCGGCAATTATGACACCTATCGTTTGCCGTACCCGGGCCGCAACCGGGTCTACGTGCGCTATGGTAACGACGTGCTGTTGATCAACGCGCGCACCGGCCGTGTGATCAGGGTCTATAACCGATTCTTCTGGTAACCCTCTCCGGCGCTCGGCGGCCGTCGCTCAGGCGGCCGCCGGAACGCACAGATTGGCCGTGATCGAGTTCGGACCCGCCACGGCCAGTTCCACGTCCACCAGGTCGCCGATCGCGGCCGCTCCTTCGAACAGGACCGACTGCAACCAGGGCGACTTGCCGAGCCACTGGCCCGGTCTCTTGCCTTTGCGCTCTACCAGCACGGCGCAACGCTTGCCGAGCGAGGCACGGTTGAAGGCAAGTTGATGGCGGCCGAGCGCGGCTTGCAGTCGCTGGAGGCGCTCGTCCATCACCTGGCCGGGGATATGCCCGCCCATTGCCGCTGCCGGAGTGCCGGGGCGGGGTGAGTACTTGAAGCTGAACGCATGGGCGTACCCGACCGCATCGACCAGGCTCAGCGTCTCTTCGAACTCCGCCTCGGTCTCGCCAGGGAAGCCGACGATGAAATCGCCGCTGAGCGCGATGTCGGGCCGGGCGCCGCGAAAACGCTCCAGCACGCGGAGGTAGCTCTCCGTCGTGTGATTGCGGTTCATCGCCCTGAGCACCCGGTCGGAGCCGCTCTGCACCGGCAGGTGCAGGTAGGGCATCAGCTTGTCGACTTCGCCGTGGGCGGCGATCAGCCCCTCGGTGACATCGTTTGGATGGCTGGTTGTGTAGCGAATTCGCCGGAGGTCCGACAGCTTGGCGAGCTCTCTGATCAGCCCGTCGAGTCCAGCGGGGCGACCCCTGCCGTCCTCGCCGCGCCAGGCGTTGACGTTCTGCCCGAGCAAGGTGATCTCGCGCGCGCCAGCATCGATCAGCCGCTGCGCCTCGGCCAGCAAGTCGGCGAACGGTCGCGAGATTTCTGCCCCGCGCGTGTAGGGCACGACACAGTACGTGCAGAACTTGTCGCACCCTTCCTGTACGGTGAGGAAAGCGCTCGGTGCCACGCGGCGCCGGGCGGGCAAGGCGGCGAACTTGGCGTCGGCCGGCATGTCGGTGTCGGTCGCCCGCTCGCCGCGCACCGCCTTGTCGATCATCTGGGGCAGGCGGTGATAAGCCTGCGGGCCGACCACCATCCCGACCGCCGGCGCGCGCGCCATGATCTCCTCGCCCTCGGCCTGGGCGACGCAGCCGGCGACTGCGATCAGCGGCGGCCTGTCGCCGCCGGCCTTCACCAGGCGGCCGATGTCCGAATAGACCTTCTCCGCGGCCTTTTCGCGGATGTGGCAGGTGTTGAGCACGACGAGATCGGCGTCGTCGATCACCGGCGTCGGCTCGTAGCCGTGCGGCGCCAGCGCGTCCGCCATGCGGTCGCTGTCATAGACGTTCATCTGGCACCCGTAGGTCTTGATGAACAACTTCTTGGGGCGGAGTTCGGTCATTTGTCCGGTGAATACACCGATGACCACAGGGTGTCATCCCGGGCTTGACCCGGGACCCATTTCACCGCTGGCTGCGGGCCATAAATGCGTCCCCGCTTTCGCGGGGATGACACACGGTGGGT
>Ga0105246_10000588_pt1 | contig 20151 bp, 25 predicted proteins | sample KBSM64metaG_FD_99694 | JGI IMG/M metagenome (GOLD analysis project Ga0105246, IMG submission 99694) | Miscanthus rhizosphere microbial communities from Kellogg Biological Station, Michigan, USA - KBS M6-4 metaG | ecosystem: Host-associated > Plants > Roots > Rhizosphere > Soil | place... | reverse complement strand
TCTCATCTGCCCTCTTCAAGTAGCGTCCCCGTCGTCTAGCCCGGCCTAGGACACCGCCCTTTCACGGCGATAACACGGGTTCAAATCCCGTCGGGGACGCCAAATAAATCAGCAACTTACATGATGTTGAGCGCGGCTTTTTTCGTCCTTACTCCTGCTTTACTCCAAAGAAGATTCGACGAGCCCCTCTTGATCAACGTGTCGTGCGATCCACAGAACGTGAATTGCACTCGCACGTGCCATGATGGGTTTCGCGGTAGAGGTGTTGAGTTTCACACGAGCTTGCTCAAGCTCATCGGGTCGGCGCGGCAAAGGGACTCCGTGGGACGGACGAGTATCTGAATGCCTTAAGGGGTGTTGCGCGGGGTTAGACCAGGACAATATCGATATTGCAGCAGGAGCTATTTCCGATCTGCTCAAAAGCTGGAACCTTCGATTTCACCCAGAAAAGAAGGCTCGACTCGAAAGTGACGTTAAAGGATTGCTGTCAAGCAACCGGTCTATTCGGTAGTGGCGCAGTTTGAAATTAAGCCTTCGATTTGCCCGTAGCATTTCAATTGCCTAAACTAGATCATAATGAAATTAGTGAAGGCGTTAACGACGCTAAAAATCGCCCGCTCAGGGTCCGAGGCGAACCGTTTCATCAAGCAGGGAGCAATTTGGATTGGCGGGTGCATCCCTCCATGCAATGGTCGCATGTCGCCGTACAAATGCACATGCGGCGGTTGGCGCAAGGCTAACAATCCGATTGAGGATGTTCCCGCTGGTCAAGTTGTTCGGCTCAAGGATGGAAACTGGAGGCTGATGACTAGGCTGGATGGCGGTTCAGGATTCGACCAGGTACCCGGAATTGGATGGGTGCCAGAGGATGAGTCTCCAGCACCTATCCAATCAGGTTCAGAAGCTCCGCAATCGACTACACATGATCAGTCAGACATGCCTTCATCGCAGGAGTGACCCTCAACGTAGCGTGCACACGACAGAAGTTGTGATGCATAAAGTGCAGCGCCACGGCGTGGCCATGGTTTTCAATTTTCTTGTTGAACCCATTCGTTAACCGGGTGAACCGCCGAATCGACATGCGCATGGTCAGGTTCTGGCGCTCCACAAACGAAGTGCTCACGTGTTTGGGATCAGGCACGCCGCTGACCGTATTCATATCGCAGCCGATGCACTTGCCGGGGCTGTAGCGTGTATGCGGCTCGCTGGATGCACCAAACATCTTATGGAGTACGGCATAGTTCGCGTTGGCACCAAACGCCTGCTCCACAGCCTTCAGACACGGTTTGTGGGCATCTGTCGTGATCTGCGGTTTGCCAACGATCCGAAAAGAACAATCCCGCATGGAGTCTTCGGCCCAATCTGCGGTTCTAGCGCCGACAAGGTAGGAGGCGCAGAGCTATGTGTCGGCATCAATCGCGGTCCAAGTCCACACGTCACCCCATCCCGCCGCTTTCTGATCTGGCGAAGCATTCTTATTTTTTGCGCCGACGAAGACCCAATTTCGTCACATTGAAGTCGGCGTACTTTGAGGTCTCGGATCTGCTGATGGTGGTACGTCGCGCATGCGCATCCTATATCCTCAAGAAGGTTGAGATGGTGTGCTTCGCAACGCCGGTCATTCTGACGATAGGGTCGATACTGGCACCTTCCACCGAAGCCGCAATCGCCGAAACTCTTCTGCAAGTGGCAGGATGTTCATCGCCTATTACCATTAAACTTGACAATCAATTTCTTAACATTGACAATACTATTGTTTAACATTGTCAATTGTCAGGCTTAAGCTTGACAAAGAGGATGGGATAAATTGACAATGATGCTGACGGGAGCAACAATGACGAGGATTAGGCCACGGGGAGAGGCAGTTCGCCGCTATATCATTGAAAATATTGATCAAAACCCTTCAGACATTGGCCGGGTTGCATCTGAATATTTTCATGTGTCGCGACAGGCCATCAATGTTCACCTGCAAAGACTAGTAGAAGAAGGGACCGTACACCCAAGCGGCAAAACGCGAAACAGGATATATAAGCTCGCTCCCTTGGTCAGGTGGTTTGAATCTTTCGATACTTCTGCCGACCCGGAAGAAGATGTTGTTTGGAGGAACTCGGTCGCTCCTGTCTTGGGAGCACAGCCCGAAAACGTCGCAGACATCTGGCGATACGGATTCACTGAAATGTTTAACAATGCCAAGGACCATTCAAGCGGAACTCACATCGGGGTCTATATCGAGAGAACCGCAGCCAACACGGTGATGCAAATCAGTGATAATGGAATAGGGATTTTTAAAAAGATACAGCTCGGACTTGGCCTGTTAGACGAACGGCATGCAATCTTTGAATTGGCCAAGGGCAAGGTAACGACTGACCCCGCTAGACATTCAGGAGAGGGGATTTTCTTCACCTCCCGGATGTTTGATCGATTCGACATCGTGTCTGGAGGGGTTCGGTATTCACATGAATTTGGTGTACCGTGGGACTGGGTTATAGAACGGCCAGACGCCCCTAGAACTGTTGTTTTTTTGAAGCTAAACAATCACACTTCGAGAACAGAAAAGAAAATCTTCGATCAATTCGCGAGTGGAGAAGATTACGGATTCACTAAGACGATTGTGCCAGTTGCGCTCGCCCAATACGGGAACGACAAACTCGTTTCTAGGTCACAAGCTAAGAGGGTTTTGGCGCGAGTCGAGCTATTTAAGTCAGTGATATTCGATTTCAAAGAAGTTCCGACAATCGGCCAGGCCTTTGCCGATGAGATATTCAGAGTTTTTCAGAATCAACATCCCGATATAAAGCTCTATCAAAAGGACGCTAATACCGAGGTTCTCCGGATGATCGAGCGCGTCAAAACGGGAGCCTCAATAGAAGAGCCAGTGACAGTCGAAACCTCTACATAGTGGCTTCCCTGACGATCTGCGCGGCGGCCTTTGAGACGCTTTAGGGGATACGATTTCACCCGAATCTCTGTCGTGAACCGCCGTGCGTTGCCAAGATGACAGTTCCGCAGACTTTCGATAGGCTTCGGCATCACCGAATGTATCGAAGTCCGCTAAATGGTGAACATTCGTCCCGTCTGGGCCATCGCTGCCGATGACCTGATAACGCTTCTTGTCTGTCATGAGTCAAGCGTAACTCTGGAGCCGCTGGTTTCCGTGCTCTGTGGATTTCAAACTGCACCACCACCGTCTATTCTGGAAAGCTTTAGAGTCCGTTCGATTGCAACTCTTGCTGAGACTGACGGTATGCCGGTGAACAGACTCTTTCGAGCTTTCAGTGAGGTCCTTGTACCCGTTGGAACTGCCTAGGCTCTGAATCTGATCGCACCGTCTTTCTTCCCTCTCTGGGACAACTCGATTCTATTGCGCTACGGGGTGAGCCTCTGCGCAGGCGGCTATGCACCTTTTATGCTGATTGCCAAGTTCCAGGTCGAAACTCTTCGTGGAGCTTTGCCCAATCAGGTCGCGCCGCTAAACGCCATCGATGAATTCAACTACTCTAGGTACACCAAAAGCTGGATTTAGCCGGGCGCGTTGAGGGTCCCACCCGGTTCCGTCCATGCGCCTTAAACATCTCGGTCGGAGCTTCATGGCACTCAAAACAGACTAGAGCTAGTTGCGGAGAAAACTACAGCGCAAGGAGCGACGAGACGCGCGTCGGGTGTACGACTTTTTGAGGAAGTACCATGCTCCGCCGCGATTCATCCAGGTGCTAAGGGCTTTAAGTTGACCAAACCCTGCGAGTCCTAAACATCTGGTCTGAACAGGTGAACAGGCGGAAGAAATCGGCGAGGTAAGGGACATCCTCAATTTGGTGAGATTGCGCCAGGTAACCGAGCTGCGACATCACGTGAGGAACGCAACCCGTCTTGCTGATCTTATGGTGGTCGGTCCGAAACGAAACATATGTTTCTAGCTCAACCGCCGCAATCCCTTGGCTCCTAGAGCGCAAAACACCGTCGCTTTACCTCTAACGTTCGAGAATAGATGGGAAACTTCGCCGGAATAGGAGAGCAAGTAAGCGCACTATTCAGTCCAGATTTCTTCGATGTCGAAGAAGTGGTATACATATGAGATTCTCTGGTGCTTGAGTCGGCCTCGAAAGGGACGCGACAGCCGACCAAATGGCCATCTAGCAGCAGCGTTAGGGCCGACAACGCATCGGTCCCCTTTTCCGAAGCTCATAATCCTGCTTGCATAAACGGTCGGGGGTCCGACGAAGTACGGCTGTTCACCAAGAAAATTACATTCGACGCTGCTCGTGTCGAGAATACCGCGTTCAATCCCGATCTTGAGACCGATACCTTGCTTTAAAGCGGGCCAAACCTGCGGGCCATCCGCATCCAGATAATCGCGCAATTTGCGCATGTCATGCGCAATCCCGAAGCAAGCTTCACCTGCATTCTGTTCGGAAGGCAACACAGCGGCAAATCCATCTCCCATGAAACCAATCACGGAACCTCCTGCCGCTTCGACTGCATTGATTGACCCAACGAGGATGTCTCGAAAGAACTGGGCTATTAAGTTCTGTTCCTGTGCCGCAATGATCTTCTCGGAGCCATTGATGTCTACAATCAGCGCGACGCACTCGAAGGAATCATGCTTTTGTAATGTCTTCTTGCGTTCTAGCACTCGACACCTCGACTGTGATAGAGCTCTTTAGACGAACTGTCTCTGAGTTGAATCGTCGGAACATATAGTGGTGTTGCCGGTGTCGCTTTGATGTGTTTTCGCTCGCCACCCTCAAACGCAGCAATTGAAACTGGAACAAGAGCGACTAGATAAAAAGCTAGTGCCAGAGCGGTCATCATGAGCGCTCTTCTACAACGCAGAGCTTTAACGTTGCAGATGAACGAGTTCACGGCGACCTGTGTCGCGATATCAAGATCAAGTCTCTCTCCGCTCGCGTAGAAGAGGTCCGAGGCAGCGGCTTCGAAGTTTCTTCCAAACCTCTCTGCGATATGCCCAAAGAAGAATCTTGAGCGTGGCTGATCCAACTCTAGCTGAGGATTCACCGTACGCAGGGCATAACCAAATGAAGCGAACAGGCAAACAAAACACGCAATCAAAAGCCCAACTGCGACTATCTGAATTCCGCGAGGCGATGAAGCTAAGTCCTGCATCAATTTGAACGATTGTGAACCTAGAAAACCGGCCAAAATTCCGTTTATCCCGAGCGCAGCTTGTGCTTTGGTATCGAACACCCGAATCTGAGCCTGAACGTCTCCGAGGAGTTTCCAGATCGCTTCCCGTTCCATTTAAGAGCCTTTCAAGTAATTTTCCGGCGAGCTACTATTCTCTTAGCTTGTTAACACAATTTGCAAGACAGGAGGCATCATGGCTCTCAAGGACGATATTGTCTCGGAAGTCACGTCGATATTTAGAAGTCAGTGGACTACTCGGGAAGGGAAGACTGTACCTGACGTAACTGATCTGAAATTGGGGAATGACGCGGTAGAGTTGAGTGCCACAATTCTATACGCTGACATGACAGGTTCCACCAAAATGGTGGACAGCAAAAAGCCTCACAAATCGGCCGAGATATATAAGGCATATATGAGTTGTTCTGCGCGGATCATCAAGGAGGAAGGTGGGGTGGTAACCGCATATGATGGGGACCGAGTCATGGCTGTATTCGTTGGGGACTATAAAAATACGACTGCGGCGAGAACAGGACTAAAACTGCAATGGGCACTTCAAGAGATAGTGAACCGGGAGTTCAAGGAATTCTATAAGGATGATGACTTCCAACTAAAACATGCGGTGGGAATAGATACCAGCAAAGTGTTCGTCAGCCGTATCGGAGTGCGCAATGATAATGATCTTGTGTGGGTAGGAAGAGCAGCCAATTACGCCGCCAAATTGACTACCATTTCCGAGGGATTCTCGGCTGTTTACGTCACCGGGGCCGTATTCGACGCGATGCACGATAGCTCAAAGATCGGCGGAGAGCCGAAGCGGAATATGTGGACGGCCCTCACATGGAACACGATGAACAATATGCAGATTTACAGATCGAATTGGCGATGGTCTATTTGAGCATTGCAGAGGAGCAAAAGCGCCTCAGTTTGCTCAATCACGTGTAATTTTCATTGTTACGCCTTCTTTCTCACCGCGCGCAGTTCAACTAGTGTCCGTTCGCCTTTGTCAGTTAGCTTCCAAAACAGCATCTGGCCGCCCTGCACGGTTACCTCCATATTCACAGCTGCCAGTTTAAGAGCCATCAGTTGAATCTTGACTGTCTGAAAATCGTTCTCGTTGATCACAAAGTCATTGACTGGTTCCCTTTTGCGTTCATCAAAGAGCCTTTGCACGACGGAGTTGAAGTACGAATGCATGAGGGTGTCGTTCGGACACTGCATTATGTAGGGTCCTAAAGCTGCGAAGATTTCTGCCCAGGTTAGTGTCAGCGTCCAGTCCGATCTCCTGCTGCCCGCATAGGCTTTGTTCGAACCAGTGATCCCAAACTGATCTTCGAGACCGGCGATGTTGGGCACTGAAAGCTCCGATTCAGCGAGCAATTGACCAACTTTCACTTCAAGATACTCGTTCTTCTTTCTGACCTCATTGAGGTCGGCTAATAAATCGGCTGACGCCACTTTGTTTGCCCTCACCCAACCCACCGCAGGATGAGTCTTGGTTGCTTTCGACAAGCTAAGCGCGACCATGCCGGGCAGTTCTTTTGGATCGTTCCAGAGCTTTACCAGCCTGCCAGACATAACCTTCTCGCGAAAGGCGGCCAACTTCAATCGTAAGCCCTCTTCAATATCAGACTTTTCGACAGTGATCTTGGCCGGGTGTTCATGCACAAACGCCAACACCGGAATCCCCTTTCCGCGCGCGTAATCATATTCCTGTTCGGTGTAGCTCAACCCCTCTGGCGTGGTTGAGCCATACCGTCCGCCAATTATTAGGACGTAGTAATCGCAATCGTCGATGACCTTCTTTATAAACGAAAACTGTTCGTCGTCAGTTGATGGAAACAACTCCATTCCTGCCGGTATGCAGTCCATCTCCATCAACGCCTGAATGACGGCACGACGTTCGTCCTTCAAATCAGCATAGGTGGAACTGAGGAATACTTGATACCGTTTGTCCATTTGGGTTCGCCTCAGAACTTCCTACTTAGTCTACGGGAAAGTCTGCCGCCATCCAGAGAGACCTCGTACCCGTCGTTGCTGCGCAGAAGCGGCGAGAGAGCGGCATTGGCTTGATCCAGAATTGTCACGGGTCCTTCCAGAGCGCAGGACAGGGGGGTGACGGCAGGCGCGGAACATGTGCAGATAATGGAGGACCGAAGACAGTTCGTTTTCTGAATGCCAATCGAGCGTGGCCGCATTAGAGCGAGCGGGGGTGTTCATGGACAACCTCGCAAAGCGAATTGCTATCGAGCCAACATATTATAGGAAAGATCAGGGTAGATAGGGGCAGATGAGAGAGAACTAGGTTGCACTAGCACGCGAGGCGGGGCTTGCGGCTGAGCAAATGGGAATTAGTGCAACAGCAATCGGTAAAGCGAACTACGCTCGACTTGCTTACTATGCTCAGGCATTCTTTGCCCTCACCATCGGTTTTGAGAGGGCGGGAAAGCTTGCGCTCGTTGTCGATTACGCGATACAGAACGGCGGTACTTCCCCCCGTACAGCGTCATCAGAGGTTATGCTCACGATCTTCGCGATCTGTTAGGAGCCGTTGATGAACTCGCTGGGAGATTGCGACTTCAAGATCGTCTGCCTGGTGATCCGGTCCATTCGTCAATGATTGCTGTTCTGTCTGATTTCGCGACAAACGTAACAAGATACTACAGTCTCGATTTCGTCACCGACGCTTCGAGAATTCAAGGACTCAATGATCCAATCAAAGCATGGCACGAAACAGCCATAGACCCAATTCTGGCTCGCCATTACAAGCCAAAACGCAAGCTGATGCACGAAGCACGCGCGCGGAAGCTGGACAAAGTCCTGAGCCCATACATGCACGTGCTGCAAACGTCCGAGGACGGCCAAGAAATCAATTCCGTGATGGATGCATTTGAGAGAAGTGATCGTGCGCAAGTTGCGCAGCCATACGTGAGGATGTACCTCATGCAAATCGTGCGTTTTCTTTCATCGTGAACGAGGGCCTCATAACCGCGCTTGCACAGTTCACTTGCAACGGCGAATTGAGCCGCCCTATTGAGTCTGATGCCCCCTGCCTCGTTAGCGGTCATATTCCATCAGTTCGAGCAGGTCATGCCTGTCATCGTGCCCGATTTCAATATTTCGCATCGGAATGGAACGGGAGTTTGTCCATTCATCTCCTTTGACTCTCACGGAGAACTCGTCGCAGTCCACAATTTTCACCTGATTCGAAGCCCAAGGTCGTACGCCCATCATCGGCACCTGCTGCGGGCTCGCCATCTTCACGAGCATTACCGCCATACCCTTCCATGGGGCGATTCGTCTTAGCTTTCGCTGCTGCTCGCTCTCGTTACCTCTCGAAGCTGTCTTGCCAATCGCGTTACGTGCACAGATTTCGCGGTTCGTCTTCCACGCACCGAGCAACTCGGCGGTATACATGGAAGGGTCATTGTCGACCAACTTTGCGCAATTCTGACAAAGCCAAATGCCATTCACTGAGGAGCTACGTTGTTCTGGCGTCAGTTCCGGATCGTAGCGAGGTCCATCCTTTGAGGCCGCCGTGATGTGAGCAGCCACCCCAACGTTAAGAGCCTTTGAAACATCATCCTGTGGCCCACCAGTTGAGGCTTCGCAATACGGGTTAGAACAGACGAGGCTTGCCCGATGCGCTAGAACTAGCTTTGTGTCTTGACTGAATTCGTCTCGCATGATCGTTTGCTCAGATTATAGATAAGAGGCGCAACAGCTAGGTCACCTAGCTGATCAGCGGCACGTGATTCATGAAGATTGGGCGTTGACTCCGATCCCAAGTGCGGATTCCTGCAGCACCACAGCGCGTGCCACTAGCCGCTCAAGACGGGAGAGTAGCGTCCTGCGCGCAGTCAAATTGCGGCTGCAGTTGCAATTGTGGTGTCTGTCTCAGCAATCAGCCGACGCACACATTCTTGTTGTTTATGAAGCCGCTTCTCAGCTCTTGCGAGTTGCCGGGCTTCCCGCTGTCCTCCCTCGGTTTCCCGACAAGCCGTGGCGATTCGGTCAGGTGTGTGAGCGGTGTTAAGCTGTTGCCACTCGTCGTGAAATCTGCGCAACCTGACAACCGCATGCTCTAGCGTGATTCGTTTTCGGGTTGTGTTGCGCTGCACTTGTTTCATGTGCCCACCATCCTTGAGTTGTTTTCGTCCCCTGTTTCTTTGGACACAGCCTGGGAGTTGTCCCGCTTTCATTGCGCTCAACCGGCATTCGGCAACTCGACATCGTGAAATAGTTCAAGAGATTGAATCTCAAGATGCGCAAGCGCAGGTTTAAGCGCGCCTGGAAATCTGTCACCGAGATTCAGAAATTCAGCCGATGGTGCGTGAACGTAGAGTTTGCGCGTGCTTTGGCAAAGTCCGGTGGCACGCAATGGCTTGAACCACATTTCAAACGAGTGATCGGGGACATTCGCGCGCACTCGCTCAAGCACTCCTCTCCATAAATTACGACCAGCGTGCTCGTCTAACTCATCCGGCAATGCTGTCGATGGGATATGACGCTTCTCATTAGAGGTGCGTTTCGCAGGCTGCGGAGGTGCTGCATCTTTGTATGCGTTGCTCAGACATATGTTGACGTAGCTCCTGACATGCTCGGGCGAATTCATTGGCCTCGCGGTACGGCGGCCTGAAATGACACGGAACTCTTTCTCAATATCAATGGACGGGTAGAGCTTAGAGTAGTCCTGAGCCATCCCACGTGTGAGCCGGAACAAATCCCCGTTCACCAACGGAACTGTGACGATGACATCAGCGTCAGTTCCCTTTCCGTTCCCTTCCTCATTCCCTTCCTGTGCTCCCGGTTGTGGCTCCGATGCTTCACGGTTGCTTCCCGAGTGATCCCCCTTTGATTCCCAAGTAGGCGGGTCCGGGTAGCGCGTCGGAGTCTGAGCCTCTTTGCCCGTGATGCGTTGATGTCGGGTGAACCCGTCAATCTGAATGAGGTGTGCACCATCGACCAGATACCGACGGATGAAACCAGCGTTGGCAAGATCGATCAGTATCTCCTCCATGTCCAGGTCTTCATATGGAAACAGCTCTGCCTTAATGCGCCGGGGTCTGTCCTCCAATCTCCCCGCCACATCTGCGAGCGTCCAAAGCCCGATAAAAGCCAACCGTTCGGCAGGCGAGTGCTCAGCTAAGACTTCATGCTTGAAGAACTCCGGCTTGATTGTGCGGATGCGCGGCATCTACTTGCTCCACTAGCGGGCATCCCCGTTTGAACGCCCAGAATTCCAGCGCTTCCGCGCGCGTTCAGCGTGAATTGCGCTTGCCCCTGTTTTCAAGGGAAGCGAATTCAACCATTCCAATAAATCTCTGCGAAACACGACCGTCCTTCTTCCGAGCTTCCGGGCCAACAGTGTCTCTTGCCTGATGGCCTGATAGATGGTGCTCTTGGAAAAACCCGTGAACTCCGTTACAGCCGCAAGTCCAAATACCTCTTGCCCATTCGTTACAATCGGCGTTGATTTCACTTTTCTGTTCCTCAGCGTTATCAATACTTGAGAACGCGTCTACGATTTCGCTGATATTCGCAGATGTCCTTGTGTGGGTCAATGCTCTTTCTAAATGGACACAATTCATGTTCATTCGAAATGAACACAATTCATGTTCATTCGAAATGAACACGTGCGAACAAGCAAAAGGGAAGCGGCTCGGCATTGCCGGGCCGCAGGTGTCAACGCTTGGTCTTGTTTTGTTCTTCTGGCCGTTATCTACGCGGTTGCAAATTTCTATCCCTGCGTTCGGCCTGTTTCATAAATATGCATGGGCGCCATTGCTCGGATTTTCCGCGCAAGAGTGTCTTGGCACAGATGGGCGTATCTCATAGTCATGCGAGTATCTGAATGCCCAAGTTGTTGCGCGATTTCCGCAAGGCTCAAGCCTTGGCGCGCCCACCGTGACGCTGCACTGTGCCGCAATTCGTGAAAGGTCAAGGGCTCGATGCCCGCAAGCTTCGCGGCGGTGCTCATCTTCCGATGTGTCTGCATATGCCCCATCTTTGCAGATTCAATTTGAAAAAAGGGCAAGCTCCTTTCGCGCAGTTTGCACTTGTCCTCAAAAAACTTCACGCCCTCTGCATCGAGGAACACACGTCGCGGTTTCCCGGATTTGGATTGGGCGACGAGCAAGGTTCCTGATGCTGCATCGAAATCCTCCACACGCAGGCGCAACAACTCTCCATATCGACCACCAGAGTACAAAGCTGCGCTCACGAGGTCGCGGAAAGTATCATCGCATGTCTCAACAAAACAGCGGGCTTGGGCATCCGACAAGAACCGAGTTCGATTCTGTCCAACATTTCGAAACTGCTTCACGGATTGCCAAGCCAATCCGGTGCAATTCACCCTGCGCTCATTCAGCGCAAAGTTAAGTGCTGCTTTCAAGATTCGCAACACGCGATTTACCGTGTCTTTGCTTCTCCGCATGGATTCTTCTGAGTCAGGCTCAACACCATTGCTCGGCTTTCGACGGCGAGTATCTGCCAACCCGCTCATCCAGGCCTCAATACGGGTGCGAGTGAGTTTCTCGACCAGCACACTCCCAAGATGGGGAGCAATGTTTGCATCAATTGCACTCTTGGTTCGGTCCCCATACAGGCTGCGTGCTTTGAGTGAGCGCAAATGGTCTGCGCAAGCGTTCTCAACCGTATAACCGTCAATCGTGGCTATAGACCCTGTTACCTTCTGTGCAGCCTTGGGGAACCATACTAGCGCCCTTTGACGAGCCTGTTCATGACTGAACGAGGTAAGGTTGTCGGCGGGCGCGAAGTCATCGCTAGTGCCGATTGTGATTTGAATGCGCTCGGGACGTTGCGTTGTGCAAATCTCTTTTGGTGGCTGGAACTTCGCGTACCAAATTCCTGCGTGGGTTGCGCTGTTTCGACGGTATCCCAGTTGGCCGCCTTTCGTTAGCGTGTTCCAGTAGGCTGGGTGTCTGACGTTCAATCTCTTCCGCGCACTCGGAGTATCAAGCTTCGGCTGCTTCGCTCGTCTTGCCATCTCCTGCCTTCTTGGTGTTCCTCCAACTTTACTCCAAATGAACAGAATAATGAGGGAAGAATGCGGAATGTTTCCACTTGCGTATTTGGGAGTATGTCAGCGTATAAGAGTTTCATTATGGGTTAGTTGTAGGAATCAAGAGCTGAGATTCGTGGGCGTTTTCAGAGGGTTGCTGACGCATCTTGAAGCCCCCTTTCACGGCGATAACACGGGTTCAAATCCCGTCGGGGACGCCAAACAAAACCAACAGCTTCCGTCTAATCGTGTGCTTGGCTTTGCGTCCTCCTCAAGCATTTCGCGCCCACTCGTTGTTTGGAGAATGCGCAGCAAGTACAACAGCAGCCATGACGAGAACGGGCGTCGATCGAATTGTGCTGGTGTCTGCCGCGGTCCTGTTCCCAGGTAAGGGAATCACTTTTGCGTTCTTTCGATGGTTGCTGCAGCATATCAGCCGCGATCTGAAAACGGCTGAAGACATTGTGCGCTCCGCCGAATTCGACTGGACAAATGTGCGCCCACCGAGACTCACAAACGGATCCTATTCTTCATATCGCATCGCGTCAGATACGCTGCCTATCAATTGCAAAGGTCGCTCCTGCCAGATTGAACGAACCTTCTCCGAGCGATTTACACATGTTGAGGCGATAGCAGTTCTTCCCGGGTCAGCAATTCCAGGACCCTGTTCTGGATTTCTTCCCTTATCTGGCGGACGGTTTCAATGCCTTGCCCCTTCGGATCGGGAAGAGGCCAATCATCGCGACGAAGCCCGGGCACATAGGGACACTCATCACCGCAGCCCATTGTGATGAGCGTGTCGGCGCCCTGGGCCAGTTCCGCCGTCAACTTCTGGGGCTTGGCTGAACTCAGGTCGATTCCGATTTCGTGCATGGCGTCCATGACGACTGGATGAACCTGCTCGGCAGGTTGGGTTCCGGCGGAGATGGCGCGGGCTTTTGCCGGGTCGGCATATCGGTTGAACAAGGCCGCCGACATCTGCGAGCGACCGGCGTTGTGGATACAAGCAAAAATAAAAGTCCGCATTTGAGCCCTTTCGAATTGGCATTACAGAATGTCTAGCAATCACTGGCGCCCGATGTCATCAAGATTGCGTTGCAACGCCATCTGATCGAGAGACGTGATGGGCAGGCAGAGAAAGAGGCTGATTCTCCGATCAAGCATGGAGAACGCGGTTTTGAAGGCTCTATCGATCTCTTCCGCAGAGCCCTGCAAAGCTGCTGGATCAGGAACTCCCCAATGCTCAGTCGTGGGTTGAGCTGGCCCAATTGGGCATACTTCGTTGGCAGCGTTGTCGCAAACGGTAAAGACGAAATCAAGTTCAGGCGCTCCTGGACCGGAGAATTCCTCCCATGATTTGCTGCATGCTCCATCTGCGCAGAATTCCGCTTGCGCGATTGCTGGATTGGTTCCGAGCGAACCTTTCCAGAACGATGGCTACCAGCACTGTAGGCGCGGAAATTCGGAAAGCCTTTGCGATTCATGATGGCCTCGGCCATGATGGACCTTGCCGAATTACCGGTACACAGAAAAAGCACGTTGTAGCTGGTTTTCATTCTCATTTGCTCGTCAAGACCGGATCACCTTGGCAAGTGACCGCGATCACGACCCCGGACTCGATATATATTATTATCAGTGTATACGTCTAAACGAATATACTCGACGGTGGAGTTACTTTCAAGGAGCTTTGACTATGCCGACGATGCAGGTGTTTGATCCGGCGATGTGCTGTTCGACGGGTGTTTGTGGGCCGACGGTAGATCCGGCATTGCCCCGATTCGCAGCCGACCTCGATTGGCTGAAAAGTAAGGGAGTAGAAGTCGAGCGGTTCAATTTAGCGCAGCAGCCGGCTGCTTTTTCGGCAACTCCCAAGGTGAACGAGGCTTTGCACAGCCACGGCACCAAGAGTCTGCCGATGATCCTTGTTGATGGCGAAGTGAGAGCGAGCGGCGGTTATCCGAACCGAGCCGAACTGGCACGGCTTGTTGGAGTTGAATTCGAGCCCGTGCCCGAGCCGATGTCAGTGCCTCAGGAACTGGTCGGTATCTCGATCAACGAGAAATTGAGTTGATTGCAACCGTATCAGCTACGCGAAATTTGCTCTTTACCGGTAAGGGAGGCGTCGGCAAGACCTCAATCGCCTGTGCAACGGCTGTGTCTCTCGCCGATGCCGGGAAACGCGTCCTGCTTGTTAGCACCGATCCAGCCTCCAACCTCGATGAAGTGCTCATGACTGAAATCGGGATGCACCCAACAGGAATCGAAGGCATTTTGGGCCTGGAGGCAATCAACATCGATCCCGTAAAGGTGGCTCAAAAATACAAAGAGCGAGTCGTAGGGCCATACCGGGAACTCCTGCCTGAATCGGCGATCAAGAGCATCGAAGAACAACTCTCGGGAGCGTGCACTGTAGAGATTGCGGCATTCGATGAATTTGCCAAGCTTCTCGGCGATCGAGACGTTACGTTAGAGTTTGATCACGTCATATTCGATACAGCTCCGACCGGCCACACGTTGCGTCTACTCCAATTGCCATCGGCATGGAGTGGCTTCATCGCAAAGAACAATTCGGGCACATCGTGTCTTGGTCCGTTGGCTGGCCTTGCAGCCCAGAGAGACCTCTACGAACGAACCATAGGGGCGCTTTGCGATGCGGGTACCACGACCGTATTCCTGGTGAGCCGCCCTGAAACAACCTCCCTTGCGGAAGCCGATCGAACCAACGAGGAGCTTAGGGCGCTCGGAATCAATAATCAACGCCTTATTGTGAACGGAGTCTTCCGCGCGGCCGACCCGAGGGATCATATTGCTGTCGCACTCGAGCGGCGGGGACGAGATGCTCTCGCAGCGATGCCGGCGGAGTTGTGCACCCTATTGCGCTCCGATGTTCCCCTAGTGGAACATTCGTTGATTGGAGCTTCGGAGTTGCGCCGATTTGCGAGCGGTGCGAGGGGCAAATCACACGAAGCGACAGCGCAAGATGTCGAGTTGCCGCCCGACGCAAGTGCATTGCTCCCAGATATCGCAAGCGCCGGCAAAGGCGTCATCATGACAATGGGAAAGGGTGGAGTTGGAAAGACGACTGTTGCCGCTGAGATTGCAGAGGCACTGGCAGCAATGGGACATCGTGTTCACCTCACCACCACCGATCCCGCTGCTCACATTCTCGACGCGGTGTCGGATCCGATCCGAAACCTTCGCCTTAGCAGGATCGACCCGGATGCGGAGGTTCAGGCATATAGATCCGAAGTGATGGCGGAGAGTGGGAAAGACTTGGACGCGAACGGCCGCGCACTTCTCGAAGAAGACCTGCGATCTCCTTGTACCGAGGAAGTTGCAGTTTTTCGTGCATTTGCGCGGGCCATTCATGAAGGGAATGACGGGTTCGTGGTTGTCGACACGGCTCCGACCGGCCACACGCTCCTCCTCCTCGATGCAGCCAATTCCTATCACCGAGATGTGGAAAGAAATCTGACCTATATTCCGGAGTCAGTCCGAAAACTGCTGCCGCGATTGCGCGATGACGTCTACACGAAGATTCTCATCGTGACCACTCCTGAGGCGACGCCGGTCCACGAAGCTGCGCAGCTTCAAGTGGATCTCGAACGCGCTGGCATTCGTCCATTCGCGTGGATCATTAACCAGAGCTTGCTGGCTACGGGGACACAAGACGCAGTTTTGGCAAAACGCGCTCTTCATGAGATCCGCTACATTGAGGAAGTTCGAACCAAATATGCGAGGCGGGTTGCACTGATTCCGTGGAGGCCCGACGTTACACCAGGAACAATTAGGTCAACCGAACCGGCGCGCGCAGGAGTGAACTGTGACTGAACTTGAAAGATACTGCAAGGGACTCGCGGACATCAACCGGCTCCGAATTCTAAATCTGCTGATGCGGGGCGAACTGTGCGGATGCGACATCCAATATGTCCTTGATTCGTCGCAACCCAACGTGTCGCGTCACTTGCAGTATCTGAAGAACTCGGGATTAGTCCTAGATCGCCGTGACGGATACAGGGTGTATTACCGGCTCGCGGAACCGCGTACGGGCTCACGGAAGCACCTGTTTGAGTTCCTCCAACTCGCATTCAAAGGCGACGAACCATTCAAGAGCGATGCGAAGAGGCTGAAGGAAGCGATCAGCCAGGGCGCCTGCACTCTAAGTGAGATGAGCAGTTCGACAGCTCTCGTCCTGCCCAAGTCTGCTGACTCCACACGGGCCTAATCACCGATCCAGAGCAAACTCGGGGAAAAGTAATGGCGGCTGCTCCAAAGCGATTGAACCTGTTCGAACGATACCTGACCGTCTGGGTCGGACTCTGCATGGTCGCGGGTTTGTTATTGGGCAAGTTTCTCCCATCTCTGATTGCTCAGCTTCGAACGATGGAGTTTGGGAGAGGCAGCCAGGTCAACGTGCCGATTGCTGTTTTGATCTGGCTCATGATCACTCCGATGATGATGAAGGTCGATTTTGGCGCAATCCAGAATGTCGGTCAGAAGCCGCGCGGGCTCTTGATTACTCTTTTCGTGAATTGGCTAGTGAAGCCCTTCTCCATGGCCTCGGTAGCTTGGCTGTTTTTCAGACATTTCTTTGCGCCCTGGATCAGCCCGGCGGATGCGGATCAATACATTGCCGGATGCATCATCCTGGCAGCTGCGCCGTGCACCGCCATGGTCTTTGTTTGGAGCTACCTCACAGATGGTGATCCTGCGTACACCCTCGTGCAGGTCTCGGTGAACGACCTGATCATGCTCTTTCTATTTGCACCGATCGTGCGGTTTCTCGTGAGGGGAGCCTCTTCCCTCGACGTTCCTTTCATGGTGCTTCTCTACTCGGTCATTGCGTTCATCGTAATCCCATTGGTCGTGGGTGTTGCATTGCGGCTGTGGCTAACCCACGCACACGGCAGAAAGTGGTTCAATGAGGTCTTCTTGCCCAGGTTCAGTCCGGTGACGATTCTGGCTTTGCTGGCCACGCTTCTGCTGATTTTTGGTTTCCAGTCGGAGAACATTCGCGGACGTTACTTTCATGTTCTGTTGATTGCGATTCCGATTCTGATCCAGGTCTACTTCAATTCTTCGCTTACCTACGGCCTTATGCGCTGGATGAAGGTCGAGCATTCGGTCGCCGCGCCAGGAGCGCTGATCGGCGCAAGCAATTTCTTCGAACTGGCCGTTGCAACGGCAATTGCGCTATTCGGGCCCGGCTCTGGCGCGGCGTTGGCCACGGTAGTTGGTGTACTCGTTGAAGTCCCGGTCATGCTTTCCGTCTGCAAAGCTTGCAACAACACACGACACTGGTTCCCCGCGACTCAACCGGGGATCACGCGCGAAACGGCCCCACAATAGGAGCTTCCCATGGAGCGCTACCAATGTTGACAAAATGGAAATAACCGGAGGGCAGTCGGCCTGTGTCATTACTGTTCCGCGGCTTTGTGTTCCGATCACACCGTCGCGAGCGAGGAACCGCTCATGGTCAAACATGTCATGGTCCCTGCCACAGTCCTTCCCAAGAAGAGGCGTCTCATGCTGTGCAGCACATGCAAGATCGCTCTCGAGCAGCTACACGAACCTGCAATATCCGGTGAGGTGTGTTGCTAGCCCTTCATGTAGATCGGGTATCCGGAACACATCGCCCCTTCGAACTCCGACGTGGAGCGTACACTTTGAGAAACCTGGTCCGAGGCAATGAGAGCATAACCGCGTCTCAATACCCACGGGCCAACTGTCTTCGTCCGGAGAAGAACTGCTCGGTTCCGGGCATGAGCTTCAGCGAGATCCATCAGGTGCCTCGCAATCCCACGACCCTGCGCTGCAGGAGCGGTCACGAGAGAGCGCAGGACGACTGCGCGCTCCGCTTCCTCAAGAGCAATGTGCGAGATGATCTGGCCATTCTCTTCGGCAATCCAGCCTCTGGTTCGCTCGAGTCCTTTTGACGGCAGCCCGGCCTCTTCCAGGAGAACCCGGACTGCTTCGAAGTCTTCCGCTTGCCTCTCTCGGATGTTCATCTCTCCTCCGGCCGCTGTTCACTTTCTGTTTGATTGCGCTCTCGACTGCAGAGCTTTAGCGGGCAAGAACAAGAATGCTCCGATCATCCGTAAGCAGCGAATGATCGGTAAATCGCGCCACCTTGCTCGAGATCGTCTCGACAATCGCCGGCGGAGGAAGATTTTAGCTGGCCTGCAAGTCAGCAATCAGTCGGTCGAGTCTATACTCGTTCCCCGCTGCATCGCGGGATTCCATTATGCCGTCTGAATAGATTAAGAATGAACTACGGCGACGAACCTGAAAATCCACAACCTTGAATTCTGTGCGACAAAAGAGTCCGAGGGGCACACCGATGGCCTCGATGATTTCGGCATCTTTGCCATCGCTTAGTAGGACAGGGGTCCTGGCCCGCATTTACCAATTGCACATTGCCTGACTGCTCCGCACTTCCCAGGACCAACGTCGCGAACTGTGCCGGTAAGGAACTTTGGCAAAAGTGCATGCTTGTGTTCTTCCGAGGCAGCAGCTGCGTGCAGGCAGCAGACTGGTCTGCACCTGGCGCGCCACTCCAGCTCCGACGCAGTGTGGCTTCAACTTCCAACGCGGTGTTCATCGAGTCCTCGTCAGGCACAGCAAGCCGGTCCGCAGCACGCCCTAGTCGCTGGTTTCAAAGCATAGACCTTAACGCTTGCAGCCGCCTGATTCACATCGAATCCCGAAAGGAGTGTCGTAAGATCCTTGCCGATGTCTGCGGGAGTCGAACTGCAGCACGACTGCGACGCGGCCGAGACCAACTCCGCAGATTCTGCCTTGGGTGTGGAACAGCAACTTGACTGATTTTCCGCCTGCTTGAAGGCATTCAGATCTTGGCCGCTATCCACAACTTCAACGTACTGGAAACCTGCCATGAGCAGTTCAGCGCGATAGTCCTCGATCTTGATCGCTCCGGCAATGCATCCCGTGTATGCGGCAATACTTGTCGCGATTTCGGGCGGCAGCTCGCCTTTGAGCGCGATATCGCTGACGGCGACCCTGCCCCCCGGCTTCAGGATGCGGAAAATCTCCCGGAATACGGCGGGCTTGTCCGGTGCCAGATTGATCACGCAGTTGCTGATCACGCAGTCCACCGAAGAATCGGGGAGCGGAATACGGTCGATTGTAGAGTGATAGAACTCAACGTTCGGATAAGCAGCCGCTTCCGCGTTGGCTCTGGCACGCGCAATCATCTCAGGCGTCATATCGATGCCGATTGCACGACCATTCGGACCAACCTTCTGAGCAGCCAGAAACACGTCCAGCCCTCCGCCAGATCCGAGATCGACAACCACTTCACCAGGCTTCAAGCGAGCGGTCGCCGTTGGATTCCCGCAGGAGAGTCCCATGTTCGCCTCCGCCGGAATCGAAGTCAATTCCTCAGCTGTGTAGCCGAACGCCTCCGCCACTGCGCGGATCCCGGCGTTATCGCTCGAAAGCTCACTTTCGGCAATCGCCCCATACCTTGCTTTCACTGAATCTAGCAACTGCTCTGACATCGTAATCCTCCGCAGAACATATCTGCTACGGCGAATATATATTTGACTATTATATTTGTCAATGCGAATATGTCTTTTGTGGTTCAAAGAAATCAGTTTGACTTGGAAGGCCTCTTCCAGGCCCTGGGCGACAAGACCCGGCTCAGAATCCTGAACCTAATTGGGGATCAGGAGCTTTGCGTCTGTTACTTTGTGGAGATTCTGGGCGGCCCTCAGTCAAAGATCTCCCGCCATCTCGCTTATTTGCGAAGCTCCGGGATCGTTTCAGCTCGTCGAGACGGCAAGTGGATGCATTACCGCATCTGCATACCACCCCACGCCGGGGCTGCACAGATCATGCGACAGACACTGGCGGCTCTCAAAGACGAGAAGACGATGCAAGCCGACTTGGCACGGCTGGCGAAGGCCTGCTGCTCTCCAAAGCCGATTCCGGCGCTCGAAGGTGCGCCACTGCCAACATTTGTCCAG
>Ga0105246_10000587_pt1 | contig 20180 bp, 27 predicted proteins | sample KBSM64metaG_FD_99694 | JGI IMG/M metagenome (GOLD analysis project Ga0105246, IMG submission 99694) | Miscanthus rhizosphere microbial communities from Kellogg Biological Station, Michigan, USA - KBS M6-4 metaG | ecosystem: Host-associated > Plants > Roots > Rhizosphere > Soil | place... | reverse complement strand
GGTTCCCGGATCTCCCACAATCGTAAGGAAATAACTCATGTCCCTGTCGCAAATGCAGGTTTTCAACGAATACATCATGCCGGCGACTCTCGAGACGCTGGATCAGTATCTCGCCGCTTTCAACGCTGCCAGCCGCGGCGCAATCGTGCTGTCCCCGGACGGCTTCACTGGTGATTTCCTCCAAGAGTCGTTCTTCCAGACCCTGGCGGCTGCCCAGCGCCGTGTGGATCGCTACAGCGCGAACGCTGCTGTCGCTGCCACCGACCTGACCGAGCTGAAGAACACTTCGGTGAAAGTTGCCGGTGGCTTCGGTCCGATCCGCTACGAGCCATCGCAGATGACCTGGCTGGAGCGCCCAACCGCGCAAGGCATTGAAGTGGCCAGTCGCGCGTTCGCTGAAATCCTGCTGAAGGACCAGCTGAACACCGCGATCGCTGCTCTGGTTGCTGCAATCACCGCCCAGGCTGCCGCGGTCAACGATGTGTCGGCTACCGCTGGCATCACCTACGCCGGCTTGAACAACGCCCACGCGAAGTTCGGCGACGCAAGCCAGAACCTGGTCACCCAGGTGATGCAGGGCACCAGCTACCACAAGTTGGTCGGGCAGAACCTGGCGAACCAGCAGCAGCTGTTCCAGGCGGGCAACGTCCGCGTCGTGGACATCCTCGGCAAGATCTCCGTTGTGACGGATGCCCCGGCGCTGATGCAGGCCGGCACCCCGAACAAGGAAATCATCCTGTCCCTGGTGCAAGGCGCTGCGCTGGTCCATGACGGCCGTGACATCATCAGCAACGTCCAGACCACCAACGGCAAGGAGCGTATCGAAACCACGCTCCAAACCGACTACACCTTTGGCCTGGGTCTGAAGGGCTACACCTGGGACACCACCACCGGCGGCAAGTCGCCAACCGACGCCGAACTGGCGACCGGTACCAACTGGGACAAGACCGCCACCAGCATCAAGCACACCGCAGGTGTGGCTCTGATCGGTGACGCCTCCAAGTAACCCTGACAGCTGAGTCGGGCCCAGCGCCCGGCTTGGCGAGGAAACGATCATGAGCAACAAGAACATCTGGTATCTGCCTGGTCCATTCCACCAGTACCAGGAAGACGTGAAGGCGCTGGCCAAGGCGAATGGCCTGCGCATCGTCGACGCAAGTGTCACCGAAAGCCGCGAAAATGCTGCCGACGATGTGCCTAACGTGACGGTCAAGGAAGTGCCGAAGGTGCTGCTGATCGATGGTGGCCACTCCAGCGTCAATATCGATATCTTCCGTGTCGAGCTCGAATCTGTCGGCCTGATCGTCGAGTCATTCGCTGATCGATCGCTGGCGCGCCCTGAAGGCGAGCTTGGCCCGATCGCTGATCGCCTGTTTCAGGTGTTCGAAGCGGTAAACGCCAGCGTGGAAAGCCTCATCCGTGAGCGTGACGGTGAAGTTGAGAAGGTGAAAGCTCTGCAACTGCAGGTAGATGATCTTCTCCAGCAGATCGACAAAGCGGGTCGGGAAGATGCCGACGCGAAGGAAGTCGCCGACCTGAAAGCCAAGCTCGACAAAGCGAAGGTTCCATACCGGGCCAACGCCTCGAAAGAATCCTTGGAAAAGCTCGTCGCTGATCTGCCTAAGGCGTGATAATGCTGGCTGCCGGTGACCCGGTGGCCGATCTCAAACCATTCCAGCGAGTTGACGCATGACACTCATCATCGAGGACGGCACCGGCAAGCCTGACGCCGAAAGCTACGCGAGTGCCGAGGATCTGGCCATGTATGCCGTGAAATTCGGCACGGTTATTCCTGAAGGCATTCCAGCGCAGGAAGCGCTGCTCCGCCGGGCCGCCTTGGCGATGGATGGCATGACGTGGAAAGGGCGCAAGACCAGCAGCGAACAGGGCTTGTCCTGGCCGCGCCGGGAAGTGCTGCTGGATCACGAGATCAAGCCGACCAACTACCTGCCGGCGCGGATTCAGTACGGGCAGATGGCCTTGGCCGCCGAGATCCATCAGGACGATATTGACCCGGTGGAGAAGCGCAAAGGCGCAGTGCTGCTGGATCGTGTTGAAGGGGCTGTGACGCGGCAATACGCGGCGATCCCGTCCACCAGCAACCGACTGCTGCCGGCGGCGCCTGATCGACCGAGCGCAACGCAGTTTGCCGACTACCTACAAAAGCGTGGTCTGTTCGCAGTTCGAGCATAATGTTAGTTTTACCGTTTAAACGCAGAGGACGGTAGGCATGACAGGGATTGAAGAGCAGCACCAAAATGATGATGAATGGTTTAAGGAGGAACGGCTGGCGTGGGACCGATATGCGGCTGCGTTTGCCGCAGGTGCAGCCAGTGACTGGAGTGGCGAACGGCAGGCAGAGTTCGTTGCCCGGTTTTCTGCGGACTTTGCAGACAAGATGATTGAGGAACGACGGAAACGCTTCGAATAATAAAAGGCCCAGCCATAGTGCTGGGCTCTTCACATCTGGAGCCACCATGGCCTTCTATGACGAAATGGCCGTGATGGCTCTGGAGATGATCACAGAGTTCGGCCAGCCCGTGACCATCAGCAAGACGGAGCAGGGCGAGTACGACCCGGAGACGGGAGGCGAAGCGCCGGGGGCAACTGTCGAGCAGATTGCTCAGGGCATCCTGCTCGACTTCACCGGCCTCGAATTCCAAAACAACAGCCTCATCAAACAGGGCGACAAGAAGCTCAAGATCGCCGCGCAGGGATTGGCCTGGGTGCCTAGTCTGCTCGACAAAGTCGTGACCCAGGGGCGCACTTGGTCAATCGTCCCACCGCTGAAAGAGGTAAACCCTGCCGGCACGCCGATACTGTATGAGCTGCAGGTGCGGTCGTGAGCCGGGCGGGCGCCGGCCAGTCCGGCAGCTTCGCGCTAAGCCTCGCGGAGTTCGCCGCTCAGACAGGTGAGGCCATCGACGCCAGCGTCCGCGAAATCATCATCGAGGTCGGCAGCAGCCTGATTCGCATGTCTCCCGTGGGTAACCCGGAGATCTGGGCGCAGAACGCAGTGGCGACTCAGTACAACAAGGCCGTCGACGATCACAACAGCGCGCTGCGCAGCGATCCGGCAAACCTCACAAAGGGTGGCAGGCTGAAGAAGGGCCGCAAGCTCAACGATGGTATGGACGTCAAGGCGCCTGAAGGCTACGTCGGTGGCCGGTTCCGCGCGAACTGGCACATCTCGCTGGGCGTTGTTGAGAGTGTCACCTTCGACGATGTAGACCCGAGCGGCGCCGAAACCACTGCGGCACTGGTTGCTGCGATGAGCGACTTCACCGCCGGCCAGATGGCTTACATCGTTAACAACTTGCCCTATGCGATCCCGCTGGAGTTCGGCCATTCCACTCAGGCCCCCGGCGGCATGGTTCGGGTCACCGTGGCTCGCTTTCAGCAGATCGTGCTGGAGGCCATCAGGAACAACCAGGTATGAGTCACGCAATCATCGCTTCGATCTACGAGGCCAAGCTCATCGCCTGGAACGCTGCCAGGTCGGAGAAGCTCAAGATCGTTTTCGAGAACACGGCCTACGCGCCAGCAGACGGCGAGACCTACCTACGAGCCTTCACCATTCCCGGCGATACCGCGAGTAACACGCTCGGCGGAGATCACCGGCTGTTCACGGGAGTGTTCCAGGTGAGCATCATCGCGCCGGCCGGCACCGGCAAGGCCAAGACGAATCCAATCGCAGCAGAACTGACCGACCTGTTTCCTATTTACGCGCGGGACACGAAGGGTACGGTCACCGTGGTGACCATGTCGCCAGTTGACCCGGGGCCAGGCATTACGGGCGATTCCACCTACACCGTCTCGGTCTCGGTCTCGTATCGAGCCGACACCAATTGAGCGGCATCGCGCTAGAATCGATGCACGTATATGGGTAGGTAGGGGCGATACCATGGATGAAGATACAAAGGCAAGATTACAGTGGCTGGATGAATCTGCCGACGATCACGGCTGGAACAACCGCGACGAGATTAGTGCCAGCGAAAGGTGCATCTGCACTGCCTGCGGGCAATGGTCTACGCCGAGTCAAATTACGAAGTGGTATCTGGAAAAGCATGCCTGCTGCCCTTCCTGCGGCCTTACCGGCGTAGTTGTTGGTTCCAAGTCTGGGCTGCCGCTTGAGGCTTACGAAAACTGTCGTATTCCTGAGTAACTAACAGCCAAATAATTCGCCCATTGGGCAACCCCAGAGACCCGCCATTGAGCGGGTTTTTTCACATCTGCAAAGAGGAAATACCCCATGGGCTACAAACTCCCGAACGGCGGCACCTTCCAGCACGCCGCAACCTACGCGACCGCACTGGCGTTCACTGCCATCAGCAACGCTGCCGAGGCCGTTGCCACCGTTGTAGGTGGCACCATCGCTGCCGGCGATATTGTTCTGCTCTCGTCTGGCTGGAGCAAGCTGGATAGCAAGGTGGTGCGCGTGAAGGCAGCCACGGCAACAGCTATTACCCTGGAAGGCATCGACACTACCGACACGCAGGTCTATCCGGTCGCTGGCGGCGCGGGCACGATGCGCAAGGTTTTGACCTGGGTGCAGATCCCGCAAATCTCCGACGTGGCCTTCTCCGGCGGCGAACAGAACTACTTGGATGTGGTGTTCCTCGAGGATGACCAGGGCAAGCAGATCCCCACCGACAAATCAGCGGCAAGTATGGTGCTCACCATCGCCGATGACCCGGCCCAGGCGTTCAACGGGGTGCTGTTGAAGGCGGACGCCGGCAAGCAGATCGAAGCGGCGCGCTTGAACCTGCCCGGTAACGACACCCTGCTGTACGGCACCTACACGTCGTTCTCCAAGCAGCCAGCGGTGTCCCGCAACAACCTGCTGACCCGTACCGTCAGCTTGGCGTTGCAGGCCGAGCCGACCCGCTACCTGACTGCGGCGGTGTAACCCATGGCTAAGATCCGTATTGCGCAAAAGGCTACGTTCAATGCGCCCGTGCTGATCCCGATCGTCGGCAGCGAACCCGAAAAGGTCGAGTTCACTTTCAAGTACCGGGATCGCACCGAGCTTGCCGCTCTGTTCGATGAATGGAACGAGGCGCGGAACAAGGCGCGGGCCGCGCTGGGCGACAAGCCTTCTTGGTCGGAAGTGGTCGCCGTGGACACCGAGCAGCAATCCCAGCAGATCAAGGACCTGGTAGTCGGCTGGGGCTTCGATGACGAATACAGCGACGACAACATCGTCGCATTCGTGAAGTCCTGCCAGGGTGCCGCCGAGGCGGTCGTTAAGGCCTACGAAGGCGCATACAGCCAGGCCCGCCTGGGAAACTGACTGACGCCGCCCGCGCGATGTACTCGCCGAGCGTGCCCGACACGATTATCGGCATGTTCGGCCTTGCCCCTGGCGACTTGGTTGAGGAAGTGGAGGTCTGGCCATGCAACTGGCCTGCCTTCCTCCTATTCAACCGCATGTCCACTCAGTGGCGAGCAGGCGCCGGCGGCGCGATCGGTCTCGACTACAGTTGCATTCGCGACGTGGCCAGGTTCCTCGGCATCAAGAAAAAGAAACTCGCTGAAATCTTCCCTGACCTTCAGGTGCTGGAAGGCGAAGCCCTGCGCGTCATGGCGGAGGAAAGGGAAAACAGCCCGTAACCACGGGCACTTATTCAAGGTGAGTCGATGAACATTGCAGAACTCGGCGTCAAGATCGACTCGGCCGATGCAATCCAGGCGAAAACGAGTCTGGATGAAATGGCGAAGGCCGGCGGCCGGGCCGAGCATTCCGCCGTTTCGCTGATGAACGAAATGCAGGCGCTGGAAAAGTCGCTGTCCACCAGCGCCAAAACCACCCAGGACTTGGCAAAGCAGCGTGACGCTCTCGCCAAGCTGACCAAGACCGGCGCCTATGGCGAGGCCGAGGCAGCGAAAATCTCGGCACAGCTCGACAAGCAGCAGGTGGCCTTGGCCAAGTCCGCTATGGACGAGCAGAAGGCCCTCAACAGCCTGCTGGGGGCTATTGACCCTGCCCGTGCCGCGCTGGCTAAGCTGGACACGCAGGTCGAGCAACTGGGTAAGCATCTCGACGAGGGCCGAATCAGCCAGGACCAGTACAACAGCGCCCTGGCCAAGATCGACAAGGATTACGGAAAGCTCGAAAAGACCACCACCGGCTTCGACAAGCTGCGCCTAGGCACCCGCCAGGCACAGGAAAACGTTGTACAGCTGGGTAACGCGCTTTCGTCGGGTGACTGGGGGGGTGGTGTTCGTGCCGTGGCTCAGTTGGGGGCCGGCGCTGGCGCAGGTGCTGCGGGCTTGCTCGCCATTCTGGCGCCTCTAGCGCTTGCGACAGTAGCCGTTGGCGGCCTGGCGTATGCCTACCACAAAGGCAGCGAAGAGCAGGATAGCTACAACAAGTCGCTCATCCTTACCGGCAACTATGCAGGTGTTAGCGCTGGGCAGTTGGGCGACATGGCGCGCCAAGTCAGTGCGACCGTTGGCACCACAGGCCAGGCCGCTGCGGTACTGGCGATGCTGGCGGATAACGGCAAGATCGCCGGCGAGAGTTTTGCGGGCATCACCCAGGCCGCCGTTTCGATGCAGGAGGCGACCGGTAAAGCCGTCAGCGAGACGGTCGCCGAGTTCGTGAAGCTTGCCGACGACCCAGTCAAGGCTTCGGCTGCCCTGAATGAGCAGTATCACTATCTGACGGCTTCGGTGTTCTCGCAGATCGCCGCGCTGGAAGAGCAGCGCGACCATGCTGGCGCCGTAAAGCTTGCGACCGAGTCTTACGCTGACGCGATCAACGAGCGAACGCCGAAGATTTTGGAGAACCTGAGCTTCTGGGAGAAAGGCTACAACGCGGTCGCACGCGCTGCTGACAGCCTCAAGAACATCGGCCGTCCGGACATCGGCGCCGATATCGAACAGGCCCGCCGAGACCTGGCAGGCGCGCAGTCCGGCGACGTTGGTCTGTTCCAAAACAAGCAGGAGATGATTGATCTCTATCAAAACCGCTTGAATATGCTTGAGGACCAGAAGGCGGCACAGGCTGAAATTGCAAAGCTGGAAGGCGATCAGGCAAAAGCCCAACAAGCCGCGATCACCTCGATGCAAAAGGTTGACGCGCTCACCAAGTCCTCTTGGACAAATGAGCAAAAGCGGGCAGACGCGCTCAAGGACTATAAAAAGCAACTCGACGATATTCGCAAGGTAGCGCCGAATGACCCGCGCCTGGCCCAGGCCACGGTCGACAAAAATATTGCCAACATCAACGACAAGTTCAAAGACCCGAAAGCCGCAGGCGCTCAGGTCGATCTGTCCAGCTTCAATAGCGCCAAGAACGACCTGGCGGCGATCACCGACACCTACAAGAACTATCAGAAGGAACTGGAGGCGGCACAGAAGGCTGGCCTGCTATCTGAGGAAGACTACCTTCTGCGTCGTCAGGCCCTGATCGGCAACGAGCTTGATCAGGTCACGTCGGCCTACGAGGCCGAGATTGCAGCGCTTGAGGCCGCCAAGGGCAAGAAGTCCACGTCCGCTGCGCAAAGCATCCAGCTGGACCAGAAGATCGCCGACGCGCGCGCAGGAATGGTCAAGGCGCAGAAGGATGCCGATAGCCAGCTGAAGGTGTTGGCTGACAATGAAACGGGGCGACTCGCTAAGCAGGAGCGGGCAATCAGCTCGTACGTACAGGCGCTGGGGCAGCAACAGAGGGCCTTGGAGCTTGCAGGTCAGCGTGCAGTGCTCGGCGTGGGGCAGGGTGATCGCCAGAACGCGCTCAGCGGCGAACTGAACAGCCAACAGGACCGGTTTGCTCAGCAGTCGTTGGAGCTTGCCAACCAGAAATCCGACCCTTCGCGGAACATGTCGGAGGAAGAGTTTAAGCGCAAATCGCAGGCTCTCGCAGACGCGAACAAGGCCGCGACGGACCAGATCCGGCAGAACTATGCGGATGTGGAGAACGCCCAGGGCGATTGGACCAATGGCGCCACAGCGGCGTGGTCCAATTATCTGGACTCAGCCAAGAACGTGGCAGGGCAAACCAAAACACTTTTCGGCAATGCCTTCAGTTCGATGGAAGATGCCATTGTTAACTTCGCGATGACCGGCAAGCTCTCTTTTGCCGATTTCACTAAGTCGATCATCGCGGACATGGCCCGGATTGCAGCCAGGCAGGCCGCATCATCTGCTCTGACATCCCTGTTTGGGCTTGCTGCGTCTGCGGCCGGCGCCTACTTCGGTGGTGGCGGCGCTACTGCTGGCGCAACTGCTGGAGGGGCAGCGCAGGGCGCGAGCACCTTCGGTAGCCAGTTCGACGCAAGCAGCGGTTCCGTGATGTTTCCTCAAGCCCTCGGCGGCGCCTGGTCCAGCGGTGTGCAGATGTTTGCAGACGGCGGAGCCTTCACAAACTCTGTCGTCAGCAAGCCGACTTCATTCGGTATGGCCAACGGAAAAACCGGGGTAATGGGCGAGGCAGGGGACGAGGCGATCATGCCTCTGACGCGGACTGCTGGCGGCAAGCTGGGCGTTATGGCGGTCGGTGGCGGGCAGGGTTCCAGCACCGAGGTGGTCATTCAGCAAAACTTCTCGGTTCCGGAGGGGCAGGGTAGTTCAGCACCTGATGAGGCGCAGAGCCAGGCCGTGGCGCAGGCGTACGCTAAAGCAGCGAAGCAGGGCGCTCAGGATCAAATTGCTCGAGACCTTCGGCCGGGCGGCCAAATCTGGGCAGCTATCAACGGTCGATAACCAAGCCCCACTTCGGTGGGGTGTATTTTTTTGGGGAGCGGCATGGCAACGGAAACCTTCACCTGGGCTCCAGACAAGGAGCCAACCGGCACAACGACCTTCCGTGTGAAGTCTGCAAAGTTTGGCGATGGGTACGAGCAGACTGCAGAAGACGGGATCAACAACAAATCAGATGCCTGGCCGCTGACCTTCACTGGGCAGAAAACTAGGATCAAGGCCATTAGAGATTTCCTCAACCGCCACAAAGGCGCCACACCGTTCAACTGGACTGAGCCTTTCGGCGAAACCTTGCTCATCAAGTGCAAAGAGTACCAGTCCAGGAACATGGGCGGATCGGTTTACACCTTGGCCGTAACCTTCGAACAGGCATTCCACCCATGACCATTACACCACTCAACCTGGGCGCCGTGGCAAACGATGGCAATGGACAGGACCTGCGATCCGGCGGGGGCGTGATCAATGACAACTTCGCCGAACTGGACCAGCGAGTAACCGCCGCGCAGGGCACCGCCGATGCTGCTGTGATAAGCCTTGACAGCAAGGTCGATAAAATCCCTGGGAAGGGCCTCAGCACCGAAGACTTCACCACAAGCGAGAAGAACAAGCTAGCCGGGTTGCAGCCTGCCCATTATCGCGGGACGTTCATCACGCTGGCTGCTTTGCAGGCCGGCGTAGTAACCCCGACTGCCGGCGACTACGGAGACGTGGATGCAGGCGTGGGATCTGATGTTCAGCGTTACATCTGGGACGCTACCGATACCAAGTGGGTTCTTCAGGGGGCTTCCGGAGGTGGGCCGGACAACACAGACAGCTTGCCGGAGGGATCCACTAACTTGTACTTCACCGGTGCAAGGGTGCTGGCTGTGGCTCTGTCTGGCCTTTCCTTGCTAACTGGATCCGCAGTTGTAGCAGCGGATTCTGTGCTGGTCGCAATTGGTAAGATCCAGAAGCAGATCACTGATCTGGCGGCTGCTGTTGCGAACAAAGCCAGCAAGGGGGCGAACAGCGACATCACCTCGCTTGGCGGTCTCACAACCCCGCTCAGCAAGGCACAGGGCGGCACGGGAAGTGCCACCGGAATACCTGTAGTGGTGGGTGCTACAGCCAGTGCGGCCGGGGTGGCAGGTCTTGCGCCTGCTGGAGCAGCGGGCGACCAGGATAAGTTCCTAACCGCCGGTGGGGTGTACAAGGAAGCTGGTGGTGCTGGCCTGCCAGTTGGCTCTATCGTGCCCTGGTCAGTTTCGCGAGCAACGCTGCCGGCCGGCTGGATTGCGCGTGATGGGCAGGTGCTCAATCGGGCTGACTGGCCTGATCTTTGGGCCCTGGTATCGGCAAGCGCCGTGACCGACGCGGTGTGGCTCGCGTCGCCTTACGCCTCGCGTGGCAAGTACTCGACCGGCGACGGATCGACCACGTTCCGTATGCCTGATACCAACGGCAAACACTCTGACGGCAACACCATTGCGGCGATGGTGCTGCGGGGAGATGGCAAGAACTCCGCAGGTACCGCAGGCCTACATCAACAAGATCAGTTCCAGCGGTGGACGTTTATATCTCCGACTTCACCTACCTACAAACTCAGCCAACTGACTAATGCCTATCCTAACGGTGGGAATTCCGGAACCCCGTACAAGGGCGTGTATATGGCGGCATCTCCCATTGGGGATATGCTCGCTATAGTTCCTGGGGATGACGGAGTTGGCGGCAGTCCGCGTATGGGCACCGAAACTCGCATGTCCAACGAGACCGTTACCTGGTGTACGGTTGGTGCAGGCAGGGCTACTAACCCTGGCTCTGTAGACGTGACAGCGCTGGCGACTTCTGTTTCTACGCAGGCGAGTCAGATCGCAACTCTTGATGCAACATTGGTTTTTACTTATGTCTACCCAAACGGAGGCACTGAGGCTGCACCTGCAAGTGTTTCAGTGAACACGCGGTATAGTTTTTCAAATCCATATCCGGGCAAACAGGTCATTCTCCGTGCACAGATTCAAGTTGCAGGTGTTTGGGAGGAAACCGGTTGGTTGGCGGCTCCCTCGAGCGCTTCCGACACCTATGGCTGCAAGGCAACGCAGCAAGGCACGGACAGCATCGTGGTGCAAACAGGCGGTGCTGGTCTTGCCGTCGGCGGTAACTATGATGGTGGCTCCCGGGCACGAGGCACCGCAACAATATCCACCGCTTGCCCATGCCGGGTAGCTGTATGGAGGGTAAAAGGGTGAAAATTTTTGCTGTCGTTGGTGAAAACCAGCAAATTGTTGATGAAACAGGTGTGGATGCTCCAGAAGGTTGGATTCAGATGCTTTCTGAGCGCCCCGCTGACAAAAGTACGCTGCTTTACACGGCTACGTCTAAAGGTACTTGGGAAATTACCCAATCCACCTTAAATGCTGTCCAGGCGCCCATTGAGGATGCTTGGCGTGAAGAACAGATGCTTCGGGTAGCGAACCAGCTTTTGATGCTAGAGGACGAGGACCCGGGCGCAGAGAAGGGCACTGATCGTCAGTGGCGTAATTATCGAATTGAGCTGCGAAAATGGACCGACTCGCACCCTGATTTTCCGGATACCAGCAAGCGCCCAGTCGCGCCTATCTGATCTGCTCCCGAACACCGTCACCCGCTATTGAGCGGGTATTTTTTTGCCCGAGGAAACCCTATGCCAATCACTGCCGACATCCAGACCCTGGAGCCTGGCGCTTGGGTGGAGCTATTTGAGCTCGACGCCACTTCCCTGGGCGCGGAGCTCTATCGGTTTCACGGATACCCGCAGCAGTCTTCGATCTTCTGGCAGGGCCTGGAGTACTCGCCGTGGCCTATCAAGGCCGGTGGTTTCGAGATGACGGGGCAGGGCGCCCAACCAACCCCGACGCTGTCAGTGGGCAATGTTGGGGGGTTTATCACTGCCCTGGTGCTGTACTTCGAGGACCTGGTGGGCGCGAAGCTGATTAGGCACCGCACGCTGGGCAAATACCTGGACGGACAGCCCGAGGCAGATCCTGAGGAGGAGTTGCCGCCGGACATCTGGTATGTCGAGCGAAAGGCCTCGGAAGACAACGAGGTAGTGCAGTTCGAACTGGCGTCAGCCCTCGATTTTCAGGGCGTTCAGCTGCCCCGTCGCCAGATCGTGGCCAACGTCTGCTGGTGGCTTTCGTGCGGTGGGTACCGCGGGCCTTACTGCGGCTACAACGGTCCGCCGGTGGCAGATGAGAACGACATCATCGTTACCGACGCCGCCAAGGATAAGTGCGGCGGCCGGCTCACCAGCTGCAAGCTTCGCTTCGGCGCAAACAACCCGCTGCCGTACGGATCGTTCCCGGCCGCCGGCCTGATCAGGGCTTAACCCATGAACAAAGCAAGCAAGGCAGCAATCGAGACCCACGCGATCGCCGAGTACCCACGCGAGTGCTGCGGGCTGTTGGTGCGCGAGGGACGCAAGGAGGTCTACGTGCCGTGCCGCAACACCGCCACCACGCCTAGCGAGCATTTCCGCCTGGCGCCGGAGGACTACGCCGGAGCCGAGGACCGTGGCACGATCCTCGCAGTGGTGCACAGCCACCCGGACTACCCAGCAGCACCCAGCGAAGCCGATCGCATCTCTTGCGAGGCATCAGGCCTACCCTGGCACATTCTGGAAGTGCGAAAGGGAGACGACGCCGTGGTGCGCGCCGGCGAGCTGGTGAGTTTTGCGCCGGTCGGGTACGAGGCCCCGCTGATTGGACGGGCCTTTGCCCACGGCGTCAGCGACTGCCTCAGCATCATCCTCGACTTCTACCGGCGTGAGATGGGCATCGAACTCGGCAACTACGAGCGCGAGGACGGATGGTGGGACAAGGGCGGAAACCTGTACCTGGAGAACCTAACCGCCGCCGGGTTCGAAACGGTGTCGGAGCTTCAGCACGGCGACCTGGTACTGATGCAGATCCGCTCACCGGTTCCCAACCACGCCGCGATCTATTTGGCCGACGGCATGCTGAAGACCGAGTCGGAGCACTACCCCGCGCCGGGGTCGATCCTGCACCACCTATACAACCGCGACAGCAAGCGCGACGTGTACGGCGGCTACTGGTCCGAGGTGACGGTCGGCTACTGGCGGCACAGAGACGCAAAGCCATGATCAAAATGCTATCGTTTGCCCGAATCATACGGAGCTGACTTTATGCGGATTTTGATTGGGGTGCTGACTATTGCGCTCTTGGTGGGCTGTTCCACCTCCCCGGTTACGGAGCAAGATGCCAAGCCTATTCCTGCCGAGAGGGTTTACCAGCCCTCTATGGTCGCTGGCCAGGGCCGTGAAGCCAATGGCGAAGCCTTGGTCACATTTCTGCGTGACTCCGGTTATTACGGGTCAGGTTGTAGTCACGATATGTACATCAACAACGTGAAGGCCTTTGCTATTCGCCAGGGCGAGTTCGTCAGGCTCCGGCTGCCAGCCGGGTCATACTTCTTTCGGTTGGAGACAGGTGGCGGACTCTGTCCGAACATCGCCACCTCACAGTCATCTCAGCTTAAAGCTGCAGACAGCGAATCTTATCGAATCCTTTTGCCCTCAGATGGAAACCTGAGACTGACACGAATCAAGTGATCCCAATTCAATGCACCGCCTTCGGGCGGTTTTTTATGCCTGGAGAAAACATGTCAAGCGCCGTCCACCACGAAAAAATGCAGGTAGTTTTGCTGTCAGGCTCGCTTGCCAAATTGTTCGGGCGTTATCACAGAATTTCCACCTCGGCTGGTTTCAAAGACATCATCGGCTATTTCAAATCCCAGTTCCCCGGTTTCGAGAAACACATGCTGGAAAGCTCGGAAAAGGGGCTCAGGTATGCCGTTTTTAATGGTAAAGAGAATATCGGCGAAGAGGATCTGGACAAGCCTACGGGCCGGGAAATAATACGGATTGTTCCTGTAATTGCAGGCTCAAAGCGGTCTGGAATTCTCCAAACCATCATCGGCGTTGTTCTTATCGTTGTCGGTGTTTTCTTCCAGCAGCCATGGGCAGTCCAGCTCGGCGCCGGGCTTGCCATCGGTGGCGCGATTCAAATGCTGAGCCCGCAAGCGAAAGGGCTGGGCACCCAAGATAGTCCGAACAACAGGCCCAGCTATAGCTTTAACGGGCCAGTGAATACAAGTGTGCAAGGCAATCCCGTACCGCTGTTGTATGGCCGCATGATCGTTGGAAGCGCGGTAATTAGCGCCGAAATTTATTCCGAAGATCAGATGTAGAGCCACGCCCCAATACCTGAGCCCGCCATTGAGCGGGTTTTTTACGCCCGAAGGAAAGCCATGACCAATTTAGCTATCGCCGGCAGCAAAGGAGGCGAGGACAAGCCGCGCCCTTCTGTTGAGGCGCCAGACAGCCTCCAGAGCATAGCTTTTGCGAGAATTCTTGATCTTGTGAGTGAAGGGGAGATCCGAGGGCTTGCTAACGGCATGAGGTCTGTTTTCCTGGGTGAGACCCCTCTTGCAAATGCTGATGGATCAATAAATTTCAGCGGGGTAACTCTTGATTTTCGACCTGGCAGCCAGGATCAGCTGCACATCCCTGGCTTCCCAGCGGTGGCCAGCGAAACAGGCGTGGGCGTTGAGCTAAGGTCTGATCAGGCTTATGTTCGCGCAGTCAACAACCTTCAGCTTTCTGCAGTGCGTGTGAGACTCTCTGTTCCTCGGCTCGCTCAAACCAACACCTCCAACGGCGACACCAACGGTTACTCCGTTCAGTACAAGATCGAGCTGGCTACAGACGGCGGCCCGTACATTCAGGTCCTGGCCTCGGCTTTTAGCGGAAAGACATCAACAAAATATGAGAGGACACACCGTGTAAATCTGCCGCCGGCGAATAGCGGTTGGCAGCTGCGCGTTACGCGGATAACTCCGAACTCCACCAGCAGCACCACTGCCGACATGACAACGATTGAAGCTGTCACTGATGTAATTGATGCCAAGCTGCGCTACCCAGGATCCGCTTTGGTTGGGCTTCAGTTCGATGCGGCTCAGTTTCAGTCCATCCCTACCCGGGCCTTCGACCTGTACGGGCGGATCATCCGTGTGCCGAGCAACTACGACGCGGAAAATCGTGTGTATACCGGCGTCTGGGATGGCACCTTCAAAAACGCCTGGACCGATAACCCAGCCTGGATCTTCTACGACCTTCTGTTGCACTTCCGCTATGGCTTGGGCCACCTACTGAATGCGGGCCAGGTCGACAAGTGGGAGCTTTACCGGATCGGCCAGTACTGCGACCAGATGGTGCCGGACGGGAAGGGCGGCACCGAGCCCCGGTTCACCTGCAACCTGTACCTCTCGGTGCGTGCCGATGCTCTGAAGGTTCTTCAGGATCTGGCCACCACCTTCCGAGGCATGGCGTACTGGGCTGCAGGTTCGGTTACTGCTGTTGCGGACATTCCTGAAGACCCGGTCTACACCTATTCCAACGCCAACGTCATCGACGGAAAGTTCGGTTACTTCGGCTCGGCCAAAAAGACGCGCTACACCGTCGCACTGGTGAGCTGGAACGATCCGGCCGACTTCTACCGTCAGAAGGTTGAGTATGTCGACGACCAGCCAGGTATCGCTCGCTACGGGATCCAGCAGACGGAGATGACAGCCACTGGCTGCACCTCTCAGGCTCAGGCCCAACGGGTCGGGAAGTGGGCCCTGCTCACTAATCGCCTCGAGACCGAGAGCGTGGGTTTCTCGGTTGGCCTGGACGGCACCCTGGCGCGCCCTGGGCAGATCATCCGTGTTGCCGACAATGACCGGGCCGGGCGTCGTATTGGTGGCCGCCTGCGCTCCTCAACTCTGGACACGCTGATCCTGGATGTAGACGTAACGGCATATCCAGGTGACACCATCACGCTGATCATGCCCAACGGCAAGGCCGTATCACGCGTCATCAAGTCCGCAGGCTACCCGCTGACGTGGGACAGCAATGGCATCACATGGGATAACGGCAATATCACCTTGGACACTACCGGCCTGCCAGCCGAAGTCCAGCAAGTGGTTTTAACTGAGGAGTTGGACGATCTCCCGCCGAAGCATTCTATGTGGGCTATTGACTCACCAACCCTGGCCGTTCAGCAGTTTCGGGTGATGTCTGTGGTCGAGGACGCGTCGGACACTGAGATAAAGTTCACGGTGAGCGCCGTTCGACGCAACTCGAGCAAATACGGCGCCATCGACAACGGTAGTCGCCTCGAGCGCCCGCCAGTTAGCGTGATTCCTCCGAGCGTTCAGCCGCCGCCTATCAACGTCACCGTCGGCAATGACCACTTCGTTGACCAGGGAAGCGCAATTAGTGTCATGACGATCCAGTGGGAGAAGCCGGATTCGGCAATCGCCTACGAGGTGTACTGGCGCAAGAACGACGGAGATTGGATTTTTGCAGGGCGTACCGGCACAACATCGATTGATGTGAGCGGCATCTACGCCGGACGCTACGTGGCAAAGGTGCGGGCGATCAATTCTCTGGACATCGGCTCTGTGTTCGCTACCTCGGTGGAGACAGTGCTGAGTGGTAAAACCACACCGCCCCCAACCGTGTCAGCGCTCACCGCTGAATCCATCGTGTTCGGCATTAAACTTAAGTGGGAAATCCCTCAGGACCTAAGCACAGCCGACCTTCAGCGCACGGAGATCTGGTACAGCGAAACCAACCAAATCGCCGAGGCGATTAAGTTCGGGGATTACGCGAACCCTCAAACGGATCTTACGATCATGGGCCTGACGGCCGGCAAGCGGTTCTTCTTCTGGGCGCGCCTGGTGGATCGAATCGGCAACATGGGGGCGTTTTATGGGCCGGTTACCGGGCAGTCTTCGTCGGACGCTGGCCCTATCCTGGATTACCTGAACGACCAGATAACAGAAACTCAGCTGAGTCAGCTTCTGCTGGAGAAAATCGACTCTGGTGGCGGTGCACAGATCGAAGTCGATGCGCTCAAAAGCGAATTGGCTGCGATGTACACGATCAAGACTCAGCTCACCGTGGACGGTAGGCCTTACTTGGCCGGGATAGGGGTGGGGGTGGAGAACGATGGCGGGATCATCACCAGCCAGGTGCTGATCGCGGCAAGTAGATTTGCAATCGTCGATCCAAATACTACTAACGTTTTCTATCCATTCGTGGTGCAAGACAACGCCGCTTATATCGACACAGCCTTCATACGGAACGGTAGCATAACAATGCTGAAGATCGGCGAGTCGTTAGAGTCAGATGATTATGTTTCTGGGCAAACTGGGTGGAGGCTGGCCAAAAGTGGAGGTATTGAATTTAACGGACCTGTAGCCGGCGGCGGCAGAATGACCATAAACAATCAACTCGTCCAGGTCTTTGATCAAAACAATAAGCTCCGCTTGAGAATGGGTATCTGGTAATGACACAGGGACTGCAGACGTTCGGCACTGAAGGTGAATTAATTCTAGACGTCACCAATAGGCTCACGAAACAGACTGTTCAGATGACTACAGCTTCAGGTGTCAGCGGGTCAATAACCATTCCTGGTGTGACAAGTGGATCAAAGCCATTCTATATGGCCCTATATTCTCCACAGCCACCATACACGTCAATACCTCCGGCGTTTTCTCTAAATATGACAACCGGCTTGTTATCTTGGTCTGGAGGAAATATGGCGTTAGATTTTGTTGCAGGCATTTACTAATGGAAGTTGGTCTTGAGGTATATAATGAAAATTCTGTTTTGCAGATAAACAGCTCTTACAGAAATCATCATATGATGCAGAAGGGATCTTACACTGTAACGCATGCGAACGGCGATTACAGTGGATCACTTCCACAAGGAATTATTTACTCTGGAAGAAATCCATTTATCGCAATAAAAAGCTCTAGGTATATTAGGGTTGTCAGGGAAAAGTCAGGCAGTACGTTTCATTTTAGGTTCATATGGAACGAAGAGGGCTCAGCCGTTCCTTCTAGCTGGACACTTGAATACTACGTATACGATGCACTTCCTCCGATACCATCTGCTCACGGTATCGGACTGCAAACATTCGACGCCAGCGGATATCCAATTTTCGACTCTGGGTTTCCACCATGTAATGTTGTCGATATGATTCAGCAAGTTGCTATTTTTCATCCGGTTACGAGTACTACTAGGAGCTATAACTACCCGATTCAAAATATTGCAGTGGCGATGTGTCAGCAAGCATATTACTTATTGGAGGTTTCTTTCGAGGCTCCAAACGGTCAGTTTATACCTGGGACTGAATATTATTCTATCAGAGCTAAAACATCGTCTGGCCTTATAACTACTTTGGATACAATGGAGAGGAATAATGCAGGCGCTCCAGGGACAAATGCAAGACAAAACAACGCAGCGTATTTAGTAATAGACGTGACTAACGTTTAATGAAAAATCAGGAGTGAGTTTTATGCAAATAACCCAACAGCAGTTGCTGCAGATCCTCCCGAACGCCGGCCGCCAAGCCGGCGTTTTTGTTCCTGTGCTGAATGCTGCCATGGGCAAGTACGGGATCGTGACCAAGCTGCGTATCGCCGCATTCATCGCCCAGGTCGGGCACGAGTCGGGGCAATTGCGCTACGTACGCGAGATCTGGGGGCCCACCGCGCAACAGGCCGGCTACGAAGGGCGTGCCGACCTGGGCAACACGGTGCCGGGAGACGGCTCCAAATATCGCGGGCGCGGCCTTATCCAGATCACCGGCAGGGCGAACTGCGCTGCGTGCGGCGAAGCGCTGGGCCTGGACCTCATCAGCAACCCTGAGCTGCTGGAGCAGCCGCAGTACGCCGCGATGTCGGCGGCCTGGTTCTGGTCGACCAAGGGCCTGAACACACTTGCGGATCAGGGCGACTTCGTGAAGATCACCCGCCGCATCAACGGCGGGCTCAACGGCCTTGAGGATCGCCTGCAGTTGTGGGAGCGGGCGAAGAAGGTGTTGGCGTGACGCCGGTGCAGAAGCTGGTCGGGCTGGTGGTGTTGATCGTGGTGCAGATGGCCGGCGCCGCGGGCGTCACCTGGCAGGTTCAGGACTGGCGGATGGGCAAGAAGCTCGCTGAGCAGGCCAACCTGCACAAGGATGACTTGGCCGCGATCTCCAATGCTGCCGCCAACCAGGTCCGCACCGAGCAGGACAAGCGCCTGGCAACCGAACAGGCCCTGGCCACCTCCGACCAACAACACACCAAGGAATTATCCGATGCCCAGCACACCCAGGCTGCTCTGCGCGATCGCCTTGCCACTGCTGATGTCCGGCTGTCAGTCCTTCTCGACGCAACGGACCCAGCCAGTGGCTGCAACGTGCCTTCCGCCACCGGCGCCGTCGGCGTGGTTCATGCAGCCCCTCGAGCCCAACTTGACCCAGCGCATGCTCAACGAATTCTCGCCATCACCAGCGATGGAGACCGAGGATTGATCGCGCTGCGTGCTTGTCAGGCATATGTGCGCGTTGTATCAGGCAGCAGGTTGAGAGGAGGTCAGGCTAGTGAACCGCCGATGCCAGAGGCGCCTGAGCAGTATTAAATTTGGAAATCTCATGAACCCAAAACCGGCGATATTTAGTCTGGTCGGGTGGTATTGGTGCTTGCATGGACCATGAGGCGTCCCCACTTAAAGCGGCGCGGTAGGCCTGCCACTCCTTTGCTTCCGCCATGTCACGAGCGCTTTCTTTGTCGTCAAACCAACCCAATATGTAGACCTCGCCCTGATCTCTCCCATGTTCAACAAGCAGATAGATTTCTTTCATAACGTGGATCCGTAGCAACGTGCTTCCCCGACGCGGGGCACTTATCGAACCTATCGGCGAAGTCCTGAATATATTTAGGGGACATGTGTACTTGTACATTTCCGGGAGAGTAGGGCATCCAAGCCACCCGCAGGTGTCTTCATCAAGGTTCATGACGGGAAACCCCGAATGCTGTATGCGCATGCAGTAATTGAGCTTTTGACGTGACGCCGATTTGAGGCGATGAGCTATAGGATTTACTCCGGCGCCATGAGCACTGCCAGGGTCAGTTTTATGAACTCTTCGTTCTCGTCGATGGTGTGCAGAGCGCCCCGGATATTCTCGGCTACATCTGCGGAGCCGCGCTGCTCGACCCAATTCGACAACTCCATGATGGAGGCTTCCAGGGCCAGCTGGTTTTCGTAGAGTTTGGAGAGTAGGGACGGGAGTAGGTCTGTATTCGGCATGTCTGTTCCTCCTTGGAGTGAACAGCTTAGCAGCGGGCTTAATCTTGGGATTTGATTTAGTCGGCAGGACGCCGCGAGGGGGGTATGCAGTTTCGGCATGGGATAAAATTTTCCCGTTGGGACCAGTCTTGGGACCAACGGGTGCATTTCGGTGTGCTATTGCTGATTACTTATGACGACTTGGCCCAGCAAACACTGATCAACAGTAATCATCAGAATGCGTTTCATACCGCATGGTGATGTTAGCTGTGGAGATCAATTACTTTACCTATCAATGGGTTGCGAGCGTGGCGGCGTGAGCCTCCAGGCATGC
>Ga0105246_10000586_pt1 | contig 20188 bp, 7 predicted proteins | sample KBSM64metaG_FD_99694 | JGI IMG/M metagenome (GOLD analysis project Ga0105246, IMG submission 99694) | Miscanthus rhizosphere microbial communities from Kellogg Biological Station, Michigan, USA - KBS M6-4 metaG | ecosystem: Host-associated > Plants > Roots > Rhizosphere > Soil | place: Michigan... | reverse complement strand
GCAGACCAGTCGGTTGGTGATGCTCACCCGCGCACGCTTCAACTGGCGATACAGGACTTTCTTGATGTCGTGCCCTTCCGGCATCGGCAGCACGTAGGCGCCCATGTGGTGGACTTTCTTCACCGCGTAATCGCCGGTTTCGTCCTTCTCGAACTTCACGCCCCAGCGGTCGAGCTGTTCGATGGTTTCGAAACTGTGCGTCGCGTAGGCGTACACCGCTGCCTGATTGACGATGCCGTCGTTGGCGATGGTGATTTCCTTGGTGTACTGCTCGGGTGTGGAGTGGCCGGGAATGATCGCGTTGTTCAGGCCGTCCATGCCCATGCTGATCGCGCCGCTGCGCTTGACGTTGGCCTTGTCCACCAGCAGCACGCGCAGGTCCTTGTGCTTTTCCTTGGCCTTGATCGCCGCCATCGGGCCAGCCGTGCCGCCGCCGATCACGACGATGTAGTATTCCTGCTCTAAGGTGTTGCGGGTCATGGTCAGGCCCCTTTTTGCCGGTCGATCCGCAGGCGGTACTGGAACGCATCGCCACGGTAATAAAGGTGTTCGAAGTCCAGCGGCCGGCCGTGGGCGTCGTGGGTCAGACGTTCGATACGCATGATCGGCGAGCCGGCCTCGACGTTCAGCGCCTGGGTCAAGTCGCTGTCGGCCAGCACCGCGTCGATGGCCAGATCCGCGTGGCCGAGGGCGATGCCGCAGTCGTTTTCGAGGATCAGGAAGATATCGCGGGTCACCAGATCGGCCTTCTCCAGCCGCTCGCCGACGGCTTTGGGCAGGTAGGTGATTTCCAGCGAGATCGGCTCGCGGTTGATCAGCCGAACGCGTTTGATCTGGGCGACGATCTCGCCTTCGACGATCTGCAAACGCTCGGCGACCAGTTTGTCGGCGGCGATGAATTTGAAGCTGCGCAGGCGGTTGATCACCTCGTAGCCGCGGCCGGTCATGGACTCGGCGAGGCCTTGCAGGGTGCTGACGTTTTGAAAGGTCTTGGGTTTGGCGACGAAGGTGCCTTTGCCGTGGATCTTGAAGATCAGCCCTTCTTTCTGTAGATCGCCCAGAGCTTGGCGCACGGTGATGCGGCTGACCTTAAACAGCGTGCCAAGCTCGCTTTCGGACGGCATCTGGCTGTCTTGCGGGTATTCGCCGTCGAGAATGCGGGCGCGCAGAACGTCGCGCAGTTGGGTGTGCAGCGGGACGCTGCCCAGGGAGAGAACGTTATCGGTCATCACGGGATCACTTGTTATAACGAGTTATGACGTGATCTTAGAGACGTTATGACAAGCTTGAGAAATACCGAATGAGCATAAGGTTAGATGCACCTTCAGTGGCGCTTGAGGATTTGATCCATGACCCAATCGGTCTTCAGGGCCTCTGCGGCAACGGCCGGATGCTGCGACTCACCGCGAATCTGCGCGTTCATGCCCAGTACGTGGTGCCACTGGATGTGTTCGTGATGAGGGATTTCCAGGCTGATCTTCTCATCGGCGTGCAGCTCGACCGGATGCTCGTCGAACACAGAGAAACGAATCCGCCCTTGGCTGCCAATGATCTCGACCCGATCCTCGCGCCGGTCCGCGACAAAGCTCCAGCAGCCCATGCCCAACGCGCCGGATGCGAATCGCCAACTCGCACTGACCGCGTCTTCCGCCGCGTACAACCCGGCCTGACGCGCCGTGAAACCGGCGACTTCAACGATGTCGCCAAGCAGGTACTGGAACAGGTCGAAACCGTGGCTGGCCAGATCCGCGAAATAGCCGCCACCGGCCACCGCCGGATCGGTGCGCCAGTTGTCGCTGCCGTCCAGATCCTTGGGCGATGGCGCCTTGGTCAGCGTCCAGCTCAGGTGCCGCACCTCACCGATGCGCCCTTGTTGCAACCATTGCCGAACCTGCTGGAAACGCGGCAGCGAACGCCGGTAATAGGAAACGAACAGATGCAAACCGGCGTCGGTAAACACCTGCTGCATTTCGCGGCTTTGCCCGACGTTGAGCGCCATGGGTTTTTCCACGCAGCAATGCTTGCCGGCGGCGGCAACTTTCAGGCTGTAGGCGTGATGGCTGTCGGGTGGCGTGGCGATGTACACCGCGTCCACCTCGGGATCGTTGATAAGGGCATCGACGTCGGTGTAAGTCCGGGCGATGCCGTGGCGCGAGGCGTAATCGCTCACCGCTTCGAGACGTCGCCCCATCACCGCCACCAACGCCGAGCCGGGGGCCTTGTAGAAGGCCGGCCCGCTCTTGCGTTCAGCGACGCTGCCGCAACCGATCATGCCCCAGCGCACCACGTTCATCGCCATTCCTTGAGCCTCGCCATTGCTTGAGTCTTAGACGATACGCAGTGCGCGCAGATCGAGGTGGCCGTTTTGCAGCGGCGGGCACCAGTAGTAGCCGCCAGTGATCGGCCGGCTGATGCGGTACAGACCGTCGGTGATGCCGTCTTCCAGACCGCTCATGCGGCGCAGTTGCGCTTCAAAGGCGTCGAGGGAGAAACCGAACGCGAGGAACATCAGGCCGGCGCGGTCGCCTTCGATCCACGGCATCGAACGACGCACGACGAACGCTTCCGGGGCGAAGCTTTCCTGGGCGGTGCGCTTGACGTGGGCGGACACCGGGGCGTCGTCGATCTCTTCATTGTCGCTCAGGCGACGGCCCATGATGTTGTCCTTGTCCTCGGCGGACAGTGCATGGAAACCCTTGAGGTCGTGCTGCCACTGCTGGATCGCGGCGAAGCTGCCACCGACCAGACCGTCCGCGCCTTCACTTTGCAGTGCGGCGGCGATGGCGGCTTCGTCGTGAGGGTTTTCGGTGCCGTCTTCATAACCGGTGAGGTCATGGCCGTCCTTGTGGCGGAAGGCTTCCTGCATCTGCACCAGGCGCAGCGCCGGGGCCAGGGCGGCCTCAAGCGCAGTGCTGCGGTTGAGCAGCTCGCCACGGTCGACGCCATGCAGCCACACCCACAGTGCGTGCTGGGTCGACGGGTTTTCCACGCCAACGCCGGTCAGCGCCGGGAAGCTGCGCAGACCATCGATGTTCACATTCAGGGCCTTGGCCAGGGATTCACCGAAACCGACCACCGCCGACTTGCCGTCCACCAGGTTCAGCAGGTTGTCGATCGCCTGCGGCAGCGCTTCAACCGACTCGAGGGCGAAGAACAGGTGACGTGCTTGCGGCGGAACTGGGGTGGCGAGGATGCCCGGCTGGTAGTAACTCATGTCGACTCCTTGGAAAGAGCGCGGAGTTTAACTGTAGCCGGAGGATTTGTGTGGGATCAGATGACGCACTCATTGCGCCACGCACTCGGGCTCTTCCCCGTCCAGCGCTTGAACGCCCGGCGAAAGCTGCGCACGTCGCTGTAGCCGACTTCCTCGGTGATGCGTTCGATCGGCATTTCGGGATTGGCCAGCAGACTCATCGTGCGCGCCTGGCGCACTTGCTCCAGCAACGCTTCGAAAGTCAGCGAGTGCTCGGTCAGGCGCCGGCGCAAGGTGCGGCTGCTCATGTTCAGGTCACCAGCAATCTTTTCGATGTGGCTGCCCCGGCTCAAGTCCCGGGCAATCGCCCGCTCCACAGCCTGGATCAGATCAAGTTTCTGATGAACCTGCGCCGCCTCCAGCTCCAGCAACTTGACCGCCTGACGCAGCGCCAGCGAATGATGATTGGGCAAATTCACATCCAGCCACTTCACGTCGATCAGCATGCGGTTGTGCAGGCAGCCGAAGTGCACGTCCGGCCCCAGCAGCCGCCGGTATTCATCGACGTAATCCGGCGCCGCGTGGACGAACTCCACGGCAATCGGTTGGAACGTCTCGCCCACCAGTGCCCGGCCGTAAACCAGCAGGCTGGCGTAAAACTCTTCGACGGCAAATATCTGCACCTCAGCGAACGGCAAGCGGCATTCCACGTCGACGCACACCTGCTCACCCACGACATCCACGCTGATCACCACGATCCCGCCGGAGGTGTGCTGATGACGAATCCCCAGATCGAACGCATCGCGCAGGTTCTTGCACAGCGACAGCACATGCCCGAGCAATCCGAGTGTGCCCAGCACGTTCTGCGCACCGACCCACAGGCCCAATCCCTGATTGGGCAAGGCCTTCAGCGCACGCTGGATCATGGCCACGGCCTGGCGATAGGAAATGCGCTGCGAAGGGTCCTGCAGATCCTCGAAAGTAAAACCCAGGCCACGGCACAGGCTCTGCGGCTCTATGCCCTTGTTCGCGGCGACTTCAGCCAGGGTCTGCAGCAGAAATGGCGACACCAGCGCCAGATCGAAGGTGGGGTCTTGGAGTTTTGCGTTCATGGGGGCTGACATTCCGGATCACGCTGAATTGTTATTTTTGTAACCGGTTATGTCGAAAGAAGTTAGCACAGGGTTGGCGGACTGTCCGCAGAAGTCCCCTTCCGTGTCCGCCAATACCCTGCCCCGTCGTGCGCCAAGGGCTTATTTCTATAGTGGCCGGACGTCCTGCGTGCCGGCGTTGCGCCCAAACACAATAATAATGAGGACGGACATGACCCCGAACCGCGCGACATTCCCTGTGCGACTGGCGCTGAGCCTGCTTGGCGGCGCCACCGCCCTGCCGGCCCTGGCCACCGAAGCCGGCGTCGACAACATCGGCCCCGGCACCGACGGATTCTTCATGCTGCCGCTGGAAGTCGACAGCCTTCCGGAGAACATGGTCGCCTTCAACCTCTACTACAACCACTACAAGTCGACGAAGCTCAATATCAGCTCACTCGGCGGCAAAGTGCCGAACGTCGAGATCGAATCCACCGCCGTCATCCCGCGCATCGACTACCTGAGCCCGGTGCGGGTGTTCGGTGGACGTCTGGCCGGTTACATCGCCCAGCCGTGGCTCAAGCAGGAAGTCTCGGTGTTCGGCCTGAGCGACACCCGCGAGGGCATGGGCGATACCACCATCGCCCCGATCATCCTGTGGGACATGGGCAAGAACCTGACCCTCGCCGCCGCCGTGGAAATCACCGTGCCCACCGGTGAATACAGCGTCGATCGCCTGGCCAACACCAGCAACAATTTCTACACCTACAAACCGCTGTTCTCCTTCACCTGGCTGCCGACAGACAAGACCGAAATCTCGATGAAGACCACCTACAGCTTCAACGAGAAGAACAAGGACACCGACTACAAATCCGGGCAAATCTTCCACTTCGATTACTCGGCCAGTTACAAGATCACCGACGACCTGATGCTCGGCCTCAACGGCTACTACCTCAAGCAGACCACCGACGACAAACAGTTCGGCCACACCGTACAGTTCGCCGGCCAGGACGTTGATGACGGCGTACGCGGCCAGGTGTTCGCCATCGGCCCGGCGCTGCATTTCACCTTTCTCAAGTACGCCAGTGCGGAGATCCGCTGGGCCAGGGAGTTCGACGTGGAAAACCGGCCGGAGGGGGATATGTTGTGGGCGAAGGTGAGTATTCCGTATGCATTTTAAGTAAAAGAACCGCAAAAAAAGGGCGGCCAAACGGCCGCCCGAAGCGTACTGCACGAGAGTCCTTTTACAACGTCAGCTGTCCCCGCTCCTCCTCGGTCAACTGCTGTTTCGCCTGTTCGTCCAGCACCCCGGCGCCCAGCACCTGCACCGGGCTGTCGGGGTTGTAGCCCGGTGTTGGTGCGCGGCTGGCGCCGTCGCGGGTCGGGGCCAGTTGTTCGTTGCCGAAGCTGAGCACCTGTACGGTGAACACCGAAGCCTGATTCTGGCGTGACGCAGCTTGTTGCTGACGAGCGACATCTTCCGCTGCCTGGGTCGCGGATGACGCGGCGGAGCTGGCCGAGGTGATCGCCCCGGTGTTGACCGCCGCCACAACCGGCACGCCGGTCGCCTTGCCCTGCACTGAAATGTTCGCGGCATTGACCACTGTCAGCGCAGCGATGTTGACGTTGCCCGACACGCGAATCCCCGCTTCGCCGGCATCGATGGTGCCCAGCGGCGCGATCAGGTCGATGTCCCCCGGCTTCACTTCGGCAATCGGGTTGAGCGTGGCGATACCGGCGCCGGTGCTTGGCACCGATGGCGACAGGGTCACGTTGCCCCAGGTGTCGTACACACGCTTTGGCGGGGTGTAGACCACGGTGGTTTTCGAACCGCGACCGGCGTTGATGTCGCCTTCGGCGGACCAGCCAAGGATCGAGCCGCCAAACGTGGTCATGATTCGACTCTGTCCGAGCAGAATGCTGCCCTGTGAATAGAGCTGAATGTTGCCCGAACCCTGAGTGATGATCCCCGCCGTCGATGGCGGCGCCGCGCCCTCGATGCCGAACACCTGACCACCGCCCGGCGTGAGCATCTGGATATCACCACCGAACAGCGTCTTGACCCCGGCGCCACCGTAGAGCGTGATATCGCCGTCATAACGGATCGCGTTACCGGCCACATCGGCAGTCGGGAACAACGCAGCGATTGCGTTGCGACCGCGCAGGTAACTGCCTTTGCGTGGACCATCGGCGTCGTTGTATTCCAGGCCTGCGGCACGCAGTTCGGCGAAGTACACCTGACGGGCGAAGATCGCCTGCTCGGTACCTGGCAGTGCAGCGAAGAAGGACTGCGCCTGCTCTGCGTTGCCGCTGAAGCCGTAGCCGAGGGTCAGCCAGCTCTGCAACTCCTCAAGGTAGGTCTTGACCACTTTGCCCGGTTGGCCGTTGAGCGGTGCGTTCGGGTCGGCGAGGTTCTGCGGGCTCAGATAGCGGGCGATGAACCGTGAATAATCCGGCCCCTGAGCGCCGGCGCCGGCCTGCAACACAATGCTTGCACCCGAACGATGATCGCCTGCGGCTACCGGTCCGATGCTGGTGATGCCGGCGCGATCCTCCATCAGGATATTGCGCCCGGCGTTGATATCCAGAAGACCCGGCCCCGCGATATCGAAGCTGCTGTACAGGATGTCGCGACCGGCGGAGATCCGCGAAACATCATGCAGGTTGGTGTGAATCAGCAGGTTGCCTGACGATGAAATGGTTTCGTTGTTCCAGCCGATTTCCGACGGTGCCGTTGCCGGTTGGCCCAGGTGGGTGCCGGACGCCACGATATCGCGCCCGGCCAGCATCCAGACAGGTGCAGCGCTTTCGTACCAGGTGCGCAGCGAGGTGCCGAAACGCAAGGTTTCGCCGCTGCGAATGCCCACCAGATCACCGGTCAGGGCGTAGAAGCGCGCGGGTGCCTGAACGCCGCTGGTTCCCGAGTAACTGTCGGCACCGAATGCAAACAACGGATAACGCACGTTCAGGCTCGGGGCAATGCCGTCGCTGCTGTAGTTGCTTGTGACCGGCCTGCTGGAACCGTATTGCGCATAACCGGTAAACGCCGGCGCGAATGGCGTGGCGATGGCAGACAGACTGGTGCCAGACTGGTTGATCGCGTAGCCGCCGGCGTAGATCGAGTTTGCGGCCAGCAACTCCAGTTGCCCGTCGCGGGAAGGGGCCAGCACGAGCGAGTAAGCCGTCGCGGCGGAAAACCCGCTTGCCCGGTAAGTGGCCGAAGGGCCGGCATAGATGGAGCCCTGCCCCGCTACCGCGCGCAGGATCGAGGGGTACACGAAACGTCCGTCAGTGGGCGAGGTGTTGCGGCTGGCCAATGGGCCCTGGGTGTCGGTTTCACCCAGCTGTGTGCCAGGTGTCAGGTTGCCCCCCGCCGAGAACAGATCGATGGCCGTGTGATCGGTCCACAACGAGAAACCGGCCAATCCGCCACCGTCATGGGCGACGCCACTGGTATCGGTGAACGGTGTGGAGTTCTGCAGGCGCACCCTTGCCGGGTCGACCGCACCGCCCAGCACCAGATCGCCACGGGTAGTCAGGCGCATGCCGGAGTCGCCCGGTATCAGCACCAGGCCACCGGACGCGCTGCCAAGGGTCGAGGTGAACGGATCGAAGGCCCGGGTTTCACGAGGGTCCTGGAGGGAAGTGTAGGCACCGTATTGCAGATTGATACCGCCCAGCGCACCGCCCGACAGTTGCGCCGCACCGCGCAGGTTGATCAATGCCCCCTGCAGATCATGATTCGGTGCTCCCGTACCGCTTTCCCCTGCCCGTGCCTGTAATGACGGGTTCAACGTGCCGCCGATCCGAATGTCCATGTCGCCGCCACCGGTCAGTTGCAGGCTGCCGTCGCTGCCCACCCTGCCGGTGCTGCCCACCGCCACGATCAGCCCTTGGCTGCGTGGATTCAGGCTGCTGTCACCCAATGGCTTGAGCATGCCGCCATCGCCTCCGGCGCGCAGGCTGACGTTGCCGCCGCCCAGTGCGCCGAATCCGGTGAACCCCACCAGATAGGGGCCGGTGTCAAAGTCCGGGTCGGGCAGTGGCTGCGTGGCATAGCTGCCGAAGTTGATCCACCAGGCAGTCGGCACGTCGTTGTTGCCCGTCCCCTGCCGCCACAACCAGTTACCCACGGAGACACTGGAAACCTGTTCGCGCAGGTTCGCATCCCGAATGAATCCGCGACGCCCCAGGGTATCCCCCGAGACCGAGCCACCCGCACTGATCGTCAGGTTACCGCCCAGCTCCGGGTACCAGGCCTGATAAAGACTGTCGCTGCCGCCATTGACCCACTTCTCATAATCGGCGCCTTTGCTGCCGAGCACTGAACCGTTATCCGTGAGGGCACCCCGGCGCTGATTGAAGCGTGGATCGATATCCCGGGACTGAGTGCCCGCGGTGTAGACGCCAAAGGGCGAATCCATGCTCAGGTCACCGGCGGCCATCAGGTCCAGATCGCCGGTGCCGGTGCGCAACACGCTGAACATCTGGGTGTGCGGTGAAACGGTGATACCGCCCTTGTTCGGTGTGCAGGAGTTGGGGTCGGCATCGCACCAGAACAGCTCGTCATCCGTGACCGGTGTTCCCGGCGGCATGCCGGCGATGTTGTCCACCGCCCACAGGAACCTGGCGGGCGCGATGCAGGCACCCGGCAGGATGTCACACAGGTACAGTTCGTCATCGCTCACGACCTCCCCGGCCGGATACCCCATCGGGTTGCCCTCGGCCCAGGTGGTGTCGAGTTTTTTCTCCACCACTGTCAAACCGTAATGGGTATCGGCCAGGCGCAGGTTGCCTTCACGGGTCAACGGCTTCACTGCACGGCTGTCGGCGGCCTCCAGGTCAGACCCGGCCACCACCCGCATCGACCAGGACGTACTGCCCGATGGCAGCATGCTCGCCACGGCCCAGTTGCTGCCTTGCTGCGTGGTGCCGGAATAGCCGCGCAGCTCGATGAATGCGGTGCCGGTGGCCAGTACGACATCGGTCATGGACGGAATCAGCGAACCGCGCTGCAGCGCCAGTGCACCGCTCAATGTCACACCCGCCGTCTGATTGTCCGCACCGACCGTACCCGGCAACGGCACGCCCTTGGGCCAGAGCATGGCCTGCAACGCAACCGCACCGTTCAATCGGGTACCGGCCCCCAGACGACTGCCGGCAGGCAGGATCACGCTGTCGCTGAGCAGCGTACCGGCGGCGTACAGCAGATTGCCCGATGCGTCATGCACCGCGCCGGACAACACCGTGCCGGCATTGAGCGAATAGGGGCCGGCCAGCGTCGCCTGCGTCGGCAGCAACGTGCCGCTGACCAGGGTCACGGCTTGTATCGGCAAGTCGTAATTGAGCGTGGTGCCCGCCGGGAACCGCGTGCCCTCGGCCAGCGTTACGCCGGTGCCCGGCACGATCAGGTCACCGCCGAACGGCTGCACGCCCGGTAACAGCTTCCAACCGGCATCGTCGACCGTTTCCGGCGGTGGTGCGAAGCCATCGTTGAGGCTGCCGTAAATATCGAGATTGCCACCGGCACGCATCACCAGGCTGCCGGACTCGCCGGAACCATAGACCGAGGTTTTCTGTGTGTGCCGATTGAGGCTGGCATAACGGTAGCGCGACAGGTCGATATCGCCTTCCACCACCAGATCGCCATCGGCGGTTTGGCTGGCAATCTCGACCCCGGGACGCAAATGGAACACGTCGGCATAGGTCGCGTTGTTCAGCCCCGCCAGTTTGCGTTGCAGCAAGTCGCTGTTGCTCAGCGCGGCACTGATGAATGTGCTGCTGTCGCCATCAATGCGATCGAACAGCGCCTGATCGATCACTTGATAAGGGCGGCCGCTGGCCGCCGGATCGGCGCCGTCACGGGCATCGGTATAACGACGCATGCCGTTGAGGCCGATGGAGCGTGCCCCCTGAATGCTCAGCGCTCCGCTGGCATCGATGGCAATGTCGCCAACGCCCAGGCGCGGCGCATTGAGTTCCAGCGTGCCGCGCGCCACCCCGTCGTTCTGCCCCGGCAGTTTGCCAACGGTCGCGTCGGTGCCGTGACGCAAGTCGAACCGGGTGCCAGAGGCCAGTGTCAGCAATCCTTCGCCGGAATTGAGCTCGACCACGGCGCGGTTCGGTGCGTCGATGATCTTGCCGTAGCTGTCGACCCGCAGAATCCGGCCATGGGCGTCCAGCACGGCATTGCCGGCGAGTGTCAGACCGTTTTTGCCGGATAGCCGGATGCTGCCGACCCGCTCGCCACTGGCATCGATCAGACCGGCAACCGAAAGGCTGCCATTGTCCACCGAGACATTGATTTCACCGGCCTTGAGGCCGTCGCCGATCAGCAGGCTGCCCTCTTTGAACTGGAAACTGCGGCTGCCGAACACGTGCCCGGCGTTCAGACGCTGGTTGAGCGCCGCGAATTGCCCGTTCAGATCACCTCCCAGATGGCGGGCGCGCAGATCCACACCGGCGGCCTTGTACGGCACCAGCGTGCCGCCAGCATCGTAATAACCGCTGCTGGCGCCGAGGATTTCTCCCTGCAGATCAACCACGCCCGCATTCTCGGCCAAGGCGACCGCACTGAGATGGCCGGCCTGATTGTTCTGCGCCGACAGATCGATCCGCGAGCCAGCCGCCTGGCGAATATTGCCGCTGTGGCTGAAGAGCGACACGTCGCCGCCCCAGCTGTATTTCTTCACATCGTTGAACGGCAGGGTACGTCCGGCCAGATCCAGTTGTGCGTCGGCGGTCAGCGTCAGGTCATTTTCCGCCTTGACTACCAGCTTGCCGCTGGCCAGCGCGATACGGCTCTCGAGCACCACGTCATGGGCATCGAGTGTCAGTTGCGCGCCCAATGCATTGGCCACTGCGCTAGCACCGGCGCCCTTCAGGGTCAGGCTGTCGCCGGCCTTGAGCGAGTTGACCGAAGCCGCTTCACCGGTCAACAGCGGTGTGCGCAGATTGAGGTTGCCGCCGGTGTAAGCGTATCCCTTCAGTGGATCGTAGGCGCCCTGCTCCCGGTACACCGCGAGGCTGCCTTTGTGGTTGGCGGTAATGCGTTCGCTGGCCGTCAGATTCACGTTGGCGAAGCCCAGTGCCAAACGATTGTTCTGGTCCAGCCCGCTCGGTTGCGGGTTCGGGCCGTAGCCGAATTCAATACGTTGTGCCTGGATATCCAGCGTGCCGCGACCGGTCCCGGCGCCGCCGCTGACCACCGCACCCGGCGCCTGGGGCGCACCGTTCCAGATCAGACTGGCGGTGCGCAGAGTTGCCACATCCGCAGACTCTCCCAGGCCGTAGATCGCCGGCGTCGTCAGCACCAGGTTCTGTAGCTTGCTGCTGCCCGTCTGTGGGTCAAGCGTATCGAGCGTCACGCTGCCAAAGAAATTGAACGAGTCCCGAGCCGTCAGGCCGAGGGATTCCAGTGCCGGCGCACCCAACCGGGTATCGCCCTGAAGCAGACGGTCGAGCACACGCTGGCTGAGTGTCAGGCCGACCGGTACACGTCCCGCACTGTCGGACAGTACCTGAGCGTTCCCGACGTTGACCGCGCCGACCGCCAGGCTCAGGTGTCGGGTGCCGAAACCCACTGAATCCGCCAGTTCGAAGCGATTGTCAGTGGCCGCGGTGATGCTGCCTCGGGAATACAGCGACGTCGCCGCCGTGCACGGCTCGACCGCGCAGGTGCCGATGCGGATGCTGCCCGCGCCATCGGTTCCGACCGCCTTCGCCGGCGCCAGCATCGTGGTCCGGCCGTTGGACACCAGCAACACGCTGCCCGCCCCGGGTTGATAGACAAATCCGGCGGTGGCGTCGTAAGGCACGTCACCGCGATCCAGTGTGTTGATGCCTGCCCCCGCCTCCAGGGTGATGCCTGCGTCAGTCTTCTGGGTTCGCAGCAGTACCTCCGGTGCGGACAGCACCGCGCCTTCACGCAGGACGATGTGGTTGGAATTGCTGCTGCCGAAAGAAACGATATTGCCGCCAGAGCCATAATCCACTGTCGGCACGGCACCGATGGCCAGACGTCCGGCCTCCAGGTTATTGAGACTGTCGGCATACAGCGAAACGCCGCTGAAATCCTTCGTGCGTGGCCGGCCCGCTCCCAGCACTTCGAGGGCACCGCCCGAGGCGCGAATGACAGCGGTTCCCGTCACGCCGCCCTCCGCAGGCTTGAACAGCACCTGGCCGTTGAAGTCCAGCGCCACCTCTCGATCTGCACCGTTTTCAAAGCGCAGATCGAGGGTTTTTCCATCCATCGGCGCCAATGCCCGTGGTACCCCCCGACGTGCGGCATCGCTCTTGATGAACGCGGTAAAGCCGGTTTCGTTGTATTGCGAATAACGGCGCAGGACATCAGCCGACGTCAGGATGATCGCACTGTCAACGCTGTCGCGCAGTCCGGTGTTGGCAATCGACATCCGGCCGCTGGCAGCCCATGAGCCGTTGCGCATCGGCAATGCGCCGCTTCCCGGTGCCGCCGCGACCTGACCATTGACCTCGACCCGGAACGCACCGGGCAACAGCGCGAACGTCGATGGCAGCAAGGTATAGGTTCCGGCCGCCAGGCCCGGCACGCCGACGCCGAGGGTGATGCGTTGGCCGACACGGGGATCGACCGCCCCCGCTTCCGCGAGCACTGGTGCATAAAGGCTTTGATCGCCCGGCACAATCGCGTAGACCGGGTTGCTCGCCAGCCCCGGCAGGCTGAACGTGCCGTCGCTGGCGTTACGCACCAGCGGGTTATAGCGCGCATCGGTGGAGCCGCCGCGACCCGAAATGAATCCGGCACCGCGTAAATCGCCACCGCCGGAAAGATCGATCACTGCACCTTGTGCCACATCCACGTATTGCGACTGCAGGGTCACCCCGGCCGAGAGGCCGGCGATGCCTTTCAACAGCACGGAGCTGGCGTTGTAGCGGTAGTCGATGCCGTCAGTGGTGCCACCGTAAGGCATGACCAGCCCGGCGCCGCTGACGGACGTAAGGCTGCCGGGCAGCAGATGGATTTCGCGGGTCAGCACCGACCTGGTGCTCTCGCCCAGCGTGATCAGGCCCAGCGGCGCGCGCAGCACTCCGCCCTGCTCGATACGGCTGGCGGCCAGCGTCAGTTCGCCGAACACCGAATACGGCAATGCGCTCGGCGCCGCGCCCTGCGCGAGGATCCGCAACGTGCCGTCGGAAGGCGCCGTTTCCTGCTGGAAACCGGCCCTGACCCTGGCCCTGGCACCGGACACCGGATAGATCTGTGCCGCACTCAAATTCAGATCGCCCGCCGCCCACAGCTCGGTCAGCGGTTGTGTGGCCGAGGCCAGAAAACGCATGTCGCCCTGGCTGGCAAGCGACACCTGCGCAAAACCTCGGCGACCGACCTGCACCGCCGGCGCATTGAGTTGCACGATCGAACCCAAAGTACCAAACGAAAGGCTGTTGCCGATATCCAGCAGGTTGGCCGACGCACTGAACTGCGCTGCCGACAGATTCGGGGTCGGTGCGTTCATGACCCTTGGACGAATGAACGCGTTGGAGCCGTAATAGACCCCGGGCCCCAGCAGGCGCAGAGAAGGTGCGAAAAGGTTGATCCGGGCATTGTCTTTCGCGTGTTCGGCCAGAGACAAGGCACCGGCATACAGGCTCAGGCTCTGGTTGAAATGCAGGTCGACATCGCCGTCGAATGAAATCAGTCCGTTGCTCAGCAGCCCGAGATTATCGAAACCGCCGCTCATCAAGGTGTCGGCGCTCAATCGTGTGCGTCCGTAGACCAGGCCCGGTGCGGCGTCTCCCGGTTTCAGGCCGGCCGCCAACGGCGATTCCACCGCCCCCTGGCCGATCACGATTTCCCGGGGCAGACGCACCTCGTCAGCGGCTTCACCGATGCGGTACAACGGGGTTTCCAGGGCAATGTCCAGTCGACCGCCGGCGGCGCCGGCACCACCGGCAGCGGCCCGCAACCGGCCGTCGATGAACAGGCCGTTGTAGGAACTCAGGGAGATCCGTCCGCCATCGGTGGCGACCGCCGTCGGCCCCTGCCCGGCGATATCCAGCACCGCCGCGGCACCGGAGGCGTCCAGGCGGGCGCCATTGCGCACGATGACGTAAGCATCGGCAGAGGTGGCAGTGGCTTTCTTCGCATCGAGCTCACCGCCGATGACGATGCTGCCACCCTTGCCGACCAGACCGTAGACGCGCCCCAATGCATCCACCGCCGTAGCGGCACGCGCGGCCACGTCCAGTACGGCGTGCTCGCCGATCCAGATAGAACGGTTGTGCGCCTGTCGCGCAGCTTCTTGCTGGCTGTCGGCAGGGTCCACCGAACCGAACTGCTGCTGGCGAATATCGATCGTACCGCCCCAGGCATTCAGCTCACCGTCAACGGTGATCTGTCCGGGCCCGCGCAAGCCGATTCGCTGGCCAGGATCGACGCTGATCCGTGAGCCGGTGCCGACAACCAGCGTGGACTTGACCGGATCGAGCAGATTGGGATTGCTCGATCCGGCCTGCAACGACAGGCTGGCGCCGCCGCGCTGAGTCAACACAGCCTTGGTCGGGTTCTCCTGGAACAGCGCCGGCGTCCACAACTCCAGCGCCGTGCCTGGATCGACGCCGCTGACCCGGTCCGACGCCTGAGCACCGAAACGATAGACCGGCATCGTGACGTCGATCCGTGTGTCATCGACCACGCTCAGCCCGTTCAGACCGATGATGTTGTAAGCCGAAAACCCTTTCTCGAACAGGCTCGGTGACAACTGCAGGGTCGAATCGGCGAGTTTTTCGTCCGTCTTGCCGATCAGCACCTTGCCGGCTTGCACCAGCAGCGTGCCGCCACCGCTCACACCGTAGCCGCGCACGTCGCCGTCAAGACGCAGTGTCGCCGCGTCCGCAACAGTGTTGGCGCTGGACTCCAGCGTCAGGCTGCCACCCTTGCCGTCCCGGGTCTTGCCGTTGGCCAGCACCGCGCCGCCGGACGAAACGTCCAGCAGACTGCCGGCCTGGACATCGATATCGCCGCTGCTGCGGATCGAAATCAGCCCCCCGTTCAAGTAGGCCAGGCCCGCAGCGTCATCCGGGTTGGTGGACAGGTTGCTCCACACGCCACGGGTATCGAGTTGCACGCCCTTGGCCACGGCCACCCGGGTCGGATGGCCCGCAGGCGCGGTGATCCGGGTATCGGTCGTGGAGTTGGTCTGCAACTGATTGAGCACGTTGCCCAAGTGCAGGCTGCCGCCCCGGGCGATCAGATCGGCACTGACCTGCACATCCGGGCCATACAGGGTGATGTCGCCTCCGGTGTCGACCGTCAGCGCCTGATTGACGTCGATACGGTCCCGGGCCGCAACCTTCAATGCACCCAGGTGCCATCCATTGAGCTGATCGGCATCAAGGAACAGCTTGCCCTCGCGGCTCTCGGACACCGCCGAGAGCACATCCGGAACGCCGTCACCGACCGGTTTGTCAGCACCGATCTGCACTTGATCAAGCAATGGATTGAGACCGTACAACAAGCCTCCGGCCGATGCGACATAGGCCGGGTCGTAACTGCCGACGATCAGTTGTCCGCGCCGCGCCAGTGCGGTCTGGCTCTGCTCATAACCGTCGAGTACCGCACGCGGCGTCCGGGTCTGGCGTTCGCCCTGATAGACCTCCCCGAGCATCTGCCCATCGAGCAGCGCATTGCGGGTCGCGATCACCAGTTGTCCGGCATCGCGGCCCACGGTGTAACCCGATTCCTGGCGACGGGGCGGGGCAATCAGCGGGTTGAAGTAATAATCGGTCTGCCCCCAGCGCTCGCTGCTGTCTTCGTAACCCTTGTACAACCCGGTGTAGAGAATATCCCCCGGTGCCCGCGAGACTTCGTACAGACGCCCATCGGCACCGCGCAGCCAGCTCTGGCGGATCTCTCCGCTTTGCACATCCAGGGTGCCGCCGGACAAGTTGATCAACGAGCCTTTTTCGGTCACCACATCGTTGCCGGCAAAACTGACCATGCCCCCCTGCGCCATCCACTCACCAATACCGTGGCCCCGGGTACCCAGATAGCCGCCGACCTCCAGCAGTCCGCCGGCGGTGTACCAGCGGTCGGTTGCATAGCCGTTGGTGCCGGCCGGCACGTACACCAGTTCGCGCACATCGACCCACACATCATTGCTGTTGAGCGCGCCCTTCTCGCGGTTGACCGACGAATCGCGCTGCTCGTTGCCCTGCACGTTGATCTTGATGTTGTTGGATTCCATGGCGACCTTCACGCCAATGGCCCCCGACACATCGATCAGCGCACCGTTGCGTACCAGGCTGCGAAGCCCCGCCGTGACAGCGACCTGCCCGCCGGTGGCCAGAGTGATCGAACCGTTCTGGAACTCGACACTGCCGCCACTCTGGATATCGATGCGCGACTGGTCGCCACGCACCCTGTTGTTGGCGTTGACACCGGTCAGCGCGGCTTTGTGCTGGCTGTCCAGCGCCGTCAGGTCGCTGCTGTCGAGCAGAATCGCCGTGGCACTGCCCTGCCCCAGCGTCACGCGGCCGCCGGTATCAGTGGCCGGATTGAGCAAGTGAAGGGTGCCGCGGGTCGACACGGAGGTGCTGGCCAGCAGCACACCGTTCTGCTGTACATCGTGGCCGGTCAGGGTGATGTCACCGGTGGCCGCCTGGATCAAACCGTTGTTGCTGACCTTGCCGGCGCTGCTGTCGGCCTTGAAGCCCGGGACGACTTCGTTGCCGAAGGTGGTGGAAAAACCATTGCCCTCGGTGCCCGAGCCTTTGCGGATATAGAAACGATCGCCAGCGCCGAGGACGGTCTGCCCCTTGGCGGTGCCGATGTGGCCGTCGTTCTGCACCTCGCTGCCCAGCAGCAACGCATAGCCGCCGGCATCGGTGGATGTGGCGGGAGCATGCGTCTGAATCGATGCACCGCGCTCCACCAGGACCTTGCCGGCGGCTTCAGTGAAGGTCGGCTGACTGCCGCTGCTGTCGAAGTACAGACCGCGATCCCGGAACTGGATATCGGTGATATTGGCTGCCGCCGCCACCAGGTTGCGCACATTGACCTGGCTGGTACCACTGAACACGATGCCGTTGCGGTTGATCAGCATCACCGTGCCGTCACCCTTGATCTGGCCCTGGATCTGGCTTGCCCGCGCGTTGGGGTCGTTGACCCGATTGAGCACCGCCCAGTTCGACTGCTGGGCGAACTCGACCGTGGTGTTGCGTCCGACGTTGAAGGTTTCCCAGTTGAGGATCGCCTTGTCGGCGGTCTGCTCGATCCGCACATGGGTCTTGCCATCGACCTGGGTCTGCTGCGGCCCCTTGGCGTTCTGCCAACCCTGGGTGAGGCTGTTGTCGACCTTCAAGCCCCCTTCGCCCAGACCGTCCGGCACCCATTGGACGGTACCGGATGCCACGGCGCGTCCGGCAGCCTGAGCGGCCTGCTGCGCAGCAATCGCCGCCACGGTGTTATTGAGTGTCTGCAACGAACGCTGCAATTGCTGGCTGGCCTTCTGTTGCTGCGCCAGAGGCGGCGTCATCCCCGGCAGACCAGCCGCGCCGGAACCCGGACGTGCGGCGGATTGCTGTGCGGCGCCCTTGGCGGCAAACCAGCCCGAGCTGAACGCTGTCTGCGCGTGCGCGCTGCCCGCCACCAGGCACAACGCCACGGCCTGCGCCAGAGGCTTGAGCAACCACAGCGCCGGGTCCACGGCATCACGTCGGGAAGATTGAACGTCGGTAAGGCGGCGGGATGGGCGAGCAAGCATCACTACGAGATCCTTTTGATGGCCACAGGTCGGCAACAACCTGCTGTTACGACATAGGCGGTTGGCGGGGGCCGCGACCGAACGGATGTCACACAAACTTCATGTTTTGCGAGTAACGGCGCCCGCAGGCAAAAAAAATGGCAGCCCCGGAAGGGGCTGCCATTCGAACGGCGGACTGCGGATGAAACCTTACAGAGGACGGCCGATGCCGTTGCAGACGCTGGCGTTGTTGATGTTCAGGTTGTTGCCGGTGGAGTTGGTGATGAAGTTGGCGGTCACAGCATTTTTCCAGTTGGTCGGAACCACGCTGAAGCCGTGAGCGATGGTTGCGGCGGCATTGCCCGGCACGCTGTAGTGAGTGGTCAGGAAGGCTTTGACGTCAGCCGCCACGGAGGCGTCCTTGTAGCACTGGCCGAAGATGAAGTTGGTGTAGGCAGCGATCGGGTAACCGCTGGTTGGGTTGGCAACCACTGGAGCCCATTGCGCCGGGTTGGCTGGTGCGGTTGGCAGTGCGACCGAAGACAGCGCGGTCGTGACGTTGGCTGGAGTCGGCTGTACGCCGTTGACGCGAGAAACCACGGCGTTGCTGCTGGCGTTCACGCCGTCCGGGCCGACATAACCGATGGAGCCGTCAACGGCGTTCACGGCAACAGCGACGTCAGCGGTGTTGGCCACACCGACGAAAGTCGATGGCAGCGCAGTACCAGCTGGCAGCAACGAGTTGGCGAACGTGGTGTTGACCGAGAACTTGCCCGGGCAAACGTTGTTCAGGTGACGGGTGAGGATTTCCGAAGTGCCGCTGGCAGTGCTGCGATACACAACGCGGATCGGCGTGGCATCAGAGTTGCCCAGCAATTGGCCCCAAGTGGTCGCAGTACCGGAGAACACATTGCAGAGCTGGGCGCTGGTCAGGTTCAGAGCCGTCTGGCCGGCTTTTTTGTATGGGATGGCAACCGAAGTGGCGACCGACGGCAACTGGATCAGCGGGCCGTACGAAGCACCGAAGTTAGTGTTGTAGGTGCTGATTTCCGAAGCGCTGAGGATCGAGTCGCTACCGGCGAAGTGCACCGAACCGGTGGTGCTGAACAGCGCCGAGTTGTTGGTCAGGAAAGCGGTCTTGCCGGTGCCGCTACCGGTACCGACGTAGCTGAAGTTGGCTGGCAGGATGCTGTTGCTAGAGCCTTTGTACAGAGCGGCAGGCAGAGTCGCGCCACCACCGGTTACGTTGGCGGCCATGGCCTGGGCGGAAGCCAGGGCAGCGACGGTCAGGGAAGCTGCGATCAGAGTGCGCTTGAACATGAAGAATCTCCTTTTCAACGTTGGTTGTGAACACAGGTTTTCAGGGGACTTGCATGACACTGGGAAGACTCACCGCCGACCTTCGCAAGCGGGGTCCGTGGTTAAGTCGCACTGAGAAATTCGCAGTTTCCGGTGACAGATAAAGGAAAAAACCTCGGGAGGTGCAGGCTGATTTCCGAGGGATTTTCTCGGGTGTTTGCGCCGTTGTGCGGAGTGTCTGCGGCAAGCTTTTCGGGGGGATCGGCCACAGCCCTTGAAGGGCCGTTGCAGATGACAGAAAGGAGAACCCGAGGATGGGGGGATCTAGGCTCGGGTGATGGAGAATCCTTTGCAAAAATGCTGAATTATTTATTGCTCTGACTGGCCCTATCGCTGGCAAGCCAGCTCCCACAGGTTTTTGTGTTGGGAAGAAAATTGCATTAACAACACCGAACACTGTGGGAGCTGGCTTGCCAGCGAAGGGGCCGAAGCAGACAACATCAAACCAACAGACACACCCCTACTGCACCAACTGGTTGATCTCGATGATCGGCAACAGCACCGCCATCACGATCACCAGCACCACCCCGCCCATCACCACAATCATCAGCGGCTCCAGCAACGCGGTCATGCCCATCGCCCGACGTTCGATATCCCGCGACAGCGTTTGCGCTGCACGCTCAAGCATCGGCGGCAGTGCGCCGGTTTTCTCACCGCTGGCGATCAGGTGAATCAGCACCGGCGGAAACACATTCTCCACCTTCAGCGCTGCCGCCAGGTTGACGCCCTCTCGCACCTTGGCGGTGGCCTCATTGACGCTCAGGCTCAGACGATCATTCGACAAGGTCTGCCGCGCCGCTTCCAGCGCCCGCAACAACGGCACG
>Ga0105246_10000584_pt1 | contig 20211 bp, 18 predicted proteins | sample KBSM64metaG_FD_99694 | JGI IMG/M metagenome (GOLD analysis project Ga0105246, IMG submission 99694) | Miscanthus rhizosphere microbial communities from Kellogg Biological Station, Michigan, USA - KBS M6-4 metaG | ecosystem: Host-associated > Plants > Roots > Rhizosphere > Soil | place... | reverse complement strand
CCGAAGAATTTCGCGCAGGACATCGTCGTCGCCGCAGAGATTCTGACCGACGCCGACGCGCCGATGCACAAGTACGCCGTGCAGATCACCGTCGCCGACGTGCGTGACGGCGCGTGCTCGTCCTCCACGCTGCAGGAGGCCGCGAGCTGGGGCAAGGTCAACACCGGCATTGAGCAGATGGTCTTCGCCGAAGCCGGCAGCGTGATGCCGCTGCTGGCGAGCGACGCCTGGCACCGCCAGCAGAGCAGGACCCGCGAGCCGCGGCGGTGGGCGAAGCTGTTCGAGTAGGTTTCAGGCCCACCCCCCGACCCCTCCCGCAAGCGGGAGGGGGACTTGCGCTTGTTTTCTTCCCTCCCGATTGCGGGAGGGGCCGGGGGTGGGAATGTGCACGTCCGAACCGCTCTCGACTTACCCACACCCCCGCACTTTTCGGCCGTTTTCACTTGCAGTTCAGACGCAGCGGAATATATGCGCCGTCCGCTGCCCCATGGGGACTTCCAAACCGCAAGGCAGCCTAAACCGTAACGATTGTTCTGGAGGTCCCTTGAGTTGCACAGCTACCCCGACGCATCGTCTGTAGCCCGCGCTTTCGCGCCGGATCAGCCGGTCATCCTCAATCGCCCGCACGCCGCTGCGCGCGCCGCCCGATTCTTCGCGGAGAAGTTTCCGGGCAAGTCGATGTACGCGGTGAAGGCGAATCCCTCGCCCGATCTGCTGCAGATCCTGTGGGATGCGGGAATCACCCATTTCGACGTCGCCTCGATCGCCGAGGTGCGCCTGGTGCGCTCGCTGCTGCCTGAGGCGACGCTGTGCTTCATGCACCCGGTCAAGACGAAGAACGCCATCGCCGAGGCCTACCACCAGCACGGCGTGCGCACCTTCAGCCTCGACACGCACGAGGAGCTGGCGAAGATCGTCGAGGCGACCGCCGCCGAAGACGGCACCCCGGCCAGCGACCTGAACCTGCTCGTCCGCCTGCGCGTCTCGTCGGAATACTCCGAGCTGTCGCTCGCTTCCAAGTTCGGCACCGATCTGGTCGATGCCGCGCCGTTGCTGCAGGCGACCCGGCAGCATTGCGACGCGCTCGGCGTCTGCTTCCACGTCGGCAGCCAGGCGATGACGCCGTTTGCCTACGTCCAGGCGCTCGAGCGGGTGCGCGCGGCGATCGCCGAAGCGGCGGTGCTGGTCGACATCGTCGACGTAGGCGGCGGGTTCCCCAGCTCGTACCCGGGCATGGAGCCGCCGCCGCTGGAGGATTTCTTCGCCCTGATCGCGCGCCATTTCGAGGCGCTGCCGATTTCGTACTCGGCGGAGCTGTGGTGCGAGCCGGGCCGGGCGTTGTGCGCCGAGTATTCGAGCCTGATCGTCAAGGTCGAAAAGCGCCGCGGCGACGAGCTGTACATCAACGACGGCTCGTACGGCGCGCTGTTCGACGCCGCGCACATCGGCTGGCGCTTCCCGGTCGTCGCGCTCGAAGATGACCTGACCCAGCCGCTCGCCGAGTTCTCGTTCTACGGCCCGACCTGCGACGACGCCGACTTCATGAAGGGCCCCTTCATGCTGCCGGCCGACATCCAGGCCGGAGACTACGTCGAGATCGGTATGCTCGGCGCTTACGGCGCGGCTATGAAGACCGGGTTCAACGGCTTCGGCGAAGCGATTGCGGTGACCGTGGAGGACGAGCCGATGGTCAGCCTCTACACGGGCCGCCCCGATCAGCGCGTCAGCGACAACGTCGTCACGCTGCGCTGACCGACGATTGTAGGATTTGCCGGCGAATTTGCGCTTTCCTACAAAGCCCGTGGCGCGCCATGATCGGCGCGGCTCTTTGCAATTGTCGATCTTGGACGTCGCCCGTGTAGGTTGGGATGGGACGGAGACCTAGGCCCGCTCTTCCCAAAAAGGTGTCACCCAAGGCATCGCAAGAAAGATCAACGAATAGAATGACTTGCAGGATCGATCAGGGTGACAGAGTGTCACCCTGATCCGTCAGGCCAGCCATTCTCGGGTCGAACGAATCACACCGCAGTTTCCGTGCGTCCGTCGTCGCTGAAGCGGTGCGACAGGAACAGCTTGAACAGCACGAAGGCGATCAGCCCGACCACCGCGGCGCCGACGTGGACCAGCCAGAACTGCGGCGTCGCCATCGTCGAGTACCACCCGCCGACTTCGCCGACGACCTTGTTGGCAATGAAGAATGCCAGGTAATAGATACCGACCGAGGTCGCGACGAGTTTGCGTGGCGACATCTTCGACACCAGCGCGAGGCTGACCGGCAGGGTATGGCCGAAGCCCATGCTGTTGAAGAAATGGAACAGCACCGGCCAGAACAGCCCGATCTTGCCCGAGCCCTGCGTGATCGCCGCCATGTACAGGCACAGCGCGCCGACGATGGTGAACAGGCTGCCGATCATCAGCTTGGTCAACTCGTCAGGGTCCTTGCGGCCGCTCTTGGGCCACCACTGCCAGAACCAGGTGATCCCGACGAGGGTCACGAAGCTGAAGGCGGAATCGAGCGTGATCATCCAGCTCGTCGGCACCTTGTGGTCCATGAAGGTGAGGTTGAACTGCTGATCCGCCCACACGAGGTAGGCGTTGAATATCTCCTGGTTCGGCAGCAGCGAAATGGCCAGCGCGGGAACGAGGACGAAGATGGCGATGATCCGGACCCTGTCCGCCGGATCCATCTTGGCGATCCACCAGGCCAGGCCCGCGAGTATCGCCAGGGCGAAGAGCAAGGTCGGCAGGAACAGCGCCGCCACGACGAACGCGGCCACTCCGAACAGCAACAGCCACAGCCCTTTGGTGGTGCCGGTGCGTGGCTTGTCGGCGGGCATGTGCGGCTTGGCCCTAAGGTAGATCATCAAGCCGAGGACCATCACCACGCCGGCGCAGCCGAAACCGTAGTGCCAGCCCACATCCTCGCCGAGTGTGCCCGAGATCAGCGGGGCGACGATCACGCTGACCTGGATGGCGATGTAGAAGATCTGGAAAGCCACCGCGCGGCGTAAGTCGTTCGGCCCGTAAAGCTCGCCGACCTGGCTGGCGATGTTGCCCTTGAACAGGCCGACGCCGACGATCAGGCAGACCAGCGCGAACAGGAAGGCTGGCTGGATCGCCATCAGGAAGTGGCCGAGCGACATGATCAGGCCGCCGAGCACCAGGGCCCCGCGCCGCCCGAGCCACTTGTCGGCGATGATCCCGCCGAGGATCGGGGTCAGGTAAACGAGTGAGGTGTAGTTGCCGAAGATGTCCGAGGCGAGCGGCTGGCCGGTCTTGCCGCCGGCGAGGTTCTGCTGGACCCAGCCGAGCCCCCACACGCTGCCGAAGTGCTCGGGCAGCAGCAGGTAGTTGACCATGTAGAGGGTCAGCAGCGTCTGCATCGAGTAGTAGCTGAAGCGTTCGCAGCCCTCGACGACGGCGAGGAAACCGAGTCCCTTGGGATGGCCGAGGAAGGCGCGGTCGTTGCGGTCGGTGACCACGTCGAGCCGTTCGGGCTCCGCTTCGGCTACGGTCATGCGGGCATCCTCGGTAGTTGCTTTTGCAACCGCATAACGCCCTGCCGATTATGAGTCTCGCCTTAACTCAATGTGCACGCAGTTCCTCGTCGAGGAATTCGGCGACATCGTCGAGCGAAACCTCCTTGTCGAGGAAGGCCTGACCGATCGCCGCGAGGAGAACGAAGGGCAGGGTGCCGGCGTCCATCTTCTTGTCGTGCAGCATGTGGGCCGCCAGCTTGCGGCCATCGGCGTCCATGCTGTTGAGCCCGAGCGCGGCGAGCTCGCTGGGCAGGCCCGCGGCATCGATCGCCGCAGTCACGCGCTCTGCCGCCTCGTCCGGGATGTAGCCGCGCCGGGCCGAGTAGCGCGCCGCCAGCACCATGCCGAGCGCGATCGCTTCGCCGTGGAGCAGTCGGTCGGAGAAGCCGGTCTGGGCTTCCAGCGCGTGGCCGAAGGTGTGGCCAAGGTTGAGCAGGGCCCGCGCGCCGGTGGTTTCGCGCTCGTCCTCGGCGACGATCCGCGCCTTGGCTTTGACGCTCTCGGTGACGGCGTATTCCTGGGCGATCCGATCGCCCTCGATGACCTTGGGACCGTTGCGCTCGCACCACTCGAAGAACGCCGCATCGCCGAGTATACCGTACTTGATCACCTCGGCGTACCCGGCGCGCATTTCGCGCGGGGGTAGGGTGGTCAGCGTATCGAGGTCGGCCAGCACCAGCGAGGGCTGGTGGAACGCGCCGATCAGGTTCTTGCCGGCGCCGGTGTTGATCGCCGTCTTGCCGCCGACCGAACTGTCGACCTGGGCGAGCAGAGTGGTCGGCACCTGGATGAACCCGCAACCGCGTTTGAGGATAGCCGCGGCAAAGCCGGTCAAGTCGCCGATCACTCCGCCGCCGAGCGCGATGACATGATCGCCGCGCTCGACTTCTTCCGCCAGCAACCAGTCGGTGACATGGGCGAGGCCCTGCCAGCTCTTTGCGCTCTCGCCGGGGTCGAGGACCAGCCAGCGCGGCTCCTTGCCGGCGCTCAGGAGCGCTGCCTCGACCGGCTCGCGCCAGTGCCGCGCGACGTTGCCGTCGGTAACGACCGGCACGCGTTCCTTGCGCAGCAGCTTGCCGCACTGCGCCGGAAGGTCCGCCAGCAAGCCGCTGCCAACCCGCACCTGGTAGGAGCGGCCGGCGAGTTCGACGGGAATTACAGCCATTTGTCGAGTTCCTGCACAATCCGCGCCACCGTATCGCCATGCGGGCCGCCGCCGCTGGCGACGTGGAGCGGCGCCTCCGCATACGCCGGCTCGCGCTCGGCTTTCAGCCAGGAGATGATTTCGCGCGGGTCGCCGTCGCGGAGCAGCGGGCGGGTGTCCTTGCGCTTGACCCGGTCCAGCAGCGTATCAACGTCGGCGTCGAGCCACACGGCGATGCCGCGCTCGCAAATCAGCGCACGCGTGTCCTCCTGCACGAACGCGCCGCCGCCGGTGGCGATAACCGAGGGGCCACCGTCGATCAGGCGGGCGATCACGCGCCGCTCGCCGTCGCGGAAATAGGCTTCGCCGAACCGCTCGAATATCTCGCTGACCGACATTTGCGCCGCTTCCTCGATCTCATCGTCCGCATCGCAGAAATTGAGGTGCAGCAGAGCGGCGAGTTTGCGGCCGACCGTGCTCTTGCCGACCCCCATCATGCCGACAAGCACGATTGGCCGGTCGAGCCGCTCGACCAGCCTGCGGATTTCGGCGTCGCTGAGGCTCGGTGCATCGATGGTCATTGCCGCCAGCGCTATAGTTGCGCTAGGCGGCGGCGCAAGGATTGCCGGATGGGACGCAAACGGATCTTGACCCTGCTCGCCGTTATGATCGTTGCCTTGGTCGCGTTCGCCTGGATCGACGGCGGGCGCGAGCAGCAGCGGATGATCGAGCAGCCTGTGCCGTTGCCGGAGAGCGCTCGATGAAGCGCGGCTGGTGGTTGGCTGGTGCCGCGCTGGCGGTCAGCTCGACGTTGGCCTTGGCGGCGCCGCAATCGTTGCTGCCGCCGGGCTTCGACAACCCGACGCCGACGCCCGCGCCGGCCCCGCGGCCGAGCGCGGCACCTGCCCCGTCCCCGGGTTCGGCGCCCGCTGCCCAGCCGCTGCCAGCGGTGCCGGGCAGCGGCTCCGGGGCTGTGCTGCCAGCTAACCTTCCGCCGGTCGAGCAGCTCGAGAAGATGGACCCGGACAAGCTCGACGAGCTGTTCGGGCTCAAGCCGAAGTACGACATCCCCCCCGGAGCCCAGCGATCGCTGGAGAAGGTCGGGATCATCGGCCTCGACGAGGGGGGCTTTCCGAGCCGTGCGCTCGCCAGCCGACTCGACGCGCCGCAGGGGATGGACCCGGCCGAATTCGCCGCCCTGCGCGCCGCCGTGCTCGATCGGATCGGCGAGGGCGCGGTTGCCCGCGCATTAGTGCAGGACATCGACTCAGCCAATTACAACCCTGCGCTGGCCGCGGCGGCGTTCGACGCCTACCTGCAGACTGGCGACATGACCGGAATTTGTCCCGTCGCGCAATTGAAGAGCGATCTGCTCGGCACGCCCGAATGGCAGATGAGCCGCTCGATCTGCGCCGCGTTCGGCGGCGAATCGCGCCGCGCGGAACAGGAACTGGACCGCGCTCGCTCACGCGGGATCGCCCCGCGAATCGACGTGCTGCTGGCGCAGCGCTACGCCGGCGCCGCTGGTGAAGGGCGGCAAGCGGTGACGATCGAATGGAACGGCGTGAACGAACTGACGCCTTGGCGCCTGGCACTGACTCGCGCGCTCGGCATCGACATTCCCAAGAACCTGCGCGACGATGCCGACTCCGCTTTATTGCGAAACGACGTGTTCTTCCCCGCGGCGCCGCTCGCGCAGCGGGCCGCCGCCGCCGACCGCGCGGCGAGCGACGGCGTCCTGTCGTCGGCGGCCATGGTCGATCTGTATTCAGAGCTGTGGGCAGACCCCGACACGGCCGACAGCGACAAGGATCGGGCCGGCCAGCTACGCGAAGCCTACGTCGCCCGCGATCCGCAGGCACGGCTTACGGCGATGCAGGCGCTGTGGGGCGGAACGCCCGACTATGGCCGCCAGGTCCTGACCGCGTACGCCGCCGCGCGGTTGCCGGTCGACAAGGGCCTGGCCAACGATGCTGCCCCGATCATCGCCTCGATGCTCGCTGCCGGGCTCGACCGGAATGCGATGCCGTGGAGTCGCGTAGTCGACGAGGGAACCTTGGGTTGGGCCTTGCTGGCCCTGGCCCAGCCGCAGCAACAGGGTTCGGTACCGAGCAGCGCCGTCGAGACCTTCATCGGGGACGACAACAGCGCCGGTCAACGCAAATCCCGCTTCCTGCTCGCCGGCCTCGCGGGCCTGGGACGGCTCGATCAGGGTGACGCGAACAACCTTTCAACGCGGCTTGGGGTGAACCTGGCGAAACCCTCGCGGTGGAGCCAGGCAATCGACCTCGCCGGACAATACCGCAACCCGGCTCTGGTGGCGTTGCTCGCCGGGCTGGGGATGCAAGGCAGCGGGTGGGACAAGATGACCGCGCGTCACCTGTTCCACATCGTCCGCGCCCTCGATCAGGCGGGACTGAACGCCGAGGCGCGGATGATCGCCGCCGAAGCGGTCGCCCGGGCCTAAATAGGATCGGTTACAACTGTCCTTCGCCCGAAGGCGATTCCGTGCAAGGGCCAGAGCAGCACTTCGCGGGCATTGCGGGGCCGATCCTCCAGACCTGTCGGCGGGTGTCCTTCGGGTCGACGGTATGAGCCGGCAAGGACATCGAAGATCGGAAACAGGGCGGCAAAGTTGCTGTTGAAATGCTCGGGCAGCGCGGAGTGATGTCGGCGGTGATAAGCAGGACTGTTGAGCAGCCACGACCATTTGCCGAAATCGAGGTCTATGGCGGCATGACTGACAAAGTTCCATAAGCCGATTGTCACGTAGACGGCCGACGCCGTTGGTGTCGGCGCGATCACCAGTGCCGCAAGCGGCCAAATCGTTACCCCTTTCAGGATGGGATCCCCCCAGAAATGCCGCTGGGTGGTTGTCGCATTCACGTCGTGATCGGAATGATGCAAGGAATGCATCCGCCACAGGATCGGCGACGCATGTTGCGCGCGATGAAAGAGGTATTCTCCAAGATCGTTGACGGCGACGTAGAGCGGAATACCAATCCAAGGCGGCGCATCGGAAACGAGGGACACAGGAACGGAATACTGCACGGCAGGGAGCACTATCGCCACCGCCGCTATATAATACGCCCATGCCTGGAGATTCGTTGCTCGCGACGACCACTCCACCCGCCGCGTAAGCAATTCAATCACGGTGAGCGCGCCAAGCGTGCCAAGGACCAGAAGCATGTCGTCCTGTCGTTTGCGAGCCGCCTTAAGGCCCATGGGCGCTTTTCTACGCACAAAGGATGAAACAATTCTCTACGGCGTGCTATTTCAAGGCGTTGCAGAGTTCTCTTTTGCCGGAGAGGGATAATAAGCGCGATAGAGGCCTTCCTCGCCATGCTGGCGGCCGAACGCGGTGCGGCTCCGAACACGCTGGCGGCTTACCGCCGCGATCTCGAAGCGGCCGAGAATATGATCGGCGATCTCGCGAAGGCAGACTGCAAGACTCTGGAAAAGCTCGGCAAGGCCTGGGCATCTTTGGCACCTTCGAGCGTCGCTCGAAAATCATCGGCCCTGCGGCAGTTCTATGGTTTCATTCGCGACGAAGGGTTGCGCGAGGACGACCCGTCGTCCGCGCTTCCGCGGCCGACCACTCGGCGCCCACTGCCAAAGATTCTATCCCATGGGGATATCGAGATGCTATTCGCCCGGGCCGAGTTGGAGGCCGAAAGCGGTCGATCCGCCGAACTGCGGCTGCTCACTTTGCTGGAACTGCTTTATGGATCGGGTCTTCGCGCCACCGAGTTGGTTTCCCTGCCGGTGACAGCGGTGCCGCGCGACGCGCCGTTCCTGACGATCACCGGCAAAGGCGGGCAGCAGCGGATGGTGCCGGTCTCGGGCCGGGCGCGTCAGGCGCTCTCGCGCTGGCTGGAGGTGAGGCCGAAGGGCGCCAAGTTCCTGTTCCCCTCGCGCGGGCAGCATCTCACGCGGGTGCGCCTGTTCCAGCTTCTGAAGGAGCTTGCCGCGCGCGCCGGACTCGATCCCGCTAGGCTCAGCCCGCATGTGTTGCGCCATGCCTTCGCCACGCACTTGCTCGAAGGCGGCGCGGACTTGCGCGTGTTGCAAACGCTGCTCGGTCATGCCGACATCGCCACCACACAGATCTACACTCACGTCGACGCGGCGCGGCTGGTGGCGTTGGTCAACGAACGCCATCCCCTTGCCGAATGGCGTGGGTCGCAGTAGCGCCGCGCGATGATTTCCTATCTCGAGTTCGAGAAACCGGTAGCAGCGCTCGAAGCGCGCATCGCGGAGCTCAAGACGGCTTCCCAGGGGGATGAGGTCGATATTTCCGCCGAACTCAGGAGGCTTGAGGCGAAGAGCGCGGACCTGCTCGCCAGCACTTACGCCGCGCTTACGCCGTGGCAGAAGACCCAGGTCGCGCGCCATCCGATGCGGCCGCACCTCACCGACTACCTGGAGCTGATGTTCGACGAATTCGTCCCGCTCGGCGGCGACCGGCTGTTCGGCGAGGACGAGGCGATCCTGGGTGGTTTCGCGCTGTTCCGTGGACGGCGGGTCATGTTGATCGGCCACGAGAAGGGCAACGACACCCAAAGCCGCATCAAGCACAACTTCGGTATGGGCAAGCCCGAGGGTTATCGCAAGGCCATCCGCCTGATGGAGCTGGCGGGCCGCTTCGGGCTCCCGGTGTTGACACTGGTTGACACTTCCGGTGCCTTTCCCGGCGTGGAGGCAGAGGAGCGTGGACAGGCAGAGGCCATCGCCCGATCGACCGAGGCGTGCTTGGCGCTGCCGACGCCGATGGTGGCGACGATCGTGGGCGAGGGCGGTTCGGGTGGCGCGGTGGCGTTGGCCAGTGCCGAGCGGGTGCTGATGCTGGAACACGCGATCTATTCGGTGATCTCGCCCGAAGGCTGCGCTTCGATCTTGTGGCGGACCGCGGAAAAGGCGCCGCAGGCGGCCGAGGCGATGAAGGTCACCGCGCAGGACCTGGCGGAGCTCGGGGTGATCGACCGGATCGTCAAGGAACCCGTCGGTGGTGCGCATCGTGATCCCGCGGCTACCGCCCAGGCACTCGGCAATGCGCTGGCCGAGGAACTGGAAGCCCTATCCGGCAAGACCGCCAAGCAGTTGAGGCGCCTGCGTGAGGATCGCTTCCTCGGCATCGGCGACCGTCGCCGGCCGCGCGCGAGGCGGCGTGCGGAAAGCTGAAACGAAAAGGGGCGGCAGGTTGCCCTGCCGCCCCCCCGTTGGTTTCCCAAAAGGCGTAGCTTAAGCTGCGCTGCCCTTCATTTCAGTCGAAACCTTCACGAAGGTCGACGAGAGCTGCTTGCCGAGGCTCGACATGGCAGTGATCGCGGCAACCGCGATCAGGGCGGCGATGAGGCCGTATTCGATGGCGGTGGCGCCAGCTTCGTCACGAAGCAGGTTCTGGAAAAACTTCATGGTCAGTCTCCTGGTTCAGTCTTCGGTACCCGGCTCGACCCCTGTTTGTTGATCAAGCAGTTTCCGGGATTAGAAGGGATGTGTTGAAAAATTCCTAACTCGCCTTGTCTCGGTTCTTACTTGGTCGAGCGAGACTCAGCCTTTCATTGCGGTGACCGACGTCGATGAGACGCGGTTGAACATGTTTACGAACTCCTGCCCGAAGGCTTGCACGGCACCGAGCATGGCGAGGAAAACCAGCGCCAGGATCAGGCCGTATTCGACCGCCGTTGCACCGCGATCGTCGGCGGCAATGTTGCGAATGATCGACAACAACTTCATGGCTTCCGATCCCCTGATCATGGTGCCAGTGGACCGCTCTGGCAGGTCAGCGTTAAGAAATGGTTCAAAGGTTTGCCCGGCGTGACAAATAATCCGACATGGCTGCTGGTCGTCGCCGCGCTCATTCGCGACCGCGGCGGACGCGTGCTGCTGCAGCAGGCCCTGCCGAACAAGCCGCACGCGGGGCAGTGGGAATTTCCCGGCGGCAAGGTCGAAACCGATGAAAACCCGCGCTTTGCCCTGTGTCGCGAGATTGCCGAAGAGCTCGGCCTGACGCTCGTCGAGCAGATGATGGTGCCCGCGGCATTCGCCGAAGAGAACGATCAGCGAGCGCAGCCGGCGATTGTCCTGATTCTTTACGATTGCCCGCAGTGGACGGGCGAACCCCAATCACGCGAAGGGCAGGCGTGGGGCTGGTTCACCATGACGGAAGCCGCCGCGCTGCCCCTCGCCGCACTCGATCGAACGCTGCTTGAAGGGATTGCCAAGCCTCGGACGCGCCCCTATGTGGCGCCCTCCAAGCGCGCCCGTAGCTCAGCTGGATAGAGCACCAGACTACGAATCTGGGGGCCGGAGGTTCGAATCCTTCCGGGCGCGCCAATCTTCCCTAGAACTCTTCTCCACCTTCGAGGCGCTCCATTGTCTCGTCGCTGAAGCCGAAGTGATGGCCGATCTCGTGGATCACGACGTGGGCGATCAACTCGTCCAGTTGCACCCCTGTCGTCCGCCATTCGTGCAGCAGCGGCTGGCGAAACAATGTGACGATCGCCGGCATCTCGCCCGCGTCCCAGATCGACCGCTCCGAAACAGGCCGTCCTTCGTACAGGCCGCTGAGCTCCCATCGGTCGTCGAGGCCGACCGCGGCGAGCTGCTCGTTGGTGGCGAATTCCTCAATTCGCACGACCACGTCGGTCAGATGAGCGCGGAAGCGTTCCGGCAACTTGCGCACGGCGGCGAGCGCGATCGCCTCAAACTCGTTGCTGCCCGGCGCAGCGTCACGCGGCCTGATCATGCCCACCATATGGCGCGTCGTCCCGCCCTCGCCAACTCTGGGCGGGCGGAACCGTGCGTCCGCTCGCCTGTTCAACCCACGAACAAGCAATCAGGAGCAGACGATGACCGGTACTCTCGACATTTTCGGGCGGCTGATCATGGATCACGAATTGCACCGTGACCTGCTCGACGCGCTCGAGGAAACGCAGGGCGAAAGCGAGGAACGCGCCGAGCTGTTCGAACGCCTGACGAAAGAGATCAAGAGCCATGCCGCGGCCGAGGAACAGGCGCTCTATTCGACGATGATGCGCAAGCCCGAAATGACAGATGAAACGCGCCATTCGGTCGCCGAGCACCAGGAGATCCAGGAGCTACTCAACGATCTCGCGGCGACGCCGATGTCATCGGGCGCCTGGCTGACCAAGTTCAGGGAACTGAGCGAGCGCTACCTGCATCACATCGATGAGGAGGAATCCGAGAATTTCCACGACTACGCGAAGTATCTGACGCCGGACGACGAGCAGCACATGCGCGCAGTATTCGAGCGCCGCAAGCGGGCGGAACTCGCCGAGGCCGAAATGACGCCCGAATTGCTCGAAGACGCTAAAGTCTAGGCGTGGCCTTTTCCGTTTCGCCAGCCTATTAGCCCGCGCAAGCGCGCGATGGCGCAGGCAACGGAAAGGCGCCGATGAGCAGCCTGGTAGGTCCGGACGAAGACGACCCGCGCGGCAAGCCGCCAGTGCCCGACGAGGTGCAGGAGGCGATCCGCACGCTGATCCGTTGGGCCGGCGACGATCCGACGCGCGAGGGCCTGCTCGATACCCCTTCGCGGGTGGCCCGGGCGTGGAAGGAATACTGCCTCGGCTACACCGAAGACCCAGCGAGCCATCTGAGCCGAGTGTTCGAGGAAGTCGGCGGTTACGACGAGATCGTGCTGCTCAAGGACATTCCGTTCCAGAGCCACTGCGAGCACCACATGGCGCCGATTATCGGCAAGGCGGCGATCGCCTACCTGCCGACCGACCATGTGGTCGGCATCTCCAAGCTGGCGCGCGTACTCCACGGCTACGCTCGACGGCTGCAGATCCAGGAGAAGCTGACCGCCGAGGTCGCGCAGTGCATCTGGGACAACCTGAAACCTCGCGGCGTGGCGGTGGTGATCGACGCGAGCCACGCGTGCATGACCGCGCGGGGTGTGCGAACGCCCGGCGTGACGATGATCACCAGCCGGGTGATGGGCATTTTTCGCAGCGACCAGCGCAGCCGTGAGGAAGTGCTGAAGTTGATGGGTTACTGAGGGACATTCGGGACATGACGATATGAGTTCGCTGCTGGTGCGCGGCGGCCGCCCGCTGACCGGTCGAATCGAGCCGTCGGCCAACAAGAACGCCGTACTTCCGGTCCTGTGCGCGACGCTGCTCACCGATGCTCCGGTGCGGTTGCGCAACGTGCCCGAAATCACCGACGTCGAACGGATCGTGCGCTTTTTCGGCGAGCTCGGCTCGACCATCGACTGGGATCGCGCGGACAAAGTCCTGACGATCGACCATTCCACGATTCCCGCCGGTGCGCGGGCAACGCTGCCGCAGGCGATGCGCGCGTCGATCATGATGATCCCCGGCCTGCTCGAGCGCCTCGGCGAGGCGCGGCTCGAGCACGAGGTCAAGGGCTGCACTCTCGGCGCGCGCGAGATCGACCCGCACGTCGAGGTGTTCCGCGCGTTCGGCGCCGAGGTCAACCAGGATGGGCGCGAAATCGTCTTCCGCGTCACGGGCAAAGGTGAGGCCGCGCGGATGTGGCTCGAATACGCTTCGGTGACGACGACCGAGAACTTCATCCTCAGCGCGCTGACCGTCAAAGGCACCTCGCAGATCGTCAACGCGGCGTGCGAGCCCCACGTGCAGGAGATGTGTGACTTCCTGCAAGCGTGCGGCGCGACGATCATCGGCAAGGGCACTTCGATGGTCTCGATCGAGGGTGGAACGAAGCTGGGAGGGGCCGACTATACCTTCAACGACGATTTCCACGAGATCGCCACCTTCCTGGCGCTTTCGGCAGTGACGGGCGGCGACATCTCGGTGCGCAACGGTTGCCCCGAGCATTTCGACCTGATCGACCGCACGTTCGGCAAGTTCGGCGCCGACGTCGAGCACGGCGGCGGCTGGTCGCGCCTGGCCGCGCCCGAGCGGCTCAAGGTGCGCGAGAATTTCACCTCGCACCTGATCACGAAGGTCGAGGCGGCGCCGTGGCCGTACATTCCGGCCGATCTGCTGCCGATCTTCATCGCGCTCGGCGTCAAGGCCGACGGGCAGACGATGTTCTGGAACAAGGTCTACGAAGGCGGGCTGACCTGGCACACGGAATTGAGCCTGTTCGGCGGGCACACGCTGCTGTGCGATCCGCACCGCCTGATCACCTTCGGCGGCGAGGAGCTGGCCCCGGCGACCGTGACCAGCCCCTACATCATCCGGGTGGCGATCGCGCTGTTGATGGTGGCGAGCTCGATCGAGGGCGAATCGACGATTCTCGACGCCGACCCGATCCGCCGGGCACATCCGAACTTCGTGGACAATTTCGTCGCGCTCGGCGCCGACGTGCAGTGGATGGATTGACCTGATGAAGTTGGGGCCGCCTCCCGGGAGACGGCCCCTTGCGCGTGACGAACGCGTCTCGTGCATCGCCTCTGGATAACGGTTTGCCGCAGCGCGCGGTTCCCGATGGACGGATTGCGAATCGGCCACGATGGGAACATAAAGCGAACAAAGGAGTCGATTCGCTGATGGACCTGTCCGCTTTCATCAAGGCCGGAGAGCTTGGCCTGGGGCAACGGGCGCCACGTTGGCGCCCGGGGCTTGGCGGTGCGCTCCACGGTGAGGTCTTCGCTTCGGCGCGGGAGACGGGCGGCACGGCCGCGGCGCTGGCGCTGGTGATGGACGGGCTGGAACTGGGTCGGCGCTCGGTGCTGTGGGTGCAGGACGCCGCCGCGCTGCGACTCGGCGGACGGCCCTATCGCCCCGGTTTGCCGGAGCCGCTGCGCCATCGACTGATCCATATCGCCGCCAAAAGCCCCCAAGACCTGCTGTTCGCGCTTGAAGAAGGGGTCCGCTGCCGCGACTTCGCATTCGTCATCGGCGAGCTGGCGGGCAATCCCAAGGCGCTCGATTTCACCGCCTCGCGTCGCCTTACCCTCGCCATCGAGAAGCATGGCGTGCCGCTGATGCTGGTGCGGCTCGACGCGGCGCGCGACCTCAGCTCGGCGCGGATACGCTGGCAGGTGCGTTCGGCCCCGTCGCCCGCGCCCCAGTGGAACGCCTTCGCGCCCGGGCCGCCGCGCTGGCACGCCGAGCTGTTCCGCGCCCGTGGCCACACCCCCGGAGAATGGATCCTGCGCGATGACGGACACGTCCTCACCGCCGATCGCCTCGCTCCCCTCGCGCCGGATCATGGCGATCTGGCTCGCGCGGCTGGCGATCGATCGCTGGCGTCATAACGCGGGGGAGGGCGCGGACGCCGAACCGACCGTCCTCACCACCGAAACCGCGCACGGACCGCGGATCGACGCGGCGAATGATGCCGGGCTGGCCGCCGGGGCGAAGGCCGGGATGCGGCTGGCCGATGCGCGGGCGCTGTGCCCCGGGCTCAAGACCGCGCCGAGCGATCCTGAGGGCGACCTGGCGTTCCTGGAGAGCCTCGCACTGTGGGCGCAGCGTTGGGGGCCGTGGAGCGCGCTCGACCCGCCCGACGGGCTGCTGGTTGACGTCAGCGCGGTGGCCCACCTGTTCGGCGGCGAGGCGCGGCTGCTGGACGATGCCGGGGCCGCTTTCGCCCGGCGTGGCCTGACCGCGCGGCTGGCGATCGCCCCGACGGCGGGCGCGGCGTGGGCGCTGGCGCATTTCGGGCCGAACAGGGCGATCCTTGGGCCCGAGGATGCCGCCGGGCGACTCGCCAACCTTCCCGTCGCCGCGCTGCGTCTCGACGACGACGTGCTTACCGTGCTGCGCCGGCTCGGGCTCAAGCGGATCGGCCAGCTCGGCGGGATCGGCCGCGACGCGCTCAAGCGGCGTTTCCGCTCCCGCTCGCCCGAGGCCACTCCGCTGACCCGGCTCGACCAGTTGCTTGGCCGCAAGCCCGAACCGCTGCTGCCGGTGGTCGCGGTGCCCGATCCGCTGGTCCAGCGGCGGCTGATGGAGCCGATCCGTCACCGCGAGTTGCTCGACCGGGTGCTGGCCGATCTCGCCGTCGACATGGCCCGCGAGCTCGAGGGCCGAGCGCTGGGCGCGCGGCGGCTCGAGCTCGGGTTGTGGCGAGTGGACGGCGAGGTCAGCGTCCGCCGGCTCGAGTTCGCCGCCGCGACGCGCGACCCGGCGCATATCGCCCGGCTGTTCGCCGGCAAGCTGGACAACATCGACGCCGGCTTCGGCATCGAGCTGCTGCGCCTGCGCGCGCCGTCGACCGAGCCACTGGCACTGGCACAGGGCGACTTCGAAGCCGGCGCCGAAACGCAAGGCACCAGCCTGTCCGAGTGTATCGATCGGCTGACCGTGCGGCTGGGCGAGAAGGCGGTCCGCCGTCCGGTGGCCTACCCCAGCCATATCCCCGAACGCGCCCAGCGCTGGCAGGCCCCGCTTGCTCCAGAGCAGGCGAGCCAGGGTGAGCTGGCATTCCACCAGCGGCCTTTGAAGCTGCTCGACCGTGCCGAGCCGATCGCCGTGCTTTACGCCACCCCCGACGGCCTCCCGCAGCGCTTCCGCTGGCGCGGGCAGGTGCACGAGGTGGCCCGTGCCGAAGGGCCCGAGCGCATCGCGCCCGAATGGTGGCGCGAGAAATCGACCGTGCGCCTGCGCGACTACTACCGGATCGAGGACGGCGAGGGCCGGCGTTACTGGATCTACCGCCATGGTCTTGCGAACGACGGGCGCGGCGGGCCGCCCGAGTGGTTCCTGCACGGGCTGTGCGCCTGACGGGTGCCGAGGTTACACTCTGTCACCCGCGGCATTTGATATTTATTAATCTAATCAACATCTTAAGTTTGATCGGCAGGGTGACAGATTGCCGGAATCGCCCACGAAATGGCGCGTCCAAAAGAAGAAGCCGACGAGTCAAAGAGCCGAATGGCTATGGCACAGGTTGCCCTTTGTAGGAAAGCATTTTAGAACATATGAGGAACAAGCGAGTCGCTCGAACCCTCTATCTTCCCGCGCGTTCGAAGCTTTGAACGCCTTTGCACGAGACGAACGATGGCCGACCTCCTCGATACCGATGCACCGCCCAGGACCTTGTCGGGGATCGAAAAGGCGATCCACGCCTGCCGCCGTTGCCCGATCGGCTTCCTCGACAACCAGGCGGTGCCGGGCGAGGGGCTGAAGAAATCGGCGCTGATGGTCGTCGGCGAGCAGCCGGGCGATCAGGAAGACCTCGCCGGCAAGCCGTTCGTTGGTCCGTCGGGGCAGTTGCTCGACCGCTACATGGTCGAAGCGGGAATCGACCGGCGGCAGGTCTACGTCACCAACGCGGTCAAGCACTTCAAGTTTGTCTGGCGCGGCAAGCGGCGGCTGCACCAGTCGCCGACCTCGGGCGAGATCGACACCTGCCGCTTCTGGCTCGATGGCGAGCGGGCGATCGTGAAGCCGCAACTGATCCTCGCGCTGGGCGCCAGCGCGGCGCGCGGGGTGCTCGGCAAGGCGGTGACCATTTCGAAGAGCCGCGGCCACCCGATCCCACTCGACGACGGCGCCGAGGCCTGGGTCACCGCGCACCCTTCATACCTGCTGCGCCTGAAGGACGCGATGAAGGAGCAGCAGGAGCGTCTGTTCAGAGCCGACCTTGCCGCCGTGGCGGAGCGGCTGGGGGAGTTGGCGAGGTAATGTGCCCTACTTCTTCGTCATTGCGAGCCCGCGAAGCGGGCGCGGCAATCCAGGGCTGCACAGAACCGCCCTGGATTGCTTCGCTTCGCTCGCAATGACGAATTGAAAAGCAAGCCTTATGCCCGAAACCCCGCTCACCCCCGACAAGCGCCGGATCAAGGTCGATCCCGACACGATAGCGCCGCCGCCGCGCAGTGCTTTCGTCGAGCTTGGGCTGATGAGCTGCTTTACCTTCCTACGCGGCGCGTCGGATGCGGTCGACCTGGTGCTGACCGCGCGCGAGCTCGGCTACGATGCGCTCGGCATCGCCGACGTCAACTCGATGGCCAGGGTGGTGCGCGTGCATACGGAGGCCAAGACGCTCAAGCTGCGCCCGCTGATCGGCTGCCGGATCGAGACCGTCGAGGGCTTTAGTTTTCTCGCTTATCCAATCGACCGTGACGCTTACGGGCGGCTGTGCCGGCTGATCTCGGCCGGGCGGATGGGGACGCTCGATGGCGGCTGGCAGGCGAAAGGGGTGTGCGAGATTTCGCTCCCCATGTTGGCAGAGCACGGCGAGGGCGTGCAGCTGATACTGCTCCCGCCGGGAGACCTGGATGCTGAGTTCACGATTGAGGTTGAGAGCAACGTCATTCCGTTTCCCAACACCCGTCACCCCGGCCCCCGAACCGGGGTCCCGCTTGGTTCAGGCGCGGCGCCAGAGGAAAGCGGGACCCCGGATCAAGTCCGGGGTGACGAGGAAAGGAGGGCAAAGTTCACAGGGGTATTTGCAGACATCCTCCCCCGTCTCACGGCCCAACTCCCCACTCTCCGCCATCTCGCCGCCTCATACCTCTACACCGGCGATGACATCGCCCGGATCGACCGGCTCGATGCGCTGGCGAAAGCGAACGGCCTCGGGCTGCTCGCCACCAACGATGTGCATTATCACGCGCCCGAGCGGCGGCCGCTGCAGGATGTGATGACCGCGATCCGCCACAAGACCACGGTCGCCGAGGCGGGCCATCGGCTCCACGTCAATGCTGAGCGGCACCTCAAGAGTCCGGCCGAAATGCAGCGGCTGTTCGCCCGCTGGCCGCACGCGATCGACGCGGCGCGCATGGTGGCCGATGCTTGTGCCTTCAGCCTCGGGGAGTTGAAATACGAATACCCACAGAAGGGCTATCCGGAAGGGCTGACGGCCGACGAATATCTGGCGCAAAAGACCTGGGAGGGGGCCGAATGGCGCTATCCCGAAGGCGTGCGCGCCGATGTCCGCAAGACGCTCAGGCGGGAGCTGGCGCTGATCGGCAAGCTCGAGATCTCGCCGTACTTCCTGACCATCAAGGAAATCGTCGACTTCGCCCGCGCGCAGGATCCGCCGATCCTGTGCCAGGGCCGCGGCAGCGCGGCCAATTCGGCGGTATGCTTCTGCCTCGGCATCACCGAGGTCGACCCGGCCGAGCACCAGCTGCTGTTCGACCGCTTCATCTCCGAGGAACGCAGCGAACCACCCGACATCGATGTCGATTTCGAGCACGAGCGGCGCGAGGAGGTGATTCAGCACATCTACGCCGAATATGGCCGCGACCGCGCCGGCCTGTGCGCCACGGTAATCCACTACCGCCCGCGCATGGCGATCCGCGAAGTGGGCAAGGCGATGGGCCTCAGCGAGGATGTCACCGCGATGCTCGCCCGCACGGTATGGGGCGGACATGGCGACGAGATCGACGAGGAGCATGTCCGTCGCGAGACCGGGCTCGACCTCAGCGACCCGCACCTGCGCCGCGTGCTCAAGCTCACCGAGCAGATGATCGGCATGCCGCGCCACCTCAGCCAGCATGTCGGCGGCTTTATCCTGACCGATAAGCTGCTCACCGAGACGGTGCCGATCGGCAACGGCGCGATGCCCGAGCGCAGCTTCATCGAGTGGGACAAGGACGACATCGACGACCTCGGCATCTTCAAGGTCGACGTTCTCGCGCTCGGCATGCTGACCTGCATTCGCAAAGCGCTCGATCTGCTGCGCGCACATCACGGGCGAGACCTGACCCTGGCGACGGTGCCGCAGGAAGACCCGGCGGTTTACGACATGCTGTGCAAGGGCGATTCGGTCGGCGTGTTCCAGGTCGAAAGCCGGGCGCAGATGAACATGCTGCCGCGCCTGCGCCCGCGCGAGTTCTACGACCTGGTCGTGGAGGTGGCGATCGTCCGCCCGGGGCCGATCCAGGGCGACATGGTCCACCCCTACCTCAAGGCGCGCAAAGCACAGCGCGAAGGCAAGGCGCAATTGGCGCTGCCGGGCCCGTCGCCCGAGCATGGGCCGGCGGACGAGCTGTCATCAATCCTCGGGCGCACTTACGGCGTGCCGATCTTCCAGGAGCAGGCGATGAAGATCGCTCTCGACGCCGCTCAGTTCACCCCGGCCGAGGCCAACCGCCTGCGCAAGGCGATGGCGACCTTCCGCAGCCGCGGGATGGTCCACGAGCACGAGGAGCGGATGGTCGGGCGGATGGTCGAGCGCGGCTACGACCTCGACTTCGCCGCGCGCTGCTTCAACCAGATCAAGGGCTTCGGCGAATACGGCTTCCCCGAAAGCCACGCGGCGAGCTTCGCGCATCTGGTTTACGTTTCGAGCTGGCTCAAATGCCATTATCCGGCGGCGTTTGCGGCGGCGTTGCTCAACTCGCAACCGATGGGCTTTTATGCGCCCGCGCAGATCGTCCGCGACGCGGCCGAGCATGGGGTGACGGTGCTGCCGGCGGATGCGAATTGCAGCGAGTGGGATTGTACGCTGGAGGAGTATCGTCGTCCCGGACTTGATCCGGGACCGCTGGCCGCTGGGTCGGACGAGGAGGCCAGCGGTCCCGGCGTTCGCCGGGACGACGAAATCGCCCTCCGTCTCGGTCTGCGCCAGGTCGACGGCTTGCCCGAGCATGTCGCCGCGCAGCTGGTG
>Ga0105246_10000582_pt1 | contig 20232 bp, 22 predicted proteins | sample KBSM64metaG_FD_99694 | JGI IMG/M metagenome (GOLD analysis project Ga0105246, IMG submission 99694) | Miscanthus rhizosphere microbial communities from Kellogg Biological Station, Michigan, USA - KBS M6-4 metaG | ecosystem: Host-associated > Plants > Roots > Rhizosphere > Soil | place... | reverse complement strand
TCGACCACGCCGTTGAAGCTGGCGAACGGGCCGGCGTTGACCTTGACCTGGTCGCCGATCTCGTAATCGACGTGGATCTCGCGCTTGGGCGCGGCCTTGGCTTCTTCCATCCCGCCGAAATAGCGCGCGGCCTCGCGCTCCGAGATCGGCTGCGGCTTGGCGCCCGAGCCGAGGAAGCCGGTGACTTTGGGGGTATTCTTGATCAGGTGGTAGACGTCGTCGGTCAGGCGCAGCTTGGCCAGCACGTAGCCGGGCATGAACTTGCGCTCTACCTGGACCTTCTTGCCGCGCTTGACCTCGGTCACCGTCTCGGTCGGCACTTCGACTGCCTCGACCGCTTCGCTCAGGCCCATGCGTTGGGCCTCGGCGATGATCGAATCGCGAACCTTGTTCTCGAAGCCGGAATAGGCGTGGATGATGTACCAGCGAGCCATGATCGTTTCAGCTTTCCGTGAATTCCGTTTGCGCCGCGCCTTCAGGCGAGCTTGAGGAGCCAGTTGACGAGCGAACCGAAGACCGAATCGATACCGAGGAAGAACACCGCCAGCAGGGTCATCAGGATCGCCACGAAGATCGCGGTGGTCACCGTTTCCTGCCGCGTCGGCCACACGACCTTGCGCATTTCCGCCTGGACCTGGCGGATGAATTCGAGGGGGTTCGCCTTGGCCATGCTTCGTCCTGCCTGTCGCACTCGTCTAACCTGTCTTCCGCCATGGGCTCAGCGCCGCCCCGGTCGATCCTGACCGGGAGGGGCGTCGAAACTCCGATGTCGGAAGCCGCGGCCCAGATAGCGACGGGGGCGCGGCAAGGCAAGGCTTCACGCGGGCCAGCGCGTGTACCCCCATAGAAAAGGGGCCGGTCCTGACAACCGGCCCCCGCCCTGACAAACCCGCAAGGGCTAGTGGCTTCTGAACAGGCGCGCCAGCAGGCCGGGCTCTTCCATCGGCTGGATCGGCCCATGTTTCATGTAGCGAAGCGAGGCGTCCTGGTGCGGACGCGGCTGGACCCACCGGTCGGGGCTGCTGCTGTGGTAACTCAAGCTCGACATTGATCTGCTCCTCGAAGCAAATTCCCATCTGTCGCGGTCAATGAACCGTCTGGCGCCCGGTTCCGGCGTTAACCACCAAATGCGATGAGCCGTTAGGAGGCGGCTTTGCCCCATGACTCCAGGCCGCGGCGCCAGAGCAGCCACAGGAGCAGAGCAGAGGCGAGCGGCATCAGGTTGAGCCCCAGCGGCAGAGCCGCCGCGCGGGTGGCGTAAGGCGCGAACCACAAGCCGACGAGCAAGGCCTTCTCCCACGGCCCGAAGCCCTGCCGCAGTCTCTCGCGCACCAGCCACAGGATCGGCAGCACCAGGAACGGCAGGTCGTAGTTGAACAGGTAGGGCGAGGCGAGCGCGGTCGCCGCCAGCATCACGGCGCCGGTCGCCTGCCCGTCCTGCCCAAAGCGGCGCCAACTCAGCATGACCACTGCAATCATCGCCAGCGCCAGCCCGATGCCGGCAGCCATCGCGGCGCCCTCGCCGGCATAGATCCGCATTTGTGCGTAAAGCGTCGCCATCCGGAGGAAGAAGTCCGCGTCGCCGGCGCGCAGCAACGCCGCGCTCGCCTGCCAGCTTCCGGCATAGGCGAGCATCGTCGCGGTGCCGAACGCGAGCCACGACAGCGCCAGCAGCCCGGCGGCGCTCGCTCCCGCGGCGAGGAACGCGCGCCAGCGCCCCCCTGCGGCGAGCCAGAACGGCACCAGCAGCGCAAGGTGCGGCTTGATGACGAGCGCGCCCAGCAGCGCCCCCGCCGTAAGCGGGCGCCGGTCGAGCAGGGCCACTCCGGCGACCAGCAGCGCGCCGGTGACGAAGCCGTTCTGCGCATGGCCGGCGGCGATCAGCGCGCCGGGGAACACCAGAACCAGCAGCCACTGCCGCGGGAACGCCTTGATCCCCGCCCAGGCCCACAGAGCGTAAGTCGCCGCGACCCAGGCGATCCAGCCGGCAGGAACCGAGAGCAGCCCGAACGGCGCGGTCACGAACAGGAACGGCGGCGGATTGACGAAGGCATACCACCCGGTGAACCCGGCCCCGGTCTGCACCCGCTCCTGCCACTGGAGATCGTAAGCCGCCTGCGGCAACCCGGCGAGCACCGCGCGGGCCGAGCCCCAGAACGCCAGGAAATCGCTCCCCTCGGGACCTTTTGCCTGGAACCACGCCACCGCGAGCAGGGCCAGGCTGGCAATTCCGATCAGGACCGCATAGCCGCGCACACGCTGGCCGTTCAGCCAGTGCGCCTCGCGCAAGAAGTCGACCGCCCCACCCTTCATTTGAAACGCATAGCGTGATCGTGACGACTTGAGAATCGCCTACGGAAAAAGGGGGCAAATGGCAGGGGTGACAGGATTCGAACCCGTGGCCCTCGGTTTTGGAGACCGATGCTCTACCAGCTGAGCTACACCCCTGCAGCGGCGCGGCCTTTAGGTCGGCGAATAGCTTATGGCAAGGCGGCAGCAAGGTGAATGTGCTATAGGCCTCGGGCCATGCACGCTCCGGCTTTCCCGACGATTCCGCCCGAGATGCTGTTGCTCGCCTATCGCAGTGGTATTTTCCCGATGGCCGACGGGCGTGAGGATGCGGAAATCTTCTATGTCGAGCCGCGCCGGCGGGCGATCCTGCCGCTGGACGGATTCCGCTGTTCGCATTCGCTGGCCAAGGTTCTGCGCCGGGAGCGTTTCCGCGTTTCGTGCAACGAAGATTTTGCCCGGGTGATCGCCGCCTGCGCCGAGCCGCGGCCCGACCATCCGGAAACCTGGATCAGCCGGCGGATCGAGGCGAGCTACCGGGCGTTGCACCTGGCCGGCCATGCCCATTCGATCGAGGTGTGGGATGGCGAGGCCCTGGTGGGCGGGCTCTACGGCGTCGGCTTCGATCGGGTGTTCTGCGGCGAGAGCATGTTCAGCCGCGCCGACAGCGCCTCGAAAGTCGCGCTCGCCTGGCTGGTCGCGGCGATGAAGGCGGCGCGAATGGAGCTGCTCGACTGCCAGTTCATGACCGAGCACCTCGCCTCGCTCGGCGCGGTCGAGATCGGCCAGGACCAATACGTCGAGCGGCTCGCGCGCGCTCAGACCGTGGGCGGGGTCGGACTCGGGGACGGGGACGGCGCCGGTGAGGGCGCAGGGGCAGGTGCCGCGCTCGGGGTGCCCGACGGCTTCGCGCTGCTCGTGGGCGCCGGCGCTTCCTCGCCCGGGAAGCTCATCGCGCAGGACTTGACCCACACGTCGTAGACCGGGTGCTCAACCACGTTCACGCTCGGCGCGTTCTTGAACAGCCAGCCCGAAAAGACCTTGTGCCAGGCGAGCGGACTGCTCACATCTGGTCGTTCCTGCACGAAGACCTGGACGAAGGCGCCCTCCTCGGGATCGTATTCCCAGGGAGCGGTCTTCTCGCAGGCTTCCACCTTCACGACCACGTTGCCGATCCGGCGCGATTCGCCGGGCTTCATCTTGAGGTCCTGCGAGATGTTGTTGCGCTTGTTGAGCAGGCCGATCGTGGCCACCCGGTCCTTCATCGGCGTGCCGATGGAGTTCCCGGCCACGGCGGCGGGAGCGGTGTTCTGGGTGAATTCCTTGGGAACCTCGGTCTCGACCGGTTTCGGCGCGGGGGGCTCGTTGTTGCACGCGGCCAGCGCGGCGAACGGCAGCAGCGCGAGGGCCCGCACGATCAGGCGTCCGGTGTCCAGGCTTCGTAATCACCGGTGGCGGCCGCACGCCGCCCCCCACGCTCGAGCGCGCCTTGCGGGCGATAGGCCGCGGGCGTGCCGGTGACGTTCGGCGTGTGCTCGGTTTCCCAGATCTTCGCCGGCGGCAGGTGGCTCTGCGGCAGCGCGTCATAGGAATGATGCAGCCAGCCGTGCCATTCGGGCGGAACGCGGCTGGAATCGTTGGCGCCGTTATAGATCACCCAGCGCTTGTCGCGCCCGTCGGGCGTCTTGATGTTCGAGCGATAGTAGGTGTTGCCTTGCGCGTCGGTGCCGACCTGTTCGCCCTTGAGCGCGCTGAACACCGCGGTGCCGACAGTCGCGCCGTCCCACCAGGTGAAGATCTTCGAGAGGATTCCCATGGCCGGGCCGTTAGCCGTTCAAGTGGGGGCGAGGCAAGCGGGCGATCACCACGTGACGCGCGCGCCAGGCATGATGCCGAGCTGCGCCGCGCGGCCGCCGTTCAGTTCAAGCACCGCGATCGCCGCGCCGGACGACGGGATCGGGTCGAGCGAGTAGGGCACCGCGTTAGCGGCGATGTTGCTGATCAGATGGTCGGGACCGATGAACACGATGTCGAGCGGGATGACGGTATTCTTCATCCAGAAGGTGCGCTGCGCCGGCGCGTCGCTGGGGAACAGCATGCCCTCGTCCGGCCCCATCGCGGTGCGGAACATCAGCCCCTTCTCCTGCTGCTCCATCGTCGCGGCAACTTCGACGCGGAAGCCATGCGAGTTGCCATTCTGGCTGATCGTCAGCGGAATCACCTCAAGCCCCGAGATAGGATGCTTGGCCGGGGTTGCCGCAGCGGCCGTCGGCGCGGGGGCCGCGGTCTGCGACGAGCAGGCGGCGCTAACGGCAAGCGCGGCGAGCGCAATCGGGAGGGACCAGCGCATCGTCTTCAAAGCTCCTCGTCGCCATCGGCTTCGGCCGCCCATTCCTCGGCTTCGGCCACGCCCGCCGCATCGACGATTCGCCGCGCGTTGTCGAGGGGGTGGCCGGCGCGAAGCATCGCCGCGATCTGCTTTTCACGCAACGGCTTGTCGAGCGGCCAAGTACCATCTTTGCTGCCAAACGGGCCGAGCCGCCGTCGGCGCGCGAGGGCCAAGGCGGCCCGGCGCGTTTCTCCCTCGCCCGGGCGCAGGCGCTCGCGCAGTTCCTCGGCCACGCCCGCCTCTCCCAGCGCCTCGCGCACGCGCCGCTGGCCGTAGCCGCGGCGAAGCAAGCTTCCCGAGCGGGCGCGGGCGAAAGCCTCGTCGTCGATATAGCCGAGCTCGACGTAGCGCTCGACGAGCGCCTCCACCTGCGGCTCGTCATCGCCGTCCCACCCGCGCTCACGCAATTTGCGCCGCAGATACCGCTCAAGTTTGGCCGCGGTGGTGGAAAATCGTGCGACATAAGCCACTGCCAGATCGCCCATACGCGCGGAATCGAGCGGTTTCGGCGGTCGCTTGCGCCGTTCGGATCGGGAACTTGTGTCACTCATCGGCCTTATTCGTGCCACACTCGGCCACGAAGGGGAAAGGCCGTGTCGGGAGCAAGGGAGGTTTTCGGCCACTCATGCCCCATTCACCTGCCGCGCAAGAAGCGCGCGACAGGACATAACAGAACGGGTAATTGCGCGCACTTATATGGATAACGACGCCGCTCTGAAGCCGACGCCGAACCTTTGCGCGCTACCGCGCCGGTTCTCCGATTTCGCCACTTTCGGCGAGGCGCTGGACTATGCCGCCAGGGGCGCGCGCGGGCTCAATTTCCATGATCCGCGTGGCAATCTGAGCCGGACCTATCCCTTTGCCGAGCTGCGCGAGGACGCGTTGGCGATGGCCCGGCGGCTGGTCGCCAGCGGCGTCAAACCAGGCGACCGGATCGCGCTGGTTGCCCAGACAGGACCCGAATTCGCCGCGCTGTTCTGCGGCGCGATCTATGCCGGTGCGTGGCCTGTGCCGCTGCCACTGCCGACCAGCTTCGGCGGTAAAGAAAGCTACATCGAGCAGCTCGCCGTGCAGCTTCAAAGCTCCGACCCGGCGATGCTGCTCTACCCTGACGAAATCGCCGAGATGGCCCGCGCCGCCGCCGAACGACAGGGCTGCGAGGGTGTGAGCTTCGAGGCCTTCGCGGCCCGGCCGGCGGGCGATGTCGGGCTGCCGGCGCCGAAGCCCGACGACATCTGCTATCTCCAGTATTCGAGCGGCTCGACCCGCTTCCCGCACGGCGTAGCGGTCACCCATCGGGCCTTGCTCAACAACCTGCGCGGCCACGGCATCGGCATGAAGCTGGTCGACAACGACCGCTGCGTCAGCTGGCTGCCGTGGTACCACGACATGGGCCTGGTCGGCTGCCTGCTCTCGCCGATCGCCAATCAGGTGTCGACCGATTACCTCAGGACCGAAGACTTCGCCCGCCGTCCGCTCGCCTGGCTTGACCTGATTAGCCGCAATGAGGGCACCACGCTCTCCTATTCGCCGACGTTCGGCTACGACATCTGCGCCCGGCGCATCTCGAGCCAGTCGGCGGTCGCCGAGCGCTTCGATCTCGCCCGCTGGCGCCTGGCGGGCAACGGCGCCGACATGATCCGGCCCGACGTGATGCAGAGCTTCGTCAACGCCTTCGCCGCGGCGGGCTTCACTGCGAGGTCGTTCGTGCCGAGCTACGGCCTCGCCGAGGCGACCCTGGCGGTTACGCTGATGCCGCCCGGCGAGGGGATCAGCGTGGAACTGGTCGAGGAGGAGCGCCTGTCGGGCTCTCCCCGCGACCTCAGCCGGCCGGCGCGCTACCGGGCAATCGTCAACTGCGGCAAGCCGGTGCTCGACATGGAAGTCGAAATCCGCGGCGAAGACGGCAAGGCCCGCGGCGATCACATGATCGGCAAGGTCTGGTGCCGCGGCCCCAGCGTCATGCACTCCTACTACCGCGATCCGGAGGCGACCGCCGCCTGCCTGGTCGACGGCTGGCTCGACACCGGCGACATGGGCTACATGGCCAAAGGCTACCTGTTCATTGTCGGCCGGGCGAAGGACATGATCATCATCAACGGCAAGAACCACTGGCCGCAGGACATCGAATGGGCGGTGGAGCAGTTGCCCGGCCTCCATCAGGGCGACATCGCCGCGTTCAGCGTCGAGACCGAGAACGGTGAGGAAGTGCCCGCCGTGCTGGTCCATTGCCGCGTTTCCGACCCCGAGGAACGGGTCAGGCTGCACGACGAAATTCGCGAGAAGGTCCGTTCGATCACCGGCATGAACTGCCTGGTCGAGCTGGTCCCGCCGCGCACCCTGCCGCGCACCAGCTCGGGCAAGCTCAGCCGCGCCAAGGCGAAAAAGCTGTACCTCTCGGGCGAAATCGAGCCATTCAAGCTCGCCGCCTGAGCGGCTGCGCGAAAAGGCTTGTCGCGCGTGCGACTGCATCCATACTGCCATGGCTTGAACAACGTGTCTTGCGCCACTAATACAGTAGCGAAGCGACGGGAGTTGACGATCCGATGGCCGATACCGCACCGACTACCGCGACCAAGAGCGCGCCGAACACCGCTGGCGACCTCAACCTGATTCCGCCCGATCCGGTGCCGCAGGTCGCGCCTGAGAAGGCCGCCGGGCTGGTCCCGGTCGATGCCGAGAAGCGCAGCAAGCTCGAGGAAAAGGTCGACGGGTTCATCAACGAGCTGGTCGCGCTCGACGCCAACTCGCCCGAATTCGGCAAGAAGGTCGATCAGATCACCAACATGGGGCGCAAGGAAATCGCCCAGACCTCGGCGATGTCGAACCGCTTCCTCGACCGGCCGATCCGGGCGATGGACAAGGACAGCGGCGTCGGCGCCAACCTGGCCGAGCTGCGCCGAACCGTCGAAGAACTCGATCCCGGCAGGAAGGGCAAGCTCTCCACCGGGCGCAAGATCCTCGGGATCATCCCGTTCGGCAACTCGCTGAAGCACTACTTCGAAAGTTACCAGTCGGCGCAGGGCCACATCCAATCGGTCCTCGGCCACCTGTCCAGCGGCAAGGACGAACTGCTGATGGACAACGCGGCGATCGACGTCGAGCGGCAGAAGCTGTGGGAGGCGATGGGCAATCTCGAGCAGATGATCGTCATCGCCAAGACGCTTGACCAGAAGCTGGAGGACACCGCCGCCGATCTCGACGCAACCGATCCCGCGAAGGCCAAGGCGATCCGCGAGAGCGCGCTGTTCTACGTCCGCCAGCGCACGCAGGACTTGCTGACGCAAATGGCCGTGAGCGTGCAAGGCTATCTCGCGCTCGACCTGGTCAAGAAGAACAACGTCGAGCTGGTCAAGGGCGTCGACCGCGCCAGCACGACCACCGTCGCCGCGCTGCGCACCGCGGTTACCGTGGCCCAGGCGATGACCAACCAGCGGCTGGTGCTGCAGCAGGTCACCGCGCTCAACCAGACAACTTCGGACATGATCGATTCGACCGGCAAGCTGCTGCGCGAGCAGACCGCCAAGATCCACGAGCAGGCCGCCTCCAGCACGATCCCGCTGGAGACCCTACAGCGCGCGTTCCAGAACATCTACGACACTATGGACGAGGTGGACACCTTCAAGGTGAAAGCGCTCGAGAACATGAAGCAAACCGTCGAGACGCTCGGCCAGGAGGTCGAGAAGTCGAAGAGCTACATCGCCCGCGCCGAAGGCCAGGCACAGGCGGCCAAGTCCGCCAATGAGCCCTCGCTGCTGAGCCTGGAGGGCTAGGATCGCGATGGCCGGCGAAGCGCGTAACCACGACCAGATCCTGGCCGAGGCGAGGCGCTCTCTGGTCGACCAGCGGATGGGCGGGCGGCGGCGGCAGGCGCCGATCGGGCGCGGTTCGGCGCAGTTGCGGCAGCAGAACCTGATGACGCGGATCAAGCTGATCGGCGGATCGCTGCTGGCGATCGTCGCTACGGCGATGGTCACCGGCATCGTCATCAACGGCATCGGCTTCCCCGGGATCATGATCGCCTTCCTGGCCGTGGTAGCCTGCACCTTCCTGTTCTCGAACTTCCCCAAGGTGAAGGTGCCCCGCCGCGCCGATCTCAACACCGGCGACGTGCGCCACATGGTCGCGCGGACGGAACTGTGGCTCGAGAGCCAGCGTCCGGCGCTACCGCCGCCGGCGGTGACGCTGGTCGACAAGATCGGCACCCAGCTCGACGCGCTGGGGCTGCAGCTCGAAACCGTCGATCCCGGGCACCCGGCGGCTCAGGAGACCCGCAAGCTGGTCGGCGAGACGTTGCCCGGGATGGTCGACGCCTACCGCCGCATCCCCGCCCATCTGCGGCGCGAGAAGAATGCGGGTGCGAGCCCGGATGAGCAGATCGTCGACAGCCTCGGCAAGATCAGCAACGAGATCGACCAGGTGACCCGCCAGCTCGCCGCCGGCGCGCTCGACGACCTGGCCGTGCGCACCCGCTACCTCGATTACAGGTATGGCGACGCAGGCGAGCCCGCCCCCGAGAACTAGGACCCAATATCGATGCGCGTTGAAATCCCCCACAACCTCGACAAGGCGACTGCCCGCGAGCGGCTGCGCGCCAACAGCCACAAGATCGCCGACCAATTCCCCGGCGGCATGGCCCAGGTCGAGACGAACTGGCCGAACGAGGACACCATGGCGATGCATGTGCGTGCGATGGGCCAGGAGCTCAGCGGCCGGATCGAGCTCGAGGAAGGCAAGATCGTGTTCAACATGGTCCTGCCGCCGGCGCTCAGCTTCATCGAACCGATCGTCGCCGGCGCCCTCAGGCAGCAAGGCCCCAAGCTGATCGCCGGGCCGAACGACTAGAGGTTGCGCTCCAGTTCCAGGTAGGTCTCCGGGATCCGCAGCGCTGCGGTGGCCTCGCGGGTTTCGCGCAGGAACAGCAGCAGCGCGCCGATCAGCAGTGCCAGCGACGCGACGAAGGTGATCGAGACCAGCGGCTTCAGGTCGACGCTGGCCATGTCTTCGACAAACAGCAGGACGACCGTGATCCCGACGCACAGGCCAGCTATCACCAGCAGCAGAAATGCCCGCCCGATCAGGTGAATGCGGCGCGCGACCAGGCGAATCTCGCGCACGACGGCGTCATGTTCCGGTCCGTCGGTCTCAGGGTGCAGCTGTTGCAGCACGCGCGAGCGGTCGACGATCCGCGCCAGGCGGCTCGACAGGATGTTCATGATGTTGCCGATCGCGACCAGCATGAACACCGGCGTCAGCGCCAGCTGAATCGTCTGCACGATCAACGGTTTGTCCATCGTCTTTTTCGCCTCCGGGCGGAACCCGCGTTTCGTTAACCAGTTGCAGCATCAACGGCCCTGCGCGATAGGCGCATCGGGGTCGCGTCGCAATCGGGGGAGCCGAACGGGCGATGCAGGCGCAGTTACAAGCAGGTGAGGGATCGATGCCGGCCCATTCCATCGGGGCGGGGCGCGGAATTGCACGCGTTCTGCTGGTCGAAGACAGCATGCTGATCGCGCTGGACGCGGAGGACGCGTTGATCGCCTGCGGCGTGGGCGAAGTGGTGATTGTCGCCAATGTCGACGCGGCGCTCGCGGTACTGGCCGACGAGCTGCCCGATTTCGCGGTGCTCGATCATAATCTCGGGAACGAGACGAGCGAGCCGGTCGCCCGTGCACTGGCGGAAGCCGAAGTGCCCTATTGCTTCGCCTCGGGCTACGGCGACGCGCTCGAACGGACGCATGTCGATGCGCCTTACGGTGTGCTCAGAAAGCCCTATTCGCAGAAGGAGCTGTCTGGACTGCTCGCGCGGGTGCAGGCTGATCGGGCCGAACGGTAAAGCGATCGCTACTGCTTGGCCGCTCCGCCGAGTTTGCCGACTTTCTGCGCGCCGTCCATCGTCGTCACCAGCACTTCGTCGCCGTCGACGACCACTGCCACGTCCTTGAGGCCGATCACCGACACGCGCGGTCCATCGCTGTCGACAAACACACCCGAGCAATCCACCAGTTCCGCGCGGCCGCGCACCGAGTTGCCATCGTGGTCGCGGTCGGTCGCGTCGCGCAAGGCCGCCCAGCTGCCGATGTCCGACCACCCCATCGAGGCCGGGACCATCGCCGCGCGGTCGGTTTCTTCCATTACCGCATAGTCGACGGATTCGGGCACGATGGCCGCGAATGCCGCCGCGTCGGGATAGAAGCGGTTGCCGTTCTCGGACCCTTGCGCGACAGACCGGGACGCGGCCTGGGCCAGGGACGGGCGATGTTTGGACAGCTCGTCGAGGAACCGCCCGGCGCGGAAAGCGAAGATGCCGCCGTTCCAGCTATAGCCGCCATCGGCCAGGAACGCCCGCGCTCTCGCCAGATCGGGTTTCTCGACGAAGCGCTCGACGCGATAGCCGCCTTCGAGCGCCTCGCCCCGCTTGATGTAGCCGTAGCCGGTCTCGGGCGCGCTCGCGGTGATGCCAAAGGCGACCAGCCAATCCTGCAGCGCAAGCCGGGCGGCGGCGGCGGCGGCGGCGCGGAAGGCGGGCACGTCTGCGATGTGGTGGTCGCTCGGGCAGACCAGCATGACTGCGTCTTCCGGCAGCCGTCCGGCGGCGAGCGCAATGGCCGCGGCGGTGTTCTTGGCCTGCGGCTCGACCACGACGCTGGCGCCGGGAGCGATTGTCGCCTGTTCTTCGACGTGTTTCAGGTGGTCGGTGCCGGTGACGATCACCGGGGGGCCGAACTGCTCGCGCTCGCCGCAGCGTTCGAGCGTTTCCTCGAACATCGTCCGTTCGCCGATCAGAGGCAGGAACGGCTTGGGCTTTGTCTTGCGGCTGCGCGGCCACAGCCGAGTACCGCTGCCGCCGCACAGAATCACCGGAACGATCTTGCTCATCGCGGCTCCCTAGCGCGCGAACGAACTCTGGCGCCAGCAATAGGTTGTCGCGCAGGCAAATCGTTCATTAATTAAACGGTTTTGATCCTGAACGATCTTGCAGCGGTGTCCCCCTGACGCTAGCCTTCCCGGGAATATCGGAAGGGAACAAAGAGATGCACCGCAGGCTTGCCGCGATCCTGACCGCGCTCGCCTTGCCCGCGGCGGCGCTGGCGCAATCGAGCGACACGATCCCGGCCGGCGACTGGCGCAGCTACGCCCGCGACTTGTCGGGCGATCGCTATTCGCCGCTGACGCAGATCGACACCAAGAACGTCAAGCAGCTCCAGCAGGCGTGGAGCTTCCGCCTGCGGCCGGAGGGCGGCGCGGCGGTGCTCGGCGGAACGGTGCCGATCGTGATCGACGGCGTGATGTACATGCCGCTGGGCAATGCGGTGGTGGCGCTCGAGGCGGACACCGGGGCGGAAATCTGGCGCCATCCGGTCAAGGGCCTGGTTCGCCGCGCGGTCAGCTACTGGCCCGGCGACGGCACGATGGGCCCGCGCATCTTCTATTCGACCGGCTCGGAGATAACGGCGCTCAATCCCTCGAACGGCGAGATCGATCCGAGCTACGGCGAAGGCGGTGTCTCGAAAATCGATGGCACGCCATATCCCTACCCGCCCTCGGTCTATCACAACGTCCTCATCGTCGGCGCCGCCACTGCCGAGAAGCCGCACGGCGAATCTGGCGACAGTCGCGCCTACGACGCGCGCACCGGCAAGAAGCTGTGGCAGTTCCACACCGTGCCGCAGCCCGGCGAAGTCGGCCACGAGACCTGGCTCGACGACGGCTGGAAGAACCGCTCGGGCACCAACATGTGGGTCTGGTACACCACCGCCGACCCGAAGACCGACACGATCTACATGACCATCGGCGGTCCGAGCCCGAACTACTACGGCGGCGACCGGCCGGGGGCCAACCTGTTCGGCAACTCGATCGTCGCGGTCGACGCGAACACCGGCCAATACAAATGGCACTTCCAGACGATCCACCACGATCTGTGGGACTGGGACTTGCCCGCGCCGCCGGTGCTGTTCGACATCGAGAAGGGCGGCAAGACGATCCACGCCCTGGCCGAGACCGGCAAGCCGGGCTTCATGTACATCCTCGACCGCGACACCGGCAAACCGGTGTTCGGGGTGGTCGAAAGCCCGGTCGCCAAGGGCGACGTTCCTGGCGAATGGTATTCCCCGACCCAGCCGGTGCCGGTAAAGCCCGAGCAATTGAACCGGGGAAGCTGGACCAAGGCCGACATCGTCACCGCCAAGGATACGACGCCCGAGCACGTCGCCGCCTGCCACGCGCTGCTCGACAGCTACGGGGGCGACTTCTTCAACCAGGGCAGCTTCACCCCGTTCTTCATGAAGAAGGAAGTGAACGGCAAGCCGTTCTCGTCGATCAACATGCCGCACAATGGTGGCTCGGTGTGGGGCGGCAGTGCGGCCGATCCCACTAAGGGCGTGGTCTACGTGAACACCAGCGAGGGCGGCTCGATTGGCTGGATCGAGAAGCGCGTGCCCGGCGCCAATTACGGGCGCGGGGCGGAAGAGTCCGACCAGCCCTACGACCGGGGCAGCCTGATTGGCCCGGGGGCTTACTCGGGCTTCATGGCCAGCTTCACCACCCCGGATGGCCGCAAGGCGACCCTGCCGTGCTTCAAGCCGCCGTGGGGAAGGCTGATCGCGGTCGACGGCAACACCGGCGATATCCTCTGGGCCAGCCGCCTCGGCATCAGCGAGGACTTGCCCAAGGGCAAGCAGGAAACCGGCGCTAACAATGGCTCGGGGGGCCCGATCGTCACCGCCGGTGGCCTGGTGTTCATCGGCGCGACTAGCGATCGTTATTTCCGCGCTTTCGATGCGAAGACCGGCAAGACCCTGTGGCAGCAACAGCTCGATTACGCGCCGCTGACGATCCCGGTCAGCTACCGGGGCAAGGACGGCCGGCAGTATGTCGCGGTCATGGCCGCCGGATCGAGCCTTGCGCCATCGAGCCGCACGCCCGAGGGCAGGCCGGCCAACAACGAGGCGCTGATCGCCTTCGCGCTGCCGAAATGATTGGGCCGAAATGATGGGAGAGTTTATGGGACGCATTGGCATCGGCCTGGTCGGCGCGGCGGCTATGGCCGTCTGCGCTTGCGCCAGCGCGCAGCAGACGCCGCCGAAGATCACCACCCCGGAAGGCGCGGTGATGAGCAGCGCCAACGATCTTGCCTACAAGCCCGGGCAGCTGACGCCCGAACAGTTGAACAGCTCGACCGCCGATTTGTTCACCGGACCCGCCGCCAACGTGTTCCGCCGCTATCCGCGCGACAAGACCGAAGCGATGGTCCGTTTCTACACCCAGGCGCTGGCGCTCAAGTCGCTCAGCCCCATCCAGCTCACCGCGACCCAGCAGATGATCCTGACCGGCGTCGGCCACGGGCAGGTCAAGCTCTCCGCCGGGCAGCAGGGCAATCGCAAGTACGACCTCGAAGGCGGTTATACCGGCGGCACCGGCATCCGCTTCTTCGCCTTTCACTATCCAGACGAGGCGGTGGTCAAGCAGCGTTTCAAGGACGCCGGATTTCCCGAACCGCACTTCGCCACCCGCCCCGACGGGTGGAGGCAGGCGCTGGTCAAGGATCCCGGCGGGTTCGACATCCTCCTGCTGGTCCACAAGGACGCCAAGGATCATTCAGACGATGGGATCGGCGTCGGCATCAACGTCTCCGATCTCGAGGGCAGCCGCGCGTTCTATCGCGAGTTCGTCGGCCTCACGGAAAAGCCGCCGATACGATCGTCGCTGCTCGGGACAACGCTCTATCCCTACGATCGGGGCGAAACCACGCTGCTGCTTTATCACCTGGGCGACAACAAGCATCCGGACAACGGCAGCGCCGGCATTCAGTACGTGGTCAGCGATTCGCCGCTGGTCGACGCCAAGGCCAAGGCGCGCCACATCGCCGTCGAGACCCCGCTGAACAAGCTCGCCGGGTTCGACCTCATTACCGTGTGGCTCAACGACCCCGACGGGGTGACCAACTATTACGCGCAAGTCGGCCCCAACAGCCGCACGGCGCGAACGCAATCGGCCGGGAAGTGAAAGCGAAAGGGCCTCCCAGGCGGGAGACCCTCGCGTCCGATCGGGAAACTCTTACTGCTTGGACGTTTCCGCAACCGGCGCCGCGGCGGCAACGGCCTTGTGGTTCACCGCGACGATATAATCCGCCAGCTTACCGATATCTGCCTCGGGAATTTGCCCGGCGAAGGCGGGCATCGGGCCGCCGCCCATCTCGATCCGAGTGACGATAGCATCGCGGGTCAGGTTCGGATTGTCGAGGGTGGGCCCGACCGCGCCAGAGGCGCCGGCGTCGCTCAGCGCGTGGCAGGCGCTGCACGAGAAGTTGTTGAACAGTTCGCGGCCCGCGGCAACGGCGTCGGATGGCTTGGCGTCCTCGGCGTGCGCTTGGCCGGCGAAGCTGCCGACGCCCGCGGCGAGGCTGCCGATCAGCGCCAGCGCGCCGAGCGCCGGGGCGAAATTCCTCTGCGATGAATTGGTTTTGCCCACTGCATTCGCTCCATTCGTTGATTCTGTCCGTAATCGCCCGGCGCTTTGCTTGTCCGTGCTACCGAAGTCAATCCAGCCGTAGTTGACGCGCCCTGAAGGTCAGTTGAATAGGGTTTTCAGGAAACGGCCCGGGAGAGGCATGACACGCCCCAGCTTGACTTTGTTTGCCTTGGCCGCGCTCCTCGCCGGTTGCGGTCGAGGCAACGTCGGAGCGGAGGTGCAAGGCCGAACGCCTTACGTCAAGGCGCATTCGCTGCAGCAATTGATGACGACGGTGATGGAACCCGACGCGCAAATTTTCTGGCGCTCTTCGGGCAGCGTCAGCGACACCGACGGCGCGCACGACCTGACCCCGACGACCGCCGAAGGCTGGGCAGCAGCGCGAAGCGCGGCGGCAACGGTCGGCGAGACCGGCAACCTGCTGATGACGCCGCTCTACGCGCGGGACCGCGGCCCCGACTGGATCGAGTTCTCGCAGGACCTGGTCCGCGCCGGCAAGGGGGCTGAGAAGGCGGCGATCGCGCGCGACGGAGACGCGATGTTCGATGCCGGAGCGAAGCTGAGCGAGGCATGTTCGGCCTGTCACCAGGCCTATCTTCCGCAGGAACAGGCGGCTCGGGCGGACTCGACCCAGTAGGCACGCCCCGACGGACAATGTCACGCTATGCGTGACCATCCGCATGGCGCGAGCCCAGCTTTTTCCGGATTTTGTCAACTTATCGCGTTTTCCACCCTTGTTGACGCGGTCAATTGTCGGCTAGGCTCCCGGCACGGGAGAATGGGTGTGAAAACAGAAGTTCAGGGAAGATTGGTGAGCGGTCGCGCCCGCGCTTGGCTCGCCGCGCCGCTACTGGCGATGCTCGTCGTGGCGTCTCCGGCGGCGGGCAAATCGGCATCTACCGCCACCAGCTTCGACTATAAGGGTTGGGACGCTTACGCCGGCGGCGCCGACTCGTCGCAGTACTCGTCGCTCGACCAGGTCGACACCGCCAACGTGAAGGACCTCCAGGTCGCCTGGACGTTCGAGACCGGCCCCGGCCCCGCGCCACACTTCAATCCGATAAAGATCGGTGACACCTTGTACCTTATCGCCGGCGCTCGCCTGGTCGCGCTCGACCCCGTGACGGGCGCAAAGAAGTGGGACAAGGACTACGGCGGACGCATCGGCGATCGCGGTATGAACTACTGGCAGAGCGCCGACGGCAGGGACCACCGGCTCTACTTCCTTAAGGACGGCATGCTGACCGCGGTCAACGCGGACAATGGCGAGATGGTCAGCAGCTTCGGCATGAACGGCCAGGTTGACATCCGCACCGGCCTCGAGCCCGACAAGATGCCTGCGCGGCCGCTGATGACCGGCAACCCGGGGCGCATCTACAAGAACACCATCATCATCTCGCTGCCCGCGGCGGCCTACGATTTCGCCAGCGCGCCCGCCGACATCCACGCGTACGACGTGCTCACCGGCAAGCTGAAATGGGTGTTCCACACCGTCCCCGAAAAGGGTGAGTTCGGTTACGACACCTGGCCCGCCAAGGACCACGAGAAGTTCGGCGGGGTCCACAACTGGTCCGAGTTCACCATCGATACGAACACCGGCATCGCCTACATCCCGACCGGCACCGCGCGTTACGATTTCTACGGCGGCAACCGCGAGGGGCAGAACCTGTTCGCCAACTCGCTCCTCGCGCTCGATGCCGAGACCGGTAAGCGCATCTGGCACTATCAGATGGTCCACCACGACTTGTGGGACTTCGACATCCCGCAGTCGCCCAAGCTGATGACGATCCATAAGGACGGCAAGGATATCCCGGTCGTCATCCAGGCGACCAAGTTCGGCTACCTGTTCGTGTTCGATCGGCGCACCGGCAAGCCGGTCTGGCCGGTCAAGGAAACCCCGGTGCCGAAGTCCGACGTGCCGGGCGAGAAGGCCTGGCCGACGCAGCCGATCCCGACCTGGCCAGAGCCGTTCGCACGTCAGGGCGCGCTGACCCCCGAGATGATCAATCCCTACATCTCGGAAGAAGACCAGGCCAAGCTGCGCGATCTGCTCAAGACCGTGCGCAACGAAGGGCTGTACACCCCGCCGAGCGTGCAGGGCACGATCTCGCTGCCGGGCCACAACGGCGGCGCCAACTGGGGCACCTCGGCCGTCGACCCAGTCAAGCACCGCTACTTCGTCGTCTCCAAGCAGTTGCCGGTGAACGACAAGCTGACGCTCGACACCAAGCCGGAATCGCAGGCGGCGATGCCCAACGGCGGCGGCGACGTGCAGCCGTACAAGTCGAACGTCGACTTCATGCTGCAATCGAACGGCCTGCCGGCGATCAACCCGCCGTGGTCGCTGATCACCGCCTATGACATGGATAGCGGCAAGAAGATCTGGTCGGTCCCCAACGGCGAGGTCACGATGCTCGCCGAAAAGGGCATCCGCGATACCGGCAGCACCGCGCCGCGCGGGAGCCCGGTGGCGACGGCCGGGGGGCTGGTGTTCGTCGGCACCTCGTCCGACCGCAAGGTCCGCGCGCGCGACGCCGCGACGGGCGAGGTGCTGTGGGAGAACCAGCTCGACGCCGCCAGCGAGGGCGCTCCGGCGGTCTATGAGGCGAGCGGCAGGGAATACATCGTGTTCCCCGTCGGCGGCGATGGTCTGTTCGCGCCGAAGCTGGGGCAGCCGAAGCCCGGTCCGAACCGCTACGTCGCTTATGCGCTGCCGCCGAAATGATCCGCAAGACGGCCTTTGCCACGCTGCTGGGCGCTGCCTGCGCGCTTGCGGGCGGTACCGCGGCGTTCGCCCAGCAGGACCTGACCAAGCTCCCCGAGGCGCGGAACGGCTTCAGGCCGAAGACGACGGCCTGGGGCGAGCCCGACTTCACCGGCGGCTGGCCGATCGACAGCCTCAACGGCCGCACTCCGCTGCAGCGCGAGGCGAAGTTCGGCGACCGCCAGCTCCTGACCGACGCCGAGTTCGCCGAGCGCAACGCCACCGTCTCGCAGCTCGAGAAGCGCTACGAGAATGAGGACAAGGACAACAAGATCGGCATCGGCCACTGGGCCGAAGTCGGACCTGCCAACCGCCGCACCAGCTGGATCACCAGACCGGGGGACGGGCGCCTCCCCGCTTATACCGACGAAGGCAAGCGCCTCTCCGCGGCGATGCATTCGACCTGGCGGCGCAACCAGGACTTCGACTGGGTGAGTGACTTCGACAGCTGGGATCGCTGCATTACGCGCGGCCTGCCGGCTTCGATGTTCCCCTTCATGTACAACAACGGGATGCGGATCTTTCAGTCGCCCGGTCTCGTCGCGATCCAGATGGAGATGATCCACGAGACCCGGCTGATCCCGACCGACGGGCGCAAGGCGATCCCGCGGCAGATCCGTCAGTGGCTCGGCGAAAGCCGCGGGCACTGGGAGAACGGCCAGACGCTGGTGGTCGAAACGACGAACTTCCAGCCTGGCCCGTCGGCGACCAACATCGGCACGACCGGCTCGCCGCCGGAGAACGACACGCCCGTCAGCGCCGACGCCAGGATGGTCGAGCGCTTCACGATGACCGGGCCCAACTCGATCGCTTACGAGATGACCTGGACCGACCCGGTCGTCTTCACCCAGCCGTGGTCGGCGCGGCTCGATTGGCAGCGCGACGATAATTACGGAATATTCGAATACGCCTGCACCGAAGGGGACGTGCAGATCCGCAACTACATTTCGGCATCGCGCGCCCAGCGCGCGCAAAAGAGGGAGATCTCCCAATGACATTCCGCAAGACCACTCTTCGCCTGGCGGCCGCCTCGGTGTTCGTCGCCAGCGGCGGCATCGGCTCGAGCGCGTTGCTGGCGCAGGATAAGGCGCCGGCGGCCGACGCGCCGGTGACCTCGCCGGTCAAGGCCGTTGCCGACCCGACCAAGCTGCTCCCGGTCCCGCAGAACTATCACCCGAAGAAGACCCAGTGGGGCGATCCGGATTTCATCGGCACCTGGCCGATCGACAGCATCGCCAGCATCTTCTTCCAGCGCAACGACCGCTATGGCAATCGCTTCTATCTCAACCAGGCAGAGCTCGATGCGCGCGAGAAGGACCGGCAGGGCTCACTCAAGCGCTACGAGGAAGAAGACAAGCAGGGCAAGATCGGCATGGGCCACTGGGTCGAATCCGACGCCTCCGGCGGCCAGACCGCGCTGCTGGTCGATCCGCCGAGCGGCAAGCTGCCGCCGATGACCCCGTGGGCGCAGAGCCTGTACAAGGCGGGCCGCTCGAGCTGGGTCAACGGCCAGCCCTACGACTGGACGAGCGATTTCGACACCTGGGACCGCTGCGTCACCCGCGGGTTCCCCGCCTCGATGCTGCCGTTCCGCTACAACAACGGCATCCGCGTCAAGCAATCGCCGGGCTACGTCGTAATCGATCTCGAGATGATCCACGATTCCCGGGTCATCCCGGTCGTGCCGAAGGCGCAGTGGGCAGCGCTGCAGAAAACCCGCTGGCCGGCCAACGTGCGCACCTGGATGGGCCAGTCGCTCGGCTACTGGGAAGACGACAACACGCTGGTGATCGAAACCACCAACATCAAGGCGGGCGACAGCGCCACCGGCGACCACATCGCCCGCGGCCCCTCGCCGCTCAACATGGCGACGATGGGCGTGCCGCCGAACAACACCATCCCGACCAGCGAAGAGGCCAAGGTGGTCGAGCGGCTGACGATGACCGGGCCGAATTCGATCATGTACGAGATGACCTATTCGGACCCCAAGGTCTTCACCGCGCCGTTCACCGCGCGCCTGCCGTGGACGCGCAACGAGGATTACGCGTTCTACGAATACGCCTGCTTCGAAGGCGACGTGCAGATCCGCAACTACATAAACTCGTCGCGCACCCAACGCGGCCTGAAGACCAGCGAGATCGGCGATCCCGCGCGGACGGGCGTTGAGGCACAGCCGGTCGCCGCGGCGAAGCCGGCATCCGTGCCGGCGGGGGGCTGAGGGGGATGACGGGATGGCGCTTGCGGGTGACGGGGCTGGCTCTCCTAGCCGGTGCCGCGGCCCTCGCCGGGCCGGCGCTCGCCGCCGGTCCCGCCGCCATGC
>Ga0105246_10000580_pt1 | contig 20306 bp, 17 predicted proteins | sample KBSM64metaG_FD_99694 | JGI IMG/M metagenome (GOLD analysis project Ga0105246, IMG submission 99694) | Miscanthus rhizosphere microbial communities from Kellogg Biological Station, Michigan, USA - KBS M6-4 metaG | ecosystem: Host-associated > Plants > Roots > Rhizosphere > Soil | place... | reverse complement strand
CGGAGTCCGCTACCTCACGCTGACCCACAACGACAACGTGCCGTGGGCCGACTCGGCGACCGACGAGCCGGTGCTCGGCGGCCTCAACGACTTCGGCCGCGACGTCGTGCGGGAGATGAACCGCATCGGCATGCTGGTCGACCTGTCCCACGTCAGCCACGACGTGATGCGCGACGCGTTGGACACCACGACCGCACCGGTGATCTTCAGCCACTCCTCGGCGTACGCCCTGTGCGACCACCCGCGGAACGTGCCCGACGACGTCCTGGTCCGACTCGCCGCCAACGGAGGGACCTGCCTGGTCACCTTCGTCCCCCGCTTCGTGAACCAGGAGGTGCGCGACTGGGCCCGCGCTGCGCAGGAGCGTGCGGTCGCCGAGGGTGTCGACCCTCGGGACATCCCGGCCATGCAGGCGGTCGAGCAGGTGTACCAGGAGGAGGTGCCGCACCCGCCCGCGTCCCTCTCCGACGTCGTCGCCCACCTCGAGCACGTGCGCGATGTGGTGGGCATCGACCACATCGGTCTCGGTGGTGACTACGACGGCGTCGACTGGCTCCCCGCGGGCCTGGAGGACGTCACCGGGTACCCGCGTCTGTTGGCGGCGCTGCGCGACCGCGGCTGGTCCGACGACGACCTCTCCCGAGTGACCTGCCGCAACGTGCTGCGCACGATGCGGGCGGTCGAGGACGTCGCCTGCGGCGCCTGACCCTGGTGGCCGCCTCCCAGCGGCGTGGGCGGGGTCACATGCGGATAGGGTCGTGGTCGGTCCCTGCCCCGAGGCGAGCCAGAGTGTGAGGAGTGAGCTCCGTGAAGGTCGGCGTCCCCAAGGAAGTCAAGAACCACGAGTACCGCGTGGCCATCACGCCGATCGGCGTCCATGAGCTCACCGCGCACGGCCACGACGTGTACGTCGAGAAGAGCGCCGGCCTCGGCTCGCTGATCCGGGACGGCGAGTACGAAGCGGCTGGGGCGAAGATCCTCGACAGTGCCGACGAGGTCTGGGACAACGCCGAGATGGTGCTCAAGGTGAAGGAGCCCATCGCCGAGGAGTACCACCGGATGCACGAGGGCCTGACCCTCTTCACCTATCTCCACCTCGCCGCCGACAAGGCGCTCACCGAGGAGCTGATCGACCGCAAGGTCACCAGCATCGCCTACGAGACGGTCCAGCTGCCGTCCGGTGGGCTGCCGCTGCTCTACCCGATGTCCGAGGTGGCCGGATGCCTCGCCCCCCAGGTGGGCGCGCACGCGCTGATGAAGGCACAGGGCGGGCGTGGCGTGCTGATGGGAGGGGTCGGCGGCGTCGCCAACGCCAAGGTCGTGATCATCGGCGCCGGCGTCTCCGGGCAGAACGCCGCCAACATCGCGCTCGGCATGGGTGCAGACGTGACCCTGCTCGACACCGACCTCGACAAGCTGCGGATGTCCTTCTGGCGCTACAACAACCGCGTGCACGGCCTCGCCTCGTCGCAGCTGGCGATCCGTCAGCAGGTGATGGAGGCCGACATGGTGATCGGGGCCGTGCTGATCCCCGGCGCGGCCGCGCCGAAGCTGGTGAGCAACGAGCTGGTGTCGCAGATGAAGCCGGGATCGGTGCTCGTCGACATCGCCGTCGACCAGGGCGGCTGCTTCGAGGACACCCACGCCACGACACACTCCGACCCCACGTACACCGTGCACAACTCGATCTTCTACTGCGTGGCGAACATGCCCGGCGCGGTGCCGAACACCTCGACGTACGCCCTCACCAACGCGACGATGCCGTACGCCGTCGCGCTCGCCGACAAGGGCTGGGTGCGGGCCTGCCGCGACGACCACTCTCTCGCGCTCGGGCTCAACACCCATGACGGCAAGCTCACCAACGCACCGGTCGGCGAGGCGACCGGCATCGACGCGGTCGCCCTCGACGAGGTCCTGGCCGCCGCCGGCTGAGCCCGGGCGGCACAGATCGGGACCGCTGTGGCCGACCTCGACCTCGCCGTTCGCACCTACCTCGACCACCTGACCGTCGAGCGCGGGTTGGCGGAGAACACCCTCACGTCGTACCGGCGCGACCTCCGTCGCTACCTGGCCTTCCTCGGCGCGGCCGGCATCGAGGACGTCGACACGGTCACCGAGGCGCACGTCTCGGCCTTCCTGGTGCGGCTCCGCGAGGGCGACGCCGAGCACCCGCCGCTCTCGGCGACGTCGGCGGGCCGCACGGTCGTGGCGGTCCGGGGCTTCCACAGGTTCTGCGTCGCGGACGGGCTCGCGGGGCACGACCCCGCGGCGGCCGTCCGTCCGCCGGCACCGGCCCGGCGCCTGCCGAAGGCACTGCCCCTCGCCGACGTCGAGTCGATCCTGGACGCCGCAGGCTCGGCCGGTACGACGCTCGCCCTCCGTGACCGGGCGCTGCTCGAGGTGCTCTACGGCACCGGCGCGCGGATCAGCGAGGCGGTCGGGCTCGACGTGGACGACGTGGACCGGGTCGACGCCACGGTGCTGCTGCGCGGCAAGGGAGGCAAGGAGCGGCTCGTCCCGGTCGGCTCCTTCGCGCTCGCTGCCGTCGACGCCTATCTGACGCGGGCGCGGCCGGAGCTCGCGTCGGCGGGCAACCCGGATCTGGCCGGAGCCCTCTTCCTCAACGCCCGGGGCGGTCGGCTCTCGCGCCAGTCCGCCTGGAGCGTGCTGGTGAAGGCCGCTGAGCGAGCGGGGGTGACGCGTGACGTTTCCCCGCATACGCTGAGACATTCGTTCGCTACGCATCTGCTCGAGGGGGGAGCAGACGTGCGAGTGGTCCAGGAGCTTCTGGGCCACGCCTCGGTGACGACCACCCAGATCTACACGCTGGTCACCGTGGACAACCTGAGGGAGGTGTTCGCAGCTGCTCACCCACGTGCGCGCTGAGCGCCAACCTAGTCATTTCGGGCCATGGTCGCCCCCCGTTGGGCCTACTTCTTTGCCAATAGCATCTCGTCGATCCGATCGGACTCCTATCGTGGCAGCGCCGGGCGGCACAGCCCGACCATCGCTGACCTCGGTCGGAGATGCGGGTTCGACTCGATTCTCTCTGGAGTACCGTTGAGAAAGATTCGCCGTGACGCCACCTCGGGCGCGTTCTCAGCCTTTCGTGTGTCTGAGTGGTCGGTCCGCCGCAAGGTCGTGGCCGTGCTCGCGATCCCCGTCATCCTGGCGGCCGTGTTCGGCGGTCTCCGCGTCTCCACCGAGCTCTCGGACGCCAACGGGTACTCGACGAACCAGCAGCAGGCGAGCGTGCTCGGGCCTGCCATCAGCTACCTGACCGCCACCGAGCGTCTCGCGCTCCCGTCGGACCTGTCCGCCAAGATCGGTGAGGAGCAGGGCGACGCCAAGGCGGCGTACTCCACGGCCTCGACGAACCTCAAGCAGGCGGCGGCGAACGCCGAGCTCAGCAGCGAGCAGAGCTCCTACGTGACGAACATGCTCCAGATCGGCGGGACCCTGGAGAGCGGCTCGGGCACCGGCATCACCGCGACCGCGCCGGTGCAGCTGAGCGATATGAACCGGCTGACGACCGAGCTGATCAACTCGACCCTGAACACGCAAGGCACCCCGGACCCGAAGGTGCAGGCCCTGGTCCAGTCGCTCGACGGCCGGCTCTCGCTGGTCAAGCAGCAGCTGTTGATCCAGAGCAACGACCAGCAGTCCTCGCTCCTCGGAGCGGTGTGGCTCGCGGCCGAGATCGGCGTCGAGGGCACGGCTCTCGACAACCTGAAGGGCGTCCTCACCGGCCGCCGCATCTCTCTGCTCACCGCCGCCAACGGCACCCGCCTGGGTCTGGCCACGAGCAACAAGGTCTCCGACCTCGCGGCCACGCCCAAGATGTTCGCGGTGTACGACGGCCTCGACCAGCGACTGCTCGGCAACATCCAGACCAAGGTGGCGGCGAGCGCCTCCCAGTCCAAGTCGCGGGCCCTGACGGACGCGGCGATCATCCTCACCGCCCTGCTCGCCTCGCTGCTGCTGGCCCTGTTCGTTGCGCGCGCCCTGATCGTGCCGCTGCGCAAGGTGCGGGCCGGTGCGCTCGAGGTCGCCAACGAGCAGCTGCCCGAGACCGTCGCCCGGATCCGGGCCGGCAAGGCGCCCGAGGACATCACCCCGATCCCCGTGCACAGCCACGAGGAGCTCGGCCAGCTGGCTCGCGCGGTCGACGACATGCACAAGCAAGCGGTCAACCTGGCCACCGGCGAGGCCCAGCTGCGTACCCAGGTCGGCGCCATGTTCGTGACGCTCTCGCGTCGCAACACCACGCTGGTCAACCAGCAGCTGGCCCTGATCGAGTCGCTGGAGCAGGACGAGGAGGACCCGCAGCGCCTCGAGCAGCTGTTCAGCCTCGACCACCTGGCGACCCGTATGCGCAGGACCGCCGAGAGCCTGGTGATCCTCGGTGGTGCCGAGGGTCGTACGGCGGGCTTCGAGGAGCTCAGCGTCTCTGACGTCATCCACGCCGCCGTCTCGGAGGTCCAGGACTACCAGCGGGTGCGGATCGACGTCGCGCCCGACCGGTTGATCGTCGGCCGTGCCGCTTCCGACATCGTGCACCTGATGGCGGAGCTCATCGACAACGCCCTGTCCTACTCGCCTCCGGGCAGCCCGGTCACCATCCAGGCGGCCGAGGAGGGCGGCAAGGTCGAGATCGAGATCATCGACAACGGCCTGGGGATGGCCGGCGACGCCCTCGCCCAGGCCAACGAATCGCTCAAGACCGGGGGCGAGGTCACCGTCGACACCGCCCGCCGGATGGGACTGTTCGTGGTGAGCCGTCTGGCCGAGGAGCACGGCCTCCGGGTCAAGCTGCGCCGGAACGCCAACGGCGGCGGCATCATCGCCTCGATCGTCCTGCCCTCCGACGTGCTGGTCCAGGACGGTACGGTCGAGCACGTCTCGGTCCTCGATGCACCGGAGACGGTCGCGGAGCCGGTCGCCCCGGTCGTCGACGAGGAGCCCGAGGAGGAGTACGACCCCTACCTCGAGCGCATCGAGGACGCGATCGCAGCGGTCACCGGCCTGCCGCGTCGCCGTCCCGGCCAGGCCGCGCCGCAACCTCAGCCCGCGGCCCCGGCCGCATCCGTCGGGATGTTCGACGCCGCCCCGAGCCCGGAGCTGCCGGCCGGGTTCGAGCCGACCGAGCTGCCCAGCCTGACCGACGACCGGTCCGAGGGCGAGGAGCGCGAGGCCATCGCACTCCCGACGGCCGTTCGCGAGGACGCCGATGAGGCCCTGGCCGCGGTCGTGACGCCCGACTTCGGAGCCGAGCGGCAGCCCGCCGAGTTCGAGGACGACGTCGTGGCCGAGGCGCCCGAGCCGGCGGCGGAGGAGGAGCCGGAGCAGGTCACCGCCTGGTCCGACGAGCCGGCCGATGCGCCCGAGCACATCGGTACCTGGTCGGAGGAGTCCGCCGCCGAGCTCGAGCCGATGCATCAGCACATGGCCGAGCACATGGCCGAGCACGAGGCCGAGCACGAGGCCGAGCACGAGGCCGAGCACGAGGCGGCGCCGGAACCGGTCGAGGCACGGGATCCGGTCTCGGAGCCCGTCGACGCCGAGCCGATCGTCGCCGCTGCCGACACGGCGGAGGAGGCACCGGGCACGGAGGCCCCGATCCGGCTGCAGATCCGTCGCCCGCTGTCCGCCGCGCCCGCGGCCACCGCCCTCGAGGGAGAGTTCGTCGACGACACCGCGCAGTCCGACGACTCGCCCATCTTCGGTCAGCTCCGCTCCAACTGGCTCAGCGACGAGGACGAGGAGGAGGAGGCCTGGACGGCGAGCGAGGTCGACCAGGGCTGGACCGCGGCCGAGCGTGCCGAGAGCGCCGACTCCGACGGCACCACGCGTGCCGGTCTGCCGGTACGCCGTCCGGGCGGCCGTCTGGTTCCCGGTGGCCTGTCCCAAGACCCCGCGAAGGTCGTCCGTGACCCGGAGGCCATTCGCAACCGCCTCGCCGCGCATGCGGCCGGCGTGTCCCGCGGCCGTGCGGCCGCGGCGGCGCAACCCTTCACCGACGACTACGCGCACGAGGAGACTGGACCAGCATGACCGAGAGCCTCCAGGCAGAGATGACCGCCGTCGAGACCGAGTCCCGTGAGCTCGACTGGGTTGTGAACCGCTTCGTCGACAGCGTTCCTGGCGCGGCTCACGCCGTACTGGTGTCCGCGGACGGCCTGCTGATGGCCGCCAGCGGCCGGCTGCCGGCCGACCGTGCCGAGCAGGTGGCGGCGGTGTCGTCCGGACTGGCCAGCCTGGCCACCGGTGCCGCGCGCCTGTTCGAGGGCGGCGCGGTGTTGCAGACCATCGTCGAGATGGAGAACGGCTTCATGCTCCTGATGAGCGTGGGTGACGGGTCACACCTCGCGGTGCTGACCCAGGCCACGGCCGACATCGGCCAGGTGGGCTACGAGATGGCCCTCCTCGTCGAGCGTGTCGGTCAGATGGTCCAGGCCCAGGCTCGTGGGCATGGGGTGTAGGGGGGATGACATGGCAGACGAGCCCGACGTCGAGCAGATGCACGCCAGCCCGCCGGCTGCACGCATCGTCCGACCGTACGCACTGACAGCGGGACGCACCCGCACCGCGGTCGACCTCCCACTGGAGGCGACGCTGCGGTTGGACACCAGCGCCATGCGCCGTGCGTGGGCCGACGACGTCCAGGGGAAGATCATCGGGGTCCTCGACACCCGATCGGTCGCCGAGGTCTCGGCCTTGGTGAAACGCCCCATCGGCGTCGTTCGCGTGCTGCTCGGAGATCTCGTCCAGCAGGGATACGTCCACGTACAGGCGACCCTGACCGAGACCTCCACCGATGACGAACGCTTCGACCTCCTCGAAAGGACCCTCCGTGGACTCCGTGCCCTCTAACGGCAGCCGCACCGCCGCCTCGACGAAGATCGTCATCGCCGGCGGCTTCGGCGTCGGCAAGACCACCCTGGTGGGCTCCGTCTCGGAGATCGTGCCTCTCCGTACCGAGGCCCTGGTCACCAACGAGTCGGTGGGGGTCGACGACCTGGCTCAGACCCCCGCCAAGTCGACGACCACGGTCGCGATGGACTTCGGCCGGATCACCCTCGCCGAGGACCTCGTCCTCTACCTGTTCGGGACCCCCGGGCAGAAGCGCTTCTGGTTCATGTGGGACGACCTGGTGCGAGGTGCGATCGGCGCCATCGTGCTGGTCGACACCGCGCGGCTGGACGCGGCGTTCGCCCCGCTGGACTACTTCGAGTCGAAGAACGTGCCGTTCATCGTCGCGATCAACGAGTTCGAGGGCAGCTCGCGGTACCCGCTGCATGAGATCGCCGAGGCCCTCGCGCTGCGGGACGACGTACCGCTGATCACCGTCGACGCGCGGGACCGCGACTCGGCCAAGCGGGCACTCATCCGGATCACGGAGTTCGCTCTCACCCGACTCGCCACGGCGCAGCGCACGGCCTGACCTCTCCCGCCCCGGGTGGGAGCGAGCGCCCGCCTCACCCGCCGAGATGACGTACGTCGTACCGACCCTCGGCGAAGCCCTGCCGGACGACCTTCTTGTCGAACTTGCCGACCGACGTGCGGGGCACCTGGTCGATGAACGCCCACGCGTCGGGCAGCTGCCACTTCGCGAACGACCGGGCGAGGTGGTCGCGGAGGTCCTCTGCGGTCACGGTCGCGCCCTCACGGACGACGACGGTGGCCAGCGGGCGCTCCTGCCACTTCTCGTCGGGAATGCCCACGACCGCTGCCTCGACGACATCCGGGTGACCCATCAGGGCGTTCTCGAGGTCGACCGACGAGATCCACTCGCCGCCGGACTTGATCACGTCCTTGGCCCGGTCGCTGAGGGTGATGTAGCCGAGCGGGTCGAGGTGCCCGACGTCGCCGGTCCGAAGCCATCCGTCGTGGAACTTCTGCTCCGCTTCGGGATCGTCGGGATGGTAGTAGCCGCCGGTGACCCACGGTCCCCGGACCTCGAGCTCCCCCACGGAGGTCCCGTCCCAGGGCAGGGTACGGCCGTCGTCACCCACGATCCGGCCCTCGACACCGCAGAGCAGCCGGCCCTGGGTACCCCGGTAGGCCCATTGGGCGTCGCCCTCGACTCCGGCCGGGACCAGGCCGGCGGAGGCGACCGGCGAGGTCTCGGTCATGCCCCAGGCCTGACGGATGTGGAGGCCGTGGCGCTCCTCGAGACCCTGTTGGAGCGAGACGGGCACGGCCGAGCCGCCACAGAGGATCAGGCGCAGCGAGTCGAGCCGGATGCCGTCGTGGCCGTCGAGGTAGGCCAGCACGTCGTTCCACACCGTCGGGACCGCACCCGAGACGGTGGGTCGGCTGGCCCGGATGAAGCGGACGAGCGGCTCGGCCTGCAGCCAGCGGTCGGGCATGCACAACGACGCGCCCGTCATCACCGCGGCGTACGCCAGGCCCCAGGCGTTCGCGTGGAACATCGGGACGATCGGCAGCACCCGGTCATGGAAGTCGAGGCCGGCGGCGTTGCCCGTGCTCACCGCCAGGGAGTGCAACCACGCGGACCGGTGGCTGTAGACGACCCCCTTCGGGTTGCCCGTCGTGCCGCTGGTGTAGCACATCGCCGCAGCGGAGCGCTCGTCGACCTCCGGCCACTCGAAGGTGTCGGGCTGGTCGGCGAGCGCGTCCTCGTACAGCAGCACCTCCTTGCCGGTGGCACGCAGCGAGTCCAGGTCGGCACCGGCCGCGTCGGGTCCGGAGACGAGGACGTGGGTGACGGACTCGAGCTTCGGCAGCTCCTTGGCGAACAGGGGGACCAGGGTGTCGTCGACGATCACCACTCGGTCCTCGGCGTGGTTTGCGATGTAGACCAGCTGCTCGGGGAAGAGCCGGATGTTCAGCGTGTGCAGCACCGCACCCATCGCCGGGACGGCGAGGTACGCCTCGAGGTGTTCGGCGTTGTTCCACATGAACGTCGCGACGCGCTGGTCGCCGTCGACACCGAGGCCCCGCAGGCCGTGGGCGAGCCGCGCCGCTCGCCGGCCGACATCGGCGTACGAGCGGCTGCGCGTGCCGTCCGTGGTCGCGGTGACCACCTCGGAGTCGCCGTGCACGGACGAGCCGTGTGCCAGGACCGAGCCGATCGTGAGCTGGGCGTCCTGCATGGTGCTCTTCACGGGCGTCTCCTCGCGATCGGCGGACGTGTCGCTCACATCTTGCATCCGCGCGGGTCACCGCGCACCTGCTTCCTATGCTGGCAGCGTGACGATCGCGCTCCGCCTCCTCGACGAGGTGTCGTACGGCGGCGAGCCCATCGCCGGCGGGCGCTCGGCCGACCTCCTGGCCGCCCTGGCCCTGCACCGGTCCGGCCTGTCCGACGCGCGGCTGCTCGCGGAGGTGTGGGCCGAGCAGGCGCCGAACCCCAAGGCACTGCAGGTACAGGTCTCCCGGGTCCGCGCGCAGTGCGGGGCGGGCGTCGTCGAGCGGTACGACGGCGGGTACCGGCTCGTGCTGCCCGAGGACTCCGTCGACGCCTGGCTGGTCGGGTCCCTGGTGGAGGCGGCTCGCAAGGCACTTCTGGACGACCCGCAGCAGGCGCTGGCGCATGCGGTCGCCGCCGACGGCCTGATGTGCGGGCTGGCGTCGGTGGACGGCGCCGGCCCGCTGGCCGACGTGCGCCGACGCGTGCTGGCGCTCGGGCCGGGCCTGGCCCGCACGCACGCCCTGGCGTTGGCGCGCTCCGGTCGCGACGCGGAGGCGGTCGCCGGACTGCAGCGCGCCCACGCCGCCGATCCGGACGACGCCGAGGTGCTCGAGTCTCTGCTGCGCGCCGAGGCCGCCTCGGCCGGAGCGCCGGCGGCCCTGGTGCGCTACGACGCGTACCGCCGCCACCTGGCCGACCGGCTCGGCGTGGACCCCGACCCGGCGCTGCAGCGGGTGCACCGGGAGCTGCTGGCCTCCGACGACCCGGTCCGCAGCGGGGTGCGATACGACCCCGACGAGCTGCTCGGCCGGGCCGAGGACCTCGCCGGCCTGCGCTCGCTCGTGCGCGGCGGCCGGCTGACGACGATCCTCGGCCCGGGAGGGCTCGGGAAGACGCGGGTCGCGCACGTCCTCGCCCGCGAGGCCACCCAGCCGCGGGTGCACTTCGTGGAGCTGGTCGGCATCTCCTCACCCGAGGACGTGGTCTCGGAGGTCGGCTCGGCGCTGGGCGTCCGGCACTCGGTGACCGGCCGGCGCACCCTCACGCCCGCCCAGCAGGCCGACGTGCGTGCCCGGATCGCCCAGGAGCTCGACTCCGTGCCGACCCTGCTCGTGCTCGACAACTGCGAGCACGTGCTGGACGCGGCCGCGTCGCTGGTCGCGTTCCTGCTGGTGACCACGCGCGACCTCCGGGTGGTGACGACCAGCCGCGCTCCGCTCGGGATCGCCGCCGAACGGGTCTTTCCCCTCAGTCAGCTGGCGACCGCCGACGGCGCCGAGCTCTTCCGGCGCCGGGCGCGCGCCGTACGCCCCGATGCCGAGCTGCCGGACGGCGTGGTGGCCGAGATCGTGGCGCGGCTCGACGGGCTGCCGCTCGCCCTCGAGCTCGCGGCTGCCCGCGTGCGCAGCATGTCCGCCGACGAGGTACGGCGTGCCCTCGACGACCGCTTCGCGGTGCTGCGCAGCCGCGACCGCTCCGCACCGGCCAGGCACCAGACCCTGACCGCGGTGATCGCCTGGTCATGGGACCTGCTGACGAAGGACGAGCAGCGGGCCTTCGCCTGGCTCTCGGTCTTCCAGGACGGGTTCTCCCTCGACGGGGCTCGGGACCTGCTCGGCCCCGACGGCCCCGACCTGGTCGAGAGCCTGGTCGGCCAGTCGCTGCTGACGGTCGGTGAGCAGCGCAGTGCCGCTCGCTACCGGATGCTCGAGACCGTGCGCGAGTTCGGGGCGCTCCGTCTCGCGGAGGTGGGCGAGGTGATGCCGGCCCACGAGGCCCTGACGACCTGGGCGGTGGGTCTCGCCGAGCGCGTGCGTCCCGACGTGTTCGGTCCGCGGCAGATCGAGATCGTGGATCTCCTCGACAGCGAAGAGGCCAACCTCGCCGACGTCCTCCGCCAGCGACTGCTCGCCGGCGACGCGGAGCACGCCGTACCCCTGCTCGCCACGCTCGGGGCGCTGTGGTCGGTGACCGGCAACTTCCCCCGCTTCGTCGCCATGGCCGACCTGGCCGAGCGACTGCTCCTCGACTGGGAGCCGCCCCCGGAGCTGGTCGAGGTCACCGGCGAGGCGGTCGCCCTGGTCCTGGTGCACCTCGGCTTCCTGCGGCCCGGCGGGGTCGAGGACCTGACCATGATCATGCGACGGCTCCCGGAGCCGTCACAGCCGTGGAGCCGGGTGGCCCGGGTGATGTTCGTCGATGCGGCCAGCCCCGACGACCGGCGTCAGGCGGTGCTCACCCTCACCCACGACGCCGACCTGCGAACGGTCGCCATGGCCTGGCAGTGGGCCGCGATCCTCGCGGAGAACGAGGGCGCGCTCGACCAGGCCAGGGAGTACGTCGACCGAGCGCTGGCGCTCGCGGACGAGCGGACCACCTCGTGGGAGATCGCCTCGCTGAACACCCAGGCCGCGATGCTGGCGCTCAACGACGGCGACCACGAGCGCGCGGCGGCCCACGCGCGCAGGGCGATCCCGCTGCTCCACCGGCTCCACGCGGACGAGGACGCGTACAGCATGCGCGCCAGCCTGGCCCTGTCGGCGTTGCGGCAGGGTCGCCTCGCCGAGGCCGAGCAGCTGCTCGACGACATCGGCGAGCTTCCGAGCACCGACATGACCGCCGGCCTGGTGACGGCCCAGGTCAGGGCCGAGCTGCGACTGGTCCGCGGCGACGTGGACGGCGGGCTCGCGGCGTTCGAGCGCTCACTGGTAGCCGTCCGTGACTGGGGGTTCGCCGGGCTGTCGACGCACGGGCTGGAGCCGTGGACCCTGATCGCGCTGGCCACGGATCTGGCCGCGCACGCACGCTTCGCACCGACGCCGGAGCACGCCGCCCGGGCCGACGAGCTCGCCGCGGAGAGCCGAGAGGTGCTGGCGAGGCTGCCCACGATCCCCGACGGCGCGATCGACTACCCGGTGACCGGGATGACCCTGGCGGCGCTGGGCGTCTGGGGTCTCACCCGGGCGGAACCGGACGGGCCGCACGGGCCGGACGGACCGAACGACCGGGTGGAGACGGCCGTGCGTCTCCTGGCCCTGGCCCAGGGGTTCGGCTACAACCGCTGGTTCCCGGTGCTCGCCTGGGGGCCGCTGACCGAGCTCGCAGAGAACGCAGCCCCCGGCCGGCTGGGCGCCGTCGTCCAGGAGTACGACGGCCGCCAGGGGCGGGAGCTGCGTGCCGAGGCCGAGCAGGTGCTGGCATCGATCACCGGGTGGGGCCTCACATCTTCCGGGTGAAGCTGCGCACGGACAGCGGTGCGAAGATCGCCACCACGACCGCGCAGCCGAGGAACGCCCAGCCCGTGTCTGCGGTGATCTGGCCGTCGTTGGCCAGGTCACGGATCGCCGAGATGATGTGCGAGACCGGGTTGACGTCCGCGAACGCCTGCAGCCAGTCCGGCATCGTGCTCGTCGGCACGAACGCGTTGGACAGGAAGGTCAGCGGGAACATCACCATCAAGGAGATGGCCTGGACGCCCTGGGCGCTCCGGCCGATGGTGCCGAACCAGGCGAAGATCCAGGCCATCGACCAGCCGGCGAAGATCGCGAACAGGATCGCGCCCACGACGCCGGGGACGCCACCGCCGGGGCGGTAGCCGAGGACGATGATCCCGGTCGCGAAGGTCAGCGTGCTGGCAATCGCATAGCGCAGCATGTCGGCGACCATCGGACCTGCCAACGGCGCGATCCGGGCGATCGGGAGCACCTTGAACCGGTCGAAGACACCCTTGTCCATGTCCTCTCGGAGCTGGACACCCGTGGCGACGCACGCGGTCAGCACGGTCTGGCCGACCAGCCCGGGGATGATCACCGGGTTGTACCCCTCCACGCTGCCGGCGACGGCGCCCCCGAAGATGCCCGCGAACATGGCGGTGAACAACAGCGGCTGGAGGGTCACGTCGAACATCTGCTCGAAGTTGCGGCGCATCTTCATGGTGGCCCGCCAGGCCAGGGTCATGGTCTGGCTGACGGTCTCGCGGGGCCCGACCCTGGTCGACAGGCCTTCGGCGGGGTTGCGCAGGGCGGTGGTGAGAGCGGTCATCGGACGGCCTCCAGCTCGGTTGACGCGGTGTCGGGTTGGTCGTCGTCGCTCGTGGCGCCATGGCCGGTGAGGACCATGAAGACCTCGTCGAGCGACGGCTTCGCGACGTTGACGGAGTCGACGGCGATGCCGCGGTCGCGCAGCGTCACCAGGACGTCGACGGACTGCTCGCTGCGCTCCAGGGGGAGGGACAGGCGGCGGGACTCGGGGGACAGGGTCGGCTGCTCGCCGAGCAGGCGAGCGGCGATCTCGGCGGCTGCCGGGATCTGGCCCGGGTCGACCAGGCTCAAGGTGAGCGTCGACAGGCCGACCGATGCCTTCAACTCGTCGGAGGTGCCCTCGGCGACCTTCGCGCCGTGGTCGATCACCGCGATCCGGTCGGCCAGCTGGTCGGCCTCATCGAGGTACTGCGTGGTCAGCAGCACGGTGCACCCGTTGGCGACCAGGTCCCGGATCGTGTCCCACATCTGGCCGCGGGTGCGGGGGTCGAGACCGGTGGTCGGCTCGTCGAGGAAGATCAGCGGCGGGCGGGTGATCAGGCTGGCGGCCAGGTCGAGCCGCCGCCGCATGCCGCCCGAGAACCGAGAGATCGGCTTGCTCGCCGCCTCGGTCAGGTCGAACTGCTCGAGCAGGGTCGCCGCGGTCGACCGGGCCTTCGGCTTGGGGATCCCCTGGAGCCGGGCGAAGAGGAGCAGGTTCTCGGTGGCGGTCAGGTTCTCGTCGACCGACGCGTACTGTCCGGTGACGCCCAGCAGCTGACGCACGAGGTGCGGCTCACGGCGTACGTCGTGACCGAAGATCTCGCCGCGGCCGCCGTCGATCGGCAGCAGGGTCGCGAGCATCTTCAGCATGGTGGTCTTCCCGGCCCCGTTCGGGCCGAGGACCCCGAAGACCTGGCCCTGGCGGATCTCGAGGTCGACGTGGTCGACGGCACGCTGGGCACCGAAGTTCTTGACCAGGCCCTCGGCCCGGACTGCGGGTGTGGTCTCGTTCATGGCTCCAGCATGTCCCGGAGCGGTTTCAGGGCGGTTTCAGCGCACCTACGCCGGCTTTCACGAGCCGACCGTGCCCGGTGGCTAGCCTGAGCGCATGGCCGAGGTCCGTTCGCGCCGCGCGCGTGCCCCTCGCTGGGAGCCGCTCACGGTCGGCATCGACATCGGCGGCACGAAGGTGCTCGGTGCCGTGGTCGATGCCGCCGGTGAGGTCGTCGCCCTGGACCGCCGACCGACGGAGGGGCACGACGTCTCGAAGGTCGAGGACACGATCGTCGACGTGGTCGCCGGCTTCGCCCGACAGTACGACGTGGCCGCGGTCGGTATCGGCGCCGCCGGTTTCGTCGACGTGACCAGGACCGTGGTGATGTTCTCGCCGCACCTCAACTGGCGTCGTGAGCCGTTGCGGGCGCGGGTCGCCGAGCGGGTGCGGCTCCCCGTCGTGGTCGACAACGACGCCAACACGGCCGCGCTCGCCGAGTGCCGCTTCGGTGCCGGCCGGGGCCACCGCTTCGTGCTCTGCGCGACCCTGGGCACGGGCATCGGCGGTGCCCTGGTGCTCGACAGCCGCGTCTACCGCGGAGCCAACGGCATGGCGGGGGAGTTCGGCCACATGCAGGTCGTGCCCGACGGGCACCGGTGCGAGTGCGGCAACCGCGGCTGCTGGGAGCAGTACGCCTCGGGCAACGCCCTGGTGCGCGAGGCGCGCGAGCTCGTGCGGTCGACGTCGCCGATGGCCCGCCACCTCCGCTCGGTCGTGGACGGCGACGCGGACGCGCTCGACGGCCCCCAGATCACCCAGGCGGCCCGCGACGGTGATCCGCTCTCGATCGAGCTGATCGCCGACGTCGGCCGGTGGCTCGGCGTCGGGCTGGCCGGCATGGCCGCGGCCTTCGACCCCGGCTGCATCATCATCGGCGGCGGGCTGTCCGAGGCCGGCGACCTGTTGATCGACCCCACCCGGCAGGCGTTCTCCCGGTCGCTGACCGGCCGCGGCCACCGCGAGGAGCCGGTCATCGTCCGGGCCGCGCTCGGTCCGAACGCCGGCTTCATCGGGGCCGCGGACATGGCCCGGTCGGCGGCACGCCGGTCCCGGCGGGTCCGCCGTGCCCGTGACCGCCGGCCGCTTCGGCGCCTGTTCGAGCGCCCCGGGTCGTCCGAGACCCCGTAGCCGACCCGGTCCTGGTCCGGACCAGATGTGCACAGCCTTGTGCACAGGGAGGGGCCGGCTTGTGCACTTCCCGACTCGCTCGTGCACACGCTGTGCACAGATTTGGCCGGGTGCCTGGGGGAATCCCCGAACCGGTTGAGGTCCTTCGGCGCGCCCTCCTACAGTCACGCCGTACCTCGGGCACTATGTCGCAAAGTCGACAAATTGCTGAGCACACGACACCTGGAGAGCACACATGCCTGGGATCTTCTCGCGCGGCCAGTCCGGAGCCAACGCACCCGTGATACCGCCGAAGGTCCCGACTCCCGGTCCGGAGGCCCCGACCGAGGTGTCCGCCGAGGAGGCGGCGCTCCCCGTGACCGCCCCCGTGCCGATCGTCCGCCCCAGCGACCAGGAGCCGGTCGGGCCCGACCTCGACGAGGCCGGGGGCGGCATCGCGGTCGACGAGGTCGTGGCCGATGTGGTGATCGGCCCCACGGGGCGGCCGGTGCCGGTGTTCCCCGACCCGAGGCCGCTGACGACCCACGGTCATGCCCGGGTGATCTCGATGTGCAACCAGAAGGGTGGGGTCGGCAAGACCACGACCACGATCAACCTCGGCGCCTCGCTGGCGGAGTTCGGCCGCAAGGTGCTGCTGGTCGACTTCGACCCGCAGGGCTCGCTGTCGGTCGGCCTCGGGCTGAACCCCCACGACATCGAGCTGACCGTCTACAACCTGCTGATGGACCGCAACGTCACCCTCGACGACGTCGTGGTGCCGTCCGGCGTCGCCGGGATGGACCTGCTGCCCTCCAACATCGACCTGTCCGCCGCGGAGGTCCAGCTCGTGCACGAGGTGGCGCGCGAGCAGACGCTCCAGCGGGTCCTCGGCCCGGCGATCGAGAACTACGACGTGATCCTGATCGACTGCCAGCCGTCCCTGGGCCTGCTCACGGTGAACGCGCTGACCGCCTCGGACGGCGTGATCGTGCCGCTCGAGTGCGAGTACTTCGCCCTCCGCGGCGTCGCCCTGCTCAAGACCACGATCGACAAGGTCCGCGAAAGGCTGAACCCGCGCCTGGAGATCGACGGGGTGCTCGGGACCATGTACGACGGCCGCACGCTGCACAGCCGCGAGGTCCTGGAGCGGCTGGTGCAGGCGTGGGGCGAGAAGGTGTTCCACACGGTGATCCGGCGGACCGTGAAGTTCTCGGACTCCACGGTCGCCGGTGAGCCGATCACGTCGTACGCCTCGACCTCGACCGGGGCCGACGCCTACCGACAGCTGGCCAAGGAGGTGGCGCTGCGGTGCCTCGACGCGTGAACCTGCCCGCCGCCGACGACCTCTTCCGCCCCACCGACCCGCAGCCGCACGGCGAGGTCGCCCCGGCCCCGGGCGAGCGTCGTGTGCGCGCCGTGCCGACCGCCGACCCGGCCGACGACGCGCGTCGCCGCCCGAGCGGCCGGGTGCGGCACGACGAGAAGATCACGATCTACGTCACCGCCGACGAGCTCGTGGATCTCGAGCACGCCCGGCTCGAGCTGCGCCGCCACCACGGCCTGGCCGTCGACCGCGGCCGGCTGGTGCGCGAGGCGGTCGCCCTGGTGCTCGCCGATCTCGAGGAGCACGGCCATGACAGCATGCTCGTGCAACGCCTGATCGAGGACTGATCCACCACCGATGACCGTCGCGACCGCGTCCGACCCCAGGGGGACGGAGGCTCTCACCGAGACCACCACGGAGGGCACCCATGCCTTCGAGGTGCGGCTCGACAACTTCGAGGGCCCCTTCGACCTGCTGCTGAGCCTGATCTCCAAGCACAAGCTGGACATCACCGAGGTCTCCCTGCACCAGGTGACCGACGAGTTCATCGCCCACGTGAAGGCCGGAGCGAGCTGGGACCTCGAGCAGACCTCGTCGTTCCTGCTCGTCGCCTCCACCCTGCTCGACCTCAAGTCCGCACGGCTGCTGCCGCAGGGCGAGATCGAGGACGAGGAGGACCTTGCGCTGCTCGAGGCGCGCGACCTGCTCTTCGCGCGGCTCCTGCAGTACCGCGCGTTCAAGCAGGTCGCGGCCGTGCTCGAGCACCGGCTGTCCGGCGAGGCGCTGCGCCATCCGCGTGTCGTCGGGCTGGAGGAGCGGTACGCCGGACTGCTGCCGGAGGTGCTGATCGGGATCGGACTGGAGGCGTTCGCGGGGCTCGCCGCCCGGGCGCTGGAGCCCAAGCCCGAGCTGGAGGTGTCGCTCCAGCACATCCACGCACCGGCGGTGTCCGTGCGCGAGCAGGCGGAGCTGGTGGCCGAGCGGCTGCGCCGTACCGGCACGATGACCTTCCGGGCGCTGTGCGGCGACGCCCCGGACACCCTGACCAGGGTCGCGAGGTTCCTGGCGCTGCTGGAGCTGTTCCGCGAGAACGTCGTGGCCTTCGACCAGGTCTCGCCGCTCGGGGAGCTGAGCGTGCGCTGGACCGGCGGCGCGAACGGCGAGGCGGTGTCGGAGCTTCGGATCGACGAGTTCGAGGGTGCCCCGGAGCCGCCGCGGGCCGAGCCCACCGACGTGCCCACCGACGAGACCGAGGATGCCGAGGAGGAGACCGGATGAGCGAGGACGTGCTGGAGGTCGCGGTCGCCGAGCTGCGCCCGTCGCTGGAGGCGCTGCTGATGATCGCCGACCAGCCGCTGGACGAGCCGACGCTGGCGTCGGCCGTCGGCGCGCCGGTCCCGGACGTGACCACGGCGCTCACCGAGCTCGCCCAGGAGTACGCCGAGCAGGGGCGCGGCTTCGAGCTGCGCAACGTCGCCGGCGGCTGGCGCTACTACACGCGCGAGGAGTTCGCACCGGTGGTCGAGGCGTTCGTGCTCGACGGCCAGCAGGCGCGGCTCACCCAGGCGGCGCTCGAGACGTTGGCGGTGGTCGCCTACAAGCAGCCGGTCTCGCGGGCGCGGGTCTCCGCGATCCGTGGTGTGAACGTCGACGGCGTGATGCGCACCCTCCTCACCCGCGGGCTCGTCGAGGAGGCGGGGGAGGACCACTCGACCGGCGCCCACCTGTACCGCACGACGACCTACTTCCTCGAGCGGATCGGGGTCACCTCGCTCGACGAGCTGCCCGAGCTGGCGCCGTACCTGCCCGATCTGGACGACCTCGACGACCTCGAGGACGAGCTGGGTGGCTCGCCGGCGGTGGTCGCGACCGGCTCGACCGAGGACGCGTGAGCGGACCCGACCTGGAGCGTGACCAGGACGGCCTCGTCCGGCTGCACAAGCTGCTGGCGCGCTCCGGCGTCGCCTCGCGGCGCAAGTGCGAGGAGCTCATGCTGGCCGGGGAGGTGACCGTCGACGGTGAACCGGTCACCCGCCTGGGCACGAAGGTCGACCCGACCGTCGCGGTGATCCGGGTGTCCGGGCGTCGGCTCCCACCCATGTCTCCGAACGTGTACCTCGTGCTCAACAAGCCGGTCGGCGTCACCTCCACCATGTCGGACCCGCACGCCGAGCGCACCCTGTCCGACCTCGTCGCGGACCGCCCGGAGCGGCTCTTCCACGTCGGGCGGCTCGACACCGACACCGCCGGTCTGCTGCTCCTCACCAACGACGGCGAGTTCGCCCAGCGCATGGCCCATCCGTCGTACGAGGTCGACAAGACCTACGTCGCGGCCGTTGCGGGCGTCGTCCAGCCCAGCACGATCAAGCAGCTCCTCGCGGGCGTGACGCTGGACGACGGCCCGGTCACCGTGTCGTCGGCGAGGCTGGTCGGTGGTCGCGGCACCCGCGACGGGTCGATCCTCGAACTGGTGATCCACGAGGGACGCAACCGGATCGTCCGCCGGCTGCTCGATCACGTGGGCCATCCCGTGCGCCAGCTGACGCGCACGGGCATCGGGCCGGTCGTGCTCGGGCGTCTCGGGGTCGGCGAGCTGCGCGAGCTGACCAACGACGAGCTCGGCGCCCTCCTGGACGCCGCCCGCCTCTGAGCGGTCGCCCGGTTAGGGTCGGGGCGTGGCGGTCAGGGCGGTGCGCGGAGCGACGCAGCTCGATGTCGACGAGCGCGAGCACATGCTCGCCCGGGTCACCGAGATGGTCACCGAGGTGATGGACGCCAACGGGTGGGACGTCGACGACTTCATCTCGATCATCTTCACCGCGACCACCGACCTGGTCTCGGAGTTCCCCGCCTACGCCGCACGGATGCTGGGGTTCACCGACGTACCGCTGATCTGTACGCGCGAGCTGGAGGTCGAGGGCTCGATGCCGCGGGTGGTGCGGATGATGGCGCACGTCGAGAGCGACCTGCCGCGGGCCGACATCACCCACGTCTACCTGCACGGCGCCGCCGCCCTGCGGCGCGACCTCGCCCGGGTCCGGACCGTGCCCGACACGCCGTTCACCGCCGAGCCCGATGAGTGAGGGCCTGCCGCAGCCGGTGCTGATCGTGGGCACCGGGCTGCTGGGAACCTCGCTCGGCCTGGCCCTGCGCCGCCGGGAGGTCGACGTGCTGCTCAGTGACCGCAACCCCGAGCACGTCCGCACCGCCAGCGGGCTGGGCGCCGGGCATCCGTACGCCGGTCAGCCGGTCGGTCTCGTCGTGGTGGCCGTGCCCCCCGACCACGTCGGCCCGGAGGTCGTCCGCGCCCTGGCCGAGACCGACGCCCTCGTCACCGACGTCGGCAGCGTGAAGACGGCGCCGCTGCGCGCGCTGGAGGGAGAGTCGAGCATCGAGCGGTACGCCGGAGGGCACCCGATGGCGGGCAGTGAGCGGTCGGGGCCGCTCGCGGCCACGCCGACCCTGTTCGACGGCCGGCCCTGGGCGGTGACTCCCCACGGTCGCTCGTCGGCCGAGGCGACCGCGGCGGTCGAGGAGCTGGCCCGCGTGGCCGGCGCGAGCGTCGTACGACTGAGTCCGGAGGAGCACGACGAGGCGGTCGCCCGGACCTCGCACCTGCCGCACCTGCTGTCGGTGCTGGTG
>Ga0105246_10000579_pt1 | contig 20330 bp, 12 predicted proteins | sample KBSM64metaG_FD_99694 | JGI IMG/M metagenome (GOLD analysis project Ga0105246, IMG submission 99694) | Miscanthus rhizosphere microbial communities from Kellogg Biological Station, Michigan, USA - KBS M6-4 metaG | ecosystem: Host-associated > Plants > Roots > Rhizosphere > Soil | place... | reverse complement strand
CCGGAGGAACCCAGGATCGAGATCACATCGCCGTCGCGAGCGGTCAGCGAGATACCTTTGAGTACCTCCAGCTCACCATAGCGTTTATGCAAGTTGCGGATTTCAAGCGCGGGCGTGGCCTCGGCCATGTGCGGTCCTCATTGTGTTCGTTGCGATCTTCGCTGTTGGGCCGCCTTCCTGGCGAGGCGCCAAGCTAGCATAGCGTTTGGATGACAGCCAACAGCGCTGCGGACGGTTAACGGGTGGTCTGCGGCAGGGTGTCGCATCGGCACAGCGGCGTGTCGCGCCATCTACAACCGAACAGACGTTTGAACCCGGAGCATCTACAGGCTTCGCGTAAAAAAGGGCGCGATGGTGCCAGCTTTGGGCAGGTGTTGGAAGGGTTAACCGGGCAAACGGCGCTTATCAGCGCTTTAATGGAGCGTCACGCACTTTCTGTGTGTGTTTTTGGTGCGCCTGTCGTCTGCAAGGTGAGTCACACGGTAACGCTATAGCGGAATGCCATTGTTCTCAAAGACTTGCGATCACTACTGAATTTTCCTACAGCCCACGTCAACTGTGCCTTTGTTACATTTTGGCGCAAATCTTGCGTAAAAAATAAAGAACGCCCTGTTGGTTTCTTTTCACGAGAAAGACCGCAGGCCCGGCGAACCGTTTTCGCAATTCCTCGCAAAGGTGTGTCAATGAGTAGTACGCAAAGCTCCAATGACCTCGAACAGGGGCTCAAACCGCGGCATGTCACCATGCTGTCGATTGCCGGTGTTATCGGTGCCGGTTTGTTTGTCGGCTCCGGCCACGCGATTGCCGCCGCCGGCCCGGCCGTACTGCTGGCCTATGCGGCTGCCGGTACGCTGGTGGTACTGGTGATGCGCATGCTTGCCGAGATGGCGGTTGCGTCGCCGGACACAGGCTCGTTCTCGACTTACGCCGACCGCGCAATCGGTCACTGGGCCGGGTTCACCATCGGCTGGTTGTACTGGTGGTTCTGGGTGCTGGTGATTCCGCTGGAAGCCAACGCGGCGGCGACCATCCTGCATGCCTGGTTCCCCGACGTGGCGATCTGGGCCTTTACCCTGATCATTACCTTGCTGCTGACCGCGACCAACCTGTTCAGTGTGAAGAACTACGGTGAGTTCGAGTTCTGGTTTGCGCTGATCAAGGTCGTGGCGATCGTGGGCTTCGTTATCCTGGGCCTGGCGGCGATTTTCGGCTTGCTGCCCACCAGCCAGGTCAGTGGCGTATCGCACCTGTTCGACACCCAAGGCTTTATGCCGAACGGCATGGGCGCGGTGCTGGCAGCGATCCTGACCACCATGTTCTCGTTCATGGGCACTGAGATCGTCACCATTGCCGCCGCGGAGTCGAAGAATCCCGGCCAGCAAATCACCAAGGCCACCAACTCGGTGATCTGGCGGATTGGTTTGTTCTATCTCTTGTCGATCTTCATCGTCGTGTCCCTGGTGCCGTGGAACGATCCGACACTGGCTGCAGTGGGTTCCTACCAGACCGTGCTCGAGCGCATGGGCATTCCGAACGCCAAGCTGATCGTCGACCTGGTGGTATTGGTTGCCGTGACCAGTTGCCTCAACTCGGCGCTGTACACCGCCTCGCGCATGCTGTTCTCCCTGGGCCGTCGTGGTGACGCCCCGGCTGTGGCCAAGCGCACCAATAAAAGCGGTACGCCTTACTGGGCGGTGCTGCTGTCCACCGGCGCGGCGTTCCTGGCGGTATTTGCCAACTATGTGGCACCGGCGGCGGTCTTTGAATTCCTGCTGGCCAGTTCCGGCGCCATTGCCCTGCTGGTGTACCTGGTGATTGCAGTGTCACAACTGCGCATGCGTCAGAAGCGTGCGGCGGCGGGTGAGAAGATTGTCTTCAAGATGTGGCTGTTCCCGGGCCTGACCTACGCGGTGATGGTGTTTATCGTCGGTACATTGACCATCATGCTGTTCCAGGAAGCCCATCGGGTCGAAATCATCGCGACGGGCGTTCTGAGCTTGCTGGTGGTGTTGGCGGGGCTGTTTGTAGCCAGTCGTCGCAAAGCCCAGAGAGCCGGCGCTCCCGTACTGAACTGACAAAATGCAGATCAAAATGTGGGAGGGGGCTTGCCCCCGATAGCGGTGGGTCAGTTGACAAATAGGTGGCTGACCCACTGTCATCGGGGGCAAGCCCCCTCCCACATTTGTATGTGTCAGTCTGCTGAGTTCGTCAGCGCTTGGGATGCGGCGATTCGATCCACGCCAATGTACGGCAGCGGGTGAACTGTTCCAGGAAGCTCATCGCGACGGGCGTTCTGAGCTTGCTGGTGGTGTTGGCGGGGCTGTTTGTAGCCAGTCGTCGCAAAGCCCAGAGAGCCGGCGCTCCCGTACTGAACTGACAAAATGTAGATCAAAATGTGGGAGGGGGCTTGCCCCCGATAGCGGTGGGTCAGTTGACAAATAAGTGACTGACCCACTGCCATCGGGGGCAAGCCCCCTCCCACATTTGTATGTGTCAGTCTGCTGAATTCATCAGGGCTTGGGATGCGGCGATTCGATCCACGCCAATGTACGGCAGCGGGTGAACTGTTCCAGGAGGCCCATCGGGTCGAAATCATCGCGACGGGCGTTCTGAGCTTGCTGGTGGTGTTGGCGGGGCTGTTTGTTGCCAGTCGCCGCAAAGCCCAGAGAGCCGGCGCTCCCGTACTGAACTGACAAAATGCAGATCAAAATGTGGGAGGGGGCTTGCCCCCGATAGCGGTGGGTCAGTTGACAAATAGGTGGCTGACCCACTGCCATCGGGGGCAAGCCCCCTCCCACATTTGGTATGTGTCAGTCTGCTGAGTTTGCCAGCGCTTGGGAGGCGGCGACGTAGTCCGCCTGGAACTGCGGCGATTCGATCCATGCCAATGCGGCGGCCTCGTCATCGCTGTCAGTGGCCCATTGCCGATATTCAATCAGCGCGGCCAGGATAAAGTCGGTCGCTTCCTCTTCGCCTTCCTGTTCCAGCACCAGCGCCAGCAGCGGGTGCGCCAGGAATACCGCACACAGCGCCTGCTGGCTGGTTTCGCCCGCCGTGCGCATCTCCACGAACAGCTCGGTCAAGTCCACCGATTCAAGGTCGATACGGCTGTCGTCGCCGGCGAACGCATCCGGCTTGGTGGCGACGGCGCGCTGGGTACGGTTTTGCTTGGCCTTGGTTTTTGCCCGCTGGGCGCGTTTTTGCTGCTTGTTTGGCGAGGCCATGGGCGTAACGTCCTTGGGGTTGGGGCAGGTATTGAAGCGCAGGTTGGGGGAAATCCCAAGCAGGTTTGCTCGCACATCCAACTCGACCACCGGGCAATAGATGAATAGGCTTGGCCTTCGCCACCTGCCAGAGCGTCTTCATGACCCGCGACACCCTTGAGCACAATCAGATTCCCCTCTATTTTGCCGCCACCCTGCTGGCCGCGCTCTGTGGTGCATTTGCGCCGTCTTTTGCTCAGGGGCTTGGCGTACTGGTCACGCCCGCCATCGCGGTACTGATGTACGCGATGTTCCTGCAAATTCCTTTTCTCGACCTGCGCCGTGGCTGGGGCAGCCGGCGCTTTATGCTGGCGTTGCTGCTGGCCAATTTCATCCTGGTGCCCTTGCTGGTATGGGCGCTGACCCGTGGCCTGTTGGAGCACCCTGCGCTGTTGGTGGGCGCGTTACTGGTATTGCTGACGCCGTGTATCGATTACGTGGTGGTGTTTACCCACATCGGCAAAGGTGATTCGCGGTTGATGCTGGCGGCCACGCCGTTACTGTTACTGGTGCAATTGGCACTGCTGCCGGTGTACCTGGGTTTGATGCTGGGAGCGCACTCGGAGGTGGTGATCGCGGTCGCGCCGTTTATCGAAGCGTTCCTGTTGTTGATCGCGTTGCCGATGCTGCTGGCCGCGTTGACGGCTTTTTACGCGCGACGATCACTGCTGATCAACCGGTGGAACAGCGCCTGGGCCTGGTTGCCGGTGCCGGCGATGGCCCTCGTGCTGTTTGTAGTGATCGGATCGCAGATCACATCAGTGATTCGGGATATCCGCCTGCTTGTGCCGGTGCTGCCCATCTACGCAGGCTTCGCGCTGCTGGCGCCGCTGATGGGGATGTTGGCCGCGCGCTTGTTCGCACTGCCGGCGGCAACGGCGCGTGCGGTGACGTTCAGCGCATCCACCCGCAATTCCCTGGTGGTGTTGCCCCTGGCGCTGGCGTTGCCTGAAGGTACACGCGGTTTGGCCGCGACGGCGGTCATCCTGCAAACATTGGTCGAACTGGTTGCGCAGTTGATCTACATCCGCCTGATCCCGGCCCTGGTATGGCGCGCCAGTCGGTAATGCATGAATGTGCAGGTTCGTTCAGACGCTGTTCAGGGGGGCGGTCGGCACCATAAGCCCGCGCTTCCCACCTGACAGGTCACCCCATGGATCATCGCAACCGCTTTCGCCTGGAGTCACTGGGCATCTTTCTGATCGCCTTGTTGCTGTTCACCCTGGGTATCTGGGATCAGCAGCCTCAGGGCTTCGACGGACGATGGGCGTTGTTCCTGCAGGAAATGTTTCGCCACGGCGCGAGTCTTTTCCCTACCACCTACGGCCAGCCGTACGCGGATTACCCCGGCACTGCGACGTTCTTCAGTTTTGTCTTTGCCCGGCTGTTTGACGCGCCGAACCATCTGGCGAACGTGCTGCCCACCGCGCTCGCTTCGGCGGGGGTAGTTGCCCTGATCTATCGCCTGCTGGCACCGTCCAGCCGGCCTTGGGCATTACTGACAGTGCTGCTGACTCTGCTCACCACCCAACTGCTCGAAAAGTCGCGCTCGGTGTGCCTGGACCAGATGGTCGCGCTGCTGTGCGTCGGCAGTTTCTACCTGCTGCACAGTGGCGAGCGTCTGCGCTCACGGTTCAGGCAACTCGCAGTTTTCCCCCTGTTTGTCCTGGCCTTCGCGATTCGTGGGCCGCTGGGGTTGATCGAGGTGTGTGGCGTGACATGTGTGTACTGGGCGCTGGGGCGGCCGGGGGAGCGCGTCAGGCAGGTGTTGGTTCACGGCGTGGTCGGCTTGTTGATGCTGGTGGCGTGCTGGTGGGTGCTGATGAAACTCGCCCGAATCAGCGGGGGCGATGCCTTTGCCGATGAGGTGTTCAAGATGCAGGTCGGCGGGCGGCTGGATGAGTCCGGCGAGCCGTTTTACTTCTACTTCCAGCTGAGTTTGTACCGGTACTTCCCGGTGGTGCCGTTGGCCCTGGCGACGTTGATCGCGCTGCGTCACCGCTGGGCACAGCGCTGGGTCAATGATGATGTGCAGTTGCTGATACGCCTCGGCGCGTGCGGCTTGATGATTTTGCTCGGTCTGTCAGTACCGCACTTCAAGCGTGCCTATTACATCCTGCCCATGGTGCCGATGTTTGCCGCTGTGGCGGCCTACGGGCTGCTTCAGGCGCAAGGCTGGCTCGTTGGCGTGCGCCGCTGCTACGAGGGGCTCGTCGTCGCGCTGCCGGCGCTGTGCGTGGTGGTGGTGTCTGCGTGTCGGTATGCCTGGCACAAGCACGGCTATTGGCCTGATGTTTCGATGCCGCTATTGATCGGCGCGCTCGTACTGATGCAAGTGGCGGCGCTGGTGGCGTGGCGTCGGGCCGGGCGGTTGGTGTGGCTGAGCATGATCGCCCTGGCGGCGCAGTGGTTGCTACTGGTCACCGTCATTGAGCCGGCCAAGGATCTTCAGTTCGATACGCGGGAGTTTGTCAGCCAGGTGGAGGCGTTGCGGGATGCGCAGCCGGGCCCTCTGGTATTTGTCGACCTGGGCCGGGACACCTGGGCGGTGCGCTATATGATGAACCTGGACCACGATGAACAGCCGTTTTTCGTCGGGCGTAACGAACTGGAAAAGCTCGCCACATTGCCCCGGCCATCCTGGGTGATTGTGGCGCGCAAGGACGCGGCGCTGTTGAAGGGTTCGCCGGTCGAGCCGTTGGCGCCGAGCTTTCAGGGGCGGTTGAATGACAATGCGTTGATGGTGTTTTTGCTCAACTGAGATGGCTCTTTGGAAAGCACTTATTTACAACGAAACCCCTCCGGTATCGTAACCGTGTAATTACGCTGCACCCGATCCTGGAAATTCAGATTGCGCAGCCCCTGTTCCACCAAAAAGGCTTCTACCTTCGCGGCCTGGCAGTCGTCGTTGTACGACGACGCCCGCAGTACGTACACCGCGCGCTTGCTCGCCTCATCCCGGGCGGTTGCCCTGAACGTGGTGAGGGTGGTGTAACCGGTGCGTTCAGAGGTGCCTACGGGGCCGTAGGTGGTGTTTGGGGTGCTGGTGCAGGTCAGTTGGTCGGTTTTCTTTTTGTTCTTCTTGCACTGCGTGGTGGTGCTGTTTGCCACCTGGCCGTATTCGGTGGCGGTATAGCGGTAGGTGACCTGCTTGCTGTCGACGTCCAGGGTGACGGTCATTTTGATCGGTGCATGGTCTTTGGCCAGGGTGGTGTCGGTGAAGACATTGCGAAAGCCCTGGTCTTTCATGGCGCTGACCATGTCGCGCAGGTAGTAGCGGGCGTTGAGCGCGTTTTCATCGCTGCCGCCGGTGGACGTCACCAGTACGGTGGCCTGGCGGTCGAAGTGGTAGTCGGGGTCAGGCGTTGCGTTGATTGCTACGTCCATTTGCGTGGCGCATCCACTGAGCATTGCGGTCAGTAGCAAGAGCGTGCAGAGCAAGAAGCGGGTCATGGAAAAAACCTTACAACTGGGAATTGGGTAAAGGCTGGACGATTGAGTCCAGCGAAAAACAACCCTCAATCGTGCTGCTGCGACATCAGGACCGCAGGCATGCCGGCAGAGACCGAATTTCTAGTATTGTCTGAGCAGGATAGTCAAAAAATGACACGAGTCGACCGGATTATGTCGTGTAGATCTGTTATCTATTTAAAGATAGCTCCCTGCAAACTACTCTCTGCAGGGAGCTAGGTGTTGATCAGATGCTACGACCTTAATGCCAATTGGCCGCAAGGACTGGCTGAAGGGCCTGCTGCTCTGATGTTGCAAGACTTGTTAAACCAGCGGCGGGAGGTGAGAACGCAGCCATAGCCTGCACTAAAAGCTCAACATTCCGATCAGATAGGCTTTTACCATCACCCGTGCTGATAGTGCTGGGGCGCTGTGGCGCACTAGCATACCAATTGAGTACCGTTACTTCTTCCTTAGAACCAAGCACAGAAATTTGCAAATCCTGTCCAGCATGCTCAAACCATAGCTTATCAGGCGTAATATCCTTGCCAAATACCAAGGTACTCATAGACCCACGGAATCCTAGATCGTAACTACCGTGCCCAACCTCCACCGTAGCCATAACACCACTGACAGTCGCTGTATTTGTACCATCTCCTAGTTTCACTTTTGCCATTGACTCCGTATTGACAATGGTATTGTCGCCATTGCCGACAGTCAGCTCTTGAATTGCACCTTGGATTGTGTTCTTTCCATCTCCAACCGTAACCGCTCTCGTCCGACTTGCGACAGTTATTATATTGTCACCATTACCGGCTGACAGTTTTTGATAAATGCCCGTTATAATATTTTTCCCGTTACCAACAGTAGCGCTAGAGGTATTATCAGTCGAGTCAATAGTGTTCTTACCATCGCCAGCGACTAATGTTCCCATCATACCATTGAGCCTAACTGTATTATCCCCATTACCCAATGTAACTTTCGCGCTAAATCCAGTGACGGCAAGATCGTTATCAGCCAGATCAGGCAAATTAACGATCGCAAACGGAGTGTTCACGGGTACGGTAGTAGTTTTGACTGGTGCAATCTGTGTTGGTTTATCTACAACAACGGGCGAAGGGGTTACAGTTCCACCTGTGACCGGGGAAGTTGGCACCACCAGGTCAGTAAGATCTGTTGGCTTAGGAGTAGTCATTTCAACCGGTTTAGTTCGATCAATACCTCGCTCTGCCAAAATTTCGTCAACCGATTTTATTTTTACTTCTGTTGGTCTTGTATCAATACCACCGCCAACGTCTCTGCCGCCAACTATTGGCGTGGGGGTAGTCATATCAACCGGTTTGGTAGGATCAATACCCCGCTCTGCTAAAATTTCTTCGGCAGTTTTTACTTTTGTATCCGTTGGAAGACGATCTCGACCCGCCAAAAGCTCTTCGACAGTTGGTCTTTTAGGAGTATCGATTGGTGGAATAGGAGGTAGAACGACAGCCGGTATATCAATTATTGGACGTTCGATAGAGGGCTCCAGTGTGCCCGGCACGGTAATCGTCGGATGCAATGGATCAGGGGTAGTCACAACCGGAGGGACTACCGAAGGAGTAATAGGGACTAGATCCAGCGCATGGGTAGCGAATATGAAGTCTGACTGACTCAATTGAGTGACATCAAGTGCATCCAAGTAAAGCAACTCGACCTTACCCCCGGCAGGATCAAGTGCCATAGTCGAAATATTTACACCGTGAATTTGCGACAGCCCGTTTATCGTACCGCGATTGTTTTTGCTGATTGTTAGTTGTTCAAAGCTAGTGATACCTGTCTGGCTTAAATCAATTTTGTCGGTGCCCTGCCTAAACCCTCTTAGCGCATTTTGATAGTCCGCAACCCCTGGCTGTCGAGATACAACGAAGGTATCTGAAGTGGCACTATCATGGCTGTAGACCGTTCCGGCTAGAGACGCAACAAACTGACCGTCAGCCCCCGTTGTGATACTCACACCCTTGGAGCCACCGTTTAACACGACAGTCCCCAGCCCCTCTTGTGCGGGAACCGCAGAAACTTCGCTGTTGACGTATTCCACTGGCGCAACAAATGTATCCTGAAACTTGAACTGAGCGGCTGTAATTGCCGATGCCGTTTGATTCTTCAGCAAAATTGACTGAGCATCTCCCAGATCGACACTCACATCAGCGCCGAGCTGTGTGATGACCAGATTTGCGAAGGTCTTGCCGGTGAAACCAACCAGGTCAATGATCTCACCACGGGCGACATCGTAATTCACCACGGTATCGTTACCACCACCCCGACGATGAACCACAAAAAAGTCCTTACCCGTGCCACCCTCCAGAGTGTTGTTACCTCGGCCGCCATCAAGCAATGCATCTGCCGGACCTGCGACCAGAGTGTCATTACCATCGCCAGTCACAATGTTTTGGATGGGTGAGCGACTGTTGATCGTGAGGGCTGCCCCTCCGATGTTTGCAACGCCCGTTACCAAATTGATAGAAGTATCACCAGAGACTGCCGCGGCATTGAGCGTATTACGCCCACCAGCAGTTCCACTTGCGGCATCGTCCAATACACCACGGTTAGCCTGCGCAGCTACCGCTTTGATGTACTCATCTGTATAAAAGAACGTGTCGTCAGCACTCATCTTGCTACCGTACAGACGCAACGACCAACTGTTCAGCGTTACAGGAAGCCCAGTGGCGGAGTCGGTCACCTCAAGCTTCCATTCACCTGCCGTGAGCTCGCCCCAGTGATGAGTACTCATGAAGGTATACTTGAAAGCACCTGACTGTGTGCTGCCCACGTCAGCATCGCTTGCCCCTGCCGTACCAACTGGCACCTTTCCCTGTCGGTTAAGCAATACGCTTTGTGTACCATCTGGAGAAATAAGCTTGAGGGTCACATCTCCCAAACGGCCGACCTGAGCATCAAAGTCGATTTCGGCATGCTCAACGTACGAGACAGCATTCATTGCCAAACTTGATGAGAAGGTTTCCCCCGCAGCCAACGTTTTACCAACAACACCACTGGAAGCACTGAACACTGACTCGTTGGCGCCAGTGCTCTGAGTCATCCAGGCTTCAGACAGCCGCACAGCGGCACGGGCATCGACTTCACCGAAACCGTAGTCATTACTGGTGTGCATACCGCCCCCGTTCCAGTTGCGGGCGCCGTTGTCGCTCCATACTGTAGACGGATCGTTAATCTTGCGTGCCGATAGCGCCAGGATTTGCTGGACATCTCGGTAACCCAAATTAGGGTTGGCTTGAAGCATCAGCGCAACAACACCTGAAACAATAGGCGCGGCATAACTGGTGCCTTGCATGGCGCTGTAGCTATTGCCGAAAGTCGAGCCTCGATCAGTTTCCAGCATATGACTGGTGGACACGACATTGCTGCCTGGCGCCGAGACCAATAGGCTTGCGCCTGGATTAGAGAACGGTGCTGAGCCTATTTGTAAAGTCGACAGATCACCCTGCGCATTGATGGCTCCGACCTCAATCGAGTATCGATTGTTATTGGTCAGCGATCCTTGGGCATTGCCGCCAGTAGCACGACTGTTGCCTCCGGCAGCAACAATAATTGTCCCTAACCCGCCTCGGCCATTATTTGCAGCATATTGGGCATTCGAGGTTAACGAACTGGCGGTGTTGATTTGACCTTGCTGCATATTGCTGATGGCAAAGTCATTCTGAAACCCCCAGCTATTGTTGGCAATATCATAGCTGACCATGTGGCCAAGACCAGTCAGATCATCACCTTTGTTAGCTAGGTAATAGCCTCCCAGCGTTGCATCATATGCAACCCCGACACCACCGATACCATTCTTCGCACCGACCATGACACCGGCAACCATTGTCGCGTGATTAGACACCACGTCTGGCAATGTTCCACTGGTCTGCTGAGTCTGCAGCCAAGCTTTATCAACATTGGGCGCTAGATCTGGATGCGTGATGTCGAAAATTTCAGGGTGGGTGGCAAACTCTCCACCTGGTTCAAATTGACCTATCCGTACACCTTTACCGGTGTAATCCTTCCATACAGGAAGGACGTTGATGTCGCTGAGATACCACTCTTGTGCCGTAAGCGGGTCCAGCGGCACTTCTGGTGTCAGCAGTGTAACGTTGGCTCGCATCGGAGCCGTTTGCCCCGTCCCCAGGTTGACTACCGTAGCAGAAGGGTTACCCGCTTCATTAACCACACCATACTTAAAGCTGAGCAATCCAGTGAAGCGTGGGTCTGGGGTAAACAGTACATCCCCCTGTTGGGTGAGGCTGACAGTGCCGCCAACGGCCTCGTCCACACTTGCGATACGCAGAGTGCCTGTACTATTGAGGTGCTGATCATTGGCGAGCAGGCTGGCTGCTGAGATCAAATGGGCTTGTGTCCGGTCAAACGCCTTGCCAGCCTGATCGACAGTTAAAACATCTCCCACCGGCATTGCGTTGGGCAAATCCAGGTCCACAGCTGAAATATCAGAAAAACTCAGCTTTTGGATGTTTTTCAGTGTGACGGTACCATCTCGCCCAGCAACCGTATCGGCCACTTCGTAGCCCGTGGCAGTGCGTGTGATCTTATAGTCCCCATGGTTGCCATGCAGGGTAACGATGTTGATTCCGCCGTCACCGTCAATAATGGCATTGCCACCTCCGACCTCAACGACATCATTACCCACACTTCCGTAGATAATGTCTGCACCACCACCCGCGTGAATGATGCTGCCGCCTTCTGAGGCGTAGATTGTGTCGCCTTTCGGACCCGCATAAATAACAGCCTTACCACTGCCTCCCAATATGGTGTTGCGGCCTGTTCCTCCGACCAAGACGTCATTGCCCGCACCACCGATCAGCGTCGAATCTCCGGAACCTCCTTTGATGAATGCGCTAGAGGTACCACCACTGGCAATAACATCGTTACCACGGCCGCCCTGAGCAATTGTCAGTCCAGCTCGCGCCATGTTTAAAGCGACACCCTCATCGCCGACGATAATGGCCGTATCGCGTCCGCCGTTACCGTGGATATTTTCCATGCGGTCTGATGCACTGATCACAAAGACATCGTTACCAGCAGAGCCTGTGTAGGTATTGCTTCCCCCTCCACCCACGAGCCAACTACCTGTTGGCGCGGCAATGAGGGTATCATTACCGATACCACCATATAGATTGCTAACGCCTAACTGAGCAGCATCCAGTGTTTCACCGATAGTGCTCTTACTTGCATAAGCAGTCGTTGTCACTCCTTCAGAGGTGGAAGTCACCTTAGTTCCGGCGCCCTGATCAAGGAGTGTGCTGCTTACAGGATCCCCCAAAAAATCAACCGCGAGAGCTTCTTGGGTTTTACCGTTAATTGTAAAAGTGCCTTGGGCAAGCACTCTATTCCCATCACGGACTTCACTACTGGCCGCCGTGGCTCGTACATTGATTTGGGTGATACCCAGTTCGGCCAGGGACTTGAGCTCTCCGGCATCGGATTGAGCATCATGAGAGGCATCAACCCATACACGTAGCTTGCTCCAGATCGGGTCGTTCTGGTCAATCACACCATCAGCATTGGCATCTTCACTGGCGAGCGCAGCGAAGCCGTCTTTGAATCGTACCTCCCCAGCGGCACCGCCAACCCCAGCCTTGCCAGCATAGTATTCTGAGAACATCTGACTGACGTCTTTGATCTGGCCACTGCCGTCGTCAATGACCAACATACCGGTATTGCGGTCAGCCCAACCCGTGCGCTTGAGCGTGCCACTATGATCGGTGTCAAACAATACGCCATCCCGGATATCGGTCATGCGAACGCCATTGCCGCCCAAGTCCAGCAGCAAGGGGTCGACATAGGTATTGACCGTTGTCATCGCCGAAAGGCCATTCAGGGTTACGGCATTGCGTAAACTGAAATCCGGCCTAGTGCTGTCTGGGGTCTGGTAGAACTGTGAAAGATAAGTATTGGGGCGAGCGTTAGGGTCGAGTTGAATTTCCCCTGGGCGTATTCCGCCTGTTGTCAAACTACCAATTTGCGTTGAAGTAAAATCTGTTTTATTTAGGGTGTCATCTTTAAATACAATGCTGTGGGTAGGCGAGTTGACAACATAACCATTGCTTACATCTTGCCGAGCTTTGTTTTCGCCTTGAATATTCTGCTGAGGTTGTGGATCTGGCGTGATATTAATATCAATAAGACTAGAGGTCGATGCAGAAGGAGGTATATTTGATTCTTCAGCAAAGCCTCCTGTAATCATGTTATACATTTGACTGAATAAGCTTTTCGTAACCGTATAAGCTCCTGAGGGAGAGTCAATCCTATCAATCCAGCCCTTGGCGAGTTTTTTATTATCATCAGTACTTATAGTCGTGGCCAGCGACATCATTTTATCCGTATTGGCCGCTAAAATGAGTTCCTTAGAAACGTCGCCTGCCGATTCTAAAACAGTTTGCCAATAGGCTTCTCTCGTATTTTCGGTAATAACCGAAAATACTGAATTTAGCGTCCAGGCATCCACGCTGAGACCGTTTGTATTAAAGACGTTTCTGTGAAAATTCCATGCCTCGTCATAGTTTATATCGGAATTCAAAACTCCAGAGGCATTATTCAATTTTGCCCTTAATGCTTCTATGTATCCGTTAGCCATATCCTTGCGTATACGATTCACATCAACATCAGAAAGCGGATGCCCCGACGCGTCCGCAGTTACTTTCATGAAGTTAATTGCAGCTTCGCCTGACAAAGAATTACCCTTCGCCACTCCATTCGCAAGAGTAGCGTACTTATAACCTTTCCCTGATAAAAAATCATAAGCAGCCGATGGGCCGGACGAGTCTAAAATCCGTTTGGCCTGTTCCAAGTCAACGGTGGTTAATTGTTGAGGCATATAGAAACTCCCTATTTGTTAACTTTAGATGAAATAAAAGCGCTAGTTTTTTCAACTATTTCTCGCCAATGTCTAAGCTCGCCAGATGGAAATCTCAGCTTTACAAGATAATCAAAGTCCCTCATAAGGAAATATCCTGCGCAACTATATATGTCAGTGCTTTGGCGAGTGCGGTAACATTCGAACACAACCGATACCGAACCGTTGTTGTCAGCCCAATAGTATCGATTCATTACTTCTGGCACGATAGCGTCGTTGCTGTCTATGTAAAACAGCCCAAGCGATTCATCGTAATATTTATAATGATAACTATCTGAAGTCGTCTTTCCAGGTTTCAGGAGATTGTCAAGAAAAAACTGCATATTATCAGTCTTTCGAATCACTGGAGATATCGTAATCTCTAGGCCTGAAAATTTAGAGTTATTTACAAGATTCTTATTGATCGACAATGGTTGAAAGTCAGGCCAAGAAACAGACATATATAATGATAGCAGCTTGGCGTCACACCCTTTTATGTTGGAGGTGAACCCTTTCTCCCAAGAGCTTTTTCCCTCGTACTCAGGCCAGAAAACAACGTATTCTCTTGGGATTTCTATTGTGGTATTTGATAATGTCCCGCACACCACTCTAGGATCCACTGTTTGTCGCACCTTATCGGTATCTGGTGTGTTTTTCGTGTTAAAAATCCCATAATAACCGGCTATCAATAGAGGAGCAAAAAGCACTAACAAAAGAATTGCCGCCCCACCTCTCAATAGTTGCCATACAGCTACATAGAGTCTAGCCACGATTCTCCACCCCTTGCGCTTCTCGTTCATATAGCGTCCAACTCTATTTATATCGATCTGGAAGATGCCGAATCGTACAGGGATACCCAAGAGCCAAAATTTAACAGCCCGCAAATCTAAAACCTAGCCTCATCGCTCTCGCAAACTCTCATCAATATGCTGCTGCAGCGGGCTTAGGAAGTAATCAATAACTCGGCGCTGATCTGTTTTAACTTCAGCCGTGACAGACATTCCCGGTGTTAGCGCAACACGCTGCCCTTTGATCATTAGGCTGTCGGATTTAAGACGGATACGGCTGCTGTAAATAGGCCCTCGCTTCTCATCCTCAATCGCATCATTTGAAATGCTGACAACCTCACCTTCAACCGTGCCGTATTTGGTAAACGTGAAGGTTTCCACTTTGACCGTGACCGATTGGCCGGTTCGAACAAATCCCACGTCCTTGTTTTCTAGCATCGCCTCAACCTCTACGGGCTGATCTCTAGGTACAATGACCATGAGCTGTTGCGCTGGCGTCACAACCCCGCCGACGGTATGGATAGCTAGCTGTTGAACCGTGCCATCCACAGAGGCTCGAAGAAGGGTCAAGGTCTCTTGGTACTGGGCTTTAGCCAGTTCTTGAACCAAGCTGGCTTCTTTCTGATTAGCTTCTTGCTGCAAATCAAGCATTGTCCGGCGGGTTTGGGCAACCACACCCTCGCGCCGGCGTTTGGCTTCACTTTGAGCAGCAGTTGCTTGCAATACGCTCGCTTGCTGGACGCTGAGTTGGCGTTTAAGGTCTAGACGAGCCTGCTCTTTTTCCAGGTATTCGTGCCGGGCAACGTACTGTTGAGCCAGTAACCGCTGATAGTCTTCGGCTAACTGACTGGCGATCGGTAACGTTTTCAGCAAACTGGAAACTTGGGCTTTGGCGGCTTGTATATCCGCGTCCCGTTGGAGAATTTCGGCCTCAACAAGATCGAGACTACTTCGATACTCCTGGTATTGTCCCAGCAACCAGCGCTGCGCAGTCAGCACCTGGTCGGGAGTAGCTCCCTGAATCAACCCAATTAGAGGTTGAGGTTCTTTCTGATGATTGATCGCATCCAGCATTGCCCCACCACGAACACTGTCAATCCGGGCCGCTAAAAGGTCGCTCTGAATACGCCGAACCTCGGCATCTGCCGAGGTTGGGTCTAATTCGACCAGGACTTCCCCTGCTTTGACCACCTGACCATCAGTGACATGAATCGCAGTAACAACGGCTGTTTCGCTGGGTTGAATCAACTTGGTTTTACCGCTGGGAACAATTTTCCCCGGAGCTACGGCGACCACTTCGATTTTTCCGAGGAAAGCCCAGAGCAAAGCTAACGTTGCGAAGGCGATAATGCTCCACATGAAAATACGGGGTGCCGGGTGTACAGGTTTATCCTGCAACTCTAATGCGGCAGGTAAGAATTGAACCTCATGGGGAAGGCGCTTGGGGGCATCCATGGTTTTTCGGCGACGCCATGACTCACGCCAGGCATGACGGTAGCGTTGAAACAAATCGGAGCGGGCGCTCATACGATTATCGTCCTATGAAAAAAACAATACACATCCGTGTCGCATCTGAAAAATGAAGCGAAGTCGGAACACACATCACGCAACTAAACGGTTCAACCTTGCTGCATTCGATGTAATCGCGAGTAGTGCCCCGCTTGGTGGGCTAATAACTCTGAATGTGTGCCTTGCTCGACTATTTGTCCGCGATCAATGACCAGAATACGGTTGGCATCCCTTACTGCCGACAACCGGTGAGCAATAATAATCACCGTGCGACCTTTGCAAATGCTTTGCATGTTCTGCTGAATGATCCGTTCAGACTCATAGTCCAAGGCACTGGTCGCTTCATCAAAAATAAGAATCCGTGGGTTCCCAATCAAGGCACGAGCGATCGCTACACGTTGACGCTGGCCGCCTGACAGTGAAGCACCATGCTCGCCGACCATAGTGTCGTAACCCTCCGGCAATTCCAGAATGAACTCATGGGCTCCAGCCATTTGCGCCGCGTGCATAACTGCATCAAGGGGAGTACCGGGATCGGCCAGCGCAATGTTTTCGCGGATACTGCGGTTGAACAACATGTTGTCCTGGAGCACTACACCAATCTGGCGGCGCAGTGATGAAACGTCAGCCAGCGCCAAATCCATGCCATCCACCAAAACACGTCCTCGCTCCGGGATATACAGGCGCTGAAGCAGCCTAGTGAGTGTGCTTTTTCCGGAACCGGAGCGACCTACCACGCCGATGACTTCGCCTGCCGCCATTTGCACGCTGATACCACGGAGCACTTCAGAACCATCAGTTCGATAGCGAAAGTGTACCTGGTCAAATTCGATATGCCCTTTCAGTGGCGGCAAGGCGCTTCTGTTGGCTTGGGACAGCTCAGTACGAGTATTGAGGATGTCGCCTAAGCGTTGAACAGACACACCCGTTTGCTGAAAGCTGGTCCAGAGTTGAGCCAGACGCATGATGGGCTGTGAGACTCTTCCGGCCAGCATGTTAAAGGCAATCAACTGACCTACCGTAAGACTGCCGTCGATCACCAGTCGGGCGCCCATCCACAGTGTCGCGACCGTCACCAACTTACCGATAAGGCCGACACTTTCGTTAGCGATCGTCGAGAGGTTTTGTGTTTTGAAGCCAGCAGCAACGTAAGCGGCTATTTGGTTGTCCCACTTACGAATGGCTTGCGGCTCAACGGCCATGGACTTGACCGTATCAATGCCGTTTACCGTTTCGACAAGGAATGCCTGGTTCTCAGCGCCACGGGAAAAACTGTCTTGTAGCCGGGCTCGCAGCAGGGGCGTGATAAGCGCGGAGACCAATACATAGAGCGGTAATGACAGCAACACAATTAGGGTCAACCAAGCGCTGTAGTAAAACATCACAGCGATAAAGACGACGGAGAACATAACGTCCAGCACGAGAGTGATTGCATTGCCGGTCAAGAAGCTTCTTATGTTTTCCAGCTCTCGGACGCGGGCGACCGAATCGCCAACCCTACGAGCCTGGAAGTAAGCCAAGGGTAAATTGACCAGGTGCCGAAAGAGCCGCGAACCCAACTCCACATCAATACGACTGGCAGTGTGGGCGAAAACATAGGTGCGCAAGCCGCTCAGTGCCGACTCGAACAGCATGATCCCCAAAAGGCCTATGGCTACAACATCCAGAGTGGTCAGACCGTGGTGTACGAGCACTTTATCCATCACCACTTGAAAGAATAGTGGTGTCAGCAGTGCAAATATTTGCAGTACAAAGGAAACCAGTAGGACTTCACCCAGCAGCTTTCTGTACTTCACGATGGCAGGAATAAACCAAGTGAAGTCAAATCGAGAGGTTTCACCAGGACTTCCGGTTTCAGAACGAACCAAAATCAATTGGCCATTCCATCGCGCTTGCAGTACTTCGTTGCTAATAATTTCCGCTCGTTCAGCACGCGGATCTTGGATAAGAGCCTTGCCCTGATCCAGCCTGGCGATAATGAAAAAACGTCCTTCGCGATCAATCGCTATTGCAGGTAGAGGGGTGCTTCCAAGACGGGCAATCGAGGTCTTCACCGCTTTTGCTTTCAGACCAAGTTTTCTAGCGCCGAGAAGTAACTCAGCCTGAGAAAAGACTTGTTTGTCTGCTGAAAACTCATGGGAAAGCTGTTCAGCAGACGCAGCGAGATTATGAAACCGAGCCAGCATGATCAAACAGGCTAAGCCAGTATCCATGATTGGAGCAGTAGAGGGTGATGCAGGCGTCTCGACGCCCGGAGCTTGTGTACTCATATTGCCGTTGCGTCCTTGCTCCCCTTTGTTAAGGGGAAATTAATACGTCGGTATTGATACTTTGTAACATGCTTGTAATGTGCATTACTTCATCCCCTTCAAGGTTTGAACGCACAAAAACGCACCGACTGTAGGAAAAATCGTGCGCATACTACGTTAAAAAGAGGTGCAACTCCATCAGCAAAGCGGCGCAATCAAAGCTTGAGTGGAACTCAGATTGGCCTACGAGCATCTGGGGGAAGAAAATCGCGATCTGGGTCGTAATTTTTGATTAAGTACATGGCCAGATCTATCAAATCAGCAGGACTCAAGGAGCCTGCTGCTTCTTTTAGCTTGAGCGTGTCGATGATGTAATCGTAACGAGCATTATTGTACTCCCGAACAGCGTTGTAGAGTTGTCGCTGAGCGTTGAGTATATCGGCGGTGTTTCGAGACCCCAGCTCTCGACCCACCGTGTTTGCTTTGACCGACGCTTGGCTCGATAGGATCGTTTGCCGTCGAGCACTCACTTGCTCAACATCAGAATTAACAGCCCGATGAAAGTTTCGAGTGTTTTGTACGACTTCTCGACGCCGATCATCTCGCTCATCTTCACTCTGAGCGAGGCGCTCTGTGGCCTCACGCACTTGCGAGCGCGTCATACCTCCCGAATACAGTGGAATATTGAGTTCCAGTCCAATGCTTCGCTGCTCAACATCTCCCTGATATCCAGAGCGGCCAAAATCGGTGGGGTTGCTATATCCAAAGTTGTCGTTGTCCCCCTTACGATAGGATGCAACTGCATCCAAGGTTGGAGCAAAACCAGCCTTGCGTTGATGATTAGTTTTCTCGGCGGCTGTCACCGCGAAATTGCTGGCGAGCAACGAGAGGTTTTGTTGTACCGCCTGGCTTACCCAAGCTTTTGCATCATTGGGTACTGGTGCTTCGACTGGTAGTTGATGCTGAATGCCCTCGATCGATGAATAGTCCTGTTTGGTGAGGCGAGCAAGGATTTCATAAGCATCGTCAACTTTGCGCTCAGCCAGCTTGCGGTTGGCATTAGCATTATCGTAAGCCGCCTGAGCATCCAGCACATCCGTTATACTGGATGCACCATTTTCAAGGCGTCCCTGAGCTTGCTGCTGTTGGCGCTTTAATGCTGCTTCCTCTGCCTTAGAGGCCGCCAACAAGTCCAATGCACGCAGTGTTTCGAAATAGGCTTGTGCAGCACTGAGAATCAGCGATTGTTCCTTCGCGGATAGCTCCAGCGCAGCTTGTTCCGTACTGGCTTGTGCCGCTTCCAGCTGAAACCAACGATCAAGGCGAAACAACGGCTGGTTCAAATTCGCTTGAAAAACAGACTGGCTTCGCGTTCGTGTCAAGCTCGGCTCATCACGCTGTAAACGAACAGACTCAACGGATCCACCGGCACTGAGAGTCGGCAATAAACCGGCCCTGGCCTGCGGAACAGCTTCGCGAAGAGCCTGATACTCATGACGAGCAGCTGAAAGCTTGGCATCGTTGATAACTGCTTGCTGATAAACTCCCATAAGGTCTGCTCGCTTATCGAAATCGTCAGCACTAGCAACAGCAGAGGTCATCAAAAAGAATAGAAAAAAGCTATTGGGTATCTTATTAATCAAAGACATAACATTCCGTGTTGTTAATAATTGACCCCGAATTCAGGAGTGATTTTCCGAGGTCGAATGCTCGCTTACTTTACAAGCCGGTTACGCACCGCGCATACCGCGTGACTTGTAAGTGACCAGAGTGCGAAATGATACAGGGTGCTCAGAGGCTCTGTGGTGTGCCGGGTGTAACGAAAGCGCTGCGCTGGGGCGGACTGTATTGCCGGCGCCTCAGCTTGCCTGAGGGAGGCTCTCAACCTGACAATTTAAATCAGGTTAAAACTATTCAGTTTTGCTTTCGGTTCCATAAATCCCTTGGACACCTTTCAACCCCACTGCCAAAGCGCCTTGGTCCAGAAATGGTCCAGAGACCATAAAATCGCAGGCAATAAAAAACCCCAAGGAACACATTGTTCCTTGGGGTTTCTCGGTATTTTGGTGCCCAGAGACGGAATCGAACCGCCGACACGGGGATTTTCAATCCCCTGCTCTACCGACTGAGCTATCTGGGCAACGGGGCGCATTAAACGGGTTTTTCAGGGGGTCGTCAAGCAAGT
>Ga0105246_10000578_pt1 | contig 20337 bp, 11 predicted proteins | sample KBSM64metaG_FD_99694 | JGI IMG/M metagenome (GOLD analysis project Ga0105246, IMG submission 99694) | Miscanthus rhizosphere microbial communities from Kellogg Biological Station, Michigan, USA - KBS M6-4 metaG | ecosystem: Host-associated > Plants > Roots > Rhizosphere > Soil | place... | reverse complement strand
GTGGCCAAATTGTGGCCGGAGAAAACCGACACGGTTTGTAACGTTGGGCCAACCAAGTGTAACGAAACGGGAAATCGCCCGAAAGCTGCAACCTGTTAATTATTAGTGATTAGCAAAACGGTAGGCTGGGGACTGCCAGTCATGCGCTCTCCCAGCTGAGCTACGGCCCCATTTGCGTTAGCCTAGCGTTTCGGATTCAGTCAAGCATACGGGTGTGACCGCTCGGCATCGGCTGCTTGAACGACTACGCACTATTTCAGCTTGCCCAATTGCATGACAGTTGGCGCACCTCGTCGTTTTTGCAAGAGCCTTGCGCCTTGAGGAGGAGGTGGTGGGGGCGGAAGAATCGTGCGGATGTCGTAACCACCGGTGGCGTTAGGCGTAAAGAGAATAAAGCCATTGGCGAGATCGAATGGATTGTTTCGAGTATCACTCTGTCCACTTCCCGGCCCATCCGTATCGCCACGAGGCGCCGGCACTTCGAACTGTTCGTAAATCGCTTCACCCGCACCTGTGCTGAAGGATGGCGTGCCGCTGAAATGAACCGTTCGCGCCTTCGGATCGCCGACTGGCAGATTGCCAGGCGAAAGCCCTACGATTGCATCCAACGACGACACTCCCTGATATCCCATCTGGATTCGTCCATCCGAATACAAAATGAGTTGAACGGTATTCGTTCCGGGTATCTGGAAATACTCGAGTTCTCGCAACCATGTGATTACCACCCGCCCTGGTAGCTGATCGTTGATGTACAAACCAGACGCCGTATCACCAAACGTTTCGTCGGGAATGATGTCGTCCCAGAACGCAGCGATGCGCGGCAGCTCGAGGAAGTAAGAAACATCCTCTCTGTATGTGGAGTCTCCAAAGCTGAAGGTTACATTGCCGTTGTTGTTGACATGGATCTGATTGTACGGAATTCCATAGAACGAGAACGTAGACGGCAATGTAAGATCGACTGTGCCATCGTCTTCCTGCAAAACGAGCGGGCCTATATTCGGCTCGAAGAGAGCCTGAACCAGGGTGATGTCGCCGACATTGGTTGTGCCGCCGGGCACAGGTGCAGTTGAAGCCGACGAGCCGGCAAGCGGAGTCCCATTCACCGGAGCATAGCTGGCGTTGACGATGAGGTTACCTTGCACAGTGGTCACGTTCGGTATTGAGAACGTGCCATCACTGGCCGACAATGCTGTGCGCCCGCGCACGCTGACGGTCGCACCCGATACCGGCACGTGATTCTCGTCCAGCACGCGGCCGACGACTGTGGTCAGTGGATCCGGAATCACATGGACCACCACGTTCGTGGCTGTTCCGGTGTGACCTCCCGTATCGAGAGCGGTCGCTCCCAGCGTTAGCGTCTGAGAACCCACCGGAACTGTGAAGCTGAACTCATAGGGAGCCTCAGAGTCTGTGAACACGATACTGCCGTTAACCAGGAAGTTGACGGAAACTACTCCCAGATCGTCCGTTGCCTGAACCGTGATTGGCAGCGTTGCTCCCTCCATGAAAGTCGAGCCGGCAGTCGGAGAGGTGATAACGACGACCGGAGGTTGATCGGGACTTACATTAAGCTGGACGTTAGCTGCCGTTCCCACGTTATCGCCAATGTCTACCGCCGTTGCGCCTAACGTGAGTGTGCTAAGTCCATTGGGAACTGTTACGTCGAACTCGTACGGAGCAGTTGAATCTGTGGCGACGACGTTGCCGTTCATCAGGAGATTAACGGCCGACACTTGAATATCGTCAGTTGCCTGAACAGAAACATGGAGAGCCGCACCTTCAGTAACTGTTGTTCCTGTCGCCGGGGAACTGATACTCACAACCGGTGGAATCCCGGCCAGATCTTCGAGTGCGACATACTGTCCGATATAAAGCCGGCTGTCGCCGCTCACGCCGTTCTCCTGTATCGATCGGTCTGCCGTCAGGTAGACAAACTGATTGTCAACCGCGATACCGGTGCCATTGTCATCGCGCTGCGGAAAGTCGAGCCGCGCGCGCACCACGGGACTCGCCGGATTGTTGACGTTCACAATGGGAATGCCGTTGACGAAAAATACATCGGCGCCAAAGACGAACTCTCGCACCTTCGCGACATCCGTCAGGATGCCACCGAGGGATTGAGATGTCGCCGCCAGCAGAACCGGTGTCGTAGGTACGCTGAAATCGACAGTCTTCAAGCTGCCCTGGAAATCGGCGACATAAGCTGTATTACCCTCAACCGTGACATCACGCGCATCACTCATCACCACGCTACCACGGCTAATCGGATTGGCCGGGTTACTGACATCCACGATTCTAAGAGCGCTGCCATCTGCGATGACGGCTATGTTTCCTGAGACATCAACGCCTCTGGCAATGCCAGGAGTATCGAGGGTGCCTATATAGACGGGAGCTTGAGGATCACTAACGTCAATAATCTGCAATCCAGCTGGTCCATCGGCTACATAAACGCGATTGGCGACGACAACCAGATCGTTGGCCTCACCAGCCGTATCGAAGCTTCCCAACATGACTGGAACGGCCGGATTGGTGACGTCAACAATACGCAGACCCGCAGATCCATCTGCGATGTAGGCGCGATTGCCAACCACTCGCACATCGTTGGCATTGCCCGGTGTGTCGAGCGCGCCGACAATGTGCGGCGCACGCCGGTCGCTCACATCCACCACCCGCAAGCCTGCAGAACCTGCCGCGACATAAGCAAAGTTGCCCGAGACGTCGACGTTATTTGCAAAGCCCGGAATCGAGACGAACGATAGTGATGTGGGTGAGAAGCTACTGACGTTTACCTGAACAGGCGGTGCGGTGAAACCGCTGTTGGTGACGGTGATCGTGGCAGTGCCGTTGCTGCCGGCGAAAACCAAACCATCAACCGCACCAAAGTTTGCTATAGACAGGTTGCTGGAATTGTAGTTAGTGCCGCGACTCCTCGACGTGAGATTGATCGTGTTGCCGTCTACAAGGGTTCCCGTCACAGTCAGTTGTCGCGAAGCGACACCGATAATGGTATTGACAGTCAGTGAGATTTGGGTTGGCGTGGCCTGAAGAGATCGCAGGGCCTGGGCCAGATTGAAGCTGTTGGGATCGAGAGGATTGCTGCCGGTCTGAACCTCTAAGCCATCACCGATGCCATCGCCATCGGTATCGAAGGTACGTAGACCAGTACCCAACTGGAATTCGCGTAAATTAGTCAGCGCGTCGCGATCGAAATCTTCCTGCGCGTCTACGGGATTGTGGGAATCCATCCCTAAACTCGCCTCGATGTCGTCCGGAATTCCGTCGCCATCTGAGTCAACGTTTGACAACAGCACCGTGGCGCTAATGATGCCCGTGGCGCCGTCGTTGGAAGCCTGGATAACTACCGTCCCGCTTGCAATCGCCGTCAATAAACCGTTCGCACTCACAGTTGCGATGGCGGGGTTGCTGCTCGTGTAGTTAGTGCCGGTGCTGCCGGCGCTGACGTCTCGGGTGGAGTTGTCAGGAAATCTTGCGGTGACCACCAATTGAACGGTCTGTCCTGCGGCGCTCAGAGATGGGTTTGCAGGCGTGATTCCAAGCGAAGCTGGAATCTGCGTTGAGTTACCCATAACGATGGTTGGCAGATTCACGATTCCATTCGTCGGAATCGTGAAGTAATCAGATTCCCCCGAGGTGGTGAGGCCGTTTCGAACGCAAGTAGCGCGGGCCTTCACTTTACCGAAGTTGGCGGGGACGTTAGGCAGTACCCACGAGCCATCGGGATTTACTCGCACCGTGCGATTTAGCACGCTGACCGTACAATCCTGGTTGAGTTGAGCCAAACAAACCTCAGCGCACAGCATGAGCAACAAGCCGGCAAAAACGATCTGCAAGATGTTGAATACGGTGCGCGTCACGATTTACAGTTTTCTTACCTCCTTCTTCACACCTGCAGTGGATTCAGTTTGTACATCGCGCCGTGGAGGCCATGTCCTCGCCTGGTAGTTCTCGTCCACGATTCGATCTTTAGTACCGGGAGGAAGCACCTGCAATGTCTTTAAGAATTCAATTACGTCATCCTGTCCTGCTGGAGATAACTTTTGAAAGGCCAAACGCGTTTCTTTGGCTTCGCCGCTATGGGCCAACACCGATTGGCGGAGTGTGGTAAAAAGGCCGTGATGAAAAAAGGGCGGCTCGTTTGCTGCTCCCCAAAGTCGTTTGGAAAGGAACCTGCAGTTGCCTTCCTGGAACTTCTTCGACCACTGCGACTGGTTCATGTCCAGTGGTTCCGCCGCGCCAGACTCGCAAATGTCATGGAGCTTGAAATCGGTAAAGGCCTCGACCCAAACCGTGCCCGAGGCATCAGGGTATAAGCGTGGTAACGGGAGGACCCTGCTCGAAAGATCGACCTTAAAGTCCTGCACTTCTCCGCTACGCAGGTTAGTTGGAGGATTAAATGGATTTGGTTCGGAATAGATCCAGCCCTGTTTGTCCAGCGGCAGGCGTGGAATGTGACACGATGAACACCCGATGCTCTCGAAGAGTTTTTCACCGAGCAACACGGCGTTCTCGATCTCAGGGTCGCGTGGAATAACCCGGCCCGGCACCTGAAGGACGGCTTGATAAACAGCGACCGCGGTGATGTCGGCGCGTGTCATCTCATTCTTGAAACCGTCTCCGTCCTGATCAGTGTCCAGTCCAAAGCGCTCCGTCGACTGGATTCCGTGATGATGATTAAAAGCCGTGTTGCTGAACTCGCGCAGCGAGACAACATTGCCGGCCTGGTGCCACGGGCGAATCACGAGAGTTGGCGGATCGTGTGAGCCGGTGGAGAGCAAGCTCAGCCGCGGTAACCCTTCAACCTTGGTGGTGTCCCAGAGACCCTCTTTTGTCAACGTCAACTTGCCAAACTTAATCCCTTTTGCGACGAGGTCCTTTGTTTCACCGAGCTTGAAACTATCACGAATGTGTTGGAGCTCCTCCGTGATTTGCCGGGCAAGCATCTCGAGGTATCCGGCACCGAACATGCCGGTGCTCGCTCGCAGATTGGCGATGGTTTGCAGTGATGCGGACCTGCCTGATTCATCGACAGCGCCGCGTGTCGGAAGTTTGTCTGCGGGATCAAAGCTGGCCGAATCGAACCGCTGGCCCAACACGAAAACGTTGGTGACGAAATCACCACCCCCGCCTGAAATGCCATAAGGAACGTTGTGACAACCGGCACAAGAGTTTGCATCCGGCCCGGACACGCGGTTGAACGCACGAGTGCCCGTCAGCGGCCGTGATGGATCAGCGAGAGGACGTCCTGTGCCTTTGGTCAGCGGACGTCCGCCGCCTTCCTGTTCGGTCCATATCGCATTGAAGAGCAGTTTGCCTTCCTTGAGCAGAGTTTCGAGAGGTATCGAAAACTCCTGTCCGTCTTTCAGGTGAGTAGGAACGGAGACCTCACGTCCAATGGAAGATGGTCGTGTTTGTTGGCCCACGATTCGAGTCGCCACAATCAGCAACCCGACAGAGAGCAACACCATGAACCACACGCGAAATGTGTTCCCGGTTGTTCTTGAGTTATGCGAGCCACTCATCGATTCACTCGACCTCTAAACAAAGTCATAACGATTGCCACGGGCACGGCCAACAGGAAGCTTCCCGCTATCAGCAGCACACTGAAACCAACTGCCGCCCACACCGTCAAGGTAGCGTCGTTTCTTATCAACAAAGCCTCGGGATAGAGCGCCAGAACGAGAGGCACAAGTGAAATACTTTGCCGACCAGTCCACTCGGCATAGACCAAAACAGAAAACATTGCGACTCTCACACATGACAACGTAATACCGATAATCACATAGAGCCTGACGAATGAGCTCTGCATCTCAATCCCAGGTTCTTATCCGCCCATTGCCACCGCACCCGGTGCTCCGAAAACTCCGACGAAACCGTGCTTCTCAAACCGATTGCGAATTCCAGAGAAACGATTGCTCCCAATCCTTGTCTCAATGAGATTTGTTTGAGGCGGATGCAGTACGGTGACGGCAACCAGCAAACTTTCAAACTCGCTGTTTGAAAAAGCTCCATCATTACCGTCCAGCAAACGGTCCGGCCAACGCATCGCCGCCACGAGTCCAAGAGTCATTCGAATCTCTTGATTTTGCGCACTAAGATATTTGAAAGTAATTTCCTCGCTTGAAGGTATGCGTAGAAATTGCAGCATGCCGAGTAGTCGCAGATGCTGACGGTAAAAGATGACGTTCTCTCGTGCTTCTTTGTTGGAGAATGCCTCTGCCACCATTACCTCAAGACTTTGGTTTGAGAACCTGGAAAGAAATGATGAGATTTGATTTATGACGAATGCGGCTGCCTCTTCACTCTTAGCAGCCAGGGCCGTCGCTGCGGCTACGCGGGTCAATTCCGGGACTTCTGTATTCTTGTAGACTGTGTCGGCCAATTCCAGCTCACGTGACTCGATCGTGTCTTGTGCGGCGATAGCGAGCCACAGCCCGCGCGATTGCGGATGAGTGCGGACGGCGGCCGCAAGCATCGACCGGTCTGAGGCGCTGGAGCTCTTTGCCAGCAGGATTGCAGCTACATCCAACGCCGTCAAAGCGCCTGCCGGTTTGTTGTCGGAATTCTTTTGCGACAAAGTCTCTCGCACTACTTCTCTTGGGATCTGGATTAGAGAATCGTCGAGACCAATATTCTGAAGCTCCTGAAGTACAGCGATTTGGTTTGGTTCCGACCATTTGAATATTCGCGCACTGATGACCTTTGCAGAATCGGGATTCCGATCCTGCAACAGGGATCTCGCAGCCATCGCGGCCATGGTCTCGTCCGCAGACTCGGTTAACGCACGAAACGCCTCTGTCTTCTCGGCCGAGCTTCGCGACGTCAATTCCTCGTACGCAGCGAGACGTTCCGCGAAAGGGAGCTTGTCGTTGGCAGCACGATTGATCGCTTCCTTCAACGGGAGCGGTTGGGTGCGCTGCCCCGGTGGCTCCTGTGCATACGACTGACCGAGCGCCACGCAGGTGACGAAAACGATCGTGTAGAGTGTTTTCATCCGGTTCATCACGGTACAGTGAACGGCGGAACTCTGGCGCTCGGGTCGGCCGCGCCCGTAGCGTATCCGCACCGTCCTCCGGGTGTAATGCCTCCCACTCCCAGACACGGAACAGTGCCGAAGGGATAAGGATTCGTGGCGAAGTTTCCTAAAGGTGAAGCCGCCTGAGGCCGCGTAAAGATCTTAGTGCCGTTCTTATATTGGTAATAGGTCGGGTAAGGTTGCAGGACGACGTTCGGCGTCGTTCCGTCAGCAACGCTGTACGAGACGCGGATACCAATGTTTTCCCAGAATATTGCTGTTGTACCCGGAGGAAGATCTTTTCCGGTCAACGTATTAAACGCCCTGATTGCACCCGAGTCCGGACTTCCGTCATTTATGAGAGAGATTCGGGTATTTCCACCCGGGCTTGCCGGTGGTGGACCATTGTTGGGTCCCGGCTGGCCGTCGAACGTTCCGATGATTCCGAAAATCAGAGAGCCACACGGATTCTTTGTAGTTCCGATCCTGGTGTCCTGGTGCAGGACCGTCGGCGCACCATTAAAGGTGCCGCCGTTAACTCTGTATTTGACCTGGAATCGATTATAGAGCTTGAAGTTTGTCGCCGTGCCGATAAATCCCGAGACTTTGTTCTCATCAGTAGAGTTACTCGCCCCATCGCGGAAGTCACCTCCCGCTATCACGGTTGTGGGATCGGCGTTCGAGCCGTACTTGAACATCCAGTTCAGCACGTAGCTCCTGTCAATCGGAGTCAACGAGATGAAATTCGGCGTCGTGAAATTCTCGCTGAGGTCCAGGATGAAGAGATTGCATTGGAGCGGTGAGGGCACCGGAGGCGGATTTGTTAGCAACCCCGTAACTGCCGCCGAAGCGCCGCCCGGGATCGACACTCCGTTAGGATTGATCCATCCCACCACGATTGTGTCATCGGTTCGCACTCCGACTTCGACGTCTCTTGTATCCTGCGCTTGACCACCATCGCTGAAGTCAACCACGACCTTGAAGGTAAGCGTTCCCGTTGGCGACGCTCCGATTTTGCCAACGTCCCATTCGGACGCGGATGCCGAAGGTGCAGGCGGCGTGTAGTTTCCGGATCCTGGACCAGTAACGCTCCACGTGTAAGTGCTGACACTTGGGGCGCCGGATTCCAACGTTGCCTTCATCTTCAACTTATCTGAGGTTGACTCTTCCGATCCTCCATACACCGGATCGCCCTTTGCTAAAGTTGCGTAACTGGTGTTCTTGGGATCGTCATGATTGAGGAACGACGCTTCGATCTTGACGCTTGGCACACACGTCCCGTTCTTACAAACGCCCGCAGCGCCGGATTGTGTTTTGCAGGTGTGTCCTTCCTGCGCGGGATCGGTTACGCAATGATCTCCCTGGCAGATCTTGCAGTCGGGACAATCAGCTACGGATCCGTTTGCATTCGGATCTCCGCCGCAGTGCCACCCAGCCTTGAGCACGCCGACACCGGGATTTGATCGGATCACTTGCCCATCGTCACTCACGGTTCCCGTTCCGATCGCCACGAATGATCCGATGTCGTGATCAAACGAGTACATCTCGGTCACCGCTCGAGGTGCTAGACCATCGACGTTGGGCAAAGTAATACGCGCCGGCGGGTTGAAAATGGCTCCGGCAGGCTGAATGGTCACGATAAATCTAGGTTGCTGTCCAAAGCCTGGGACCATCGGCACTTTATCGCCGTGCACTACCGTTACGCTGACGCAGCCGGTTTTTGATCCACCAGGGAACGTCACCTGACCTGGTCCAAAGGTGAGCGAGAATCCCGGAGCTTCGGGCATTGTCAGTGTTCCGCCACCAGTCGTCGCTGTTACGCAGAGTTGATTGTTCGGATTCAGCGGCAGCAGGAAGATCGGCATGTTGAGCGTGTTTTTTATTCCTGCGACCGTCACCAGGTCGTAATCAAGCGTTGGATATGTGCCTTCACGTTGCGCCGTCGAACCATCAACCAGCAGTTTCACAAAACCCACTGGCGCTTGCGATATCGTGAACTGGCCCTGCGCGTCGGTTTGAACCGCGGCTACCGATTGGATAATGCTGCTATTCGACCGCATCAGATTGGTTAGCACTGCGCGAATCGTCACACCGGGAATGGGGACATTGCTGTTGTCGAGCACAACACCGGAGATTGTAGTTTGCGCCGGATCGCCCGGTGCTCTCCCGGAAGCGGTGAAACTGGACGGGAAAGACTGGTTTGACGGAAAGTCAGCTTCGACAAGGTTGTTGTCGTTGCCTTCGGCAGAGCCCAGCGTCAGAGTCGCCGCCGCGCGACCGTCCGAGTCTGTAATTAGAGTGGCCGTTGGCTGGCCATCAAAACTGCCGCCGCCCTCTTTAATTCTGAAGGTCACGGGAACACCGCCGAGCCGGTTGTTTCCAGTGTCGACTACGACTGCAATCAGCGGTTTGGCCAGCGGTCGACCGACTTCACCGATCTGGTTATTCCCAGTATCGATGACGATCTTTCCGGCAGGACCAAGTGTGCCGGTTGCAGTGAAGATGGCTGTGCCTTCAAAGCCTACGGCATAAGCCTCCGCAGAATTGGCGCCCGCGCCGGCGCGCATGCCTAAGGTCCATTGCGCCTGAGCCTGTCCCTGCGCATTGGTAACGGCAAGCGCGGATGGCGCCGTTGGTCCATTAGTTCGCACCATGCCGTTGTCTTGTGTGACCTTGAAAATCACCTGCTGGTTCGCAACCGGATTGCCGTCAGCATCAATGAGAGAAACCACTAGCGGCGACGGAACCAGTGAGCCTATGGTGCTGGTCTGATTGTTTCCGGAGATCAGACGGATCTGTGGTTGGGTCACGGCGCGCCGAGTTACGGTGATCTGTGTGGTAGCAGCATTCCCGACACGATCGCGGCCCACGGCTTGAATGACGTTACTTCCCATGTTCAAAGGCACGTTGGTCGCGACAAACGTTCGGTTGGCTACTTCGGCTGTGGCTCCATTGACTACCACGTGTGCCTGTTCGTCATTCACTGTTCCGACGACGATGTCGTTGACGTTACCGGCCACCGTAATCGAATCGCCGGTGGTCACGAATCCTTCCGGTGGTGACGTGATCGTGACGCGTGGCGGAGTTGTATCCAGTGTCACTGTGGTGCTGGCAGTTCCGGTGCCTCCGCTCGCAGAGGTCGCGCTCGCGGTAATGATATTTGGTCCCTCGGCTAACGGGAGCGCGATGCTGAAGGCGCCATTCTCGACTGCCGCCTGAACTGAATTGATCGTGACTGTCGCGGTCGAGTCGTCGACCGTACCGGTTACTGTAGTCGGACTGATGTTGAGATAACTCAGATTCGCGGGAGACGTGAGTGTGACTCTCGGGACGCGCGAATAGATCAAAGAGACACTCGATGTACCGGTATTCCCGGCGACGTCAGTCGCTATCGCGTCGATTGAATTCGAGCCCGGTGAGAGCGGCACACTGCAATTAAAAGTGCCTTCGCTTACTGTGGCAGGAACGCCGTTGCAAGTAATGCTTGCCAGACCCGAAAGCGCCTCCTGTGGTGTTCCGCCAACCGCAACCGGTGAAGCGAAGAGCGTTGATCCGCTCTGAGGTGAAGTTACGGTTAGACTCGGGGCAGTCTTATCGAGCTTCACCGTCACCGATGTGGTGGCGACATTTCCAGCGTTGTCGATAGCGGTGCCGACCACGACCTGTCCCGCGGTGTCTGCCGTAACTGTCACCGGCGCAGTGCAGGAAGCGATCCCGGTAAATGTATCCGCGCAGTTGAAGGTGATAGTGGGATTCGTCTTATGCCATCCGGCGGCATTTGCTGCGGGTGACACCGTCGCCGTAATCGTGGGCGGCGTGCTGTCTACCACGAACGTAGCGCCGAACTTCGATGAACGGGTTGTCGCGTCAAAATACGAGCGCAGACCCAGTGCGTTATTGTGGCTTCCACAACGCGTGCCGTTTGCGTTGGTTCCGACCCGCGTCAGTATCTTCACGAACACCACATCACCGGAGCCGTTAAATAAGGTTCCCGAAAGCGGGGCGAATGAAACGATGACTTCCTTCGCGTTGGCAGGGTTTTTGGTCACGCCTGTGACGCATTGGGCCAAGCCGGTTGAGAGGAGAGTGTTGTTCTTGTATATCTCAGCCCTAATGTCGAAGTTGGTGCCTTGATCATCGCTATTCTTGAGACCTACCCAAACGTGAAGGTCACTTAGAGTAGTGAGCACTCCACGCGCAAATGCAGGTGAAGCGTTCCAGGAGCCCACCGGTTGCCATGGATTTCCACCGTTGAAATTAATAGAACCAGAATCCTTGGATCTGGCGGTGGTCCCAGTCGGAGCTGTGTTATCCAGAAACAAAGTGGATGGGTTATCGACTGGGCCAGTGCCGTGCAGATAGTAGTTGACCTGGTTAGCGGATTGAATGAATGCCGTGGTTTTCGGTATTGCGCCCTCGGTCGTTGACTTCGGCGCAGTATTAGTTCTCCAAAACGTGCTCACGTGACGGAACAAGCTGTGCGACAGATCGATCGCGCGCGCATGGGTGACAACGAGTGAGATGGAGGCGACTATAACGGCCCCAAGAAAGACAGCGCACGCTGTTCTTTTGGCTGGCGGGATCATCACTCCGGCTCTCCAGATAAAGGAAAGGCTAGTCTCAGATGGGGGTGGCTGAGGTTAAGACCCTGATTGACGGACTTCCCTAAGGATCGTTCAGAACTGTCTCAAACGAGTGTGCAAGCGGCAGAGGCTCGTCAAGAATTCAACTCAAGAAGTGTTCGTAAGATTAGCAGCCTAGCTGCGAGGTGGGCGAACGATATACGAAGTAATGAAACGTGTCAACAGAAATTTGTTTGAAATTTTGTTCAGTGTAGCCAGTCCTGGTTACAATTGGGCCAGGATGGATCATGCGATATTTAGAAGTTGGGCCAGCAAACGAGAGGAGGGGGAAGTCAGATTTGCTTCTGGTATTTCGCAAGCGCAATAAACAGGAAGCGATTAGTTCACTTTGAACCCCTCAATCAAAACGGCGTCGTGATTCCATTTACTGCTGATAAACGCAAGCTGTTTGCCGTTTGGAGATAGTGAAAATTCAAATTCGTCCTCGGCACTGAGCGTGGTTAATTCCCGCGTTGGACCGGAACTTATTGGCTGACGATACAGTTTCAATTTTCCATCGGTGGCGATCGCATACACTACACTCGCGCTATCAGGTTCCCACTGAATGCTTCGCGAAATCCAAAAACCTCCAGCCAGCTTCAACTCGGCCACTGTCGTCATATCATCCGCTTTCCTGACCGTGATCTCGGCCTGGTGAGAATACTTTGGAAAACGAAAACAAGCGATCAATTTGCCGTCTGGCGAAACGGAAGGATAGGCTGCAACCTCATTCGTCAATTGAATCGGCTCGCCGCCTTGAAACGGTATCTTCCAAAGCAAATTATCCTGGGAGGAATTGAAATAAATCCATTTACCGTCAGGCGAAATTGCAGCATTTCTCTCCGCATAGCCGTTTGTGAGTTGGGCCAGATTGCTGCCATCCAAGTCCATGCGCCAGAGATGTTGAGCGCCGGTTCGGTTTGAATGAAAAACGATCGTGCGACCGTCTGGCGAAACTGCCGGCCAATCGTTGAAGCCGGCGTTAAAGCTTAACTGTTTTGGCGCTGTGCCATCACGGTTAGCAATCCAAAGATCCGATCCCACAGTTGTTCCCGAGTTGTAGATAATCTTTTCGTTTGCCGTCCAAATTGCTCTTCCTCTGCCGTCCGCGACATTCTTTGCGTTGCGACCACTAACATCCGATACCCATATGTGAGAGGCAAGCACGCTTTGCACGCCGATTACCTTGGTGGCATCGCGATCCGCGCTGAAGAACAAGTAGTTGTTTCCGTCGTCCGTCAGTTTTTCCAGTGCCGCATCTGGATACGACATGCGCCAAAACTGCGGATTTTTTACTGCGTTCTCTCGAGCCAGGAGTAGTAAGCCTTTGCCGTCGGTCAACCACTCAATCTGACGAACGAAATACCAATTCGGTTGCAGTAAGAGCTTCTGTTCGCCGGTCTCAACCTTGAGCTCGCGAATCGTCATTGTCTGGCGAGAGGAGTCCGTCTCCCCGGTTGCATAAACAACCGTCTTGCCGTTAGGTGATAGCGCAAAGCCTCGTATCCAGTCGGGCTCTTTGTGTGCGACCAATAATCGTTCTCGTCCGGCAGTTAGGTCAGCCAGGTACAGAGTGTCTTCTCGCGCTACTCGATCGCGACGCCTGAATACGACTTCGCGGTCATCAAAAGACAAAGAAAATGCGCCTTCTATGTTTTGAAACAACTCGGTAGGAGGACCGGGCAGTGTCGGTACCCGGTAAAGAGCCGTTGGTCCATTCTCTGCATGACTAGCGAAATACACGTAGTCTCCGTTATGTGAGAAACGGATTTCGTTGTAGACAAAATCTCCGGGCGGAATAAGTTGCATCCGAACGTAAGAGCCCAGTTGCATCAGCCAAAGGCTTTCGCGACCTGTGTTCTCCTGCACGTACGCGATTTGTTTTGCATCAGGTGAAAGAGCGGCAACAACGACATTTCCATAAGCCGTGATTTGTTCATATTTCAGATCTTCTTGAGTGACTGGTTTTTGAGCGACCCGCTGGTTGCTATCTCCTGCCTTTCGAAAGGATCGAGTGAAACGCCAACCAGCGACAACCGCGATGCCCAGCAGAAAAACAGCCGCCACGATAGATACCGTTCGTCCTATTCGTCTGCCGCCAATCGAGGATCGTGACGAGCGCTCAAGTAAACCGTCAACCCGTCCATTAGCGTCGCCAGATACAGTCCCTGGTTCGGTTAACGCACTACTAATTCCGTTCGCCAGGACCTCGCGGACCTCAGGCTTGAATCGATAGCCTCGCCGCGGAATCGTCTCGATATAGAGCGGTGGTCGCCTGGTGTCGCCAAGTGCCTGCCGGAGCTTCGTTATGTTGAACGTTATATTGCTTTCTTCGACAAAGACGTCCGGCCAAAGCGTGTGAAGAATCGTTTCCTTTGTAACGATGGAGCCTTGATGCTGCACAAGCAGTAGGAGAGTTTCAAAAACCTTCGGTGTGATCCGGACCGGTTGTCCATCCCGCAGAAGTATTTGCTCCTCTACGTCTAGTACAAACGAATCGAACCTGTAGGTGTGTTTAAGGGGCAGGGACATAAGCTCTCTAGCAAATCTCTAAGAATTCTCTAACGCCTGTCTTAGGACTTTGAGCCCACGCCTGTGGTCAAAGGATTCAAAAAAGGGGGTGGGTATCTTACCACACCCTTACCCGACAAAAGGAAGTCAATCGAAGACTCCGTGTAACTCCTTCAGACTCCCCCCTGATGGCTACGCCTTGATCCGTCCAAAAAGGAGACTTTCATGAAACAAATAGGACGCTGGAAGTTGATCGCCCTCTTTTTGTTCTTAGTAACTGCGGTGTTAGGAGTTCTTTTGAAAGGCGCGCCTGCCGGCGCTCAACTCACTGATAGAACTCAAAACCCAAACAATATCAATTTCGGAATAGCCAAGTCGCTTGGCCAGGAAATAGGAGCAGGCCGTGGTAGTTTGACTGTCCCTGATTCTTCCGCATTCATAATCGCACGCGATCCATTTCGAGCAATTCGCCGTGGGCGTCAACTCTTCCAACGAAAGTTTCTCCGTTCTCAAGGGCATGGTCCGCTAGTGGGAGACGGTGTAGGTGATATCAACGTCAATCTGGCGTTGGGAGCAGGCCTTTCCGATAGCTGCGCCGGCTGTCATGGTCGACCACGTGGCGCTGCCGGCTCTGGCGCCGACGTCTTAACGAGACCAGACAGCCGCGATGCTCCGCACCTCTTCGGTCTCGGTTTGAAGGAGATGTTAGCTGACGAGATCACAGCGGAGCTGCGCGTCACGCGGGAGCAAGCCAAGACAGAAGCCCAGACCGCTAACTCGCCAGTTACCAAACCACTCAACAGCAAGGGCATTAACTATGGCTTCATCACCGCGAGACCAGACGGCACGTTTGACGCGAGTAGAGTTCAAGGTGTTAACGCCGACTTGCGTGTACGGCCGTTCTTCGCACACGGCGGCAAGATCTCAATACGTGAATTCATAGTTGGTGCGTTTAATGATGAGATGGGTTTGCAGTCAGTCGACCCGGAGCTGTTGCAGGCCCACAACGGCGCACACATTACGACACCTTCAGGGATGGTGCTCGACGGTTCTCTTGATCAGATTGAGGCGCCATCGACCGATAGCGAATTCGCCGACCCGGACCACGACGGAGTTGCAAACGAAGTCCCCACCAGCCTGGTTGATTTTATGGAGTTCTACTTACTCAACTACTTCAAGCCTGCGCTCTATCAGCAGACGGACGACACGAGACAAGGGCGAATGCTGTTTGAGCGCGCGGGATGTGCCGGTTGTCACATACCTGACCTGCAAATCAACAGGGATCGACGTGTAGCGGACGTGGAGACGTCTTATGATCCCGAACGAGGGATTTTTAATAATCTATTCGCGACTCCCGCGCCGCTGTTTTCGTTGTTCGACGATCATTCCGGTTTTCCAAATGTGAAGCGACCGAAGTTGGAACCATTCCTCGTCAGGAACATATTCACAGACTTCAAGCGCCACAACCTGGGTCCGAATTTCTTCGAACGAAACTTCGATGGAACGCTGCGTACGGACTTCCTTACAACACCGCTCTGGGGAGTGGGCTCAACTTCACCTTATGGTCACGATGGCCGCAGCATTAACCTGATGGAAGTCATCTTGCGTCACGGTGGAGAAGCTCAAGACGCACGCAACGCCTTTGCTCGCCTTTCGTCGAGTCAGCAGTCGCGGGTAATCGCATTTCTGAATTCCCTAATAATCTTCCCGCCGGAAGACACTGCTTCCACTTTAGATCCTGGCGACCGAAGCGCATTCAACTTTCCTCAATTTGGACATGGCAGTATCAAGCTGCCTGTACTCTTTAACAACCCGAGTGACCCTGAATGAGTTCTTACCCAACTTGAAAGACTCTCTGTGCAACGGCTCGAACAGTGATGCAGTTTTAAAAGAACTGCATCACTACTACCCCCCGCCAGGAATGAATTGAGTTTCGACGCGCCACTTACCGAACCAACCGATTGCCGCGTCCCGTAACACCGCCGCCTAAGTACGTGTGCGATCCCTCGCCACTCCCGAGCGCTACGTAAAACCGGAACAGGATGTTGTCGAGACGCCGGGGCACGACAACAATGCCGAGACCATATGTGTGCCGCAGGCGGCCCTCGTCGAATCGGCTGATGCTGGACGCGACTTTTCCCGTGTCGTAAAACGTAATGAGATCAATCGGTCCCCACAACGCGCGCAGATATTCGACCTGCAGCAGTGCAAAATCCCGGTCGCGGAAGCGGTAGTCGCGGAACCCGCGCAGCGTGTCGTCGCCGCTGATGTTTGATCCACCCAATGTCTCCATCAGATAGAAAGGCACACGCTGCCCAACGCGGGTTTCGGAGAGGGAAACCCGTGCGCGTATGCGGATCTCATTCTTGTCAGCAAAGGAAAACTTGTTCCTTAAGTCCGCATTGAACCGACGGAAGGAGAATTGGTGGTCGCCCAGATCCTGATATGCGTGGTACGCGAAGATGTACTCGAGCTTGCGAGCTTCCTCCTGCCCTCGACTGTGCAACCTGGCGAAGGCGGCCACATGAAAATACGGTGGTTGAGACGTCAGCCCCGGGGCGGTTGCTTCCGTGTACTTGCGTTCGACTGAAGTCACCGTCGGATTAGCAATGCGGATCAGATCAGGCCAAATGCCTTCGACAGCACTGCCAATGTCGAGCGCACGATTAACCGGCGTTGAAATGTCCGTGCCGATCACTGCCTCTCGATAATGGAAGACCGCTCGGTCCTCTTCTCGCGAGTTCGGCCCCAGCCCGAAGAAGTCAACCCGCGGCATGTCTTTAACGAAGCCGTAAATATCGATCTTGAGGTTGGATATATCAACAGGCGCAGTGGTGCTGCTGCTTGTCTTTGTGAGCCGCAGGTTCCCGTCAATCTCCCAATATTTTTTGATGGAGACCCTGGCGGAAGTATCAAGCTGCAATTGCCAGTTTGGATTTGGTTTACGCAAACCGTATCCGATTCCGCCAGCAAGACCACTACCCGGAGCCACGCTTCCAATGACGACACGAAAGCCGTCTTTCGCCGTCAATTTGTCGTAGATATGTTTTGCACATTTAAGTCTGTCGGCAAAGTCCGGCTTTTCCCCCGGTGTGCTCTTGCACGGACTTGGCTTAGTGAGGTCGGGGACCGGTGCCGGCGGCGGCTCTATCTGGCCACGAACCAGTGTGAAGCAGAACAGCAAAGACACGACGGCAAGTATCATGCGTCGCGCGTGGTTGTCAGTGGAGAGTGAAGCATATTTCATGACAATAACCTCGGTGGGTGGTTAGCGTGATTTTTTTCCAGTCTTAACCTTCTTTGCAGCTTTTTTGCTGGTCTTGGTTTTCTTTGCAGACTTGGAGTCGGTCTTGCTGCTTGCCTTACTCGCAGGCGATGTATCTCTCGTAGCCGCAATTCCTTTCCCGACAGCGGCAAGATAGGTTGCTGCCAGGTGCTCGTCGGTGACGGAACTGACGGGCATACTGGTGGTTGGATGGGCTGGCACGAGCTTGCTTTCCGCAAGCCACGCCTGTACGACCATTGCCTGTTGGAAGTCGTTGAGTGCCTTGGGCTCGCTCGACTCCACCGCCGGTTCAGCATCAGTTATGCTCGCTAACCCCATCACTCCAGGTGGAGATTTTGGTTCGGGCGCCTGTTTTGGAAATTTGACTTTGCCTGACCGCGGGCTGGCCAACGTGAGGCAATCTTCAAACGTTTCCGCATGACGATCGCGTTCGGTAAGAAAGAACTTCTCCCACTCAGGAATAAACAACTTCCTGGCAGTCGCAATAAGCGACGTGTGATCAAATACCTTATCGTGAATGATCGTTCCCGGCGGGATGAATGGCGATACCAACACCGCCGGTACTCGCACCCCGAGTCGTTGGAAGTTAAACATAGTGGCGTCCAGCGGCTTGTCGCCAGGGTTTACTGTCGCCGGTGGCGAAACGTGGTCATATAAACCACCGTGCTCGTCGTAGGTAATGAGTAGCAGCGTGCTTTCCCACGTTTGCTTGTTGCTGGTGACGGCTTCGTAGACGGCGTTGATCACACGCTCTCCAAGCCGCATGTTATGGTCGGGGTGTTGATCCGCGGCGCCGAAGAATCCTCCCGGCGTTGATAAATCGTTATAGCGGGGCTCGACGAAACTGAACGCCGGCAATTTGTTCTTCTTGCAGTCTTTGACAAAGTCGTCAAAGAAGAAGAGAAACTTCTTCGCGCGCTCTGCCACGAACCTCACTGCGAGACCGAGCGTCCAATCGGTGTAGTAGATTTTCGATGAGACGTTATGCGCATCGAGTAACTCAAACACTGTTTTCAGCGTGAGGTAATTAGGATTCATGTCGACGCGCCCAAGTGAGCTTGCGCCGATGGAGAATGCCCGGTTTGGCAGCGTCGGCCCCGGGACTGAGGCGAACCAGCGGTCGCACACCGCGTACTCCTTCGCCAGGGTAGAGAGATTGGGAAGACGGCCTGGCCCAAAGCACTTCATTACGCGGTGCGATTTTCGGACGTCTTTGGTCTTACCTTCATACGCTTTTACAAATCCTTGCATCGTCGGGCTGCCGGTTCCCGCCGAGTTGCTAAAGATCTGTTCATTGACGCTCAAGAAATCATGACCAGGGTCTGGAAAGAAATCGCCGGCATCCCTGGCATCCGGAGTAACACTAACTGCCACGCCGGTACTGTCAGGATTACTTTCCGTACCGCTCAGGCCGTCAATCGGCCACGCAGGACTCTTGAGAAAACCGAGCGCATGATCAAACGATCGATTCTCCATCATCAGTACAACGAGATGTTCAATCTTCTTCGCCATTTCACTCCTTTATGAGGAAGACATGAATTGAGGTCGAGTTAAGGCGCCCGAGTCGGCGTGTAAGGTGTCCGCACGTGGACCGGGGTCAATATATATGACGGAGGGCGCTAATTCGTTTCAGTGAAATTTGAGGCTCGGGAAATGTTGGACTCCTGCCGGAACTTATCTCCCCTTCAAGCGTCTAAACCAATCAACATTGACCGCTTGAAAGGATACTCAAATGAGTAAGCTGCGCAGAGATTTACGACTGGCGCTGGCAGGCGCGGGCTCCGGATTGTTTTCCGTCAGCGTGTTTCTTCTCCTTGCGCGCGTTGTAGCTTATTACGAGTACCTGAGTCCTGGAGACTTCATTGGATACGAGACGAGGTACGACCGCGTCGAGGATCTGTGGTGGGTACCTCTCGTCGCGTGGCACGTTATTCTGTCGATCGTAGCGACTCTGCTCATGCACCGTTATCCAGCCACAAGTCGCGCATCAACTTTCCTGCGCTGGCAAGTGATCGGTCTTGTCGCGCTGGCTGCATGGGGACTGACGCTGTTTCTCGCCGCCGGCACGAATTGTCTGATGTTGGGAAATACACGACCCATTGCGCTAATCTTGGACCGGTTCAAGCCCGTGCCTGTTGCCCAGTTTGTTGCAGCGGTGTTCGCCTCGAATGTGCTTTATGGCACTGCGGTCCATGTCGCTGCTACGGAAAGCGAAGAGACTCGCGCGAATCAAGTAGAGGACTCTGACTGGTGAAGCACGTAGACGTTGCGCTTCCAGAACGGGACGTTCATGTTCGTCTTCGCCAGCTCGTCGCCGATGATGAATTCGTTTGGTGAGAGATCGAGATTTATTTGGACGGCGACGCGTAGATTGGTGCGCTGCAAGATCGCTCCCAGACAGTCGACGCTCGGTGCGTGATCGATGGGAACTTCGATCACCGCAACGTCCGCACGGCTCAACAGATTACACAACGGATCGAAGTCACCTAAGATTTCAATTCCCAACACAATCACGGCGAGGCTCTCAGTTGGGTGTGGGTAATTCTGAAAGTAGTCGCCGACGTGTCGCACACGACAAGGCGCGCCGTTGAGAGTCTCTGCCTCAAACGTTTCAAACTCCGCGTCGAGACTGAAGACTGAAACTGAGTCGTGCGTTCCGGTGAGGAAGCGTGTGATCACGTTGTCACGATAACCGCCAATCTCGACGATGTTGCGCGCGTGTCGCACGAAGTACGCCGCAAGAACGTAACGCGATTGCAGTGCTTCGGTGTCGAGATAACCCCAGAACTTCTTGCCCGCAAGAATCTCCTGGAGTCGCGGCACTTGCCACGGATGTGGTGTATTCGCGTTCACTCTTCAGCCTTTCGTTGCACGATGCCGAGACC
>Ga0105246_10000571_pt1 | contig 20410 bp, 20 predicted proteins | sample KBSM64metaG_FD_99694 | JGI IMG/M metagenome (GOLD analysis project Ga0105246, IMG submission 99694) | Miscanthus rhizosphere microbial communities from Kellogg Biological Station, Michigan, USA - KBS M6-4 metaG | ecosystem: Host-associated > Plants > Roots > Rhizosphere > Soil | place... | reverse complement strand
TGAACGCGGCGCATTATCTGCGACAACGTGCGCGATATGAAAGAAAAATATAGCTCTTTATTGTCTTAAAATTGTAATGCAGCGTATAGATTTAGCTGAAAACGGCTAAAAATTAGTGAGTTACATTATGACACATTTACGGCATTTTTTTGAAGCTGGCGCTAAAAGCCGCAAATCCCTACAATCAGCGCCTTTCAGGCAAGGCGGATAAAAGCAGTGGAAAAGTTTGACGTTATCATTATTGGGGCAGGCGCAGCCGGCATGTTCTGCGCTGCGCAGGCGGGACAATTGGGTCGTCGCGTATTGCTGCTGGATAACGGCAAAAAAGCCGGTCGCAAGATATTGATGTCGGGTGGCGGTCGCTGCAACTTCACTAACATGCACACCGAGCCCGCTGCGTACCTGTCGCACAACCCGCATTTCTGTAAATCGGCGCTGGCGCGTTACAACCAGTGGGATTTCATCGATCTGGTCAATCGTCACGGCATTGCGTATCACGAGAAAACGCTGGGACAATTATTCTGCGATGACTCCGCGCAGCAGATTGTCGATTTGCTACTGAAAGAGTGTGATGCCGGGCAAGTGACGCTGCGACTGCGCAGTGAAGTGCTGAGCGTCGAGCGCGACGACAGCGGCTATACCTTACAGCTGAACGGTACTTCGGTGCAGGCTGAAAAATTGGTGATCGCCAGCGGCGGGCTCTCGATGCCGGGCCTCGGCGCCACGCCGTTTGGCTACAAAGTGGCGGAGCAGTTCGGCCTGAAAGTGTTCCCGACGCGCGCGGCGTTGGTGCCGTTCACGCTGCATAAACCGCTGCTGGAACAGCTCAACACGCTGTCGGGCGTCGCGCTGCCCACCACCATCACCGCGCAGGATGGCACCTTATTTAAAGAGGCGATGCTGTTTACCCATCGCGGCTTATCGGGCCCTGCGGTGCTGCAAATCTCCAGCTACTGGCAGCCGGGCGAATTCGTCACCATTGATTTATCACCCGCCACCTCGCTGGATGATTTCATTCATGTGCAGCGCGAAGCGCATCCCAACCTTAGCCTGAAAAACAGCCTGGCGAAAATTCTGCCAAAACGTTTGGTTGAGGTGCTGCAGGAGCTGAAGCAGATTCCTGACGTCACGCTGAAGCAGCTGAACAGCAAGCAGCAGGGCGAGCTAGTTAATATGCTGCATCAGTGGCGCGTGCAGCCGAACGGCACTGAAGGTTATCGCACCGCCGAAGTGACGCTGGGCGGCGTTGACACCACCCAGCTGTCATCAAAAACCATGGAAGCGCGCGATGTGCCTGGCTTATTCTTTATCGGCGAAGTGGTGGACGTTACCGGCTGGCTGGGCGGTTACAACTTCCAGTGGGCATGGAGCTCGGCCTGGGCGTGCGCGCAGGCACTTTAATTCACGTCGCTATCATGGCGCGCTTCACTCTTCAGCGGATAAACCTATTCATGTTAAAACTCAAATACATTGTGCCTTTGCTGATCGTCATCAGTGCTGTGGTTTGGTGGCTGATGCCGCACTACAGCGATGAGGATAAAGGTTATTACATCGCCATGTTCTGTACGCTGACTCACGATGGGCGCGGCAATGCTCCGCAAGATATGCAGCAGATTATTGAAGGCAGTAATTCCGATTACGCATTGCAGAAGGTGCATTTCCAGCAAGGCCTGGCAGAGCATCTGCAAACGGTTTGGCAGGATTTGTCGCCGCAACAGCAGCAGCAAGCGCGGCAGGAAAGTTTATCCTGCCGCCGGTTGATGTCTGAGAAATTGCTACCGGGCCAGCCGGTTCAGTGATCATTGCACTGGCAGCGTAAGCCTCTACAGCTTTGCTGCCATTTCAAGAAGCAACTCAACACCTCCCCGCTGCAATATCGCAAAACTTTTCGCGGCAGATCCTGACGTCAATTTTGCGAGATGCCCGCATCCGTCTGAACGTTACTTGTTGTACTAATTGATATTTTTCGCAATGCCGCGCAAAATATCAACACTTACATGGCGCAACAATCGCTCGCTGAGGAAGATGTCGGCTTATGCCTCACCTCAACTCAAGAGCTTCACGGATGACACTCGCGATGATGAATACACACAAAGCTTTTAAAGCACTGCAGCTGGCCGGCGTCAGCGATCAGCAAGCCAAAGCCATGGTCGAGATCTTTACCGAAATGCAGCAGGACAATGCGTTATCTCGTGCCGATTTGATGAAGGCCGGAGAAGGCATTACAGGGAGTATTAAAGAACTGGATGTTCGACTTACTGGTGCGATTAAAGAGCTAGATGACCGGCTAAGTGGCGCTATTAGGAAGCTGGATGATCGGCTTAGTGGTGCTATCAGGGAGCTTAATGTTCGGCTTACTGGTGCTATTAAAGATCTCGATTTTCGCTTAAGTGGCGCGATTAAGGACATTGACGAACTAAAAGCTGACGTCAAACAACTCAAAGCGGATGTTGCCGCGCTGAAAACCGATATGCGCTGGATAAAGCGTTTGTTAATGGTGATGACCACTACGATGGTGATTGCAGCCATCAAATACATTTTCTCTTAAATTTCCTGATTCTGCGCTGCGAGTACAGCCGACTGTACTTGCAGCGCGGCGCGATTCACATTCCCGCACACGCGCTGCCGCCAGACGCACTGTGCGCCACGTAATTTGAAGCGGCGCACACTTCTCAGAGGTTAAAACCACAACACTGCGCTCCAGATCATCAGACTGGAGTCCAGCATGTTGGAAATTACGCCTGTCCCGGCGCTGACGCGCGCCATTGCGATTCTCGACTTTATTGCCCAGCACGGACCGTGCAGTGCCGCCGAGATCATTGAAACGCTGGCGCTTCCCAAAAGCAGCGCCTATCTGCTGTTCGCTGAACTGAAAAAACAGCGTCTGATCACCATTGATCGCAACAACAACTACTGCTTGTGGACGCGGCTGGTGGAATTTGCCGGTCACGCGTTGCAGCACATGGATATCCGCGATATCGCGCGTCCACGTCTGACGCGCTTAATGCAGCACACCAATCTGTTGTGCCACCTCGGCATCCTCGATGGCGGCCACGCCTGTTACATCCTCAAACTCGAATCTGCCGCCACCATCAGCGTGCGCTCGCACGAAGGGAAAAGCCTGTCGCTCTATCGCTCGGGCATTGGCAAATGTTTACTGGCCTGGCAACGGCCTGAAGAGCAGGAACGTATTATCAGCGGCCTGCGCTTTGTGGCGGTGACGCCAACCTCGCTGCGCAATGCCGACGCGCTGCGCACTGAGCTGGCACGCATTCGCCGTCAGGGCTGGAGCTTTGATAACGGCGAAGATTATCCCGATGTGCGCTGCGTTGCCGCGCCGATTTTCAATGCCCGCCAGCAGTTAGTCGCTGCCATTTCTCTGGTGGGTACCCGACTCGAGATTGACGACGACAAACGCGATTACCTTGCTGGTCAGGTGATTGCCTGCGCCCGCGATATTTCCCGTCTGCTGGGCTGGCGTAGCCCGGCGGAAAAGCACGCCTCATAACCAGGAGAAGAGCATGTCCCTACCTAAAATTAAAACTGTCCGCGCCTACTTTGCCGGTGGCGCTACCGCTGATAAAGCGGCGGCTGGCGGCGATTATCACGATCAAGGTGCCAATCACTGGATTGACGACCACGTCGCCACGCCAATGAGCAAATACAAGCAGTATGAGCAGTCACGTCAATCCTTTGGCATCAACGTATTAGGCACGCTGATCGTGGAAGTTGAAGCCGATAACGGTCAAACCGGTTTCGCCATTACCACCGGTGGCGAAATGGGCTGTTTCATCGTGGAAAAGCATCTCAACCGCTTTCTTGAAGGGCGCTGCGTCAGCGATATCAAACTGATTCACGACCAGATGATGAATGCCACCATGTATTACGCCGGATCGGGCGGGTTGGTGATGAACACCATTTCATGTGTCGACTTGGCGCTGTGGGATCTGTTCGGCAAAGTCACCGATCTGCCGGTCTACAAACTGCTGGGCGGCGCGGTGCGCGATGAACTGCAGTTCTATGCCACCGGCGCGCGTCCGGATCTGGCGCAGAAGATGGGCTTTATCGGCGGCAAAATGGCGGTGCAGTGGGGACCGCATGATGGCGATGAAGGCATCCGTAAAGAGGTGGCACGCATCGCTCACTATCGCGAAACCTGCGGCCCGGATTTCTGGCTGATGCTCGATTGCTGGATGAGTCAGGACGTCAATTTCGCCACCAAACTGGCGCACGCCTGCGCACCTTATAACGTCAAGTGGCTGGAAGAGTGTTTGCCGCCGCAACAGTTCGAAGGTTACGCACAGCTGAAACAGCAAGCGCCGCAGGGCATGTTAATCACCAGCGGCGAACATCACGGCACGCTGCAATCGTTCCGCACGCTGGCAGAAACCGGCATCGATATTCTGCAGCCGGATGTGGGTTGGTGCGGCGGCCTGACAACGCTGGTTGAGGTAGCGGCGCTGGCGAAATCACGCGGCCAGCTGGTGGTGCCGCATGGCTCTTCGGTTTACTCGCATCATGCGGTGATCACCTTCACCAACAGCCCTTTCAGTGAATTCCTGATGACCAGCCCGGATTGCAGCACGCTGCGTCCACAGTTTGATCCGCTACTGATCAACGAACCGGTGCCGGTTAACGGTCGTATGCACAAATCGGTACTGGATAAACCGGGCTTCGGCGTGGAACTGAATCGCGATGGACTGAAGCGTCCTTATCAACACTAATCGCAGCGGCTGCGGCGACGCGTCGCAGCCGTGCGTGAGGGTTTTACCATGGATAATCTGGTGTTAAGCGCGGTTAAAAAGAACCGCGCACGTCTTATTCCTTTCATGTTGATGCTCTACGTGCTGGCGTTTCTGGATCGCGCCAACATCGGTTTTGCCAAAGAGGCGTATCAACTGGATACCGGCCTGAGTAATGAAGCTTACGCGTTAGGTGCCGGAATCTTCTTTGTGGTGTACGCGCTACTTGGCGTACCGGCTAATTTGTTAATGAAGCGATTCGGTGCACGCAGCTGGATTGGCGGCACCACGCTGCTGTGGGGATTTCTTTCTGCGGCGATGGCATTTGCAGATACCGAAGCCAAATTCCTGCTGGTGCGCACCTTGCTCGGCGCTGCTGAGGCGGGTTTCTTTCCCGGCATGATTTATCTCACCTCGCTGTGGTTCCCGCAGCAGCAGCGCGCCAGCGTTATGGGGCTGTTTTATATGGGTGCGCCGCTGGCGTTGACGCTGGGTTCACCGCTTTCTGGCGCACTGCTGGAAATGCACGGCGTGCTGGGCCATCCCGGCTGGTTCTGGATGTTTATCATTGAAGGATTGCTGGCGGTAGCGGCCGGTGTTTTCACCTTCAGCTATATCGACGATACGCCGGCAACAGCGCGTTTTCTCAGCGCCGAGGAGAAACAGGCGCTGCAACGTCAGCTGGAGAGCGAAGAGCAGCAAAAGCCGACGTCACATCTGCGTGATGCGCTGCGCAATGGTCGCGTCTGGCAACTCGCCATCATCTACATGACCATCCAGATTGCGGTATATGGGCTGATCTTCTTCCTGCCATCGCAAGTGGCGGCGCTGTTGGGCACCAAAGTCGGTTTCCTCGCCTCGCTAGTGGCGGCGATTCCGTGGGTTGCCGCGCTGTTTGGCACCTGGCTGATTCCACGCTACTCCGACCGCAGCGGCGAGCGTCGCCGGGTGGCGGCGTTTACGTTGCTGGCGGCGGCGGTCGGGATTGGTTTGTCCGGATTGGTTTCACCGCTGTTGGCCATCATTGCGCTTAGCGTCGCGGCGGTGGGGTTTATTGCCGTGCAGCCGGTGTTCTGGACCATGCCGACGCAGCTGCTTTCTGGTACCGCGCTGGCGGCTGGCATCGGCTTCGTCAACTTGTTTGGCGCCGTGGGTGGCTTCCTCGCGCCGCTGATTCGCGTAAATGCCGAGATGCAATTTAACAGCAGCGCCGCCGGATTGCTGGCGCTGGCGCTGATTGCCGCCATCGGTTCACTCATTATCCTCAGCCTGAAAGTGGAGCGTCAGTTGCCGCACTCTCAGCAGGCAAGTCATTGAGTAAGGAGAAGCTATGCAGGACCCATTAAAAAATCCTTTCAAAGCCGGATTGGCCCAAGGTGAAACGCAGATAGGCTTGTGGCTGAGCAGCACCTCGTCGTATCTGGCCGAAATTGCTGCCACCAGCGGCTACGACTGGCTACTGATTGATGGCGAACACGCCCCGAATACCGTGCAGGATCTCTATCATCAATTGCAGGCGGTCGCGCCTTATCGCAGCCAGCCGGTGATTCGTCCGATTGAATTCCAGACCGCGCTGATTAAGCAGGTGCTGGATATCGGTGCGCGCACCTTGTTGGTCCCGATGATCGATAGCGCCGAGCAGGCAAAAGCGCTGGTGCAGGCGACGCGTTATCCGCCTTACGGTACGCGCGGCGTCGGCGCTGGCGTGGCGCGGGCGGCACGCTGGGGGCGCGTGGAAAATTATATGGCACGCGCCAATGAAGAGCTGTGCCTGTTGATCCAGGCCGAAAGCAAAACGGCGATTGATAATCTGGATGCGTTACTGGAAGTCGAAGGCGTTGACGGGATATTTATTGGCCCGGCAGATTTATCCGCATCATTAGGTTATCCCGATAATGCAGCGCATCCTGAAGTGCAGAAGGTGATTGAGCACAGTATTAAACGCATCCGCAGTGCAGGAAAAGCGGCCGGTTTTCTGGCGGTGAATCTTGAAATGGCAGAACGCGCCATCAGTTGGGGAGCAAACTTTGTTGCCGTTGGTGTGGATACCATGCTGTATACCGATGCGCTGGATAATCGGCTCGCGCATTTTAAAAAGCGTGTAATCGCGCCAAATAAATCGAATTACTAAATGAGTAAACGGATGGTACGCCATCCGTTTTTCATTGGTGAAATAGAGCATGTAATTGAAATGAATAAGTCTGTTGATGTCAAAAGGCGTTAATAAAAGATCAGTTAGTTATCAACGCATCACACAACCGATTCGGGGTGGAAATCTATCGTTGCGCGCTAGCGGCGTAACAATATCTTTAGCACGTTCTGTGGCATCAAAACCCGCTTGACGACACAGCATGCAGGGATCGTTACTTTCACGCATTGCTTGTTTGGTTTCATCATCGAGCTGGCGTTTGCGGCAATACAGCGGCGTGCAGCCCAATACATGCTTAAACGACCGGGTAAATGATTGCTGACTTTCGAAATGGTATTTGACCGCCAGACTGATAATCGGCGCGTTGCTGTCTTTTAAATCATTGATACAGTGAACCAGTTTCTTTTTGCGGATGTAACGTGCCAGCGTTTCATTGTGATAGCGGGCGAAAAGTTTCTGCAAATACCATTTAGAATAGCCGGACTTCAGTGCGATATCATCGATGCTTAAACGTTGATCCAGATTAGCCATAATCCATTCGGTTACCGAATCAATTACCCCTTCATTGTATTTTTGCTGTGTCATCATAGTCCTCCATTAACACGCACAGAGTGTAATTTAATTAATCTTTCCAATCTGCAATTAATGTAAAGTTTTCTGATTATTGAGCTATTTTGTTATTTGTCATCAAGACCGGTCTTGGTTTTAGTGAATTTACAGGTTTTCTTGTTGTGATGGTGTTGAATATTTACCGTAATAACGGGCGTTATTATTAACTCAAATTTTTCATGGCGTTGTGATACTTAATAGTAAAAGGCGTGTTTTTTTGGCGGCACACTTCATCAATACTTAACGCGAATTAACGTGCCAGACTGAAGGTTTTCACTCTTGAGGAATAGCGCTATGGATTTTCGTTTCAAGCCAAAACAGTCACTTGCCGTTATTCTGGCATCAATCGCGCTCTGCGTTACCGCCCCGGCGCTCGCTGCCAATGTGTATGGCGAGCAGTTGGAGGGCTTCAACTATCCCTATCCTCTGCAGCACTTTAATTTCACCTCGCAGCAGCAAGCGCTGAGTATGGGCTATATGGATGTCAAACCTACGCAGCAGGCCAACGGCAAAACCGTGGTGCTGATGCACGGCAAGAACTTCTGTGGCGCAACCTGGGACGACACCATCAAAGCGCTGAGCCAGAAAGGTTATCGGGTGATTGCGCCGGATCAGATTGGCTTCTGCAGCTCAACCAAACCCGCTAACTATCAATACACTTTCCAGCAGCTGGCGCAGAACACCCATCAGCTGTTGCAGCAGCTGGGTATCGACAACGCCATTATTGTTGGGCATTCCACCGGCGGCATGCTGGCGACGCGCTATGCGCTGATGTACCCACAGCAAACGCAGAAGCTGGTGCTGGTCAATCCCATCGGTTTAGAAGACTGGAAAGCCAAAGGCGCGCCGTGGCGCTCGGTGGATCAGTGGTATCAACGTGAACTCAAGCTGGATGCGGCGGGTATCAAGAAGTATGAACAGCAGACTTATTACAGCGGCCAGTGGAAGCCGGAGTATGACAAATGGGTCGATATGCTGGCCGGACTGAACAGCGGACCGGGCCACAAAAAAGTGGCGTGGAACTCGGCGTTAATCTACGACATGATTTTCACACAGCCGGTTTATTACGAATTTAAAGATCTGCGCGTGCCAACCACCTTAATGGTCGGTACCGCCGATACCACGGCAATTGGCAGCGATATCGCGCCGCCGGACGTGAAAGCAAAACTCGGTCATTACAACGTGCTGGGCAAGCAGGTGGCGCAGCTGATACCCGGCGCTCGCTTAATCGAATTCCCCGGCATGGGCCACGCGCCGCAAATGGAAGAGCCGCAGAAGTTTAATCAGACATTAATCGCCGATTTAGCTGGCAATTAACCGCAGGGTCGCCATTCATGGCGACCAACATCAACTCAGCTTCTTTTTCCCATTCTTAGCGGCGTACATCCGTTCATCGCTACCTTCCAGCAATTGTTCCAGCGATTGCGGATGGTCAGGATCGAACTCAACAATGCCCGATGAGAAGTGCAGGGCGTAACGCCGCTCCAGATTCTGGGTTTGCTGTTGCAGGAAACCATCAAAGCGCGCTAACACGCCTTCGGCATCGGCGAGCTGTAAGCCGTTAAACAGCACCACAAACTCATCGCCGCCCAAACGGGCAAAGATATCCGCGTGGCGGAAACTCACTTTCATGGCATCGGCAAAATCCATCAGCGCGCGGTCGCCTTCGCGATGGCCGAGCGTATCGTTAATGGCTTTAAAGCGATCGAGATCGAGGAACGTCAGGCTGGCGGGTAACTGCTTCACCTGGCACTCATTCAGCGCCAGCTGGCCGAGCGTCATAAAGCCACGGCGATTGGTGATTTGCGTCAATTCATCGGAGGTCGCGGTCTGGAAAGCCACCAGCTCCGCTTCCGCCATCGCAGCCAAATCGCGCAGGGTGTGGATATCGTCTGCATCGAACTGGCGCGCATGGTGATCGATAATGCACAGCGTGCCGACTTTAGCACCGGCAGGCATACGCAACGGGCAACCGGCGTAGAAACGCACCGGATTATCGCTGTTATTTACCAGGGGATTATCGTGGAAGCGTTCATCTTCGAGGGCATTCTCCACCACCATCACATCATCCTGCAGCACGGCGTGGCCGCAGAAAGAGGTATTGCGCGGTGCGGTGGTAGCAGCGTAACCGGCCGCCGATTTGAACCACTGATGGTCCTCTTCCAGCAGGCTGACTAGCGCGACGGGCACGCCAAACAAACGACGGGCAAGGCGGGTTAATCGGTCGAAACGCTCTTCTGCCGGCGTGTGCAGAATGTTGAGCGCACGTAACTGGGCCAGACGATGTGACTCGTCCGCAGGCAGTGCAGGTGCTTTCATCGCGTGACTCTTATTAATTATGGAATGACTGAAACACTGGTGTTGGTGCCATAAAGGCTGAAAGCGCCTGGCAGCGGGATGCGATGTCCGATGCCAGGCGTAATGATAATCAGAGCACTTTTTGCTCGGCGAGATCAAGGGCAAAATAGCTGAAAATGAGATCGGCGCCGGCACGTTTAATCGCGCCCAGGCTTTCCAGAACCACATTACGTTCGTCGATGGCACCCGCCTGTGCGGCGAATTTGATCATCGCGTACTCGCCGCTCACCTGGTACGCCGCCAGCGGCAACGTGGTGCGTTCGCGAATATCGCGCAGGATATCGAGGTAGGCACCCGCCGGTTTCACCATCAGTGAATCTGCGCCTTCCGCTTCATCAAGCAGCGACTCGCGCAGCGCTTCACGGCGGTTCATTGGATTCATCTGATAAGTCTTACGATCGCCTTTCAGCGCGGTACCTGCGGCTTCACGGAACGGGCCGTAGAAGGAGGAGGCGAACTTCGTCGAATACGACATGATGGCGGTATCGGTGAAGCCGGCGGCGTCGAGCGCCTGGCGAATGGCTTTCACCTGGCCATCCATCGCGGCAGAAGGGGCGATAAAGTCGGCACCGGCTTGTGCAGCCACTACGGCTTGCTTACCGAGGTTAATCAGCGTTTGGTCGTTATCAACGCCGTGATCGCACAGTACGCCGCAATGGCCGTGGCTGGTGTATTCGCAGAAACAGGTATCAGACATCACGATCATTTCTGGCACGGTGTCTTTGCAGATACGCGACATACGGGCCACCAAACCGTTTTCGTTCCAGGCATCGCTGCCGGTGGCATCGGTGTGATGGGAAATGCCGAAGGTCATCACTGAACGGATACCCGCTTTGGCGATACGTTCGATCTCATACGCCAAACGTTTCTCGGGAATACGCATCACGCCCGGCATGGCATTTATCGGCACGTAATCGTCCACGCCTTCTTCAACGAAGATAGGCAGCGCCAGATCGTTGATGCTGAGGTTAGATTCCTGGAACATTTCGCGCATTGACGCGCTTTTACGCAGCCTTCTTGGGCGCTGGATCAGATTAAATTCAGACATGCTCTACAACTTATGCAGGTTAAAAAAGTGGCAATAGTTTACCCCTTTTCGGCACTGAGCATGAAGGATTGTGTGCGGAAACGAAAACTCCCGCCGGGCGGCGGGAGTGGGGAAGATTACTCGTTGATGTCCGGATGCTGCTGCACCAGGTTTTTACGTTTCGCCTCAAGCTTGGCGATCTCGTCATCAATATCTTCGATTTTCTGCTCGATGTTGTCGTGATGCTCCTGCAGGATTTCACGTGCTTCATCCATGTCCGACGCGGCTGGCGTGGCACCGCGCAGCGGCTTGTTGGCGGTCTCTTTCATGTAGATACCGGTAATCAAACCAATCACCGCGACAACCATCAGGTAGTAAGCCGGCATGTACAGATTGTTGGTGGCTTCCACTAAATAAGCGGCGAATGTCGGTGTTAAACCGGCAATCAGCACCGAAATATTGAAGGCACTTGCCAATGCGCTGTAGCGAATGTGGGTGGGGAACATCGCAGGTAGCGATGATGCCATTACACCGGTAAAGGCGTTTAAGATCACGGCCATCAGCAACAGACCGGCAAAAATCAAACCCAGCACGCCGCTGTTAATCAACATGAAGGCCGGAATCGCGAAGGCAAACAGTGCGATACTGCCGATGATGACAAACGGACGACGGCCAAAGCGGTCACTTAGCATGCCCATTACTGGCTGCACAAAAAGCATACCCATCATGATGGCGATAATAATCAACACGCCGTGATCTTCCGAGTAGTGCAGATTATGCGACAGATAACTCGGCATGTAGGTCAGTAGCATGTAGTAGGTCACGTTGGTGGCAATCACCAGACCAATACAGGCCAACAGGCTTTTCCAGTGTTTGGTCGCGATCTCTTTAAACGACACTTTCGGGCCATCGCGCAGACCTTCACGGTCGCCCTGTTCCAGTTTATCAACGTGCTGCTGGAACGCCGGCGTTTCTTCCAGCGCATGACGCAGATACAAGCCAATAATGCCCAGCGGCAGCGCGATAAAGAACGGAATGCGCCAGCCCCACTCAAGGAACTTCTCTTCACCGATGATGGTGGAGATCAGGACTACAACGCCCGCACCCAGCACGAAGCCCGCAATCGAACCGAAGTCGAGCCAGCTGCCCATAAAGCCGCGCTTACGGTCAGGGGAATACTCGGCAACGAAGATCGATGCGCCGGTATATTCACCGCCGACCGAGAAGCCCTGCGCCATTTTTGCCAGCAGCAGCAGGATCGGTGCCCAGATGCCAATGGAGGCATAAGAGGGTATCAAGCCAATACAGAAGGTACTGATCGACATGATGACAATGGTGATAGAGAGAATTTTCTGGCGACCATATTTGTCGCCCAACATGCCGAAGAACAAACCACCGAGTGGACGAATCAGGAACGGAACTGAGAACGTACCCAGTGCAGCAATCATCTGTACACTTGGTGAAGCATCCGGGAAGAACACCTTACCCAGCGCATAAGCCACAAAGCCATAAACACCAAAATCAAACCATTCCATCGCGTTGCCCAGCGAGGCTGCGGTAATGGCTTTACGTAAACGGGAGTCATCGATAATCGTGACATCATCAATCCCGATAGGTTTTACACGCTTCCTACGTAGTTTCATGCAGATACCCTGTATTGGAATTCGAAAAATCCTCAACGCTGCGGACTCAATAAATGCCAACAGTCCGCGGCGTTGAGAAAATTAAAGCATAGCCGGGAAATAACGTTTTTCCCTGGCCTGCCGGGCAATTATTAGGGGGGTAATGATTGCCAACCGCGACAGAGTATACCGATTTAGTGTGATATTTGTCATGTTTCCCCCATTAACTGGCTATTTTTTAGCTAATGCTGTGGCGTAAACGCGCCTAAAAAAGGGGATTAAATCACGTATCAATCAGTGGTAAACGTGCGCCCTTTGTAGAAACTACATATACTTGCGTAAGTTGCTTTTTTGGAAATCAGGTTACATATGGCGCGCTTTGTTTTATTTGCCAAAAGTCTCTGTTTTGATGCCGATCAACAGGTGTTTTATCCGCTCAATTCTCCTGCACAACGCGTGGCGCTAAGTCCACTGCAAAGCGCAGTGTTACGTCGCGTGTTAAATGCACAAGGAAAATTGGTACGCAATCAGGCGCTGCATGTCCTGTTTCAGCGCGAACCCTCAGATACTCCCTTTGCCGATCGGCTAACCCATTCAATTACCGAGATTAACCGTCTTGCGCAGCAGGCTCATGCGCCGGGCGCCGTCATTCATCAGGTGCCGCTGATTGGCTGTGTGCTGGCAGAACAGGTGGATGTGGAATCCTGCAGTGATGTTGCAGCGCCTGCGGCTGAAGTTGAAAAGCCGGTCACGCCGCAGCCTGAACCTGTTAAAAAAGCGGTCGCCGTGAAGAAAAAATCATGGCTGTTACGCGGAATAGTGTTGGCAGTATTACTAATCAATGCGGTGCTGGCGCTGGTGGCACGCCAGGAGTTTGCTCCAACCAAGCATGCAGGCACGCAATACAAATTTTATGGTCAGGAGGCGCAAACGCAGATCTTTATCGCTGAAGGCCTTTCCGCGAACTCTTTTATCGTTAGAGATGCTCTGCAACGTTACAAAGAGTTAAAGCCTCATCTAGCGAATGGCGCGACGACGCCCTTACTCTATATTAATCAGAGCCGCACCCGGGTTCATACCAGCGCTTTTCTCTGCGCCAGACCGATCGCGCAAAAGGATAATGAGTGCATATCGTGGATGGTGTTTGTTCAGGAGCTTCCGGATGCGTAAAGCATTGCTGAGTTTGGCCGTTATTGTTGTATTCATCCTTCCCTGGGCGTTGGTGCTATTGGTTCGTCCAGTTGAACCTGTGCCAGAATGGTGTGAAGTCCCATATCGCATTGATAATCAAGGAAAACCATCGGGTATGATTAATGCTGTTATGCATACTCGTTTTAAAGCGGATGGTAGTGGTTCATCAATGCTGATGGGAACGGTCATGGTGCAAGATCGCCAATATCGGCTGAACCGCGTTTCTGTCAGCAGCTGGCATCGTCAGGGGGATTTCATGTTGGTGAATACCAGTAAAGTGCAGGTAATGGCTGATGACACGGTGCCCGAGGCACTTGCAGTGCAGATACTTTTCACCTCTGCGCGAGAGTCACACAATGATTATTATCAGATGTATCAACTCCCGAACGGCGATCAAATAATCAATTATTCTGGCATGCCGCGGCTTTATTGCCATACCTGATTGCTGCGCAAATAAATAAGAAAAACTTATCATTAAGTGAGGCGGTAAGCACCGCTTGCCTGTTTGTAAGCATTCAGTAATACTCTGCCGCCGTGCTTTGGTGGAGTGTTCATGTCGAGGAAAAACACCCAGTCTTTTAAGAATCCCTGGCTGTCGATGATCGACAGTGTAGCAAGGAATCTTATCAATCTTGTGCCTGCGGCACCGCGTACGGCTGCCGTTTCCAGTACCTCGATTGAGTGGATTAACTGTGGCGAACGTGCCGATGCGCAGCTGGCATTATTGGCGCAACAACCCGATGAACTGCTGCAACGCCTGAAAAGCTGGCGTCAGGCCGGATTACTCTCCAGCCAGGCGATGGAGAGTTTTCGTCAGCTGCAACGGCTGACACAAACCAGCATCGCACGTAACCAACCCATCACGCAGCTTGATGAATATCAGCAATTAGTGGGCCAGTTAACGCCGACGCTGGAGCGCATTAATCAACGTCTTAACGCCCAGCGCGATTTGCCGAATGGCGCGCTGGCGGAAGATAGCCTCGAAGTCGCGCTGCGTATTGCTGAAAAACGTCGCGCAGGCCGTTTAGAGTAACGAGCGCAGCGGCGCACCGGTCAACCATCCCTGAATATCTTCCACCGCCTGCGTAAAGTAGGTGCGGTAATTGCTGTCGGCAACATAGCCGAGATGCGGCGTCGCCAGCACATTCGGCAGCAGACGCAACGGATGATCCGCAGGAAGCGGCTCCTGTTCAAACACATCCAACCCCGCACCGGCTAGCTGGCCTGATTGCAGCGCAGCGATCATCGCCTGTTGATCAACAATCCCGGCTCGCGAGGTATTAATCAGTAGCGCGCCAGGCTTCATCTGCGCCAGCGCCGCCGCATCGACCAAATGGCGTGAGCGCTCGCTTAACACCAGATGAATCGACACCACATCGCTGCTGTTGAGCAGCGCTTCCAGCGAAGGCGAGCGCTCAACGCCACACTCGGCGGCGCGTTCAGCGGTTAAATTCTGGCTCCACGCACACACGCGCATGCCAAACGCCTGCGCCACTTTTGCCATCTCGCCGCCAATTTTACCCAGTCCGAGCAATCCCAGCGTTTTGCCCTGCAGACTCATGCCTAAGGTGTGCTGCCACGCGCCGTTGCTGCGCAGGGCCAGATTCTCAGGCACGATATGGCGCGCCAGCCCAAGCAGCAATCCCCACGTCAGTTCCAGCGGGGCCGCGCTGCTGCTGGCGGTGCCACATACCGCGATATAGCGTTCTGCGCAGGCATCTAAATCAATAGAGGCATTACGCATGCCGGAAGTGACCACCATTTTCAGATTAGGCAAACGGCCAATCAGCTCGGCGCTGAGCGGCGTGCGTTCACGCATCACCACCAGAATGTCGGCGTGGGCGATGTGCTTAACCAGTTGATCCTGGTCGGCGACATGTTCAGTCAGGGAAGTGGTGTTAACCAGTGGGGCGAGAGACGCCCAATCGGCAAGCGACTGGGCGATGTTCTGGTAATCATCAAGAATGATGCAGTTCAGGCTCATGATGTTCCTCAGCGAGAAGTGGCTTGTGTCCTTGCTCGCTGAGCCAGGCACGCAGCCGGTCATTATCCAGCGGACGGGCATAATAGTAGCCCTGAATAAATATCACACCACGCTGCCGTAAGTACTCAAATTGCGTTGCGGTCTCTATGCCTTCGCCGAGTACATCCAGTTCCAGCTTGTGAGACAGATTAATAATCGCATCCAGTACCGGCGTTTCGACGTCGAGGCCTTCGATGGCGTTAATAAAGCCGCGATCGATTTTCAGATAATCCAGCGGGAAGGTGAGCAGATAGGTCAGCGAGCAGTGGCCGGTGCCGAAATCATCGATTGCGACTTTCATGCCCTGCGCGCGCAAATGACGCAGCTTACGCGCCACCATTTCACCATCTTCAATCAGGCTACGTTCGGTCAGCTCAAGCGTGATACACAGCTGTTTATCTTTGATGCGCTCAGCAAACAGCTCGATATCTGCCACGAAATCGGCATGTTGCAGATGTTCTGCTGCCAGATTCAGCCCGATGTGGAAACCGGGTTCGACCTGCCAGCTCTGAATATCTTCAGCCATCAGCTCCAGCAGATGCTGCGTCAGCGGCACAATCATGCCTTCGGCTTCAGCGGCGCTGATAAAGATATCCGGGCGAATCATGTCGCCGTTTGGCCGCTGCCAGCGCAGCAAGGCTTCGGCGCCGGCGCAGGCTTGTAATGTATTGCTGTAAACCGGTTGATAGTGCACCGAGAACTGGCGAGCGCGGATGGCGCGGCCAATCTCATCGTGCCAGGAGATACGGCGACGCAGCCAGTTAGCGGTGAGAATCATCAGCAGAATCGAAAAAATCGCCGCCATCGGCAGGAAGATGAACAGCGCCTGACGCCAGGCTTTCAGCAACTCAGAAGCCGGAACGGTCACATTAACGGTGATGGGATAGCGGCTGGAGTCGGCCTGAAAAGCTTCACTATTCATGTACAGCATAGGCCGCGTGTCAGTCGGTCCGCTGGCGATCACCGCACCGCCGCTAAATTGCAGGCTCATGTGGTAGCCACGCGATCCGCCGATAGCGTTCATAAAGTCCATCAAATATTGGCCATCGATGACCGCCCAAAAACCGCTGGTATCGGGGAGCTCGCGCACAAACACCACGGCGGGACGATTCTGGACGCCGTAGGTGCCGAGCACCGAGATGCTCCACCAGGCTTTGCCGGTAATCGGCGGCGGCTGCAGCATCATTTCAGTTAATGTGCCGTGTTGCAGGCCAAAGGCGGACGAGCAGCTGATGTCGCCGCCTTTCAGCATACCAATGGATCGGAAATAGGGATTGAGCGTGCCGGCGCGCTGCAGCTGATCTTCGATTTTTGCGCAAGGTTGATAGTGATACTGACGCAGCTCAGTGATCATATCCCATGCGTTATCACTCATCTTTTCAGCCTGAGTGAGCAAGGTATTGGCGGTGGAAATCTGCTGTTGGTGGACGGTGTGGCGCGCTTCGATGGCGGTACAAAGGATGCCGAGCACCAAGGGTAACAACCCGGCGCAGACGATTAAGAGCCAGCCAAAATCGTGATGTCGTTTTTTCAGTGGCACCAGACAATCCTCGGTGGGTTTACGCCGTGCATAAGCTGCGGTTGCGGCGTCAGCAGCATACCATTTTCACAGGGCTGTGTAGGGTAGCGATTTAAGAATAAACCGGTCTGATACAGGTCAATGATCAATCTCACTTTGCGTTTACTGACAATGTTTTGCCGTTATTGGCATTTCCCAGCGGCAAAAACGCTATGCCACGATGTTAGGTAAGCACATTGACCTGAAATGAGGAGTGGAAATGAGCACTGAAACCCTGGATGTTACATCGTTACGGCAGCGCATCAGCGAAGGCGAATGGCAGGCGCGCACCAAGCTAGCACAGGCTTACCATCTGGCGGCGAAGCTGCGCTGGACCGACCATATTTACACCCATTTTTCCCTGCGCGTACCGGGCCATCAGCCGCACTTCCTTATCAACGCTTTCGGTCAAACCTTCGATGAAATTCAGGCGGAAACGCTGGTGAAAATCGACATCGACGGCAATATTATTGACGACCCAACCGGGCTGGGAATTAACCTCGCTGGTTTTGTTATTCACAGTGCGATTCACCGCGCACGTCCCGATGCGCACGCCGTGTTGCACACTCATACCGCCGCAGGCATTGGCGTCTCGGCACAGCGAAACGGCCTGCTGATGATTTCGCAACACAGCACCCGTTTCCATAATCGCCTCGGTTATCACGATTACGAAGGTATCGCGCTGGATCTCGACGAGCAGCAGCGTATCGTTGCCGATCTTGGCGATCTCAACGCGCTGATTCTGCGCAATCACGGTCTGTTAACCAGCGGCGGCAGCATCGAAGAAGCCTTCTACAACCTCTATTACCTTGAGCGCGCCTGCCAAGCCCAGCTGGCGGCACAATCGGGCGGCGCGGATCTGATCATCCTGCCAGATGCCGTTGCCGAGAAAGCCGCGCAGGCGTTTGATAACAGCATTCGCCAGCGCAAATATCAGCTGCACTGGGATGCTTACATCCGTCAGCTCAACCGCAACGCACTTTGAGAATCTCCCAATGAAATGGCTGAAACCGGTAGTTTCTGCGCTGCTGCTGTGCGCGGCGTTTGGCAGTCAGGCGGCGCCTGATTTGAGTAAAGTTACGCTGGTGCTGGGCGATCAGGCGCGCAATCTGCGTTCGCTGATCGAAGCGGCAGATGTGATGAAAGACGCGCCTTATCAATATCGCTGGGCGAATTTCCAGGGAGCGGCACCGCTGTTTGAAGCGCAGCGTGCCGGTGCGGTGGACACCTCGTACGCGGGTGATTTGCCGGTACTGATGGCGGCGTCGGGTGGCGTACCGCTGAAGATTATCGCTACCAATGTGGGAGATGCCGGCTCGAATGGGCTGATTGTGCCCGCTAACTCGCCGATCCACAGCGTGAGGGATCTGGCCGGCAAGCAGGTCGTCGTCTCGTCGGCGCGCGGCAGTATTTCGCAGCACTTGCTGTATGAGGCGCTGGAAGAGGCGAAAGTGCCGCGTGATACGGTGCCGGTGCGTTTTGTGTTGCCGACCGACGCCAGCGCGGCGTTCAACTCAGGACAGATTGCCGCGTGGGCGACCTTCGATCCCTATTTAGGCATTGCCGAAAAGCATGGCGCGCGTCTGCTGCGTGACGGCAAAGGGTTGACGACCGCGCTGTCGTTTGTCACCGCCACGCAAAGCTCGCTCGACGATCCCGCCAAGCGCGCGGCGATTGCGGATTTCACTCATCGTTTGGCCAAAGCGCGTGAATGGGCGCTGGCGCATCCGCAGCAGTATAACGAGGTTTATGCGCAGTTAACGCGCCTGCAACCGGCGGACGCGCAGCAGATTACTGCGCGTATTTCCCACGGCGTGCGTGGCGTGACGCCAGATGATGTGGCGAAGGTGCAGAAGGTGTCGGACTTGTTCAGCGAGCTGAATATCCTGCCAAACAAAGTCGATGTGCAGGCAATTACCGATAACAGCGTGTTTCAATAAGCGGCGTAGGGTCGCCATTTATGGCGACCTGGCTGTTATCGCGCCCGTTTACCCGGCCGCCCATTACCCAACATAATCGCCAATCGGCTGCCGCCCGGCGTGGTTTCCATCAAAATCTTGGTCACGCTGGTGAGCGGCACCGACAGCAACATGCCGACCGGGCCCAGCAACCAGCCCCAGAAAATCAACGACAGAAACACCACCAGCGTCGACAATCCCAGCCCGCGTCCCATTAATCTTGGCTCCAGCATATTGCCGAACACCATGTGAATCGCGCTGAACAGCGCCGCCACCAGCATGGCGTCATAAATATTATTCAGCACCAGCGCCTGAATAAACGGCGGGATGCCGGCGATGATCGGGCCGATATTGGGGATGAAATTAAGGATGAACGCCACCACACCCCAGAACAGCGCGAACTTCACGCCGAGCAGCAGCAGCGACAGCCAAACGGCGACGCCGGTAATCAAACTCACCAACGTTTTCAGTGCCAGATAGTGCGTCACGCCTTTCAGCGCACGGTGCAGACCGGCGATGCGGATCTGCGGATTGACCATCGCGTTACGCATTTTATACGGCAGATGGCGCACCTCAAACAGCATAAATACCACGGTAAGAATCAGCAGCAGCACGTTGGTCATCGCGCCGGACAGCTGTTTCAACACCGATGTGGCCATGTCCATCACCACGTTGGGATCGAGGCGTGCCGCCAGCGCTTCGGTAGAGATGTTGATATGAAAACGCGCGGCAAAATGTTGCACTACGGCCAGCTTTTGCTCCAGCATGGTGCGGATTTGCGGATAGGTATCACTGAAATCACTGGCCGAACTGGCAAGTACAGCAATAAGTAACAGCACGACGATAAAAATCACGCTGATCACCAAGGTAATCGCCAGGCCACGTTTGACGCCGCGCCGCATCAGCATTGTGACCAGCGGATTGAGCACGATTGCCAGGAAGCTGGCCAGTAAGAAGGGCACCAGAATGTCCGAGGCGGCGCGAATGCCCGCCAGAATAATCACCAGCATCGCCAGTTTTACCAGGATGTTCTGGCCAATTTTTTCCTGTAGCAGGTTGTTCATTCTCTCTCCTGAGACGGTTTTTGCTCAGGAGAGTGTAGTTGATGGAAATTAACCATCTGTTTTTTAAGATAAAGAGAAATCCGGATCGCCGTGCCGTAGGGGCGCCATT
>Ga0105246_10000569_pt1 | contig 20415 bp, 21 predicted proteins | sample KBSM64metaG_FD_99694 | JGI IMG/M metagenome (GOLD analysis project Ga0105246, IMG submission 99694) | Miscanthus rhizosphere microbial communities from Kellogg Biological Station, Michigan, USA - KBS M6-4 metaG | ecosystem: Host-associated > Plants > Roots > Rhizosphere > Soil | place... | reverse complement strand
TGGCCCCGGCCTCTTCCACGAGTCTGGCGGACGCGGCGTCCCACACATTGACCAGGACCAGGGGCGACGTGCCCGCCTGGTGGAGGGCGTGGAAGGCTGCTGCATTGGCGGCGGAGTGCGGGGGCGTTGTCATTGCTCCATTCCAGCCCCTCAGCATGTGGACGTAAAGTCACATCCAGCGAAATACCTTGTTCATCAACAAATGTTGCCTAATTAGCAACATGCGGCTGTATCCTGAGCATGTGACCAATGAAACACTTGACACCGCAGGGCTGCTTCCAGCCGAGGCCATCGACGCACTCGAACGCGCTGCCACCTCCGCCCATCGCCACGATGGCCTCTTCTCAGAGCGCGCGGCCAACATCAGGCAATCGGCGGTCCGGGACGTTTTTGACGTCTCCATGCGGCCCGGGCTGGTTTCCCTCGCCGGCGGCAGCCCTTACCTGCAGTCGCTGCCCCTGGAACGGCTGGCTGAGACCGCCGCCGCGATCATCGCGAACGAGGGCCTGATCGCCCTGCAGTACGGCGGCGGCCAGGGCATGGAAGAACTCCGCAAACAGATCTGTGAAGTGATGGCGGCCGAAGGAATCCTCGACGCCGTCCCGCAAAACGTGGTGATCACCGCCGGTTCCCAGTCCGCGCAGGATGTGGCCACCAAGGTTTTCTGCAACCCCGGCGACGTCGTCCTCGTGGAAAACCCTAGCTATGTGGGCGCACTCAACACCTTTGAGGCCTACCAGGTGAAGGTGGAAACCGTGGAGATGGATGACGACGGCCTGGTCCCCGAACTGCTTGAGGCCAGGATTGCCGCGCTCCAGACGGCCGGGAAAAACATCAAGTTCCTCTACACCATTCCAAGCTTCAACAACCCTTCCGGCATCACCCTGGCCAAGGAGCGCCGCCAGCGCATCGTTGAGATATGCCGCAATGCGAATATTCTGGTGCTCGAGGACAATCCGTACGGTCTGCTGCGTTTTGACGGGGCTCCACTGGCACCGCTGCGGGCTGACCATCCGGGGGACGTCATCTACCTGGGCTCATTCTCCAAGATCTTTGCGCCCGGCCTGCGCATCGGATGGGCCCTGGTTCCGGAGCATCTCCAGCGACGCTACTACCTGGCCTCTGAGTCCGTCACGCTGTGTCCGCCGACGCTGAACCAGATGCTGGTGTCGGCCTACCTCCGGGACTATGACTGGAAGGGGCAGATCGCAATCTACCGCGGGCTCTACGCAGAGAGGTGCCGGGCAATGCTCGATGCGCTCGACGAGCACATGCCCAACGGCATCAGCTGGACCACCCCGGAAGGCGGCTTCTTCGTGTGGGTGACCCTGCCGCAAGGCGTGGACACCTATCCTCTGCTGCAGAAGGCAATCGATGCCGGCGTCGTGTTTATCCCGGGCGCAGCCTTCACTCCGTCTGATGAACCGTCCAACAAACTGCGGCTGGCGTTCAGTGCCGTGCCCCCCGAAGCCATTACCGAAGGAGTGCGGCGTCTGGCCCCCGTGCTGCGGGAAGCCATCGCAGGGCTGTAGCGTTGGCAACGGAATCTGCAGTACAGACCATTGAGCAAAGGAGCACAAATGAGCGGAATTATTGTTGTTGGGGTTGACGGCAGCGGAACCGCCAAGAAGGCCGCCGAGTCCGCACGCGATCTGGCCGCCGCCCTCGGCGCGTCGCTGCACGTGGTGTCAGCCTTCGACAGCGACCGCACGGAGATCTTCGGCAGCGGCAGCGACGAGTGGATCGTCTCCGACGCCGACGGCGCCGAGAACGTCGCCAAGACGGTTGCGGACTCCCTGGCAGGAGACATCAAAGTGACCTACTCAGCGGCGCGCGGAAAGCCTGCCGAGGCACTTATTCGGGAGGCCGGGCGCCTGGACGCCAAGATGATCGTGGTGGGCAACCGCAGGATGCGCGGCATCGGCCGCGTGCTGGGGAGCGTGGCCAACAGCGTTGCCCACAACGCCCCGTGCGACGTCTACATCGCCAACACCTACGACGCCGACTAAGTAACCTCCAGACACCATGCACGGTGCTTTTTACAGCCCGTGCATGGTGTCTGTTCTCACTCCCTGGTGCCGTTTTTCCTGGCTGCCCCCGCGATAAAATGGATATGCCCCCGATGACGCGGACAGTCACTTTCCACGGCAACCAGGGGGTTCCCTTGATCACTCGCCAGAGGCGCCAGCTTGTTGGCCATGACATTCTCCTGGCCCGTCACGGTAACCACATCTGTTCGATGCGGGTGGACCGCGACAGCGGCCGCGTGGTGGCCCTCCTGGACGACGGTTCCGTGGACAGTGCCCCTAACCTCATCTCCCCCGGCCTTCGCCTGCCTGAGACACCGGGGATGGTCCTGCGCGCGGACTGGAAGTTGCTGGCCGTCATTTCAGCCGCCGCCGCCGGCTTTGGTGGCCTCGCCTTCGCCGCAATGGCAGCTGTGCACGGGCTGGGCGGGGATCCCGCCATGGTCCAGGCACTGTATACCTACCCGGCCTACTGAGGCTTCCGGCGCCTGACTCTTCCGGCGCCTGACTCTTCCTGCCTGACTCTTCCGGCGCCAACCTAGGGAGCCGTTACACCAGCCAGCCTCGCAGAAGCCACCACAGGGCCGCCATCACCAGGCCGCCAAACAGTGAGCCGGCTATTACCTGACCCGTAGTGTGGGCCCGGAGCACCACCCGGGAACAGCCCACTGCCGGTATCAGGATCAGCAAAGGCAGCCAGGCCGGCCCCAACATCAGCACGGAGATGGCGGCGGAAGACGAGATGGCTGCTGCGTGCCCGCTCATCTTCCAGAACGGGCTCACTGCGGCCAGCACGAGGATGCCGGCCACGACAGCCAGAACCATGACCGTCACGCTCCGCGGCGCGGCTGCGGATTCCAGCACCAGCAGCCCTGCGAGTACCGACGCGAGGGCCATGAGCAGAACCGGAGCACGCTGTTTGCGGTTGCTGACGTGGTGGTCTGTCACCTTCCCCAGCCTCACCAGCGCCAGCAGCAGGAACAGCGGCAGGACGCACACAAAAAGGGCAGCGAGCGCCCCGTATACGACGGTTCCGGGGAACCCCGCCTCGATGATGGGGCTGATCAGCAGCAACAGGGTTACCACCACAGGCGGCTGGAAAATCTCGGTCAACCACAGTGCCGTCCGGTTTTTGGTCCGAAGGGCCGGGCTATCCACGGGTACCGGCCTGTGAGTGTGCCCAGTCAATCAGCGCGCCCGGGCAAGCAGTGTGGCTCGTGTGTGAGTCTGCTCAGTCAAGCAGGAGCGCCGGTTCCTCGAGGATGGCGGCGACGTCGGCCATAAAGCGGGCAGAGAGGTCACCGTCCACTACACGGTGGTCAAAGGAACCGCCCAAAGTAGTTATCCAGCGCGGGATGACTTCCCCGTCCAGCACCCACGGCTTCTGCTTGATGGTCCCGAAGGCAACGATGGCCACCTCACCCGGGTTGATGATGGGAGTCCCGGTATCGATGCCCAGCGCACCGATGTTGGTGATGGTCAGGGTCCCGCCCTGCATCTCGGCGGGCTTGGTCTTGCCTGCCCGGGCAGTTGTGGCGAGGTTGTTCAGGGCCAGCGCCAACTCCTTGAGCGAAAGGTCCTGCGCGTCCTTGATGTTCGGAACCATAAGCCCGCGGGGGGTGGCTGCGGCAATGCCCAGGTTCATGTAGTGCTTGACGTGGATTTCGGCGCCGTCCGTGCCGTCGGCGTTGTCCACCCAGGTGGCGTTGACGCTGGGGTTCCGTGCGGCGGCCCAGATGACTGCCTTGGCCAGGATCAGCAGCGGGGACACCTTGATGCCCTCGAAGTCCCGGGAAACCTTCAGCCGCTTGACGAACTCCATGGTGCGGCTGGCATCAACGTCCACGAAGATGCTGACATGCGGCGCTGCAAACGCCGACTCGACCATCGCCTTCGCGGTTGCCTTGCGGACGCCTTTGACCGGGATCCGTTCAATCCGCTGGTCCTGCGGCTTTCCGGCCTTGCCCCAGAATCCGTCCGCTTTGTCCAGTTCCGCATCGCGCTGGGCCTGGTAGCTGACGAGGTCCTCGCGCGTAACCTCGCCGCGCAGACCGGTAGCCACGACGTCGGCGAGGTCGATCCCGAGGTCCCTGGCGATCTTCCGGACCGGGGGCTTGGCCAGGACCCGGTTCACCAGGCCGGTGATGGTCCCGCCCAGGGTAGGGCGGTTGTCCACAAGATCGGCCGGATCCGCTTCCGAACCCTCAGACACGGGAGCTGGAGACACCTCTGTCGCCGGCCGGGGCACCGGGACGGGCGTCGGAATTGCAGCGGGTGCTGACCCGGGAACTGTACCGGCGGCCGTCGGAGCGGGCCTGCGCACGCGCCGCTTGACGGCGTCGGCCTTGGGGCCGGAACCCACCAGCGGACCGCCGGCCAAGGCACTGCCTGAGGCCTCGGCGTCGGCCTCCGGAAGCTTGCCGTACAGAGGCTGGACAGGTGTTGCCGGCGCGGGGACGTCCGCCGGCGTCGGATCACCGGAGACCTCGTCCGTGACGCTGATGATGGCGGTGCCGACGTCGATCGTCACCCCTTCCGGGACCAGCAGCTCCGTGACGGTCCCGGCAAAGGGGGACGGCAACTCCACCAGCGACTTGGCGGTCTCGATTTCGCAGAGGACGTCGTTGATGGCAACGGTGTCCCCCGGCTTGACCTTCCAGGAGACGATTTCCGCCTCTGTCAGCCCTTCGCCCACATCGGGGAGGTTGAACTTATTGAGAGTCATGATGTCCTCGGTTTTCGGAGCCTCCGGCCACCGCTCCTTGTGCAGGATGCGGCGGCCGGAACGGGCAGGAAGAGCGGTCGGCAGGCGTTTGGAGTGCCATGGTGTGTCTAGTAGGCCAGCGCGCGGTCCAGGGCCTCAAGGATCCTGTCGATATCAGGAAGGTAGTCTTCCTCGACCTTTGCCACCGGATAGGGCATGTGGAAACCGCCGACGCGGATGACCGGGGCCTCCAGGGAAAGGAAGGCGCGCTCACTGATCCGCGCTGCGATCTCGCCGCCGATGCCGCCGAAGGTGGGGGCCTCGTGGGCAACGATCAGCCGTCCGGTCTTGTTGACGGATGCCGTGACGGTATCGAAGTCGATCGGAGAAATCGAGCGCAGGTCGATTACTTCAATGCTGCGGCCGTCCTCGGCAGCGGCGTTCGCTGCGGCCAGTGCCACCGGGACCAGGGGGCCGTAAGCCACAATCGTGGCGTCGGCACCCTCGCGCAGCACGTGGGCTTTGAACGGGTCGTCGGCAGCGCCTGCCGCCTCGACATCCACGTCTCCCTTGAGCCAGTAGCGGCGCTTGGGCTCGAAAACGATGACAGGGTCCTGGCATTCGACTGCCTGCTGGATCATCCAATAGGCATCGTGCGGATTGGACGGCGTGATGATGCGCAGGCCGGCAGTGTGGGCGAACAGCGCCTCCGGCGACTCGGAGTGGTGCTCTACGGAGCCGATGCCGCCGCCATAGGGGATCCGGATGACCACGGGAACGGTGAGGTTGCCGTTGCTGCGGGCATGCATTTTGGCCAGCTGCGTGGTGATCTGGTTGAAGCCGGGGAAGACGAAGCCGTCGAACTGGATTTCACAGACCGGGCTGTAGCCGCGCAATGCCAGTCCGATCGCGGTGCCGATAATGCCCGACTCGGCGAGGGGTGTGTCCACTACGCGGTCGGGGCCGAATTCTGCGATCAGGCCGTCGGTGACCCGGTAGACGCCGCCCAGGGGCCCGATGTCCTCGCCCATCAGCAGCGACTTCGGGTTGTTGCTGAGCGCTGCGCGGAGGCCCTCATTGATGGCCTTGGCAATGGTCATGGTGGTCATTAGTTGCCTGCCTTCGTGTCTGCCCCGTCGCCCGGCGCGCCGGCATCCGGTTCGGCTGCAAATCCTGCGCTGTATTCCTCGAACCACGCCAGCTCCTCCGCAACGAGCGGGTGGGCTTCCACGTAGGTGTTGGCGAAGGCGGTACGGATGTCCGGGGTTTCCAGGTCATGGGTGGTCCGCCGCACATAGGCCGCGAGCTCGTCCCCGTCGGACTTGACCTTGGCGAAGAAGGTATCGTCGGCCAGTCCTTCGGCGCGCAGGTACTTCTCAAGCCGGACCAGGGGGTCCTTGGCCCGCCAAGAATCCTCTTCAGCCGACTGGCGGTATTTTGTGGGGTCATCGGCCGTGGTGTGGGCACCCACACGGTAGGTGAACGCCTCGATCAGCACCGGTCCTTTGCCTTGGCGGGCGTGGTCCAGCGCCCACTCGGTCACGGCGTGCACGGCTATGACGTCGTTGCCGTCCACCCTCACTCCCGGGAAACCGTAGCCCTTGGCACGGTTGGACAGGGGGACCCGCGTCTGCACAGTACTGGGCACCGAGATGGCCCAGTGGTTGTTCTGGCAGAAGAACACCACCGGTGCATTGAAGGACGAAGCGAAAACCATGGATTCATGGACGTCGCCTTCCGAGCTGGCACCGTCGCCGTAGTACGCCATGACTGCCGCCGGCGGTTCCGTGCCGACCGGATCTGACGCCGCCGCCAGCTTCTGGTCGCGCTGGATGCCCATGGCGTAGCCCACCGCGTGGAGCGTCTGGGCTGCAAGGACGAGGGTATACAGGTGGAAGTTGGTGTCCTTGGGGTTCCAGCCGCCGTTGGAGACGCCGCGGAACTGGCGCAGCAGCTCGGCCAGGTCCACGTTGCGGGTGAGGGCAACACCGTGCTCCCGGTAAGTGGGGAAAATGTAGTCTTGGGGCTGGCTGGCGCGGCCGGATCCGATCTGGGCGGCTTCCTGGCCGGTCAGCGGAACCCACAGTGCCAGCTGTCCCTGCCGCTGGAGGGCTGTGGCTTCCACATCGAAGCGGCGGATCCTGGCCATGTCGGCGTAGAGCCCGCGCAGCTTCTCGGGATCCAGTTTCTCCGCGTAGGGGCTATAGACGGGATCGTTGCCCAGTTTCCCGTCCGGGCCCAGGAGCTGGACCATCTGTGCCGCGGGCTCGCCCATGGCGGCCTCGGCATCAGCCTCGAGCTGGTCGTCTACCGCTGTTCCGTCGAACTCGGTGGAGGGCAGATGTGTGGTGCCCATACCGTCTCCTTGCTTGCCGCATCCGGATGCGTTGCAATGTCGCTGGGATATATGCCCATAGGGGAATGCATTCCCCGGCTGGCATATATATTGGCTTACTGGTCCTTACTTTATCTTCAGTAGGTGGCGCGGCCGCTACACGTTAAGCGCTAGGAACGGCGCGGCGGCTTTGTATAGTTCGCACACAGCTCGAGAAAGCGTGTGTTGGCCTCCACTTCGCCTATCGACACGCGTACGCCTTCATCCCCGAAGGCCCTGACGGACAGCGCACGTTCGCCCGCCAGCTCAGCGAACTCCCCGCTGTCGGCACCGAGAGAGAGCCACACGAAGTTGCCCTGCGCGGCCGGAACAAACCAGCCCAGCTCGCGCAGCCCGGCGGTCACCCGGTCACGCTCCTCCACAAGGCTTTGTACCCTTTCTACAACCTGGGGGTAGTTCTGCAGCGAGACGATTGCCGCCCGTTCCGCGATCTGGGACACGGCGAAGGGCGTAGCCGCCATCCGGAGGTACTGCGTCAGTTCCGGGTTCGAGACGCTGTAGCCCACGCGGAGCCCAGCCAGGCCGTGCGCCTTGGAGAACGTCCGGAGCACTACCACGTTGGGATATTTGCGGTACATGGCGAGGCCGTCCACTGCCTCCTCGGCCCGGACGAACTCCTGATACGCCTCATCAATAACCACCACGACGTCGGAAGGGACCGCCTGAATGAACCGCTCCGTCTCCGTTGCGGTCAGGACGGGGCCCGTCGGGTTATTCGGCGTGCACAGGAGAATGACCTTAGTGCGGACAGTGACGGCTGCCGCCATGGCCTCGAGGTCGTGCCGGCCATCGGCAGTGAGCGGGATCCGGACGCTTTCAGCGCCCGCCAGGCCCACGCTGATGGGATAGGCCTCGAAGGAACGCCAGGCGTAAACCACTTCGTCCGCTTTGCCGTCATCGTTCTGCCCGGCAAAGGCGGCCAGCAGCTGGTTGAGTGCACCCAGGCTTCCGGCACCCGTGACGATGTCGTCAGCCGGCACGTCCAGGAACTCTGCGAGGGCATTGCGGAGCTTGCTGCTGAGCGGGTCAGGGTACCGGTTGAAGTCAGTCTGCTTGGCGATGGCCTCCACCACGGCAGGAAGCGGCGGGAGCGGGTTTTCGTTCGAGGACAGCTTGTAGCTGACCATCCCGGCGACATCGACCGGGGGCTTGCCCGCGGCGTAGCGCGGAAGCCGGCCCACTACCGGGCGCGGACGGATTCCTCCGGCCAGGGTCTCTGATGAAGTCATGCCAACTAGCCTACTTCTCCCGGGCGGAGGGAACGGGAGCGCCTCCACGGAAGAACCACCGCATGCTGGGGGGGCAGGCAAGCAGTCAGCGGGGCGGGCAGGCACTTAGGGCCGACCGGCAGCGGCGGGAGCGGGCGCCAGCAGGGCTGGCCCACAGGGTCGTGTGACAGCATGGGCACATGCGCTCTTTCATCGTTCGGGTCCTGATCAACGGACTGGCCCTCTGGATTGCAAGCTGGATCCTGCCCGGCCTGGACATTTCCAGTTCAGCCACCACCGCGGCACTGGAAAAGTCCGGCGTGACCCAGGGCACCGATACCATCGGGATCATCCTGGCCTACTTGTTCATTGGTGCGATCTTCGGCGTAGTTAATGCCTTTGTCCGCCCCCTGGTCAGCTTCCTCTCACTGCCAATCACCATCCTCACCCTCGGCCTGTTCACCATCGTCATCAACGCCGCCATGCTCTACCTGACCTCGTGGATCAGCAGCTACACCCCTGTGCACTTCAGCATCGATTCCTTCTTCTGGACAGCGGTGCTCGCCGCGATCATCATTACGGTCATTTCCCTTGTTGCGGGAAGGGTGCCGGGCGCCCGTCGCGGCTGATGCGGCCGGTGGGTACCTGTGGTTCGGGGACCTTGGCGCGGGTTAGTGCAAAGCGGGTAGCTGTCGCCGTCCCGCCGGCACCCAGCGCGCTAGAGAGCACAGCAGTGGAATCGACCAGTGAGGGATCGTCGCTGGCCCCAACCAACCGGGCCCCTTCCTGGTAGTTCGTGATCGCATGGCCCGGGCCCATGCCGGGGGCCGTTCCGTACTCGGTCCACACCGGATTGTTCATGGTGACGGTGACACGGTTCCTGGTGTCCGGGCCGGGGGTGCCATCGCTGCCAGGAACCCAGTCCGCCCTGTGTTCCAGATGAAGGGTGCTGATGCCGGCGGCCGGAGTAATCCCGCCCACGGGGGATCCGGCCGTAAGGACGTATTTCAGGTCGTATTCGGCCAGGAACAGCTTGTCGGCGGCGAGGTTCATGGCGTGGATTCCGCCCTGGCTGTAGCCGACCGCGACTACCGGAGCGCCCTTCTCGGCGCCGGCCGCCGCCAGGGCTTCGCGGACAGCGGTGTTAACCTCAATCGAGCCGTAACCCAGGCCTTCAGCGATTCCCGCCTCGTCAAACGGATTGTTGCCGCCGAGTTCCGCGCCTGGCTGGGTGCCGGGAATGATCACCACGTACGCCTTGTGCCCGTCGTTCTCAACCTCCAGGACCTCGATATAGCCCTCGCCGCGCTCGTCGACCAACTTGATCCGGTCCAGCAGCCCTGCCGGGGTTGCCTCGAAATCCGCTTCCACGGTTTCTGCCCTTTCGACCAGGACCGGACGAGGAGCCGCCGCGGAGAGCGGGCCCTCGGTGAGGCTTCTGACCAGGGGGCCCACGGCAGGGAGATCCCTCCCGGCTCGAGCCTCTGCCCTCATCAGTTCGCCGAAAAGTCGGGGCGAGAGTCCCAGCAATGCAGTCAATGTCAGCGGTGAACCGGCCGTCAGCAGTTCCGTGGCGCTTTCGCTGGGAACGCCGGTCCGCCAGAAATCCATCCAGGAGTCGACCAGTTCCTTGGGGCTGGTGATCCCAACCGTTCGGGCAAGACCGGCCGCTGCCTCCGCCACTTCATAGTCCCGCCTGCTGGCGCGCACCTGGCTGCCGATTCGCTGGAGCTCCATCCGGACAGCCTGGACGCTCCGCCGGGCCTCTCCAACCGCTAGCAGCGCCGCCGTGCCTGAGGAACGTTGATCGTTTTGGTAGGGGCAGAGCTCTTCCCAGATCCGGTGTGCCTCCACTTCCACGCCGCTTAGCTCACCTGCCAGTTCATCGAGCTTCCGCGCGCCGCCCACGAGTTCCTCGAACTGGAAGCTGATGCCCCCGACGCCGCCCCTGATTTCCAGGATGCCGTCGTCGACGGGGCCACTGACCTTGACCGGCCCGCCGCTGCCGGACGGCGTCACCTCGGCCATCAGTACCGTCCTGACGGATTTCCGCAAGGTTCGGCTACAGCCCGGGCGTGGCTGTTCACGGCGGATACCGCGTCCTGGAGCCGGTCCCGGGCGCGGCCCAGTGCGGCCTCCTGCAGGGCCACTGAGTTCCGGTAAGCGCGGCCGGCGGCAGACTGCCAGTCCAGAAGCTGGATCTGGCGGAAGCCTGCCAACACCGTCTCCACGCGATCCGTGCAGCCAGCCATCCTTGCTGCGAGCTGCTGCACTTGGCTGCCGCGAACCAGGGCCGCGGCCATGTCCCCGGCGGCTGCATCAATACTCATTCCCATTCACTCCCCCCACTCCAGTACGTGATACCTCTTCTGTGAACCCCGACGCTACGGACGACGGCCGCGTCACGGAAGCGCCGCCGTCGGCTATGTGGACAAGTCACACGCAGGAGACCGGCTTAAGGCAGGGCGGGAGTTCGTGAAAGAATCAGCACATGCCTGAAACTGCCGCCACAGCTGATACCCGTACGCCCTCCGGACGCCTGGCCCTGGCCGCGTCACCGGAACAGATCGCGCTCGGCCCGCTGGACGGCCGCTACCAGTCTGCCATCGCCCCCCTGGTTGATTACCTGTCCGAGGCAGCCCTCAACCGTGACCGGGTCGCCGTCGAGGTGGAATGGCTCATCCATCTGACCAGCAACAACGTCCTCCCCGGCGCAGGTCCGCTGACGTCCGAGCAGCAGGACCAGCTCCGCAGGATCGTCACGGAATTCGATTCCTCATCCGTGGCTGAACTGGCCGATATCGAAGCTGTCACGGTCCACGACGTCAAAGCCGTGGAATACTACATCGGCCGCCGCCTGCCCGGCATCGGCATCGAAAACCTGACCGCCATGGTCCACTTCGGGTGCACCTCCGAGGACATCAACAACCTCTCCTACGCGCTCGGCGTCAAGGGCGCTGTGGAGGAGGTGTGGCTGCCTGCAGCGCGCGCACTGGTGGGCCAGATCAGCCGGATGGCCGATGACAACCGTGCCGTCCCCATGCTGTCCCGAACCCATGGCCAGCCTGCGACGCCGACCACCCTGGGCAAGGAACTCGCCGTCATCGCGCACCGCCTGACCCGTCAGCTGGACCGCATTGCCAGGACTGAATACCTGGGCAAGATCAACGGGGCAACAGGCACCTACGCCGCCCACGTGGCCTCCGTCCCGGGCGCCGACTGGCAGCAGGTGGCCAGGTCCTTCGTTGAAGGCCTCGGCCTCACCTGGAACCCGCTGACAACGCAGATCGAAAGCCACGACTGGCAGGCAGAGCTCTATGCCGACGTCGCACGCTTTAACCGGATCCTGCACAACGTGTGCACCGACATCTGGAGCTACATCTCGATCGGCTACTTCGTGCAGATCCCGGTGGCCGGCGCCACCGGATCGTCGACCATGCCTCACAAGGTCAACCCGATCCGCTTTGAGAACGCCGAGGCCAACCTCGAGATTTCCAACGGCCTGCTGGATACACTCGGCGCAACGCTGGTCACCTCACGCTGGCAGCGCGACCTGACCGATTCCTCCAGCCAGCGCAACATCGGCGTGGCATTCGGCCACTCACTGCTGGCCATCTCAAACGTCGCCAAGGGCCTGGACCGGCTCGACGTTGCCGAGGACGTCCTCGCAGCCGACCTGGACACCAACTGGGAAGTCCTGGGCGAGGCCATCCAGATGGTCATGCGCGCCGAGGCGATCGCCGGCGTCGACGGCATGGAGAACCCCTACGAGCGCCTCAAGGATCTCACCCGCGGGCAGCGCGTGGATGCCGCCCGCATGCGGGAGTTCGTCCAGAGCCTCGGCCTCTCCGCTGATGCTGAAGCGCGGCTGCTCGCCCTCACTCCCGGCAAATACACGGGCATCGCGGACCAGCTGGTTGACCACCTGAAGTAGGACGCCGGAACAGGACGTACGACGGCGGCACCGGGCAGGCGGGCGGAAGTCACCGGCGGGCCACCCGGCACCCGGCCCCCTGCCCCTCCTTGCCCCGGGGTGGGAAACTGGGTGGATGAAGCTGCTCCTCATCCGCCACGGACAGACGCCCGGAAACGTACTCGGCCAGCTTGACACGGCCCACCCGGGACCCGGGCTCACCGAACTCGGCGAACGGCAGGCAGAGGCCATGGCCCGGTCACTGGCAAACGAGCCAATCGGCGCACTGTATGCCTCCACGCTGCTCCGTACCCAGGTCACGGCCGCACCCCTGGCCAGGCTGCACGGGCTTCAGGTTGAGGTGCTGGACGGGCTGCACGAAATTGAAGCCGGGGCCCTGGAGAAACTGACCGACCACGAGTCCCACAAACGCTACATGGGGACGGTTTTCGCCTGGGCCGCCGGGGAACTGGACCGCCGCATGCCCGCGGGCCCTGACGGCCACGAGTTCTTCGAACGGTTCGACGCCGCCATCAGCCAGGTCGCCGAACGCGCCATCCAGGATGGGGGCGACGCTGCGGCGGCCGTGGTCAGCCATGGCGCCGCGATCCGCACCTGGGCTGGCCGACGCGCGGCGGACACCGACCACGAATTCGCCGCCCGGCACGTGTTATCCAACACGGGAATCGTGGCCCTGGAAGGGGATCCCGACGCCGGCTGGACCCTCGTCCATTGGGATGGCAGCCCGGTGGGCGGCCTCGCCCTGGCCGATCCCACAGCGGAGGACCCTACCGGCGAGGCAAAATAGCGGAGCCCTTGAGGTGCTGTCTTGGGCCGTATGCCAAGCGGCTCTGGCTGCATTGGGGGATTCAGCGGCTAAACACTGACTGTTCTTTGGCCGCTTACGCGGAGGAAACACCGCGGTAACGGCGCCCTCCTAGGCTTGGCTGGCATAACCCTTTGGCGAATCGAGGCTGTCATGCAGACCAATCCCCGTCTCAACATCAGGCCCGTCACCTGGTCCAACCCCGTGGGCGCCGACCTGCGCAGGGCCCAGCAGGCAGAACTGGACGCCCGCTTTGGTACCCCTGACCACGAACCGGGGACCCCGCCGTCGGGCGCCGACTGTGCCGTCTTCCTGGTGGCGTACGACAAGGGCTCGGGCCAACCGGTGGGCTGCGGCGGCCTCCGGGTGCTCGATGCCCGCACGGCTGAGATCAAGCGGCTTTACGTCCTGCCCTACACTAGGGGTTCGGGCGTGGCGAGCTCCATCCTGGCGGCCCTTGAGGCGGAGGCCTTCGCGCAGGGAATTACCCGGATCAAGGCCGAGGCTGGCTCGGCCCAGCCGGACGGCCGGCATTTCTACGAAAGCAGCGGCTTCGAGCCCGTGCCCAACTTCGGCCCCTATGTCGGCGTGGAACACTCCTACTGCTACGCCAAGACGATCGACTCGCACAGCGCGGCGCATACCGCCATGGCTTAGCTGAGCTCCGTTCACCCTCAATAACCGCGTTCACCCTCTATGACCGGCCCGTCCCCTCCCAGGCGGTCCGGGCCGGCGCCGCTTGTGAGGGGACGGGCCGTCTGAGCGGTGCAGAAGCCTCAGCCCCGGGCAGAGTCCCGCACCGTCAGGACGGCCAGCCTGTGTACGCCTCCGCGAGGTGGGCCATGCCGTGCTTGGATGACACCACGGAGTTGAGCTCACCGAGCTGCCGGGCGCGCGAGAAGTCGTCCGCGTCGGCAGGCGTGTGCAGCATGGTGGTCATCCAGTAGGAGAACTGCTGGGCCTTCCATACCCGGTCCAAGGCCCGGTCGCTGAAGGAGTCCAGGAGCAGGGTGGAGCCGGACCGGTAGTAGCTGTCCAGCCCTTCGAACAGCACCTTGATGTCATGGATCGCCAGGTTCAGGCCTTTGGCGCCGGTGGGCGGGACCGTGTGGGCGGCGTCGCCGGCGAGGAACAGGTTGCCGTGCCGCATGGGGGTGTGCACGAAGCTGCGGAACGGCAGGACCATCTTGTCAAGGACCGGGCCTTCCTTGAGTTCAAAGCCGTTGCCGTTGACCCGGCTGCGGAACTCCGCCCAGATCCGGTCATCGTCCCAGTCGGCTACGTTCTCCTTGGGGTCGCACTGAAAGTACATGCGCTGGACAGTCGGGGTCCGCTGGCTGATCAGGGCAAACCCGTTGGCAGAGTTGGCGTAGATTAGTTCATCGGCGCTGCGCGGGGCTTCGGCCAGGATGCCGAACCAGGCGAAGGGGTATTCATGGAAGTACCACTTGCGGTGCGCCTCCGGGATCTGGGTGCGGCAATGGCTGCGCGAACCGTCGGCGCCCACCACAAAATCCGCCTGGATCTCGTAGTCCATGGCATCGGAGTCAGTGAACCAGACCCTGGGCGTGCCCTCGACGTCGTGGATGCTGGTGCCGGTGACGCTGTAGCGGACGTCCCCGCCGTCGGCCTTGCGCCGTGCTGCGAGGTCCAGGAACACGTCCGTCTGCGGGTACAGCCAGACCGACTCCCCGACGATCTCCTTGAAGTCGATGCGGTGGCTTTCGCCATTGAACCGCAGCTCTATGCCGTCGTGCCGGTCGCCGTCATGCAGCACCCGGTCTGAAACGCCGGTGTCCACGAGCATGTTGACGGTGCCGTGCTCAAGGATTCCCGCTCTGACGGTCTTGGAGATCTCCTGGTGGCTGCGGACCTCGATCACAGTAGAGTCGATTCCGGAGGCGGCCAGCAGGTGGGAGAGCATCAGCCCGGCTGGACCGGCGCCCATGATGGCGACCTGGGTGGTGACGATCTTGCGTGCTGCCATGGCTTCTCGCTTCGTTGCGGGCCCGTTGCTGGTGGGCCGGTTGGTGGATCTGCCTAACAGTGTGCTGCGTCAGGACCTGTCTCCGTCACAACAATTCCGTTCAATGGAAAACCGATTCAGGAGCGAGCCCGGGAATCGGGCAGCCGGCGGCCGATGCCCCGTGCCGCTGTCTGCATTGCCGGAACCAGCGCCTGCAGCTGAAGCTCGTGCAAGGGGACTACGACGCCGAGAGCCGCCACGGCGCGCTGCTGCCGGTCCAGCACCGGAACGGCGATGCCCCAGGTGTCCGGATCCACGACGCCCTTGAGCTGGGCAAATCCCTGACGGGCAGTATCGCTGAGCAAAGCACGGAGGGCATCGGCGGTCAGCCTATCCGTCGGATCCGAAAACTGTTCAAGGTACTCCGCCTGGAGCGCCTTGCCCTGGTGCGCCATCAGGGCAAGGCCCGCCGACGAGATATGGACAGGCATCCTGCCGGCCACCCTGGCCCGGTTCGCCACCGATCCGCGACGGGACAGCCGCTCCACAAAAAGCGCCTCCCAGCCGTCCAGTACGGCCAGGTTCACGTTCTGCTGGAGAACCTCCTGGATGTCCTCCATGAACGGCATGGCCGCCTGACGCAGCGCCAGGGTGGGTGAATTGCGGTTCACGAGCTCCCACAGCCGCAACCCCAGCCGCACGGTACCACCCCCGTCTGCGTCCAGCAGCCCGTACGCCGCAAGCTGGCGGACCAGCCGGTGACACGTGCTGAGGGGAAGCCCTGCCCGCTCAGCCAGCTCGGAAAGCTGAAGGCTGCTGACGCCTTCGGGGAAAGCGGAGATAACCCGGACCACACGGTCCACCACCGAGTCCCCTGACACTGAATTAGCCATGCCTGCCGCTTCCATTGACTGCCGCTTCGATTGTACGGCTGCTTCCATTGAATGGTATGAACACGTTACACGTGCCGCATCGGAGCCGCCCGGCATTCCCACGATCGGAACGGCCGGGCAACGTCACTGAAACAGCACCAGGCGATCCTTGAGACATGAAGCCCATAGCCAAGAATCCCGCCGCGGCTGATTTGAGCTGCGAAGTGTGCGGCCAGATGCCGGAACCCACCAAGACGCGCCTGACTGTTGCCAACGTGGCGGTCATGCTCCCCATTGAACTGCTGGTCCACGCCCTGGTGGTGGAAACCCAGCTCCCCTACGTGGCCAAGGTCCTGGTCCTCACCCTGACGGCCACCATCCTGGTGATCTGGGTGGCGGAGCCGTCCGCTGCCCGGGTGCTGCGGGGATGGCTGCACGGCCCGGCCTTGCGCCACCGTAAGCGGCTGGGCGCCGCGCCGGCGCTCTGGCGGGCACGCACAGTGCTGCGGGACCAGCCCGGTTCGCTGCAGAAGATCGCGCAGGCGCTGGCCCGCCTGGACACCAATATCCTCAGCATCCATGTCCACCCCATGCCGGGCGGGGTGCTGGATGAGTTTGTCCTCTCCGCCCCGGGAAACCTCACCGAGCGGCAGCTGCTGGAGGCCCTGTACGACGGCGGCGGCTCCAGATCCCAGGTATGGGCAACCACAGCCCTGGCCATGGCGGACGGGCAAACCAAGGCCCTGAGCCTCGCGGCCCGGATCGCCGACGCGCCCGATGAACTGCCGCTGGCAGTTGCCGAACTGCTGCGGGCCCGGATTGTTCCGCCCGCTGAGGCGGCCGCAACCGCGGAAACGGACGACGCCGGAACGCGCCTGAAGATCCCCACCGCCTGGCATGGGCCCATCACGTTCGCCCGTCCCGACGAACCGTTTACGCCGGCGGAGTCAGCCCGTGCCCACCGCCTCGCGGAGCTCGCCGAGATCCTGTCCCACCGGCCGGCAGGTATCAGGCCAGGCGCCGCGCCCCGTTAAAGCTGGACCGCGCAGTGCCTAGTTGGCTGCCATCCTGATGGTCAGTGCCTCCGGCTCGATGGTCATGAGTACGTGCTTGCCTTCCCCCTCATGGTCGCCGTCGAGCTGGTAGTCCTCGTTGTGCTCCAAGGTGATCTCGACGGATTTGCCCTGGAAGTATTCAACGGACGTGTCCTTTCCTCTTCCCTTGCCGACCATGCCGGCAATCACGGAGAACCAGCCGAGCTTGCCTCTGGGAGCCAGGACCACAACGTCCAGGAGCCCGTCGTTCACGGCCGCATCGGGGAAGATCTCCAGGCCGCCCTGGACCTTCCCGCAGTTCCCTACCATGACGCTCCGGACGCGGCGGTGGACCACGGTCCTGCCGTCAATGACAATGGTCGCCTTGACCGGCTTGCCCGGGAGATTCCGGATCCCGGCGTCCACGTAGGCCAGCCAGCCCACTTTGTCCTTGAGGTCCTCGTTGGTGTCGGCCATGATGGTGGCGTCGTAGCCCACCCCGGCCATCACCAGGAAAAACTGTTCCTTGTCCGGGTCGTGGCGGACCGCTCTCACCACATCGATCCTGCGTTCCCACCCGACCAATGCGCCCTCGATGGCACCCTCCACATCCGTGACATCCATGCCCAGGTTCCGGGCCAGCAGGTTCCCGGTACCCAGCGGGACCAGGCCCAGCGGGGTTGGGGTGCCGGAGAGGACCTCAGCCACGCACCGAACAGTGCCGTCCCCGCCGGCGGCAATGACGACGTCGGCCCCCTGCCGCAGTGCCTCCCTCGCCTGTCCGACCCCCGGGTCCTCCTTGGTGGTCTCCAGCCAGATGGGATCGCCCCAGCCGTTGTTGGCGCAGTGCTTGGCCATCAGGCCGCGCACATCGATGTCCACTGGCTTGGCAGGATTAATGATGACGGCCGCGCGTTTAAGGGAACTGGAACTGGTGGCTGGCATGGTGTCCTCCGGTGGTGTGCTGTTAAGGAAGCATACTTGCCATTTTCGAGGCAGCCGGTTACCTGGTCCCCTGCTCAGCCGCCAGTGCGCATCCGATCACGCGCACAACTCACCACGGCCGGCAGGTCGAGCCCGTAGGTCGGCCCTTCGCCTGAGCCGTACTCGTTGAGTCGGGCTGCCCCACGCTCGATGAGCCGGACCGCGCCGACGCTGTTTCCCCGCGCAGCGTGGGTCAGCCCGACGCAGATCTGGGCGAGACCTTGCCACAGGTTGCGTTCCTCATCCGGCCCGGCTTTCCAGCGGGCCTCGAGTACCTCATGGGCGGCGAAGGGCCGTCCCGCTTCCACCAGGTTCCGCGCCGAGACCAGCGTCTCCGCCGGCGGCAGCGGCTCCTCCGAGACCGGCTCGACGCCGGCACTTCCGTACGGCAGCGGCCGCCCCAGGGCATCACGTGGCCGGGCCTGCCGTGGACGGCTTGAAGCATCCCGGTCCCTGTCACCAGTCATAGCAGTCTCCGTCCTGAGCATCCCTGGACCATACCAACCTTCTTGCATGTGGGCAGGCTACAGCGCCTTAACTGCACCCAGCACTTTGGCCAGCGAATCCTTGGCGTCGCCGAAGAGCAGCGAGGTCTGCGGCTCATACAGCAACTCATTCTCGATCCCGGCGAAGCCCGGACGCATGGAGCGCTTGAGGAAAACCACCTGCCGGGCGTCAGCCACTTCCAGGATGGGCATCCCGTAGATCGGCGAGCCGGAGGACGTCTTGGCCGCCGGGTTCACCACATCGTTAGCGCCGACCACCAGGGCAACGTCCGCCGTCCTGAACTCGGAGTTGATCTCGCTCATCTCCTTCAGGGACTCATACGGAACGTTTGCCTCGGCCAGGAGCACATTCATGTGTCCGGGCATTCGCCCTGCCACCGGGTGGATGGCGAAATCCACGTCGATGCCACGGGCTTCCAGCGCCAGGGCGAGCTCGGCCGCTGTGTGCTGGCCCTGCGCCACGGCCAGGCCGTACCCCGGGACTATGATCACCCGCTGCGCATAGCCCAGCAGCACCGCAACGTCCTCCGGGCTGGAGGACCTCACCGGACGCTCGCTCACTGCGGTGGATCCCGCCGTCGAGCCTCCCCGGAAGGCACCGAAAAGGATCCCCGCCACACTGCGTCCCATGGCTGCCGCCATGGCGCGGGTCAGGATGGTACCGGAAGCGCCCACCAGCGTGCCGGCCACCACCAGGAGCACGTTGCCCAGCACCACGCCGGAGGCAGCAACGGCAAGGCCGGTGAACGCGTTCAGGAGCGAGATGACGATGGGCACGTCAGCGCCGCCCACCGGCAGCACCAGCAGCGCCCCGGCGGCCAGGCCCAGCACCATGAGGAGGACGGCGAGTGCAAGGGAACCTGTCAGGACGACGGCGACGGCGGTGCCCACCGCGGCGAGCAGCACCGCCGCCATCACGACGGGCAGCCCGGGGAAGACCACCGGCCGGGTAGTCATGAGCTCCTGCAGTTTGGCGAACGTGACGCCGGAACCGGCAAAGGACACGGCCCCTACCAGCAGGGTAAAGACGATGGCGAGCCTGGTCCACGGGTCCGCATTGTGGCTGAGTTCCAGTAGGGCCACCAGTGCCGCCGCCCCGCCGCCCACGCCGTTGAAAAGCGCCACCAGCTGGGGCATCTGCGTCATCTTCACGCGCCGGGCAACGGGAGCCGCCACCGCCGTGCCCACCGCGATGGCGCCGATGATCCACGGTATGTTCTCCAGCCTGGCGGACAGGAAAACGGTCACGACGGCGAGCAGCGCCCCGAAGGCGCCGACCAGGTTCCCGCGCCGCGCCGTCCGCGGCGAGCTCAGCCCGCGAAGGGCCAGGATGAAGAACACGGCGGCGGCGAGGTAGAGCAGCGCGGTCCAGACCGGATCGAGCAGGATCACTTGCCCACCCCTTTGCGGCCGCGGAACATATGCAGCATCCGGTCCGTCACCACAAAGCCGCCCACCAGGTTAGCCGTGGCGAGGACCACTGCGAGCAGCGCCACGGCCAGGACCCAAGGGTCGGCGGCCTGGCCGGCGACGATGATGGCGCCCACCAGGATGATTCCATGGATGGCGTTGGCCCCGGACATGAGCGGGGTGTGGAGGGTGCTGGAGACCTTGGAGACCACCTCGAAGCCCACGAAGACCGCCAGCACGGTGATCGTCAGCAGGCTCATGCCGTCCATCACAATGCCCCTTCGTTGGTTGCTCCGGGTGTTGCTCCCGGTGCATGGGTGGATGGCGTATGGGTGGGGACCGCGGGATCCAAGGCCGGATTCAGGGCCGCGAGCGCTTCCGCCGTGGGCAGATGCCGCACCCCGCCGTCGTGCGTCAGGCAGGCGCCTGCCACTACGTCGTCGTCGAAATCCGGGATGACGCTGCCGTCCCGCGTCATCAGGGCAATCAGGTTGGCGACGTTCTTGGCATACAGGCGGGACGCGTCCGAGGCCATCGCGGACGGTGCGTCCTTCAGCCCCACCAGGGTGA